>Ga0070734_10002564_pt1 | contig 21470 bp, 9 predicted proteins | sample Coa_R1_8_FD_66444 | JGI IMG/M metagenome (GOLD analysis project Ga0070734, IMG submission 66444) | Surface soil microbial communities from Centralia Pennsylvania, which are recovering from an underground coalmine fire - Coalmine... | ecosystem: Environmental > Terrestrial > Soil > Unclassified ...
ATTTGCGCCGTTGCGGCAACGGCCAGGCCGGCCCGGCCGACGTTCAGCGTTTCCAGAGCGTTGACTTGGCCTCGCCCCTCCAGGCCCAGCACATTCTCGCGCGGCACCCGCACCGCTTGCAGGGCCAGCTCATTCGTGGGCGAACCGAGTTGGCCCATCTTCGCTTCGTCCTTGCCGATCACGAGTCCCTCGGCATGCCGATCCACGATGAAGCCGGTCACGCCCTCCTCGGTCTTGGCATACAAGCAAAAGACGCCGGCCATGCGACCGTTCGTGATCCACATCTTGGCGCCGGTCAATTCCCAATAGTCGTACCAGAGCTTACCTTCACGCTCCCGGAGTTGAGCAATGTCGTGAAAATCAACCCGACGTGGACCGTGCTGGTAGTATCGGCTCTTGGCCGGATCATCGGTCTCGTAGTCGTATTCGTCGTGGTGAATCGGTGCCGGCTCTTCGCTGTCGGACCAACGGTAGTACGCCCCGTCCGGGCGAAACATCAAGCGCCGGGCATCCAATAGGTAGCGCGTCTCCCCGCCCGCAGCCGGCACGAACCGAAGCACTCCATCCGGCTCCCGGTCCACGGCCACCGATCGGTGGTGCGCCCGCGTGGCCACGCGGGCGGTGTCGGAGCCGGCCGACGGTTCGGTGAGTGCGAACGCGGAGATTTGCCCGCTGGCGATCCAGCGGAGATACAGATCACAGGCTTCCACTCGGCGGCCCAGTTCATCGTGCAGACCCGGGGCCCGGCCACAGGCATTTTTCCACTGTTCCAACGCTTCCTTGAGACGGGCTTGCACGGCGCCCAGATCCTCGGTCCACCTGGGGTGCATCAGCTGCTGCCAGGTCTGCTGGAATCGATGGGTCAGGTTGCGGAGAACGGTGCGAGCGAACACGGTTTCTTCCAGGCGATTCTGGAGTGCCGTGACGGCCTGCTCCATCCGCCGGGGATAAGCTGCGTCGACCATCCGCAGGAGTCTCTCGAGCCGGGCCTGGATCTCGCGCTGCAAGGCGGTGTCGCCGACAAAGGCCCCGAGCTCCTTCTGCGCCTTCGGAAGGTCCTCGTCCCTGGCCAGAAAGATCGGCGTGGTGCCGATGCTTGTGTTGGCCTGGATGGTGAGCGAGATCCCGACATCCGCCAGACGCTGGGCATTGCTGATCAGCAGGGCGTAGTCGACTTTCCTCCGGCCTTCACCGCCGAGTTCTCGCGGGATCGGCATGCGGAAGAAGCCATGCCCGCGGCAAAAATCCAGATCCTCCGGATCGGGCCGATGCTGCCGTTCGATGTGGCGCTCGTAGGGAAGGCCATCCCCGCGGGGCCTGCCGAAGTGGCCCGCGAAGTGCGCACGGTACTCCCGATCGCGCTCCGCCAATTCCGCATCGGTGTCGAGCATCTCCGGTACCAGGCGGGGCTGAACCAGGTCGACGGGCTTGAGGAGGAAATCCCCCGAGCGGAACGGACACGCAGCGGCCAGGTACGCTGAGTAGGTCGTGGTCGGAGGTCCCGCACTGGGATCGACAAGCGGACGGCCGGGGCTGCGCGCGCTGCCTTCCAGGTATTGGCGGACGGTGCTCTCGAACTCTTCCAGCGAGACGGCCGTCCTCTGCAGCCACACGCGCAAAAGCGCCGCTTCGATCTCCGCATCTCCGAGGTCTGCGCTAGCGCTGGGCCCTCGTTGGGACCCATACTCCAGGTCGCTGTGGGTTCGCAACAACAGCGCCTTGCCCGCGAGTAAGTGGGCATCCTGCCGAGCGAGCAGCTCCGTGAACTCGGCCACAGCCGCATCATCGCGGATGCGGTTCTCTCGCGAAGCCGAGCCGACGCCGGCGTTCCATTGCTTGCGGGCGGTTCGCCAGTCGTTGACCAGTCCCCGGATGCGTGACCGCAGCACCCGGATCTCGTCTAGCTCGCCCTGCAGCGCCTTGCGCTGGGCGACCTGATCAAAGAGCTGGGCTTCGTGCGGCACCACGGCCAGCCTTCGGCCGTCGGGATGCCAGTTTCGCAGCACGTGTTCGCCATGCTGGAGATAGACCGGAACGTTGGCCGGAGGAAGAAAGCGCCACGCGGCGGCATCGCGGTAGAACTTGGCAAGGATATCGTCTTCCGAATAGCCGGTGCCGCCGAAGATCTGCCCGGCATTGTACGACAAGCTGCCCGGCGCAGTCCCGAGAGCCTCGGCCGCCAGGGCCTTGACCAGACCGGCCCGCGCGACAGACGGAGCGGAGTAGTCGGTCGGTGCAAGGAAGTGGTCCAACGTTTCCATCAAGTAGCGGCCCGCGGCCATCTCGGCAATCATCTTCTTGACCGCCCCAAACTTGCCGATGGTGTCGCGGGCTTCCTCATCATGAAAGAGTCCGGGGAACTGTACTCGGCTGGTGGCGTGGGCGATGGCCCGCCGGCATAATTGGTCGGCCATGCCGAACGCGATGGAAGTCAAATCGGCGGCACTCAGGACTTGCCAGACGCGCTGGATTCGATCGGGATCGACGGCCAGGCGAGTGTCTGGCAACGTAAAGTGGTCCAGGGAAATCCGCGCGATGCCGGCGCCGCGCAAACCGAGCGTGGCCACAGGCTCCAGATGTAACCGGGGGGCATCAGCAGGCACGACGACCAACAGGTTGCCCAGGAGGAGCAGCAGCGAGCCGGTTTCTCGGGCAGCGACAAAGGGCGCTTCCCCCATCCAGCCAGTGCCCCGCATCTGAACAGCATCGACCGCGGCGAAAGAGGCCCACTCCTCGCCGCGGGCCCACCGACCGGCGGCTTGAGCCAGGGCTGGCGACCCGGTGGCCAGCGCTGCCAGATCGCGTGCCCACAAATGCGAGGCGACCCGGTACGCCAGAGACGGATCGCGCCGGCCCAATTCGGCAAGGAGGGCTTTTCGCTGCGGCGGGTGCAAGCTCTCGGAGAAGCCTGTCGGTGCCAGCGACGGGACTTGAGCGATCAGATCGCGCAAGGTGGCGTCCTGAGCCGAGGAGAGCGGTTCGCCGCGGTCGATTCCGCGCCAGGCGCTCGGCCCGAATGCTCCATCGAGGCGGGCGTTCCAGTCCGCAAGCATTGCTTCCATCCCGGTCTTCTTGGCCAGGATGCGCTGCCAGAACTGCGCGGGGTCCTCGTCGCCGCCGGGAGCCTGGACGTACTTGCTCAACAAATCCAGAAGGCACCGCAGGCCTACCACATGGTGTTGCCGCAGTTGCCGGCCGTCCGCCGCGGCCCATGCAAACCGCTGATCCCAAGTACGCCGGGCCCGTTGTTCCGCCTTGCCGAGCAGGGCATGGGCCAGCTCCAGAAGTTGCTGGTGCGCGGCCACGACTCCGCTGTACGGACTGTCCGCCAAGGCGCTGCCGCGCAAAATCTCCACCATGCGCAAGGCAAGCTGCTGGGCATACCGGGCGAGCAACTCCAAGTACTCTGCTCGAGCCCGATCGATCGTGCGCGGCTCGCGCGCGAGGGCCACGTCGAATTCTTCGAGCTTCCGTTCGAGCTTGCCCAGCAGGGCATAGCATTCGCTAATCTCACCGGTGTCCTGACCGTTGAGCGCGAGTGCCGGGGCTGCCTGGAGTCGCTCCGCAAGTGGCTGGACCAGAGCGTGCCAGGAATCCTGGGTATGCGGTAACGCCGGTCGCGTGCGGCCAGCGGCAGTGGCCGCGTCCAGCAGCCGAGTAAGGACGGCGGAGTACACCGGGTAGATGAATCGCTGCTTCCCATCCCGGCCCCAGTCCACCAGGTCGCTCGTGCGCCAGCACGTTTCGCACTTGATACAATTTTCGAAATTCACGACGACTTGAAGCTGTCCGAGCGGACTGACGCGCGATTCGTACACGCGGGCTGGGCAAACGTGCCACAACCCGAGCTGGGCAATCTGGTTCTTGTTTGGCAGCGAACGTGGCCATAGGACGTGGATGTGGGATGTGCCTTTCCGTCCCCCTTCGCCTCCGGGGAGAGTAGCGGTCTGGTAGGAAAGCTGTGCCAGGCGATCATCCCATGCCTGTCCGGCAGAATCTCGGGCGCGGGCGAGGTTGGTGGCCTCCTGCCTGGCCAGAACATAATGGTGAAGCAACCGACCGCGCGGCTGATTCGGTCGGCGGCGGCGAAACAGATCCAAGACGCGACCCCAACCGGTCAAGATGAGCCCACTGATCCCGGCCGCCATCACGAGCATCGCCGCCCCGAGGAGGTCCAGCATATTGATCTGACGGAGCAGGAGCTGGCTTGCCCAGGGAAGCTTGGCGGACAGCGGCGTGCGGTCGTTGGTGTAGACCCGGCGAGCTGCCGACGCCAGGATCGGGGCCAGGCGGTTGAACCAACGCCGAATGGCGGGGGGCAGCTCGGTCTTCCCCGCGTCGCCGGCTACCTGATAACGGAGGCGAATCGTACCGGCCGGTGGGAGGTTAGGGCGCGGACTCCGCGCCAGATCGCGCAGGGCGTTGATCGTGCCGTCCAAGAGGAGCCGGCCCAAGGACGGCCGGCTCATTACATCGCGGAGACGGAGTGCCCGTGTCAGATGACGGAGGTCGGTCCGGATCTCGCCCCACTGTCCGGGCTCGGCAACTCCCAGGAGCAGGCGGATCCAGTTGGTCCACTGGGTGAGCAGCCAGCGGCGTGGACGGCTCCAGATATAGGCCGTCCCCAACGCTAAATCGAGATGGCGCTCGAAAAAGTGCTGCGTCCGCCGCACATATCCCGGCCAGCGGCGTAGAAACTCGACATCGTGCCAGTAATGCGTGTGCTGGAGTGGTTCGAGGTAATGGCGGCGGAGTGCATCCGCAGAGAACCGGCTCCCTTCTGCACGGATCCGGCAGGCAGCCTGGGTGAGCAGCAGCCCCATCGCCGTGGCCGGACCGGTGAAGTTGGGATAGGGAAAATCGATGCCGATGGCGCTGGCGGCACCGCCGATCGCCAACCCCTCGTCAATCAGGTTCGGGATATCCTTGGCCCCGCCGCCGCGAATAATCTTGGCTCCGAAGACACCCCGCTTGCCGTTGGCCAACCAGGGCCTCAGGGCAGGGAGTTTTTCGAACCATTCGATGAGCAGGTTCGGATCGCCGCCGAAGTGTTCCTGGAGGTTGTCGGCCGGAAGCACCAGGCCCACGGACAGGCTCTGGCGGTTCGTGTACACGAATCCTCCCATGTTCAGCCGCACGCTTCGACCCCGCAAGGTGCCATTGCGCAGCAAGAGCTCATAGGCCACCCCTTCTTCCGGCCCAACGCCGAACACCTCTTCAATCGCGCCGGGAGGGAGGTCGATGACTTCTTTGATTCCTTGGAGGAACTTGGCGGATTCGCGCTGGTCGGAATAACGCTCATATCCCTCGCGTGTCACCAGGTGGGAGGCATCGCCCTCGGCAAGGAACACCAAATGGGCGTACAACGGGCCACGCTGTGTGCAGATGCCGATGACCCGGCCGTGGTCACGGATCAAGCTTTCGGCTGTCGTGTCGCTCAGCAGCGCGACTCCCAGACGTAGGGCAGCCTGGGCCAGGTGGTGATCGTAAATGGGCCGCAGGACGGTGTAGCAATGACGGAATGCGTCGGGGTCCCGATAGGTCATCCCTAGCAGGCTGTGGCCGTCACAGAGGAAGGAGCCCCGTTCCACCAACCGGCGCTCCCACGCCAGCGCCTCCACGCCTTCCGGTCCAAGAATGTCGGGGTGAGCCAGGTTTTCGGCGAAGTAGACGCAGCCCGACCAGTTCTCGGCCCCGGGAAAGGGGGCTGCTTCGACCACGGCGACTGTGAACCCGGCCCGGGCTAAACCGATGGCTGCCGTCAGCCCAGCGGCGCCGGCACCGACGACCACAACATCATAGTTGGCAGCAGCCATAGCTCATCTCCGACCGGTGACGGCAACCGGGGAACTCTTGGCAACATCACCCCTGCAGAACGCTCCCGCCCCGGCCGCACGGCTCCGCAATTCCGCAGGCGGCTCGAAGCGCCGACCCAACCGCTGGGCCAATTCGTCCAGCGTGCGCACCACCTTGTCCAGGCCCCGATCATCTGCGTAGTGCAACGGTCCGCCCCGATGCGGCGCCCAGCCGGTCCCGAGCACCATAGCCAAGTCGATCGTCTCCGCATCCAGGGCCACGCGCTCACCCAAGCATGCGGCTGCCTCATTCACCATCACCAAGACCATCCGCTCGCGCGCTTCACGCATTTGCACGGCGGCGGGAAGCTTGCTCAAGACCTGCGACCCCGTACTTCCGAGCTCGGCCGGTAACAAGCTCAAAACTGCCCGGTGCGGCTTTTTTCGCTTGCCCCGATAATGATAAAAGCCGACGCCACTCTTTTGTCCGAGCCAGCCGCGCTGGCGCATCTCTCCAAACGTTTGGGCCAGCGCCGCCAGACCCGGCTGGTCCGCCATGCGCTCGGCGAAGGTGGGCCAGAGCGCCTGGGCGACGTGATCCACCACATCTAACCCGACCTGGTCGAGCAGTTCCAGCGGCCCCATCGGCATACCGAAGCGGCGCATGGTCTGGTCGATGTGCTCCACCCGAACCTGCTGAGCCGCCAGTAGGACGGCTTCGAAAAGGTACGGCATCAGGATGCGGTTGACGATGAACCCGGGACTATCCCCGGCCTGCACGGGCGTTTTGCCCAACGAAGCCGCCCATCGGGACAGGTTCGCCGTCGTCTGCTCGCTGGTTTTTGGCGCACGCACCACCTCCACGAGCGGCAGCTTGTGGACTGGGTTGAAGAAATGGAGGCCGGCCACGCGCTCGGGATGAGCCAATCCTTCTTGAAGCTGGCGGACCAGAAGAGAGGAGGTATTTGTAGCCAAAATGGCCGTTGGCCGCGTGCGCTGCTCCATTTGCCGGAACAGACTTTGCTTGAGCGGCAACTCTTCGCTGGCGGCTTCCACGACGAGATCCACATCCCCGAATCCTTCCCACGTCGTAGTCCGACCGATGGCCGCCAATTTCTGTTGGGCCTCTTCGGAAGATAGCAAGTTACGTTCCGCCGCCTTCTGGAGCAGAGCCGCGATGCGATCGATGCCTGCGGCCAGCGCCGCTTCATGGATTTCCTGCACGATGATGTCGAACCCGCGCAGCACAGCCAGCTGAGCAATCCCCGCGCCCATGACACCGGCACCGACGATGCCGACACGGCGGATCGGCGGCGTGGAATCAATGGGCAATCGTTCCGGCAGCTTGCGCGCCTGTTCGTTCTGGAGAAACAATCCAACCAAGTTACGGCACGCCGTTGTCCGCGCCAGCCGGCCGATGGCTTGACGCTCATACGCTAAGCCGGCTTCCATCCCCCGGTTCACGCCGACTCGTACCGCTTCCAGAGCCTCCACGGGCGCCGGCATCTCTTCTGGAACGCGCCGCTTCAGGATCCGCAAGGAACCGCGGAAAAGCAGCGATCGGCCCACCCGATTCGACTCCAGCAGACGTTGCCGCCAGGTGAGCAGAGGTAAGCGAGTTCTTGGACGCTTGCCGTGCCGGAGGGCCGTGTGTCCCAATCGGCGGAGTTGGGTTGCAAAGTCGGAATCGCTGACGGCCACGGCATCGACAAGGCCCCAGCGTAACGCTTCACTGGCTGTCAATCGCTTGCCGCCCAGAATTATTCGCAGGGCGCGCTCCAGACCGACGCGGCGGGGGAGCCGTTGCGTTCCGCCCCAACCAGGAATGAGTCCCAGCTCGACTTCGGGAAACCCCAGCTGAGTGTTCCGGTCGCCGCGTGCCAGGAGGTAATCGCAAGCCAGGGCGAACTCGAGTCCGCCGCCCAGACAGGGCCCCTGAATGGCAAGGAGTGTGGGCATGGGAAGGCGAGCCAACTTGCCGAAGATCTGCTGACCGAGTTCTGAGAGGGCAGAGGCATCGTCGGCATTCTGGATGCTGGCAAAGGCGGCAAGATCGGCGCCGGCGATGGCTTTCGCGGAAGTGGCGCTCCGAATGGCCAGGAGCTTGACCGACGGCGTGTCGGCCAGGCAATTGAGGGCCGCGTCGACGTCGGCAAAAACGTCCCGGTTAAAGACGTTGACGCTCCGACCGGCGACATCCAGCACCAGGACTGCCGATCCCTCCGATTGCTTCTCGATCCGAAGATTTGCCCTCTCGAAGAATGCCATGCCGACTCCTTTTCAGGCGCTTTCGAGGAGAAGAGCCGCTCCCTGCCCGCCCCCAACGCAGAGTGTCGCCAACCCGCGCCGGAGGCCACGTCGCCGCAGCTCTTTCAACAGCGTGATTACCAGGCGCACCCCAGTCGCTCCGACAGGATGCCCCAGCGCGATGGCGCCCCCATTCACGTTGAGCCGATCCGGGTCGAGCGCTCCCAGTGCCTCGGTGCGAGCAAGTTCTTCCCCCGCGAATTGGCGGGATGCAAACGCCCGCTGATTGGCAATCACCTGTGCCGCAAAGGCCTCGTTCATTTCCACGAGGTCGATTTCCTTCAGATTCAAGCCCGTGTGTTTCAGAAGCTGGCTGGTGGCGAAGACCGGCCCCAACCCCATCCGCCGCGGATCGCAGCCAGCATAGTGGAAGGCCCGCAGATAACCGAGCGGCCTTCGGCCTTCGGCGCGCGCTGCCGCGCCGGACATGACCAGCACCGTGGCCGCGCCATCCGTGATGGAACACGAGTTACCGGCCGTCACAGTGCCGCCTTGCTTGAAGATGGGCCTCAGCTTGGCCAGGGCTTCCATACTCTGCTCGGCCCGCGGACCGACATCTTGCTTCAGGTGGAGTCCCGCTACATCCACCCGAACGATTTCCTCACTCAGGACGCAGCGCTGCTGGGCCGCCGTCGCCCGCCGGTGGCTCTCCAAGGCGAAGGTGTCTTGCTCCGACCGTGACACATGGAATTCATCAGCCAAAACTTCGGCCGTTTCTCCCATGTTCAACCCGCTGACAGGATCGGTCAAGCCGAGCTTGACTGCCGGGATGGGCCGGAAGTGCCGCGGGCGGAACTGAAGCAGGACGCCCAGCCGGCGCCACCAACTTTTGGCACGGCTAAGCTCGAGGAATTGGGCCATCGCTTCCCGGCTGTACAACAGCGGAATCTGGCTCATCGACTCGACGCCACCAGCCAACACGATCGTTGCTTCGCCGAGCTGGACGAGCTGGGCTGCCGTCGTGATCGCTTCCATTCCGGAGGCGCAATTGCGATGGACGGTATGGGCAATCCGAGCTTGGGGTACACCGGTCCGCAATGCTATGACCCGGGCAATATTGGGCGCATCCGGTGGAATGGCGGCGTTGCCGAAGACGACCTGGTCAATTTGTTCGGGTCGGATTCCCGCACGCTCAAGGACCGCCCGTGCGGCCACGACGCCCAGCTCCACGGCGTCAACGGTCATGAGCGGACCGAAGGCCTTGGCAAAGGGCGTACGAACTCCTTCAACAATGGCAATGTCAAGCATGGTTCACACCGAGCACCGAGTCCTTCGCACTCGGCACTATTGCTGTGGCGGTCCGTCCGCGCTGCTGCCGTGCGAACTGTCGCGCAGACGGCGGCGTTGGACTTTACCGAGGAAATTCTTGGGCAGCTCAGAGACAACCTCGATGTGGCGTGGCCGTTTTTGTTTGCCGAGATATTTTTGGCAGTGGCTCTCCAGAGCGGCCAAATCCAAGTTGCTGTTCTGCCGGGGCACAATCAAGGCTTTGATGATCTCGCCGCGCTCCCGGTCCGGCACGCCAATCACGGCCGCCTCGGCCACGCCGGGGAACGTGCTGAGGACCTCCTCCACTTCCGCGGGGAAGACCAGAAACCCGGAGGTCTTGATAATGTCCTTTTTGCGGTCCACGATCGTGAAATAGCCATCGCGGTCTCGTCGGGCCAGGTCGCCGGTGTAGAGCCAACCGTTTCGCAAGGCCCGAGCCGTCTCTTCCGCGTTGTTGAAATACCCCTTCATGACCTGCGGGCCACGCACTACCAGCTCACCCACCGCGCCAACCGGCAGTTCTTCCAAGCCGGTGACGGGATCCATGATGCGAGCATCGGTGTCCGGCAAGGGTAAGCCAACCGTTCCGGGCCGATTACCCTCATCGAGCGGGTTGACATGGGTCACTGGACTCGCCTCGGACAGACCGTACCCCTCGACAATATTGCGCGGGCCAAACTTCTCGAACGTGGTGCGCACCGTGTTGTCCAAGGCAGCCGCCCCGGACAGGACGGCGCGAACGAACGACAGATCGCGGGGCTTCTTCTGCAATTCCCGGTTGAGAGCGGCGATCAGGGCTGGCACGGCCGGAACCAGGCCGATGCGTTCGCGCTCGATCAGGTCCATCACGGCTTCGGCTTCGAAGCGGGGGTGGAGGTGGATGGTCGATCCGGAAACAAGGCTGGCCAGCATCGAAACCGACAGCCCATACGCATGGAACAAGGGGAGCACCGCGAGAACATTTTCGGAGCCGTCTTCCCCTCGCCCCCAGGCGCGCAGCTGGATGGCGTTGGCCACCAAGTTGCGGTGCGTCAGCATGACCGCCTTGGGAGAGGCAGTGGTTCCTCCGGTGGGCGCCAGGAGCGCAACGTCTTCCTCCGGCACGATCGGTCCGGACGAAAGGGATTGCCGGCTGCGCGCGCCGCTGCGGAGCATCTGGTCGAAGCGATGGACATGAGCCTGTTCGCGGAGACGCAGCGGCCCCCGCCGCCGCAGCCGTTCCACGCGATACAGCCACCCGCGCCACGCAGGCATCTTATCCGCCAGGGAAGCCACCACGACATGTTCCAGCGGCCCGTGGCCCAAGATTTCCATGAGCGGCGGAGCAAGGAGATCGAGGGTGACCAGCAGATGACAATCGGTCCGCTCGATCCACTTTTTGAGTTCCTCGCCGACCATTAGTGGACTGAGCTGAAGGACGGTGGCTCCCGTAAGCCATGTCGCCTGGAGAGCAACCAGGTATTCCGGGATATTCGGCAAAAGCATCCCCACCTGCCGTCCCGGCCGCGCTCCCAGATTCGCCAAGGAACGGGCGAACGAGCGAGCACGGTCGGTCAGCTCGCGATAGCGAATTGCCTTGCCGAAAAGTGTGCACGCGGGCCGCTCGGGAAAGCGCAGCGCCGCCGATTCCATCAAGGTGCTGATAGGAATATTGGGGTAAGGCAATGACGACGGCACGTCACAGGGATAGGCGTCCAGCCAGACCCGTTGCCAAAGCGGGACGGCCCGCCGGCTAGGGCCCTGCCCGAAACCTACTCGTGCCATCGGTCCATCTCCTCCTTCGCCAAGCGAAGGCTGTTAGCTATCCGTGATCCCCATCTATATGGTTGAGCAATCCGTGTGCCGCACGGCCTTTGATCGGGCGTCGTCCCGGACTCCCCACTCCGAGGGAGCGCGCAAGGCGAACCGAACTGGGAACGGTGTTCATTGCCCAAAAAGAATCGGGTTTCCGATGGGGGCGGAAGATGCTTGCCTCTTCTGCTCTACCCGAATTCTAGGTTACGCAGCTCTGCCAGACAACGCCCCCGGTACGAATTGTGCTGGCAGAAGAAGCGTGCGCAACCGAAGATGCCGAATTTTCCAGTGCACAATTTCTCGTTCCGACCTGGGAATGATTGTTCGCGCGGACAGTTTGTGATTAGAATTTCATCGGGGGAAGTGTATCGTTTTGCCACAAGCGAAAGGCGTTCGAATGGCTTCGCCATTACTGAAGAGTGAGGTTCCCGGTTATCCGTGCCGTCATGGCAAGGTCCGTGACATCTACGAGCTGGGCGACCGGCTGGTGATCGTGGCCACGGACCGGATCAGCGCGTTTGACTGGGTACTCCCGACGGGGATCCCGGATAAAGGGCGAGTCCTGACCAACCTGACTCTGTTCTGGCTGGATTACCTGGGTGTGCCGAATCATTTACTGAGCATGGATGTCCGGCAAATGCCGTCCGCTTTTGCCGAGCGCGCGGGCATGCTAGCCGGACGCTCCATGTTGGTGCGAAAAGCCCAGGTCGTCCCCATCGAGTGTGTGGTGCGGGGCTATCTGGCGGGTTCGGGATGGAAGGAGTACCGGCAGACCGGCAAGGTCTGTGGCATCGGCTTGCCCGGCGGTCTCCTAGAAAGCGAGCAACTCCCCGAGCCGATCTTCACCCCGGCGACCAAGGAGGAAACCGGCCACGACATCAATATCTCTTGGGACCAGATGGCCAAGATTACAGGGCCGGCTTTGGCTTCGGAGCTGCGCAGCCGCAGCATCGACCTCTACCGCCGCGCCGCCGACTATGCCCGGACGCGCGGGATCCTGATTGCCGACACGAAATTCGAATGGGGCCAACTTCCCGGCGGCGAGCTGCTCCTCATCGATGAGGTTTTGACGCCGGACAGCTCCCGCTTCTGGCCGCTGGATTCCTATCAACCTGGCAAGAGCCCGCCGTCCTTTGATAAGCAGTTTGTGCGGGATTGGCTGGAAACGACCGGCTGGGACAAGAATAGTCCACCGCCGGAATTGCCGCCGGAGGTGGTAGAACGCACCCGGGCCAAGTACTTGGAAGCGTACGAGCGCTTGACGGGAAAGAAGCTGCCGGCTGCCTGATCTCTGGTTGCCGCACTGCCCGAAAGCGCTTTGCATCCCGGTTTCGCAAGGGGATACAAGCCCGGAGCACCAGTTCGCGATCTTGCGACAAAGCCACCGGAGGATCGGGTGGCTCGAGAAATCAACGAAGAAACGAAAACCCAACCGTCCGACCGGCCCGCTAAACCGGCGCGGGATGATCCGTGTCGCCGCACTCAAGAGCTTCCGATTAACACCCCTGTCAGGAACACGAGCAAGCCGCCGATGACCACCTGGAACACGGCCGCGGGCAGGGGTGTTTCCATGAAACGGTGACGGATCCAGGAAATCACGCCTAGTTCGATCAACACAACCGCGATCGCCAGTCCCGTAGCGAGGCGGAATTCAGGGATCAGATAGGGCAGGGTGTGACCCAACCCGCCCAGAGCGGTCATGAGCCCACAGACAAATCCGCGGATAAGTGGCCGGCCCCGCCCGGTGAGGCTGCCATCGTCGGAGAGCGCTTCGGCGAAGCCCATACTGATCCCGGCCCCAAGACTGGCGGCCAGGCCTACCAGGAACGTGTCCCAGCTGTCCTTCGTGGCGAAGGCGGCGGCGAACAGGGGTGCCAAGGTCGAAACCGAACCATCCATCAATCCCGCTAGGCCCGGCTGAACCACCTGAAGCACGAATAACCGGTGCCGCGTCGCCGCCTCCTCTTCGTGGGCGCCGGAAACGCGCTGCGCCTGCTCCAGCGTATCGGCCAAATGCGAATGCTTCCGTTCCTCTTCGGCCAAATCGCCCAGCAATTGCCGGATACTCGCGTCCGTGGTTTGGCGGAGCGCCGTTTCGTAGAACCGCTTGGTTTCCAGCTCCATCAACTCGGTTTGCTTCCGCACGGCGGCCAACCCAAGAGGACGCACGAGCCAAATGGGTCGGCGGCTCACGAACCCTTTGATGTCCTGCCGTCGGATCAGCGGAATGTGTTCGCCGAATTTTTGGCGGTGCAGTTCGATGAGCCGGTGTCGGTGGTTGTCCTCTTCGGCGCGCATTTGCTGGAGGACCTGCGCCGTGGCCGGGTAGTCGGCCTTCAGCCCATCTGAGAAATCATCGTAAATCCGCGCATCCTCCTCTTCCAAGGAGATCGCCAACGCCAACACTTCTTGCTCGCTGAGGCTCTTGAACGAACGCATGCGGCTACCTCCGGCTTCTCCTGACAGGGCGCGGTCTCCGAACCGTGTCCCGACGCAGGGAGTGCCAACGACATTCTATCGGTTACGCTTCCAGTCGGGGCCGAGTCCCCGATCGGTTTCGCGGCGGTTTGCAGAACCGCGCGGTGTCACGCTCCATGCGGTTCTGCAAACCGCCGCGAAACGAAAACGGACACAGATGCCGCTGCCTCTCCTCGAACCCGGCAGCGAATCATAGGTTTGAAGAAGATGCACTTTCGCAATCATCCGGAGAGTCAACCATGAGATGGGTCCATCTTTTGGCCGTTCTGGCAATCGTGTCGGCGGGAAGCGCTCAGGCAAGCGACCTGCGGGCCGGGGCGGCGGCTGTCGTGATCAACCCGCCAACCGGAACGCCCATGGCAGGCTATTATTCCGCGCGTGGCTCCACCGCCATCCTGGACAACCTGTACTGCAAATCCTTGGTGCTCGAGCAGGACAGCGTGCGCATCGCCTTGGTGGTTTGCGACCTGATCTCCTTGCCCCGGCGGTCGATCACCGAGGCGCGCAGGCTCATCGAGAAGGAGGCGGGGATTCCAGGCAGCCACGTCATGATCAGTGCCACACATACCCACACAGGGCCAGTCGTCGCACGGGAATCCAGCCGTGATGATCTCGACGGCGGCAGCAGCGATCTGGGGAGGCGCTACACCGAAGCCTTGCCGGCCTTGATTGCCCAGAGTGTGTCGGAAGCGCTCAAAAAGGTTGCCCCGGCCCATCTGCAAGCTGCCAGGACCAAGGAGGACCACCTCAGCTTCAATCGCCGTTTTTTCATGCGTGACCAGACCGTCAGCTGGAACCCGCGCAAGCTGCACCCGGATATCGTCAAACCCGCTGGTCCAATTGACCCGGAAGTTGCGTTTCTGCAGTTTGCGACGCCGCAGTCGAAACCGATTGCCACCTATGTCAACTTCGCCATGCATCCGGACACCACGGGCGGCGACGCCATCTCCGCAGATTATCCGGGTGTGCTTGCCCGGCTGCTGACGGAGTGCCAGGGGCCGGACGTGATCACGGTTTTCGCGAACGGCTGCTGCGGCAACCTCAACCATCGCAATATCGGCTGGGCCGACGTCCAAAAAGGGCCCCACGAGGCCCGACGGATTGGCACCGTCCTGGCGGGGGATGTTTGTGATGCCTTTCCCCTCCTCCAACCGCTGAAGACGGGTGGATTGCAAGTAAAAAGTACGATTGTTGCTTTGCCGCTCGCCCCAGTCCGCGCGGCGGAAATTGTGCAAGCCAAGGATGTGCTCAAGCGGATGCGCGATCCAAAGACGCCCTTTCTGGAAAAGGTAAAAGCCTTTCAGGTTCTGGACGTCGCTGCTCGGGATGGCAAGCCGTGGGAAGTGGAAGTGCAAGTGATCTCTTGGGGCAATCAAGTGGCGTGGGTGTCGTTACCCGGCGAAATCTTTGTCGAGCTGGGCCTGGCCATCAAGAAAGCGTCGCCGTTTCCGTACACGTTCATCGCGGAGCTGGCCAACGGCTCCATCGGTTATATTCCGGATCAGCCGGCTTATGCACAGGGAAATTACGAAGTGGTCAGCGCCCGGTGCGCGGAGGGATCCGGTGAAATGCTGGTCGAAGCGGCGGTCCGAGCATTAAAAGACCTGTATCACGGGGTGCAACCAAGTCCATCTTCCAAGGAACGTTAAGCAATGGGCACACTGGATAAGCCAGCCGCAGGCAAGACCGCTTCGGAGCGCCTTGTTTCGATCGATGCGCTGCGCGGCTTCGATATGTTTTGGATTGTCGGCGGTGAAGGGTTGGCCGAGGCGATCGCGAACTGGATCGGCGGGCCGACGAAAGAATTCGTTCGTGAGCAGCTAACCCATGCGGATTGGGCCGGCTTCCATTTTTATGACCTGATTTTTCCGTTGTTCCTGTTCCTCGTCGGCGTAGTCTTGCCGTTTTCCCTGGGCAAGATTCGGGATCGTGGTCAGACCGGTGCAGCAGTGTATGGGCGCGTGATCCGGCGCACCGCCCTCTTGTTCTTCCTGGGGCTCGTCTACTACGGTTTCTTGCAGTTCAACCCACCGGAGCAACAGCGCTACGTGGGCGTCTTGCAGCGTATCGCCGTTTGTTACCTTTTCGCCGCCTTGATTTACTTGAATACGGGATTGCGTGGCCAGGTGATCATCTTGCTAGTAATCTTGGCCGGCTACTGGGCCTTGCTTGGCTGGGTCGCGCCGCCGGACTCCTCGGCCGGTGACTACACCAAGGAACACAACCTGTCCGGATGGGTGGACCGCCATTATCTTCCGGGGAAGATTTTCAAGGATTACTACCAGTACGGCGACAATGAAGGGTTGCTGTCGACGCTGCCTGCGGTCGGCACCGCTCTGTTGGGTGTTTTGGCCGGGGAGTGGCTGCGCTCGCAGCGGGCACGCTGGCTCAAGCTGCTAGGGCTGATGGTTGCCGGCGGCGTGTGTCTGGGTCTCGGCTATCTATGGGGCTGGTGGCTTCCCGCTCCCTATCAATTTCCTGTGATCAAGAATATCTGGACCAGTTCCTTTGTACTCTGGGCCGGTGGATGGAGTCTGCTCTTGCTGGCCTTGTTCTACGGAATCATCGACGTGCTTCAGCTACGCGCCTGGTCGGTTTTCTTCGTCGTCATCGGCATGAATGCGATAACGATCTACGTGGCCGAGCGCATCCTCAATTTTGCAAACCTGTCGCAGTTCTTCCTGGGAGGAATTGCCAAGGTTTGCCGGGACCAATTTGGAGCGCCGGTCCAACAGGTTATCTTGGCCGCCGGCGCCCTGGCCCTGGCGTGGCTCTTGTGCTTCCACCTGTACCGGCAACGGATTTTCCTGCGCGTCTGATTGGATTTGGCCCCGGTGAGCACGACCGTGCGGTTCTGCTCACCGGGGCTCAACGCAAAATGCGAAGGGATACAGAGGCTACCGCCTCAGCGTGCCGGGCTCGGAAACGGCTTCCAAGGTGGTGCCAACCATTTCCTCATCGTGCACATCCAGGGCCAGGTCGCCGAGCGACACAATGCCGATCAGCCGCTTATCCCGATTGAGCACCGGCAGCCGGCGAACCTGATTCTGTTTCATCAGCTCGGCTGCCTCGGTGATATCCTGCTCATCGAAGACGTAAACAATCCCCGGTGTCATGGCATCGCGAACCCGGGTACTGAGCGGATCACAGCACCCCGCCGTCGCACGGATGGTGATATCCCGGTCGGTGATCATGCCGACGAGACGATCATCGTCGCCGCAGATCGGTAAGGCCCCCACGTCCAGATCCTTCATCTTCTGCGCGGCTGCGGCAACACTCTCGTTGGGCCGGACGCACTCCACGGTCGGCGTCATGACGTCTTTAACTTGCATGGCCATTCTCCTTTCATTGGTTGCGCCGGTGGCTTCGAAAACATTGCGGACCATGGGGCCGCTCGGTTCCTCTGGGTCCGGCGAGATAAACGGCAGACCAGCTTGCTCCAAGGTCTCATCATCCAGCGGCAAATCCTCGCTCTCCGAGGCTTCGGTTGGGCCTGGGAGAGGCTCCAGTTCCAGATGCGTCCCGCCTTCCGCTTCTGGCTCTTGATACGGTAACGGCTGCTTTGGTTCGGTCATTGGTTGGTCCTCCCTTGATGGGCTGTGGAAAGAGTTCCACAGGGCACTCCAGTTTTCTCATGCACTTGCCGTACCGAATGACCGAAAGGCGGGTCAGCATGTGCCAATGCATCCCTAGAATTCGGCCAAAAGGTACTTGCGAAGCTCATCCGTTTGGTATTCAATAGGAGCCTGTTTGACCGGGACAGCAACCGGGTACCTCTCCTCCCATGCTGCGCCTCTGCGCCGCCCAATGGATTTGTGATCTGCAATAGAGAATAGACGGAGACTCGCCGCTACCCACTCATGGATCGTTTCAGGAAAGCCATGTACGGCCTTTCTGGCGATCGTTTCCTTTTCAGGAGAGCACCATGACCCGTCCGAAGACCCGACTCGCCGGTCGCCCGCACCTCGAGAATCTGGAAAGCCGGCTGCAACCTGGCTCTATCATCGTGGGCCAAGGGTATGGCTGGTCCTTGTTGGCAGACAATTTGTTGAACTTGGGCCAGGGCACGCTGGCTTCAGAGAGCTTGATTTCCCAAGCCTCGTCAGAAAGCAGCAGACGATTCCGGGAAAGCGGTCCCAGCAATGTGCCCGAACAAAACATCGCGATCGCCCCGGTGATGGTTGTCCGGAGCCAGCCGACCAGCCTGCCGATCAGCAACCTGGTGGAAAATGTAACGGCTAGCTTGAGCAACGACGATCTGGGACTCCTGGCGCTCGCCGGCCGGCGGAACGCGGGACACTTGGTCGCGGCGCCGGAACCGGTCACACATTCGCCCAGCCCGACCCCCATCCGGGCGGGTTTCGTCGAGTCGCCGATTGGCGTGGCCACGCCGGCGCAGCCTGCCTTGGGCAGCCAAACTCATTCGGGGGCATTCGCGCCCTCTGTGAGCGGTAAAGGTTCCGCAGCCACGGGGACGCAGGTTCAGGGGCAGCCAATCCCGTTGAGCGACGCGCATGCTGAGACCGAGGCGACACATATGACTGTTGCAGCACGGCCGGTCGCCAATCTCCATGTCACGGTTACGCATCTCACAGCGAACGGGGTCCATGCTTTCGCTTCGCAACCCGTTTGGGCGACCTATCTCGGCAGCTCTGGAGAGGATCGTGTCCTGTCCGTGGCTCTGAGTCCGGTGCCCGGCGCTGCTCAGCCGATCGTAGTGACGGGCTTCACGCAGAGCCCTAATGACCCCACGGAGTTCGATGCCCTGTTGGCCACGCTTAGCACCGACGGGAAATCAGCCACGGTGATGACCATCGGTTCAGGCACCGGCACTCGAACGGAAGGTCACGGCGTCGATGTGGATGCTGCCGGCAACCTGTATCTCACCGGTCAGACCGGCCAAACGGGTGTCCCCGCGACAACGACCGACCTGACCATGCGCGTGGAACCAACCGGCACGGTGGATTGGTCGGTTGCCTTTGGAGCTACCGGCGCGATGAGCGTGGGGAACAGTGTCAAGCTCGATTCGACGGGGACCAATCTGTACATGGGCGGCGGTCAGCAACTCCCCGGTGACGTGGAGAACGTCCTCGTGGTCAAAATGACGAACCTGAACGCTGCCTTGCCCAGTACGGATCCATCAACGGGCGGGTACGCTACCGTGTTCACGTTTGCGCCACCCAACAACACCGCATCCCGGGAGATCAACTCCATCGCGGTCGACTCCCAGGGCCACGCCGACTATGCATTCAGCCGGCATTTGGGTCCGGACGTCGGAGCTGGTTACGCTCAGGTGACTCTCGATGGCTCGTCCGTGAACTCCACGTATTTCACGAGCACGGGTGGCAAAGGCGGCGCGTTCGGCGTCACCGTGGACGCCTCCGATGACTTCTATATCACCGGCGCCGTTGGAAATCCAACCAATGTGGAGCTCCTGGTAGCCGAGTTCACTCCCAATGTCGGACAAGTGTACGCCACGGGTTTTCGGCTGTCCGGAGTGGATTGGATCGGCCGCTCTGTCCAAGCGGACGGTTCCGGCGACGCGTTTGTGGCGACGGTTTTTGACCAGGGGACCGGCGGCAACATGATGCTTGTCGAGGTTGATCCATCCGGAAGCTCGATCCTGGATCAACAGGGTGATGCATACGGTTCCAATGATGACCAAAACCGTGGTCTCGCACTGGATACGACCAATAATCTTGCGTACATGGTGGGATTCACGAATTCCCCGGACTTCAATTTCACAACGGGAAGGTTCCAATCCACGTACGGTGGCGACCCGTACGATGGCGTGATTATTCAGGACCAGCTCATGTGAGCGGTCGATTCACCGTTCGAAGCAGGCGACCCCGGCCTCATCGTGTGGCCGGGGTCGCCGGTTTAGCTACGAACCATTTCCACGCCACCGGCCGCTTCTCCCTGCCCGTGCGGATCAAGCCGAGAATTCCGCTGGGAAGTCCCCTTTTGTTTTGCGGAGAACCTTTGTGCAGCCTTCCCCGTGCAGCGGAATTCCCCGCGGCCATCTAGAATAGATTCTATCGTGTTGTTGGGGAGGATCGTTCATGGTGCGGAAACTCATCGAGTGGGCCGTCAATAGCCCGCTCATTACCCTTCTCATGGCCTTGGCTCTCGTCGGTGTGGGTACGCACGCCTTTCTTTCCATCAACGTGGAGGCCTACCCGGACCCGGCGCCGGCAATCATCGAGGTGATCGCCCAGTATCCGGGGGCCTCGGCGGAGGAGGTGGAACGCCAGGTCACGATACCGCTCGAAGTCACGCTGGCCGGGATGCCGGGGCTCAAATATACCCGCACCAAGTCGCTTTTCGGCTTGTCCCACCTGCGCAACCAGTTCGAGTATGGCATCGACTTCTATGCGGCCCGCCAGGAGGTTATCAATCGGCTGCAATTCACGCAGCAGTTACCAGCCGGCGTCACGCCACAAATCTCTCCGGAAACGCCGACGGGCGAAATCTACCGCTACACCCTGCGCAGCCCACAGGATGCGCTGAAGCGGGACCTGTATACCTTGAACGATCTCAAGTCGCTGCAGGATTGGGTGCTGGAGCGGCAGTTCCGGCGGATTCCACGGATTGCCGACGTGGCTAGCTCCGGGGGCACCGTAAAGCGGTACGAGATCCATCCTGACCCCGATCGACTCCGCCGCTATGGCATCACGCTCCAGCAGTTGCAAAACGCCATTGCCAATAGCAACGGCAACGTGGGCGGCGATTATCTCTTCCAGGGCGGCACGGTCCAAAACGTTCGGGGCATCGGGCTCATTGGCGGCGGCCGCGATCCCGTGGAGGAAGTGCTTGGCAGGCACGATCCGCAACAGGCCGTCGTCCATCTCCGCGATGAGGAAGATCGCCGCCTTCGACAGATCCGTGAAATTGTAATCGCCTCCGTGAACAACGTGCCAGTCCGTGTGGAAGACGTGGTTGAAGGAGGACCGATTCGCTCGGCCGGAGAAACCGTCGGTAAGGAAGGGGTCGTGGTTGGCAATCAGACCCGCCTGGGCAAGGTCAGCCTGAGCCGTCCGAAACGCGATAACCAAGGCCATGAGCTTGTGGATAAGGACGGCAACGTCGTCTGGATCGACGAAGACGAGAAGATTCAAGGCATCGTCTTGCTGCGCAAGAACGAGGATTCTCTTCCCGCTTTGCACGATGTAGAGGCCAAGGTCAACGAGCTCAATGAAAATCGCGGCCGGCTCCTCCCAGGGGTCCAGGTCGAGCCGTACTATGACCGCACTGATCTGATCAATGTCACGCGCGAAACCGTGCGCGAGAATCTCTTCCTGGGCATGGGGCTTGTCGTCGTCATCTTGCTCATGTTCCTGAGCAATGTGCGGAGTGCGCTCATCGTGGCCATCAATATCCCGCTCGCTTTGTTGTTTGCTTTTTCCATCTTGTACTACCGCGGGAAATCAGCCAACCTCCTGTCCATTGGTGCCGTCGACTTCGGCATCATTGTCGATTCCTCCGTGATCATGGTCGAGAACATTTATCGCCACATTAGCTCCGGGGAGTATGCGGACCTGCCGTTGCGGGACCGGATCATTCGCGCCAGCCACGAGGTCGAGCGCGGCTTGTTTTTCTCTACGGCCATCATGGTATGCGCTTTCTTGCCGCTGTTTACGATGCAGGGACCCGAAGGACAGATTTTTGGACCGATGGCCGCGACTTATGCATACGCTCTGGGCGGAGCTCTTTTGCTGGCCCTGAGTGTTGGCCCGGTCCTGTGCCAGCTCCTGTACAAGAATTTGAAACCGGCGCGTGAGAACTTCCTGGTACGGTGGCTGAAGGCCAGCTATCTGCGGCAACTCG
>Ga0070734_10002565_pt1 | contig 21457 bp, 16 predicted proteins | sample Coa_R1_8_FD_66444 | JGI IMG/M metagenome (GOLD analysis project Ga0070734, IMG submission 66444) | Surface soil microbial communities from Centralia Pennsylvania, which are recovering from an underground coalmine fire - Coalmine... | ecosystem: Environmental > Terrestrial > Soil > Unclassified ...
CGCAAGCGCACGGAATCACCTATGTTGAACGGGTTCGCTCTTGCCTCCGCCTTATCCTCCGCTGGAGGAGCGTGACTGCGCTCCACCACTGAAGTCTTTTGCATCACAACGAAATCCTGATGGTACCATTGCGGATCGCCCGCAACGTTGCCCCATGCAACAAGAACCTGATTGCCCATTATTCCGGTCACAGTGCCGTTCGTGGCCGAGCCATCGCGTAAACGCACAGGGTCGTCCATCTTAAATGGGTTCGGTTTTGCCTCCACCTTATCCTTTATAAGGGCGTGAGACTCGAATTTCGGAGCGTGCGATCTGTCTGTCATCTCAGCGTTCCCCGCGCTGGAAAATACATATTGGCAACCCACAGGCGAAACGTCTTCTCCTATGAGACACACAGAGTGCAATAGCAAGCACATGCGCCAGCTCGGGGGATTACGCTAACGCTGTGTACCCATAAAGCGCGATGCGGGCTTGTGTCCACTTTGATCCGAGAGCGCGTTTGCGCGAGTTGACGCGATGGGCCAACCAGAGACATCGGCGTTGAGCGCCTTTCACCGGCGACCTATTTCCACTCCGACTCGGATCAAAGTAGACTTCCCTTTCGGCCCGTGGTTCCTTTGGGGGTCCCAAAATGTTTCCACTCAATCGACGAACCTTGCTCAAGGCTGGAATAGGGGCTGGCCTTGCTTTGCCTTTGCTTGGCCGCCATTCAAGCCGCGCCAAGGACCCGGGATGGCCGATGACAACGTATGAACACACGCCCCTAGTCGGTGCGACCGTTAAGGGGGCTCGCCCAATACGCTCTTCGTCATGCGCCAGCATGGGACATTGACCTGATCGCGCTCACCAGCGACCTGCTCAGTAATCGTGCCGCCGTGGCGCCAGCCCATATGCTCATAGAAGCGGCGTGCACGATCATTTCCAACGACACAATGCAGTTCCGCCACAACGACGCCTGCTTCAGCCATCTCGATCTCGGACGTTTTCAGCAAGTCTGTCGCGATGTTTGTTCCTCGATATTGACTGGCGACGAAGAGCTGGCCCAAAAGCGGGCCTTGCCAGGCCGAGAACCCGGCAATTTCTCCGTTCTGTTCTGCCACCAGAGTCGACGACAAAAGCGATCTCATCCTGGCTGCAAAAAATTGCAGGGACCGACGCGCGATTTCTGCATGCGGCATAAAAGGTGCTTGGGTCTCATGCCAAACAGCATGATAGAGAATCGCCAGCTGTGGGATGTCGGACGCTTGCGCACGTCGGATCATGGCCCATCCTCATCCGTTCTCCGCCTAAGTCCTGGCAACGACCCTCCAGCCGGGGTTGCCCAATCAGGCCTGCGCACACTCTCTGGCAGAGCCCTACGCATTGTCTCCGCGGATCGCCCGCACCACCGCCTCAGTGACCTGCCGTGTGGTGGCGTTGCCGCCGAGATCCGGCGTGTGCAACGACGGGTCCGCCGTGACCTTCTCGATCGCGCGCATAAGCCGGGTGGCGGCGGCCTTTTCTCCGAGGTGTTCCAGCATCAGGGTGGCGGACCAGAAGGTGCCGATCGGGTTGGCGATGCCCTTGCCGGTGATGTCGAACGCCGAGCCATGGATCGGCTCGAACATGGACGGGAATTTGCGCTCCGGATTGAGGTTGGCGGTCGGCGCGATGCCGAGCGAGCCGGCGAGCGCGGCGGCGAGATCGGAGAGAATATCGGCGTGCAGGTTGGTCGCCACCACAGTGTCTATCGAGGCCGGCCGCATCACCATGCGCATCGTCATGGCGTCGACCAGCATCTTGTCCCAGGTCACGTCGGGGAATTCGTCTGCCGCCTCGGCGGCGATCTCGTCCCACATCACCATGGCGTGGCGCTGGGCGTTCGATTTCGTCACCACGGTGAGAAGCCTGCGCGGGCGCGACTGCGCCAGCCGGAATGCAAAGCGCATGATGCGGGCGACGCCCGCACGCGTCATCATCGACACGTCGGTTGCGACTTCCTCCGGCAGGCCCTGATGCACGCGCCCGCCGACCCCCGCATATTCGCCCTCGGAATTCTCCCGCACGATCACCCAGTCGAGTTCGGGGCCCGCCACATGCCGCAGCGGGCTCGTGATGCCCGGTAAGATGCGCATCGGCCGCACATTGGCATATTGATCGAACGGCTGGCAGATGGCGAGGCGCAGGCCCCAAAGCGTGATGTGGTCCGGCACGTCCGGCGCCCCCACGGCACCGAAGTAGATTGCGTCGTGGTGCCTGATGCGGTCGCGCCCGTCCGGCGGCATCATCACGCCATACCGCTTGTAGTAATCGGAGCCCCAGTCGAAGTGATTGAACGTAAAAGCAAAGCCGCCGTCGCGCGCCGCGAGCGCTTCCAGGACTTCGATGCCGGCCGCAATGACTTCCCGGCCGATGCCATCACCCGGGATGGCAGCGATCTTGTAGGTTTTCACTTCCACGTCCGTAAAAGCTCACGAGAAATCACGCGCTCATGCCCCGCGAAAGCGGGGCATCCCGTATCCCCAGACTCGTTGGGTGGGCTCAATACCCGAGCCGAACCTTGCCCTCGTTCATGCCATTCACAGTGCCCTTCGTCAGCCACTCCAAGGACGCCTGGAACAGCAAGCGGTGATTTTTCTCCCACATCGCATTGTGAGATGAGCAGGCAAGGTCGATGAGGACCTTCGATTTTGCGCCGATATCCGCATAAAGGTCATGCACGCGACTTGGCTGCACCTGTCCGTCATGGGCGCCGGTGATCATGAGCGTCGGGGTCTTCGTTCCCGCCACCATCGCGGTGGTCCAGCCCCAGTTCGTTACGTTCGGGGCGCGTCGCACGCCCGGGCCCCACGTCGCTCCGACCGGGTCCGACTCGAGCATGGCCTGCCAGACGGCCTTGAACACGCCTGGCTCGTATTGGTCAGGGCAACCGACCTGGCGGTTCCAGAGCGCCGTCAAATCATCACGCGACTGCGTGTTCATGGCGGCGCCGGCCGCCGGCACCGGCGTCGGCGGCGTTGCCGAGGTATCGCGGCTGTAGGCCGGTGCCAGCAGCACAAGCTTGCCGACCTTGTCGGGATTCTGCGCCGCATAGCCGGCGGCGCGCGGGCCGCCCAGCGACCACGACACCATGCTGACCTGCGATGCGCTCCGTAGCGTGCGCAGATAGTCCACCACCGCGCCGATGTCGTTCCAGTCGGACGCGATCGTGGTCATCTGCTGGCCATAGGAGGGCGAGCAGGTTTCGGCGTGCCCGTCCGGCGCCACCACGAGTTGCTGGGCCGCCGAAAGATTGCACGGGTCGTTCATGGCGGCGGGGCGGGTCGAACGCCCGTAGCCGGTGGTATCCATCGCGAAGGTGTCGAACCCGGCCTGGGCCAGATATTCCATCCAGCTGTAGTCCTGATACGGCACGTCGAATGCCACCTCGGCCGGGGTGCCTGCGCCGTGGATGAACAGCACCACGCGGTTGGCGATGCTGCGGTCACGCAAGGCGGTCGCCGCACGGACCACTTCGCGCACATAGATCGGCGTGCGCTGTCCGGCGATCGCCGGAACCGTGGAGCGAACCCCGACGTAGTGGTCGACCCGCAGCACTTGATCGTAATCCTCTGCTGGCACGGGCGACGCGACCGCGAAGCCCAGGAGCGAAGCGGCAATGAATGCGGGCGTGTGTGAAAGAGTCCTCATCGCGTTTCCCTCCTTTTTCGCGCACGGGCCATCGCGGCGTTCGTACGCCCGGACGCAGCTACCATTTCTGGTCAGGATGCGCCAATGAGGTCGCGGCGACAAGATAATACAAGGGTGGGCAAAATCGCCCGCCACGGCCATTGTAGTTGGACAGTGAACTGCGCGCGATTTTGCCCACGCTGTCACGGTTGGGCCGGACCGCGTGGGCAACGCGCCCGGATGCTCTTAGGTCTGTAGCTCGTTCCGCGGGCGCGTTGCCCGCCCTACGCGCTATCACTTCGTCTCCGTCGGGAGCGGGGGCAGCGGGGCCGCGATGATCGGGTCGTTCGCCCCCGGCAGCTGCAACGCACGCTTCGCGCCCGCAACTGCCGCATCCGCCATGGCGGCGTGGCCTTCGGCGGTCGGATGAATGGCGCCGCCATAGACGGCGGACAGCACGCCCCAGGTGGCGTCATGGAGATTGCTCGGGCGGATGGCGGCGGAAACACCTTGCGGAAACGTCATGGCGACAAAGTAGGCGTCATTCGGCGTCCTGATCCAGCGCGCGCGCGGCGCATAGGCGCGGAATTCGCTTACCGCCGCGCCGCAGATCAGAGGCTCGGTGGCGCCGTCGATGAGGCTATCGTTGAAGCTCTTGCCGTCGGGCGAGAAGCATGCGCGATCGAAGGGCGGATCGGTGTCGGCCCGCGCGCAGAAGCCGTGCTCCGCAAATGCTGCCTGGTGGCCGTCCACGAATGTCATGGCATCGGCAGCGGGGCAGGCGCCTTTGGCTGAACAAGTGGCGATTTCCTTCAGCGACGGCAGGAACCTGTCCTGCACGAACATGGCGACGCGGCGCAGCCGCTCGCCATCCACCCCAAAAGCCGGGTGGATATCGAAGCCGTCGCGGCCGCCCGTGCAGGGGCTGCCCGTGGGATCGAGCGCCGGATTGCCATAAGACACAAACACAACGCGTTCGAGCGCGTTGTTCACGAGCGGCTTGAGCGCAGCGCGCAGCCTGGCGAAATCGGCGGGCAGTCTTCTCTCAAGTGTCGCCTGCGCGTCCTCGACCGAGGAGATGATGCCGGCACGGGAAAGCAGAGCGCGCTCGCCGCGCGCCTCGATGATGATGTCGGCGACCAGCCCGGAAAAATTGACATCATTCGCCCCGACGGTGAGGAAAACGAGATCGAGCGCGCGGGCGGGCTGGTTGCGCTGGGCACGCGCCACGATGGCGCGAAGCTGCGTGATCTGTGCCGGCGTCGTACCGGGACAGGGTGTGCCGGCGGCGTCGCAATTGAGCTCGCGGGCGCGCTGGCCGTTGAACAGTCCGTCCGCAATGGTTGCGCCGGTGCACGCCAGCGGCAGGAAGGTCACCGCGACGTGCGGGTTCTCAATCGCGAGCGCGAGTGCGGCGCGCAACTGATAACCGTACAGCGAGCGGTGGCAAGCGGCGCTCATCCAGCGCGCCGACAGCCGCGCCCACTCAGACAGGTTGTTGCCGGCGCCGGGGTCGGCGTCGCAGGCCTTATCGCCGGAAAAACCGACGCGGCCCGGACGGAAGTATTCCGCGGTGCCCGCGGGCGCGAAGCGGCGAAAGCAGAAGCCCTCATCCGATAAGGCAACCGGGCGATCCGGGTTGCCGTCACCCGAAGCGATGGAGTCGCCGAGGCCCGCAACGAGAAGATCACGCACCGCGATGTCGCTGGTGGCGCGGCGAACGGGCTCGCCGGGCGCCGTGATGTCGACTGTCATCCTGGTGGGCTTGCCATAGAGCACGCGCATCCTGACCGGCGCGTCGCATTCAGCGCTCGCCGTCGCGGCACCGGTATCGCCCTCCGGCCCGAAGCTCCAGCTGCAGGTCGACCCTGCAGGAACGGCTCCGGTGAGCCGGACTTCGACGCTATGGTTGGCCGGGTTGAGGTAATTTTCCCGGACCCCGTCGCGCACACATTGCGCTGCAATCTGGCCGATGCCGTCGAGACAGAGTCGCCCCAACATGTCGCGCGCCCAGCCGGCGCCATCCGTTGCGGCTGCAAGGGTCCGCTCGGCCTCCAGGATGGTGCGTCCCTGCGTAGCATCCGCATGGCGCAGGAAATCGCGCTCGTCACGAAACAGGCGGAACCGGTTGACGACCGTCCAGGTGATGGCGGCGCCGGTTGCGGGCTCGATCGCGGTCTGAGGCTCGACCGGCGCAGGCTCAATGGCCGGCACAGCCTGTGGCTTGACCGGGGCAGGCTCGTTCACCTGGGCCCAACCTAAAGAATTTGTCCAAACGGCGAGCACAAGGCTCGCCATAGCAGCGAAATGCAACCGGGAAGACATCCGAGACACCGCCAAACCAGGAAAACCGGCGCAACGCTCTTGTGCGCATTGCCCGGCAATATCAGGGCAGAAGCCGAAAAAGGCTCACTTCAGGTTCAGCGTCATATCAGGTTTCTGAGAGCCAGATGCACGCCGATCAATAAGAGCCCTACGGCAAAAACCCGCACGAACACGGCTGGATGGGTCCGCTGCCTCAACCATTGACCGAACAACGCCCCGACCCCAGCGGGCGCGAGGGCGAAAAGCGAGGCCCCCAGTAGCGAAACCGGCAGAGCTCCCTCCCGCGCCAACGCCACCGCAAGCGCTGCGGCCGACGTGAGCAGCGACAGGCCGAGCGCCTGGATCAACTCATCACGCTTAAGCGACAGCGCGTTGAGATATGGAATGAGCGGGACGACGAATACGCCGGTGAATATCGAGAGCAATCCGGTGACCGCGCCGACGAGCGGCGCGAGCCACCATTCCGTCCAAGGTGGCACGCGCAATCGCGGCGACAGCAGCGAAAGCAGCGCGTAAACGCAGAGCATGATGCCGAGCGCCGTGGTGGCGCGACCAGACGAGTCGCTTGCCAGAAAGCCTGCGCCCGGTGCCGTGCCGACACAGATGCCGAGAAGCATCGGCCAAAACCGCCGAAGCAGCGGGCGCAAATACCTGCCGGTCAGTGCTTGCCACACATTAGTGGCCGCATTCGGTATCACCAGGAGCGCCGCCGCTTGGCCAGGCGCCATCACCACGGTCATCAGGCCGATTGCGATCGTCGGTAGTCCCATGCCGATGAAGCCCTTGACGAACCCTGCCAGCAGGAAGACCGCGAAGCAGAACAGCAAGACCGAAAACGGCACGTCGAACACAGGCTGAGTCCTCTGCGCGCAAACAAGCGAGCAATGCTTTCAACGTACGCAGGAAACACAACGCGATGTGGTGGACAAGCGCAGGCGCGCTCCGGACAATTCGGAATTGACCGAACCGTGGCGGGAACTCTGACGGGGGCGACGCCCCAAAGAGCGGACACTCAGGGCGGGAGCCGAGAGCTCGATCGGTGGCACGTGCCTCTATGCCGTGACGCTCAATTGAGTTGACCGCCGTTTCGCTCGCGCGCCGATTTAGCCGTATCGGAAGGCAAAGTCGGCACCACGAAGCTGACCGCCGTCCCTTGGTCTGGCTTTGACGTAAATACCAGTTGCGTCTTGGCGTTTTCTTGCAGGGACTGGACGATCAGGCTGCTGATCTTTCCATCCGGAGGCCATACGGCTCCCTCGGGGAGACCTATTCCGTCATCCGCCACAACAATCGAGCAGCTGTCGCCTTGATACAGGCACCGCAGCGTGATGGCGCCGGAATCGCGATCGACGAAAGCGTACTTGAATGCGTTGGTCATCACCTCATTGACGACCAATCCTGTCGACATGGCAACGCTAATCGATACCGGACAACTGTCGACCTTCATGTCGAGCCGGATACCTGGCCTGGCGTAGCTTTCCATGATGGTCGAAGCGATCCGGCTCAAGTATTCACCGAGATCGATTACGGTCATGCTCAGGTCGTTCGACAGGCGATCGTGCAGAATGCTCAGGGCCTGGATGCGCGATGCGATCCTGTCGAAATCCGGCGTCTTACCCGCTTGGGCATTGCGAGATTCGAGTCTGATGAGCGCCGCAATGATCTGCAGGCTGTTTCTGACCCGGTGCTGAAGCTCCCTGAGGAGCATATCCTTGTCACGGAGTTGCCGTTCGAACTGCTCGCGGTACGACAGCTCCCGATCGGTGACATCAATCAGGACAGCTAAGCGAAATTGGTCGGTGCCCTCCACGCTTTCAACCCTGGTGACATATGCTTCGATGAGCGTGAGCTTCGTATCGGGCTTTTCGATATGAAAAATGCCGATGAACTCCTCTCCCGTCAGGATGGCGTGTCCCAGGTGAAGATCCGGATCCTCGCTGAGACGATATGCATCAAGGACCGACCACGTCTTGCCCCTCACGTCGGAGGCCGGTAGTCCGCACACAGTCTCGAAGGCCAGATTTGAATAGACGATGCGCTCATGTCCGCGCATCTCCTTCGCGACCACAATCCCAAACGGAAGGTGGTCGAGAAAGCCTTTAAAGTGCTCGCTTTCGATTGCCCGGAGGAACTCCGGAGAGGAAAGCAGCTCGCTAAGTTGCTCGGCCGCCATTTCCGGCGTCAGCGCGCGTGAGTCGTCTTCTTCTTGGCTTGCGCTCATCGATTGTCTTCGTTCTTGGCCTGCGCTTCCCGGATCGGGCACGGCCGCTCCTCTGCCCGGAATGCCGGCGCAAGACTTGCTAGCGCATTACGGCGTGCCTTTAAACCGGTAATTGGAGCTTCGTGTCAATTCATCGCGATGGGCCGCCACAGCTCGGCAGAATTGCCATGTATGCCCCGGGCTGCCATTCGGGTATCACTGTGGGTGAGTTCAGCCCGGCACAAGCTCATAAGTCTGCCGATCGGCAGGCAGTTCGCGCAGTGCCGCGCCGACACGCTCAGGTGGGAAATCGGGCGGGAACGGCATGACGTAGCGCCCCTGGCACACGATCGTCAGCCGGTCGTCCGCGAACGGGAACGGGTCAAGGCTGTAGACCCGCTCGTCGATCTTCTTGAGCGTAACGGTGGTATCCGCCTCGGCACTTAGTGGGACATGCACATAAGTTTCCGTGCCGCGCTCGCCGGGATGGCGGAGATGAAAGTAGAGCGAAAGGGTGTCGAAGAATTGCAGCTGCTTGTAGTTCTGGAACAGGTGGCGCTCCTCCACCCAATCGCGCGTCGCAGGATTGGCGGCGAGCGTGCGCTTTAGGCGCACCTGTCGCGCCTCTTCGTAGGTCAGCATCGCGTCGATCAGCGGGCGGTGAACGTCCGCGACGCTGATCGAAGTCGTGGCCTGGGTGCGCGGCACGAATTTGGAAAAGCCGTAGCGGCCGTTATAGAGACCCCAGCTGTGCATGCTGGACAACAGGCCGCAATAGGGGTGGCGTGCCTCGTTGAAATCCGGTGAGCCCCTGTTGGTCTTCACCGCATCCGGCGTCGGGGTGCGCGCCATGATGTAAGGCACGCGGGTGGTCGGATCGAGGCCAGGGTTGGAATCATACGGATCCCAGCCGCGATCGTGGTTTTCCACGATGTAGACAACCTCGTCGAAGGGCGACGGCGGCTCGAAGCGGTCGTTGCCGAAGGCGCGGGCCATCTGACCGCACAGGTCGGTATGCTCCGCCATGGTGAGGACGAAGTGCGGCTCGCCTTCCGGCGCGGTCTGGCTAATCATCATTGCCTCACTGTCTGTGGCCCCGCCGTTTCGACGGGCTCCCCCCCATTTCGCGGTCCCTTTATGATGTTGGTCGAGCGCATCAAAAACGGCAAACCGAACGATTGATCACCCAAAAGGGAAGCACTCCGCAGGACTACTTTTGCGTGTAGCGCGCGCCTGCTTCCCTTTTACTCTTCATCACTTCGCCGTGATTGGGGGTGCGCACTTTCTCGCCGCCGATCAGAACGGATAGTTGGTCGCAGCAGTGAAGTGGGAAAGTGCGCTATTATATCAAGACCACAGCTCGGCTTCATGCTGCGTTCAGGTTGAGCTACTATGATAGCCAGGAATCAGGGTTTGGAGACAGGGGACGGACCATGCGTATCCTCCTACTCAAGTTGACGCTTCTGACGTTCACGTTAGCTTTCACATTGCAGGCCTTTGTCGCGGTGGCGGCGCCGCGAGGCGATGTTCCTTGAGGTTCTGCGGGTCTTCGGCGCTGCCCGTCTTTGAAGCGGAGGGCCTTCGGCTCAACAACCGAAGAGTCCCTGAGGGCTACTTGGCCGAGTCCCTTCGCATCGACGAGAGCTGCTCCCTGAGGACTGGGATTTTCTCTCTGAGGACAATCAAGCTATCAAAGGTTTCTATATTTGCGCTTTCCGAAATCCGTTCGAACAAGTTTGGCGTACCATTGGTGGTCGTAGCTTCGAGCGAGTCCGACGTCCCATCTGTATCTAGCTTTTTCCGATCCCGCTGCTGGTGAGGATAGATAATTTCCAGACCAAGACTCACGGCATCGAACCCCTTCCTCAGTTCGTCATCTGCAGCACCGCTTCCCCTGATCTCCGCGATTACAGTCGCAGCACGAACTTTCATTTCAGCATATAGCCGAAGCAATTCGGCGCGCATCTGATCGATACCTGCAGCACCGTCGGTAGGCGTCAGGCAGGAAAAGTCAGTCTTTAATAATTCGGCAATGATTTGTGAAACTCCATGGACATAAGAATAATTGTATTCCGGGTGAAGAAGCGCGTTATGGGCGATAAACAATTTGGCTTGGACCATCACGGTATAAGCGCGGCGTACCAATTCGAACTGTCGGGGACCCTCGCCATTTTTTGGTTTGCAGGACCCATCATCCTTAGGCCTGCGGAATTCCGATTCTTCCAATGACGCCGCGAGCGTCGTGTAGTCGTCTCTAAACTTGCGCAAACGAAGCAATTCGTCGAGCAGGTTTGCGGCCTTAGTAAGGTTCGCGATGTGATAGGCGCGTAAGGCTGAGGGCACCGAAGTTGATGGCCGGCGGAGCCATTCCTCGGTGAGCAGGTATGCCGTGTTGATGGTGCGCAAAGAATACCAAGAGCGATACGGCCTCACTGAAGACGGCTGCCTTCCCCGATCTCTTTCGAGCCAGCGATCAAGTTCGATTAGCGCTGCTTCAGGACGACCCAATTGCGCCATGATGCTCGCGTAGATGACTGATACATACGGACGCTCTTTATAGGTTCCTTTTGACAGAAATTTGGAAATCTCTTCTTTCAACTTGCCGAAATCTCCTACCTCGCCACTATCTCGGCGATGCGAAGAACCATTAGCAGGTTTCCTGTAGTCGCCATCTTTATGTTTATAGAATTCATTTATTTTAGATTTATTTCTCAACACCCAATCCTTTTCTTTAGAAACCTCACCTTCCTTAGAAATTTCACCGGAAGTAATCTTATCTTTCTTGACTTTCCATGGGCTCTCGTCCACCAATAGATAGAAGAGTGCAGTACATGCCTTGATGACGTCCGAGGATTGTAATTCATCGTCATTTACTGCGGTCAGAAACACGAATTCGGCGAGTCTATCAGACTGATCGAAAAAGACATCTGTTACGATTGCAGCAAGTGTGTCGTTGTGCTGCAGCGGGACGATCAGATATCGCAGCGCCTGCACCAATCCCGATAGACGGTCATTAATGAACTCTGTGTCTCCGGTTTGTTTATGCAGCTCATTCAAACAGCTTGCGAACGGTCTAATCAACAGTTTTGCGAAATTAATAGCCTTCTCGGTCTCCCCTTGGATAAGGTTATTTTCTTCCTCAATGAATTGCATCGAGTTTGGGTGGACGAAACTCGATATTAGCTTCATGTAATCTCGGTCACGCTCGATGATCGCGTCGAGTGAGCTTAGTATCGATAGTCCCCCGGACGATCCTGGTAGCACGAGGGGAGCTCCCGCGGAGGTCGATCCGGGATTGCCCACTACATTTGAGGGACTGCCTTCTCGGGAAGTCCGACTTTGAGTCTTGTCCGCCGGTCCACTAAAGGAAACTTCGGCTCCGAGGGCGGAGACCTTGCTGACGCGTTGCGCCAGTCCGCGGATGGCTTCCTCGCCGACAATGCCCAGCACAAGAAACACTATCAGTAAGGCAAGGACGATTTTGTCGCGAGCCTCCAGCTTGGCGTCCGGCGGACGGAAAAAGATGCGCGTGAGGAATAGGCAAGCCAGCGTCCCGGTTATCGCGCCGAACACGAGGGACGCCGCATTGCGGCCCGTGAACGCGTCGATTAGGTCCACCGGCCATCCGAATGGGTATGGGCGATGAAGGCTGCGGAATGTGACGTGGATAAGGCCCCAACCCGAGCCCAGGAGCAGCAGCTGGACAATCAGGATTGCCCAATTTCTCTGGATGCGCGGCAGCCTCGGAAACCGTCCTGCAGGAGGAGACGCTTCGGCTTCCCCAGGGGGAACCAACGCGTATAGTCCACGCCGACCGCGCGGCTCTCCAGGAAAGGCCTCAGCCCCCTCATCCGCTAGCCATGCCGGCTGTGAGATCGCAACCAGAAAAAGCAGGGAGAAGGTCAAAAGGGTTGTGAACAAAAAGACCGACATCTATCTGCCCCACGATTGTATTACGTTAAAATCACATTCTATCAGAGTGCTTCGCCGTTGCCTCAAGCACAGCGCACGCAGGTTGTCCAGACGCTCCAATTCACGCCATCGCCTCGAGTGGCGACATGCCACCGGGGGAGCGGGCATACGTAGGACCTTGGGGACTTAGCCCCGCCGGAAGAACAATTTGAGAGCATTGGCGCGAGCCAATAGGATGTTTGGGCGAGGCCCGGATGTTCGTCACTTTCTTCCATGAACTCAAATCGGCTGGTTTGCCGGTGACGCTGCGCGAATATCTCACCCTGATGGAGGCGATGGACAATGATCTTGCGTCGCGTCGGGTCGAGGACTTCTACTATTTATCTCGCGCGGCGCTCGTGAAGGACGAGCGCAACCTCGACAAGTTCGATCGCGCGTTCGGCCGGGTTTTCAAGGGCCTCGAATTCATGAGTGACGCGGTGGCGGCCGAAATTCCTGCCGAATGGCTGAAAAAACTCACCGAGAGATATCTCACGGAAGAGGAGAAGAGAGAGATCGAGGCGCTGGGCGGCCTCGACAGGCTGTTGGAGACGTTGCGCGAGCGACTCAAGGAGCAGAAGGGCCGCCACCACGGCGGCAACAAATGGATCGGCACCGCCGGCACCTCCCCGTTCGGGGCCTTCGGATACAATCCGGAAGGCATCCGTATCGGCCAAGATCGCAACCGCAACTTCCGTGCCGTCAAGGTGTGGGACAGGCGGGAGTTCAGGGATCTCGACGGCGACGTGGAACTCGGCACCCGCAATATCAAGCTGGCGCTACGCCGCCTGCGCAAGTTCGCCCGCACCGGCGCGCCCGAGGAAATCGATCTCGATGCCACCATCCGGGACACGGCCCACAAGGGCTATCTCGATGTTCACATGCGGCCGGAGCGCCACAATGCCGTCAAGGTGCTTGCGTTCTTCGATGTCGGTGGCTCGATGGACTGGCACATAAAGATCGTTGAGGAATTGTTTTCGGCGGCGCGCACCGAGTTCAAGCACATGGAGCATTTCTACTTTCACAACTGCCTCTACGAGCGGGTGTGGAAGGAGAACCGCCGCCGCTTCGACCAGACCACACCGACCTTGGATGTGCTCCACACTTTTCCGCGTGACTACAAAGTGATCTTCGTCGGCGACGCCTCCATGAGCCTGTATGAAATCATCATGCCGGGCGGTTCGGTGGAGCACATGAATGCGGAGCCGGGCCAGACCTGGATGGAGCGCGTGACGCGCACCTATACGGCCTGCATCTGGCTCAACCCGGTGCTGGAAAGCCAGTGGGAATATACCCCCTCGATCCGCGCCATGCGGCAGCTGATGGGAGGACGCATGTATCCGCTGACCCTGGAGGGGCTCGACAAGGCGATGCGGGAACTGGTGAGATAGGGATGCGCATCATTTGAGTCGTTTGACCGATGCGAGGGGGGAGCGAAATCATGGACCACATGCCGCGGGTGTTGGACGCAGTAAAACGCGCCTATCGCGATCTGCTCGATGTTTATCAAAGTTTGGCCAATCTCGCGGTCATGGCGTTAATCCTCTCGCTCGTCGTCAGCGCGATCGGGTTTTTTCTCACCCGATTTGGGTTCGGATTATTTGGCCAATTGGTCCGCCTCGCCGTGCATATTGGCCTTGGATTTGTCATGGCGCCTTACCTGATCGCGGTGCACCGCTTCATTCTTCTTGGCAAACTGACGGCGCGGTATGAGTTTGACATCGGCGATCTGCGGCTTCAGCGCTTTCTTGGCTGGACCGTCGTGTTCGCACTCCTCAGCGCGGCCCCGACGATCTTGTCGAGGATATTGCCGCTTCCGGGGCTCCTGCGGGCCGTGCTGGCGGTAGGCATTGCCATCGCGGTTGTGATCGTCACGGTTCGGCTCATCGTGGTTCTCCCGGCAGTCGCAGTCGATTCTGAGCGTGTAACCTGGCAGAACGCGATGGCAGATACGCAAGGCTATGCGGGTCGCATTTTCCTGATTTGCCTCCTGGCGGGTTTGCCGGTGGGATTGGCCGCGATCGTTTTATCGGCCATTTTCGCGTCTGCGGGCTTTTTCATGCTCGGCGCAGCTCTGATACAGAGCGCGGGCGGCATCATCGCGGCGTCTCTCGCGGTCGTCATCGCATCCCGGGTCTACGAAGCACTCGGTGATCGCGTGCGGGCGTAGTCCTCCCGTTAACGCCTGGTTAGCCATTCGAACTGGCGCAAGAATTTATTCACACGTTTCCGGTTGGATGCGGGTCGGGACGGGCAACACGAAGGTTGTGCAGATGAGCATGACGACCGTCGGTGCTTCGACCTATCCGATGACGCCGCCACCTCGTCCAAGTCCCACGGGAGATGGGCAGGCGGGCAACTCCGGTGCCCAGAGTTCTAGCACCAGTGCTGCCGTTACCAGTGCGGCTGGTGGCACGCGTGGCAGCGACGTTATCAGCTTCGGCGGCGACGGCAGCAACTCCGGCGGTGCCACAAGTCGCGATGCGAGCGGCGATGCTGATCGCCTTCCGCCGCCGCAGGCGGCGACCGCTCGCGGAACCGGGCAAAGGGTAAACATTATTGCCTGAAGACTTCGGCACTTCGAAGCTACACGTAAAGCATTCGATCGCCGCGACCGGATAGGTGGCGGCAAAGTCGGCGCGCGCTTTGCCTGGGTCGCGCATATTCCCCATCGAAATCGACAAGCGGTGTGCTAACAGCCGTCACGACCCGAGAACGCCGCAAAAGCGTGCGAGCGCGCAAGCAAGATCGAGCAGCGCTTCGTCGCCGCCGGCCCAGCCAATGAGCGAAACGCCGGCCGGACAACCCTCGACGATCCCCGCCGGAACCGTGATCTGCGGCAGCCCCGACAACCCGGATATACAGGTGAGTCGCATTACGCGCGTCCGGAGCCGTTCGAGCGCGTCGACCGGCAAATCGATCGGCGGCGCAACGCATGGCGCGGTCGGCAAGACCATCACGGTGCCGGGCGGCACCAGTGCGCGAATATGCATGCCCGCGTGCCCCATGGTCTGGCGTGCTGCATCGGCCTGCTCGGTGGTGACGGTCGCGGCATACGCGATGCGTTCGCGGATGCCCGGCCCGAGTTGCGGCTTCGCGGCTGTGATGAATGCACCATAGCTTTGCCATGCCTCGCATGCCTGGACGACCCGGAACGCCTCCCGCCAAGGATCGAGTCCACCGGGCGCAACCGTGATCTGACGTAGGCGCGGCAATACAGCGGCCACACGGGCGAGGAATTCGCGGCCGAGAGCCGCCACGCCGGCATCGGCTTCCGCAAAGGCGTCGGCGGCAACAATTACGGCGGCAAGCTTCGCATCGACGCGGTGGCCGTTGAGCAGCACGTCGCCGATCCGGCGGAAGATGCCCGGCGCCGCTGCGAACCAGCCGACGACATCGAAACTCGGCGCCATCGCAACGGCGCCCGAGAGATCGGTACGGCCGTGCGTTGGGCGAATGCCGTAGAGCCCGCAGAACGAGGCAGGAATGCGCACCGAGCCCCCGGTGTCGCTGCCGAGCGCAAAATCGCAAGCAGCCGCCGCGGTGGCGGCGGCCGAGCCACTCGACGATCCGCCGGGCATTCGCCCCGGGGCCCGGACGTTAGCGGGTGTGCCGTAATGGGCGTTGATGCCGGTGACGCTGTAAAGCAGCTCCTCGCAGATGGTCTTGCCCGTGATGGTGGCGCCGGCGGCGAGAATGCTGTCGATAACAGCCGCATTGCGAAATGCCGGCTCTTGAACCGCGAGCCAAGTCGGGCTTCCAGCGCCGGTGCGTGTGCCGGCGATGTCGTACATGTCCTTCACGGCGGCGGAGAGCCCGGCGAGCGGGCCGGTGGCGCTGCCCCGGATCGGGGCTTCGATGTCATGGGGCACGAAAAAGGCACCCGGCCGTGCTTTATCGCTGTTTTGCGGCGGTGCATTCATTCCGAAATTCCGTTCGTCTGCCTTTGGATGCAGTGCGGGTGCACTGTATCGTGATGTTGCGCGGGCCGATATACTCAGGCGTGGAGGGCCTCGTCCGCGCCAATCGGCGCGGGGGCCAGGCATGCAGGATCGTTGTCTTTGAGCTGTCGAGCATCCAAATTAGCCGTCTCCTTTTTGACCGGCGGTGCCGTTATTGCGGCGCTCAACGTCGCCGCGCTGGCGATCGACTATCCGGTGCGCACCGTGAAGGTCATCGTGCCTTTTCCGGCCGGCGGCACCGCCGATGTTATGCCACGGATCGTTTTCGATTTCCTGTCGCGCAAATGGGGCCAGGCAGTGGTGATCGAGAACAAGGCGGGCGCCGGCGGCAACGTCGGCGCCGAAGCGGCGTTCAACGCGGAACCAGACGGCTACACGCTGATCTCATCGCCGTCGCCGCCCTTCGTCATCAACCAGAACCTCTATCGCAGGCTCGGCTACGATCCGGCGGCTTTCGTGCCGATCTCAGTGATGGGCATCGTGCCGACCGGTCTGGTGGTCAACCCAAGCAAGGTAAGTTCCGCGACGCTTGCGGACTTCATTGCATATGCACGCAGCAACCCTGGAAAAATCTCCGCCGCCACCCAGGGCAACGGCACGACCTCGCACCTCACGTCGGCAATGTTCCAGATGATGGCGAAGGTGCAGTTTGTCCACGTACCTTATCGCGGCACCGCGCCGGCGCTTCAGGGGCTGCTGGCCGGGGATTGCGACGTCATGTTCGATAACCTTGGCGTGTCGCTGTCGCTCGTCAAAAGCGGCCAGCTGCGACTGCTCGGCGTCGCAACTGAGCGGCGCATGGCAATGCTGCCGGATGTGCCAACCATTGCGGAGACGTTGCCGGGGTTTGCCTCGGCGGCATGGTTTGCGGTCGCCGCGCCGCCTAAAACGCCGCGCGACATCGTCGACAAGATCAGCGCCGACATCGCCGAGGCGATCCGCTCGCCGGAGGTGCGCAGGCGCTTTGACGATCTTTCTGCCGAGCCGGTCGGCAGCGATCCGGAGTCGATGGCGCGCTTCATGGGCGAAGAACGTGTGCGGTGGGGCGCCGTCATCAAGGCGGCCGACGTGAAATTGGAATGATGAGTCGGCGGGCAATCCGATCCCCTGTCATCGTCCGCGAAAGCGGACGATCCAGTAATCCCGGGACTTTCCGACTAAACTCCTTGACTGGGGTTTACTGGATGCCCCGCTTTCGCGGGGCATGACAATTCAACAGGCAGGGAACGGCTTGGAGCATCCCATGAACATCCACACGTCCGGGCGGCAATGGCCGGCGGAAGGCCTCACCCGTGTGCCCTACTGGATCTATTCCGACCGCGCGCTCTACGACGAGGAGCAGGAGCGCATCTTCCGCGGCAACACCTGGACCTTCCTGTGCATGGAGGCGGAGCTGCCGCGGCCCAACAGCTTTCGCGCATCCAATCTCGGCGATATGCCGGTGGTGGTGACGCGCGACGCAAACGGGGTGATCCACGCCTTCGAGAACCGCTGCGCGCATCGTGGCTCGCTATTGTGTCTCAAGGAACGCGGCGAGGCGCGCGAGATCGTGTGCGTCTACCACAACTGGACCTATGACCTCGCCGGCAATCTCACGGGCGTCGCGTTTCGCCGCGGCATCGCCGGCAAGGGCGGTATGCCATCCGATTGCAAGCCAGAGCAGCATGCCCCGCGGCAGCTGCAAGTCGAGGTCTTCGCCGGCCTGGTGTTCGGCACGCTCGGCCGCAATACGCCGCCACTTGAGCAATATCTCGGTCCCGACCACGTGGCGCGCATCTGCCGCGTCATGCGGGCGCCCGCGAAGGTCATTGGCGGCTATAGCCAGATCATTCCGAGCAACTGGAAGCTCTATATCGAAAACGTGAAGGACAGCTATCACGCGAGCCTTCTGCACATGTTCTTCACGACCTTCCGGCTCAACCGGCTGTCGCAAAAAGGCGGACTGGTGGTCAGCGAGACCGGTGGCCATCACATCAGCTATTCGATGACCCAGGATATAGCCGGCAAGGAATACGAGCAGGCGGGCCTGCGTTCCGCCAACGAGACTTACAGGCTCGAAGCGCCCGACATGCTGCTGAAGAATGTCGATGAATTCCGCGACGGCATCGGGCTGCAAATCCTTACGGTGTTCCCGGGTTTCGTGCTCCAGCAGATCCGCAACTGCCTCGCGGTGCGACGCGTCGTGCCGCGCGGCCTCGACAAAACCGAGCTGGTGTGGACCTGTTTCGGCTTCACGACCGACGACGATGCGCTCGCCGAGCTGCGGTTGCGACAGGCCAACCTGATCGGGCCGGCCGGATTCATCTCCATGGAGGACGGCGCGGCTGCCGGGTTCGTCCAACGCGGCGTTGCCGGCGCCGGCACGGAGGTCTCTCTGGTCGAGATGGGAGGCTGTGGAACCGCATCCGAGGAGAGCCGGGTGAGCGAGGCCGCGGTGCGCGGCTTCTGGAAGGACTACCGCCGTCACATGGGGCTGTAATGAATATCGACCACATCGCCCGCGTGGCCGATCTCAATGCCCGCTATGCGGACGCGATCGACACCGACCGCCTTGAGGCGTGGCCTGACTTTTTCCTTGAAGACGGCCGTTACCGGATCACCACTGCCGAGAACGTCGCGCAAGGTCTGCCGCTCAGCCTGATGTATGCGACCTCGGGCGCGATGCTGCGGGACCGCGTCACCGCATTGCGCGAGGCAAATATCTACGAGAGCCAGCGTTATCGCCATGTGCTCGGCACGCCGCTGATCACCGCCGTAGAAGCCAATGGCTTGCGGGCGAAAACCAGCTTCATGGTGGCGCGGGTGATGCGAATCGGCGACACAATGTTGTTCGCGACAGGCTGCTATGAGGATCACGTCGTTATGAACGCGCGAGACGGCGCGCGCTTTGCCGAAAAGACGGTCATTCTCGACAGCCGGCAGATCGACACGTTGCTGGCGATTCCGTTGTGATCGAAATCGGCATCGCCGGCAGGTAAAGGCGGCCTTTGAAGAATTGCCTGATGCACCGGGCCGGGTTTCTCTTTCCCACCCGATCATACTGTTGATCTGTCCGTGTGGGCAAAATCGTCGGCGAGCAAGTTTTCTCGGCTCATCTTCGGCGATTTTGCTCGCCCTATACCAGTCGCCGCGATGTTCGTCACTGCGTATGTCGCACCACCAGCACGGAGCACTTGGCGTATTGCACCACGTGGCCGGCATTGGAGCCGAGGAAGTAGGTTTTCGTCGCCGGCCGGTGCGAACTCATCACGATGAGGTCGGCATGGACCGACTTTGCTTCCTCCAGCACCTCATGATAGATGCCGCCCTGGCGGACCGCGGTGTCGATCCGGCCTGCACTCAGGCCGCTCTCATTGGCGATGATCGCCAACGCCTCGCCGGCTGATTGGCGTTGCTGCGCTTCGAAATCGGGCGGCACGTATTCCGTGAGCATCGTCGGCATGGTCGGCAACACGTTCAGGAGCCGGACCGAGCCACCGGATGCGTTTGCGAGCGACACCGCGGTCTCGATCGCGGATTTGGCAAGGTCGGTGTCAGCGAGATCGACCGGCACCAGGATTTTTTTGAACATTCGAGCTGCCCCCTAGTTCGTCGTAGCCGCAATCGAGCGCGGCGTGACGTAGCGATCAAGCCGGCCGGAACGCTCGTGGATGCGCACCCATTTCTTCACCGCGAAGTCGATCACCGCGAGCGCAGCGGTCGGGAATTTCTCGCGCAGCCGCTCCCGTAATTCGACGTCGCCGGCCGCGATCAGCAACTCGGCCGTCTGCTGCAGGCCGGGATTGTGGCCGATGACGAGGAGCGTGCGCATCGCTCCACCCTGTGCCCGAATGACCGACAGAACGGTTTGAGGCGTCGCCGCGTAGAGGCGATCATCGAAGACGACATCCATATCGGCAGGCCATTGCGCCGAAATCCCGGCCCAGGTGTCGCGGGTGCGCCGCGCCGGCGAGCACAATACGCGCTGCGGGATGAGGGAATGGCGCGCCATGTAGTCGCCCATGAGGCGCGACGCCGCCTCGCCACGCTCGCTGAGCGGGCGCGCCACATCTTGTGTCCCGGATAACGACCAGCTCGATTTGGCGTGGCGCAGCAACATGAGGCGAAGCATGACGGCAGAATCGCTTTCGGACTGTCATTTAGTCTAAAGCAAGGGCCGTGGCGTTGGAATTCGGAGTCGTCCTGGAATCCGTTTTGGGGGTGCGACGCAATACCGCCGCGACCCGACGTGCGCGGTTGGGAACACCCGAAAGGGCGTCGCGCACTATCCGTCCGATGCGCTGTGCCGAGGACAACATCTTGGGATTAGCCCGGCAATCCAAATTTCGGGCAAAAAGATGCGGCCGGCCAAGCCTGCGGGTGACGGAGCAAAAGATGGATCGACTTCGTTGGCACATGCGCTAACCTAACCCTTGGGGCGACGCCATCGTGGGCGCACGAGCGAGACGACGCAATCAGCGCGGATGCGAGGTGAGATGGGGATTGACAGTCCATCCGACTATGGACCCACGTGGTATTCTGGAATAACGCCGCTACCGGCTGCGCGAATGCCGCTCAGTCACGATCTCGATGTGGATGTCTGCGTGGTCGGCGGCGGTGTTGCGGGCTTGACGGTTGCCCGAGAGGTCGCGCGGCGCGGCTGGTCAGTGGCGCTTGTCGAAGCGCGACGCATCGCTTGGGCCGCATCGGGGCGCAACAGCGGACTGGTCCTTCCAGGGTTTTCGGCGCAGATCGAGAAGATCGTCGAGCGGATCGGGTTGCCCGCTACCAAACTGCTTTGGGAATTGTCGGAGGCGGGCGTCCGATATGTGCGCGATGCCATCGGGGAAATCGGCGCGCCCGGCATAATGGAAGGCAAGGGCTGGCTCGATGTTTTCAAAAGGCCCGAAACGGAACGCGTGCTCGCGCGGGTGCGGCTGCTCGAGCAGGAAATGGGAATCGTGGTCGAAGCCTGGCCGGTGGAGAGGGTCCGCGATGCGCTCAGGACCAGCCACTATTTCGACGCCATCCATTTCCCCTATGCGTTCCAGATCAACCCGTTGGCCTATGCGCTCGGCCTTGCGGCTGCGGCCGAGCGGGCCGGCGCGCGTATCTTCGAGAATACCCGGGCGACCAGCGTCGATCCCGCAGGCGTGCGCAAGCGGATCGAGACGCCGCAGGGGCGCGTGCGTGCGGGTCACGTGGTGCTGGCCGGGAACACTCATCTCGGTGCGGTTGCGCAGCAACTGGCCGACACGCTGGTGCCGGTCACGGCCATCACGGGCGTGACCCAGCCCCTCGGCGCACAGCTTGCCGAGGCGATTGCATTCCACGGGGCCGTTGGCGATTCGCGTCACGCCTATTGTCATTACAGAGTCGTCGGCGGTGACCG
>Ga0070734_10002566_pt1 | contig 21447 bp, 16 predicted proteins | sample Coa_R1_8_FD_66444 | JGI IMG/M metagenome (GOLD analysis project Ga0070734, IMG submission 66444) | Surface soil microbial communities from Centralia Pennsylvania, which are recovering from an underground coalmine fire - Coalmine... | ecosystem: Environmental > Terrestrial > Soil > Unclassified ...
ATGCGGAGTTCTTCCCGGACGGCAAGTGGAAGGTCAATTTCCTCTGTAATCTGGGCTATGGGGACCACGAACAACTCTTCCCCCGGAACCCGCGCCTCGATTTCGACGAGGTCTGCAAGATTTTGTAATCCGCGCCTGTCTCCCTATCAGCGGGCAGGCCTTTGTGCCTGCCCTTATAGCGGCCTCTAAAGGGGAACGTATTTTACAAACAGGAGGTATCCCGCCAGGAGCAGCAGGGTCTTGAGCGCCGCTTTCCAGAGGGGGTTCGCATACACTTTGCGGATCACCAGGGTCGTATAAACCGCCATGATGACTTCGGCGCTGTATGTGACAAAGGGGCCGGTATAGAGCGGCCCCTGTATTACGTGGAGCCGGTGGAGCAGGGTGGCAACGGTCGGCGTCACCGCATACTCCACCAGCAGGAGCAACATCAAGAACGTCCAGATGTGGATGGACGCCACCAGGTGCAGCAGGAACCGCATGCGTCGCCGCACATGGATCAGGGCAAACATTACGGCGATGAACGCCCCGATAATGAGCAGCGCTCTCGACATCCTATCGGAAGCGCCGGCTTCCGCGTTAAAGAAGAGATGATACGAGAGGAAGGTGATAGCCTGCAGCCAGAAGAAGAGCTGGAACGGCGTGAGATAGCGGATGCGCTTCCCCTCGGCATAATCCACGGTGAGTTGCCCTGGGTGCGCGACCAGAACCCAGAGCGTGCGCCAGAGCTTATGATCGTAGGAGAAGATCGCTCCAAAGGCCTCTTGGAGGAATCCAAATAGGGTGGGGATGGCGATTTTGGTGCTCTGACCACAATTTGGGCAGAAGTTGGATGTCGCGCTGGCGCCACAATTCTGGCATCGAGCTATGCTTATCGGTTCGGATGGAGTTGCTTCGGATACCTCGGTCGCCATGTCCCTCGATGTCCTATCCACACGGAACAACCGAGTGCATTATGGGAGCCTTCCCGAAGGCGTCGTGGAAACGGACGCGCTGCATGTGGAAGGCTCCTTTGCCTATTGCGCGCTACTTTACAATAGTAGCTTTCTTGATGGCGTCGAGCTTCGGGAAGTTCTCCTCCAGGAATTTGTTGCCTTCCTGAGCGATCTCACCCTGAAGCTGAGTGAGTTGCTCCCCATACCCGCCGTAGAGCTTGTCCACCACATCCATCCCCTTGCTCACCTTTCCAAAGGCCGAGAACCCCATGGAGTCCAGACGGTCGTTGTCCGCCAGGTTGATAAAGAGCTGGGTCGAGCGGCTGTTCGGCGCACCGGACTTGGCGTAGGTGAGGAAACCGCGCTTATTGGACTGCACCACCTTGTCATCCGGGATATTGGACTGCAGCCACTTTGTGGCAAGGTCCGGATCGCCATGGATGCCAAACTGAACCACAAATCCAGGCACCACGCGGAAGAACTTCACGCCATCGAAGAAACCGTACTTCACCAGGTTGTAGAAGCGGTCCGCACCATTGGGCGACCAGGATCGGGTGACATCGACAATGAAATCGCCCTTCGTGGTCTCGAATTTCGCCTTGAACGTCTCCGGGGCTTTGTCCTTCAACTGCTCGGGGTGCATCAATTTCTCTTTCACCTTCGCCGCCGCCTTCGGATCGGTCTTCGGCGGGGCGGGCTTGGAATCCGGCTTGTTCTGGGCCATGGCGCCGACCGCCGACATCAGCAGCACAAACGCCGCCAGTAAGACCCTCATCTTCATCATTATTCTCCTTCGTCCATCCTTCGTTTTCGAACGTTATCTCTCGCGTGCTTATCGCGCTCCTGCACAGAGAACTCCACGACGAGTTGCCAGACTTTTTGCGCTGGCACGCGGTCGCGATACGCACAAGAGCATTATACCTCCCAGACGCTCCGCCGTGACAAAATGCGAGGCGCAGCAGGAGGGCAGGGATTGCCTTAGAGGCTTGACTAAATTATAACAGTGCTGTTATAATTTAGTCATGACCACCAAGAACACGTCTGCTCAACAAACATTGGGCACGCTCCTCCGACATCTCGCGGAAAATCTCGACTTGGCCGTCGAACAGGCATACGCCAGATCGGGATTGGACTACCGGCCCCGCTACACTCCCGTCTTTCGAGCGTTGCTTGATCTTGGGCCATCCTCAATTCAGGCCATCGCATTCCAGGCGGGCATCACCCATTCGGCTGCGAGCCAGACCGTCGCCGAAATGGCAAAGAGGGGATGGGTCCAGCTTGGAAAAGGGGCAGACGCAAGACAACACATCGTTACATTGACCCGTCAGGCCGAGGAGGCCATCCCCGTTCTGCAGCGACACTGGGCGGTTACTATGTCGGCTGCCAATTCGTTGGATCGTGAGCTATCGGTGCCGCTGACGGACCTTCTTCGGGAGGCCATCGAAGCCCTCGAGAGAACATCATTCATCGAACGGATCGAACGAGCGAATTCCGAATTAAAGGTGATCTTATGAACCCGAGCTTAGCTCTCGCATTACTGATCCTGACTAGCTTGACCTGCCACACGCCGCAAAGTTCTCTCCGACTGACCTCAGAGCAGCGCCGCGCCGCTCTCAATGCCGTCAAGGCCAAATTGCTGGAGAAGTATGTCTTCCCGGAGATGCGCCCCAAGATCATCGGGACGCTCACACGCTCTGAAAAAGCTGGGCGCTACGATGTGGATGATCCTTACGTCTTTGCGACCCGCCTTACCGAGGACATACGAGCGGCTGCTCATGATCACCACCTTTGCCTCTCGGTCGATCAAACCGCGTATCGCGCGGCTTTAGAGCCTTCAAAAGGCAAGGAGGGGACGAACGACCTTGAGCGTCGTCGGACGATACGCAATCACCATGGGCTAACGGAAACAAGGATCCTGCCTGGGAACGTCCGCTACCTTAAGATTGCCAGCTTTGACTGGCTCCAAGACGAAACGGGTGCTGTTTACGATGATGCGATGCGGTTCTTACGTGATGGAGATGCGATCATCATCGACATTCGAGGCAACGGCGGCGGTACTCATTCGGCGGTGCAGTATCTGATAAGTCACTTTTTAGAACCCGGAACCCTTGAGTACACCTTCGTGGACGAGTTTGGAAAGAACGATCAGATTCATGCTTTGGATTACTTGCCCGCTGGGAGGTTAATCGGAAAGCCTCTCTTCGTCCTGATAAACGGTGGAGTTGGCTCTGCTGCGGAGGCGTTCGCCTACGACATAAGGCAATTCAAACTTGGCGAACTCGTCGGATCAAAAACCGTCGGCGCTGCGAACACTTGTTCCGACTATCCGATCGCACCGGAGTTTATGCTTACTGTTTCCACAGGGCATCCAATTCACGCGATCAGTCATTCGAACTGGGAGGGTGAGGGAGTGAGTCCAACCGTGCCCACATCGCCTGCGGAAGCACTTGACGTGGCGGAGTCGCTTGCGCTGAAGAGGCTAAACAAAGCCACCGGGATCTCCCCGGAAATAAAAGCGGAATACGCATGGGCGCTCGTGGTTATTGAAGCACGACTTCACCCGGTTACGCTTAACGCCGATAAGTTGAAACCCTTCGTCGGCCACTACCAAGACATCGAGATAAGGGAAGATAGTAAGGGGCTGTCAATTTATCGTCCGACCGAACCGGGTTGGCCCAAAACCCCGAGCCAGCTTACTCCACTCAATTCCGAGGGGCTGTTCGCAATAGAGGGAATCAGCGTTTTACGTGTTCACTTGACCGGCAAGCGTTTGGAACTTGTTTGGTCGGACCGGACCACTCCCGAGGTATTCCCGCGAACCGCTCCTTAGGCGGCGTTGTGGATTCCAGAGTGTGGTTGGCACTGGCAGGCGAACATTAAGCCGGCAAGACCAACTTCCGTTGTGTTCCGTAGCGGGCGGTTCCATGGACCAGCATGAAAGCCAGTCCCCTCTGCCATACAAGCGGAGATCACTCCTTCAGCCCTTTGCCCCCTCATTTGGAAGCGAGCAGCTTCTGGCCATCCTCGCGTAAGGAACCGTCCGGTGCAACATGCCGGTATGAGGAGATGCGTTCAAAAATCACAAAGCCCTTTACGCGTATCGAAGATTGGGAAATGCTTGTCAAGTTACACAGTGCTAAGCTGTTTCCTGAAGAGGTATGGAATCAAAAGTGGATTATTCAAAGGCAATCCTTCATTCCGCTTATACGGACATTCGACCAACCCCTGGCTGCACCGGAATGATGTTATGGGTGCAGCGTCATAAGTCTGTCTTTTCCGAAGTCCATTCCGCATTTATGTGGTTGCGAACTCGGTAGATTTGCGCTGGATGGGGTGGTGGAATCCCAGGATGATGTGTTCTTTCGGAATGCCTGCCGCCAACAGTTCGTCAACGATTCCATCCTTCGTGCCATCGTGTTGCACCCAGACCTTATCACCGCTTAGATCAATATGGATCGCGGAGCCATGTACACGGCGCTTACCATCCCAGCCGTTGTATACGAGCATATAGTGTCCGCGCTCGTCATCGAATATGATTTGCCCTTCCACGCCATCGTATCCAGGAAGAAATGCCGCATACTCCTGGATCACCTTCTTGATAATATTGCGATAGACTTCTATTTCCATTACACACTACCCTCCTCTATAATTCTGATTATACCCCGACGGAAAAGGATGCAGGACACGCGCCGTCCGGTGACGAATTAAGGCTCTGTCGCGGCCCGGTTTATGGGAGCAACGACCGTATCTCGATTTTTCCCGGTGGAGGTAGGAATGCGCGCCTTACAATACGCTGCCCCTCGCTCATTGGAGGAGGCCATCACGCTGCTTCAGGAGGGTGGGCCGCATGCCCGCATCCTGGCGGGCGGGACCGACCTGCTCCCCCAGATCAGCGACGCGGTTCGGGATGTGGCCGTGGTGGTAGACGGCAAAAAGATCCCAGAACTGATGCACCTCAGCTTCGATCCGGAGCGCGGCCTCACCATAGGGGCCGCCGTACCCTGCTATCGTATCTATGAAGACCCCATCATTCAGCAGCACTATCCCGGACTGGTGGATTCGGCCTCGATCATCGGCGGCATCGCGATCCAGGGGCGGGCCTCTCTCGGCGGCAATCTCTGCAACTCCGGCCCCGCCGCCGACAGTACTCCTATGCTCATCGCCTACGGGGCGACGGCGCGAATCGCCGGGCCGGAGGGCGAGCGGAAGGTTCCGGTGGAGGACTTCTGTACCGCGCCCGGACGCAATGTCCTCCATCCTGGGGAGCTATTGATCTCGCTCCATCTGCCGACCCCTGCTCCTCGGACCAGCGCGCGCTATCTGCGCTTTATTCCCCGCAATGAGATGGACATCGCCATCGTCGGGGTTGGGGTCTGCCTTACCCTGGCCGAGACCGAGAACACCATCACGGCAGCCCGAATCGCGCTGGGCGCGGTCGCGCCGACGCCCCTCTTTGTGCCGGAAGCGGGCGCGTTTCTGGTTGGCAAAGCGCCGGACGCCGAAGCGTTCGCCGGAGCGGCGGCCCTGGCGCAGGCCGCCGCGCGCCCCATCTCCGATATGCGCAGCACCGCGGAACACCGCAAGCACCTGGCGGGCGTCCTTACCCGGCGCGCCCTGCAGGGCGCCCTGGAGCGCATCACCACCAGCTAATCACGGCAAGCGAAAAAGAAACCAGGCCAACGGAGTGAAAGAATGCCAACGGAGTTAAAGACAGGAAAGGTCGCCATCCATGCGACCATCAATACGGAGCCGACCGACTGGCTCTCGGAGCCACGGGAGACCCTGCTGGAGGCCCTGCGCGACCGGCTGGGCCTGACCGGCTCGAAAGAGGGCTGCGGCAACGGCAACTGCGGCGCGTGCGCCGTTCTTATGGAGGGCCGCCTGGTCAACTCCTGCTGCGTGCTGGCAGTCGAGGCGGAGGGCGCAAGCATCACCACCGTGGAGGGCTGCGGCACGCCGGAGGGCCTGTCGCCCATCCAGCGCTGCTTCCTGGAGGAGGCGGCCCTGCAGTGCGGCTTCTGCACCCCCGGCTTTATCGTGGCGACGAAAGCGCTGTTGGAGAAGACCCCGAACCCCACCGAGGACGAGATCCGGTGGTGGCTTGCCGGGAACCTCTGCCGCTGCACCGGATATGACAAGATCGTGCGGGCGGTCCAGAACGCCGCCGCCGCGATGGGAGGGAACTGAGATGGCTACCGAAACGAAGTATCGGGTCATCGGGACGCGCCCCGTGCGCCCCGACGGCGTGGATAAGGTGACCGGGCGCGCCCTCTACGGCGCGGATATAGTCCTTCCCCGCATGGCGCACGCCCGCGTGCTGCGCAGCCCCCATGCCCATGCCCGCATCCGTAGCATAGACACCCGCCAGGCGGAGGCGCTGACCGGCGTCCTGGCCGTTGTGACTGCAAAGGATCTGCCGGATGTGGATGCGATCCTGATGGTGGGCGAGGGCGGCGATGTGAATATGCGCCATGCCAGCCACAACATCCTGGCCCACGATAAGGCGCTCTATGAGGGGCACGCCGTCGCCGCCGTCGCGGCGACCAGCCCCCATATCGCCCTGGAGGCGCTGAAGCGCATCGTCGTGGACTATGAGGCGCTGCCTCCGGTCATCGATGTGCGCAAAGCCATGGAGCCGGAAGCAACCCTGCTGCATGAGGACCAGTTTACGGATACCGCCGGCGAGAAGTCCGAGAAGCCCAGCAACATCGCCTCCCATACTATCGCCGAGGAGGGCGACATCGAGAAGGGCTTTGCGGAGGCGAAGGTCGTCGTCGAGCGCGAATTTGTGACCCAGACCGTGCATCAGGGCTATATCGAGCCGCACGCCGCCGTGGCGGAGTGGCGCTCGGATGGGTTCCTCACCCTCTGGTGCCCGACCCAGGGGGCGTTTGCGGTCCGCCAGCAGTGCGCCCAGATCCTCCAGCACCCCGCTTCCCATATCAAAGTGGTCCCGACTGAGATCGGCGGCGGGTTCGGCGGCAAGATCTCAGTCTACCTGGAGCCGGTCGCCGCCATCCTGTCGCGTAAGACCGGACGTCCTATCAAGATCCTGATGGACCGGGCCGAGGTGCTGATGGGCACGGGGCCGACGCCGGGGACCTACATCAAGGTGAAGATGGGCGTGGATGCGGAGGGCAACATCACGGCGGCGCAGGCCCTGCTCGCCTACGATGCGGGCGCGTATCCCGGCTCGCCCGTCGGGGCGGGCTGCATGACCGTCTTTGCCCCCTATCGGCTCAAGAACGTGCGGATCGACGGCTACGATGTGCTGGTCAACAAGCCCAAGTCCGCAGCCTACCGCGCGCCGGGCGCGACCGTCGCCGAGTTCGCCACCGAGACCGTCGTAGACGAGATCTGCGAACAGATGGGCCTGGATCCGCTGGAGTTCCGCCTGAAGAACGGCGCTAAGGAGGGCGACTGGCGGCCCTTCGGCCCGCCCTATACCCGGATCGGCGCTATCGAATGCGTCGAGGCGGCGCAGGGTTCCGACCATTGGAAGGCTCCGCTGGAGCACGAGGCCCCGAACGGCAAACGGCGGGGGCGCGGCGTCGCCAGCGGCTACTGGATGAACTGGGGCGGGACCTCCTCCTGCACCGGACGGCTCAACGGGGACGGCTCGGTCTTTCTGCTGGAGGGCTCGACCGACATCGGCGGCACGCGCGCTTCCATCGCCATGCAGTTCGCGGAGGCGTTCGGCGTGGACTACGCCCAGGTCATCCCCCAGGTAGTGGACACCGACACCGTGGGCTACAATGATGTGACCGGCGGTAGCCGCACCACGTTCGGCACGGGGTACGCCGCCCACGCCCTGGCGCAGAAGATGCAGCGCGACATCGTGGAGAAGCTCGCCCCCATCTGGGAGGTAGAGCCGGACACCATCACCGTCGAGGGCGCATGCTACGCCTCGAACGGCAAGAGCGCCACCATCATGGAGGTCGCCAAGCTGCTCGACGAGAAGGGCATCCAAGTGGTCTCCTCCGTCACCACCTCACCGCACAACAGCAGTGGGGCATTCGCCACCCACATCGCGGACGTTGAGGTGGACTCGGAGACCGGCAAGGTGGATGTGGTTCGCTACACCGCCGTGCAGGATGCGGGCAAGGCCATCCACCCCGCGTATGTGGAGGGGCAGATGCAGGGCGGGGTGGCGCAGGGGATCGGCTGGGCGCTCAACGAGGAGTACTTCTACGACAGCGCGGGCAAGCTGCGCAACGCCACCCTGCTCGACTACCGGATGCCCACCACGCTGGATGTGCCGCCCATCGAGACGATCATCGTGGAGGTCCCCAGCCCCGACCACCCCTACGGCGTGCGGGGGGCCGGGGAGGTTCCCATCGTCCCGCCGCCTGCCGCTATCGCCAACGCAATCTACGATGCGGTCGGCGTGCGGCTGCAGACGCTGCCGATGTCGCCGGCCAAGGTCTGCGCGGCGATCCTGGCGAAAGAGGGCGCGGCCTGATGGCCGTCGTCCACATCCCCGCCCCGCTGCGCAGCCTGACGGGCGGCGAGACGGACGTGGTGGTTCCCGGCGCGACGTTGGCCGAGGTGGTGGAGGCGCTGGAGGAGCGCTTTCCGGGGCTGAAGAGCCGCCTGACCGAGGGCGACCGGATCCGCCCTGGGATGGCGGTCTTTGTGGGGGGCGTCCAGACGCCCTTCCACCTCTCCACACGCGTCCCCGCCGATGCCGAGATCTACTTCGCTCCCGCCATCTCTGGCGGATAATCGCCTCAGTTCCCTGATAAGGTCGCGGATAATGTCGCGCTTCGCGCATCCCAAAAGGTCGCGCTCCGCGCAGTCCAAATCCGCTATTCCCTCGCGGATTTGGGATGGGGAGAACTTCCGTCAGGGATCGCACCGGCTCCCTGTAGCGCCAGGACAATGGCCTGCTCCGGAGGCATCGCTCTGCCCTCCGACCAGGCCGCCGCGAATGCCTCTTCTCCCAGGTCTTGACGCACTTCCGCCACCCTGCGATCATATCTCTCCCGCTCGCCGGGAGGCAGGGGCGAACCGAGCTCCTCGCGTAAGCGCTCTGCGGCTCCCCACAGGGCGGCTGCTCGCTCCAGAGGGCCTACGGCGCCGGTAAGATGGGCAAATGCCTCCAGCGACTCGGCAATGCCCTGCTTGTTGCCCAACTCCCTGCGTATCGCCAGGCTCTCCTGATAGTGTGAGCGGGCCAGCGCATTGTCTCCCTGCGCCTGGACCACGATCCCCAGGCTGTTGAGAGCATAAGCGATGCCCAGCCGGTTTCCCTGCTCCCGTAGGATCTCCAGGCTCTCCTCATGCAGGGCGCGGGCGGAAGCGTAGTCCCCCTGAGCATAGATTGCATTCCCCAGGTTCCCGAGAGCGTGAGCGACGCCCAGCTTGTTGCCCACTTCGCGCTGTATCGCCCGGCTCTCTTCAAAGCGCGTGCGTGCGGTAGCGTAGTCGCCCCGATCGTAGGCCACGAGGCCCTGATTGTTCAGGGAGCCGGCAAACCCCGCTCTATCCCCCAACTCCCCCAGGATCGCCATGCTCTCTGTGTAGCGCGAGAGAGCGGACGCGTAATCCCCCGTTGCCTTGGCCACATTGCCCAGATTTTGGAGGGAGTAAGCGATGCTCGACCGATCCCCCAACTCTCTGCGTAGCGCCAGGCTCTCCTCGAAGCGCGCGCGTGCGGAGGCGTAGTCGCCCTGTTCCTGGGCGATAGTGCCCATGTTGTTAAGCGTGTTAGCGATGCCCGTCTTATTCCCCAACTCCCGCATGATCGCCAGGCTCTCGGCGTAGAGCGAGAGAGCAGACGTGTAATCCCCCTGATCGTGGGCCACAAGCCCCAGGTTGTTGAGGGAGTTGGCGATGCCCGGCCGATCCCCCAATTCGCGTTTGATCCCCAGGCTCTCCTCGAAGCGCGCGCGTGCGGAAACGGAATCGCCCTGAAAATAGGCCAGAAGCCCCGCGCCATTCAGAGCCATTCCACGCGCTCCGGTCCGCTCCTGCGCTTCCGGATGGGACAACAGCCCCCCATAGCGCTCCCGCCCCTCCGTCAGATGCCCTCGCATCCACCAGAAGCGATGCATGGTCGCCGCCAGGCGCAGCCCTGTCTCCGCCTGACCAGGCGCCTCCCGGCAGAAGGTCAGCGCCTGGCGCAGGTTGTCGTGTTCTGTCGCCACTACTTCCAGCCAGTGCGCCTGCTCCGCGCCTACCAGGTTCCGATTGGCCTCTCCGGCGAACTCCAGGCACCGGGCAAGGTGTCGTAGCCGCAGCGCCGGCTCCTCCCCGCTTGCCTTCAGCTTCTCCAGGCCATACTGACGCACGGTCTCTAACATCCGATACCGCTGTCCGCCCTCTCTCTCCTCGACCAGAACCAGGCTCTTATCCACGAGCGAGGTCAGCAGGTCCAGGACATCTGAAGGCAGTAGGCAGCCCCAGGCACTCGGACCCGTGGCGTGCCTGAGGACCCCGGCAGTAGGCAGTAGTGTTTTTTCCTGGCTTCCTGGCTTCCTGGTTTCCTGCTTAAGTTCCTTCTTTTCTTCCTCCGCGCAGACCGCCTCCGCCGCTTCCAGCGTCCATCCCCCCGCAAAGATGGAGAGCCGGGCAAGCAGGCGACGCTCCGGCTCACTCAGCAGGTCATAGCTCCAATCGATCAGGGCGCGCAGCGTCTGCTGGCGCGGCAGGGCGGTTCGGCTTCCACCCGTCAACAGGCGGAAGCGGTCGTCCAATCGCGCCGCGATCTGCTCCACCGAGAGGGCGCGCACACGCGCCGCTGCCAATTCCAACGCCAGGGGGATCCCATCCAACTGCCGACAGATCTGTGCAATCGCAGCGGCATTCTGCCCGGTTACCTGAAATCCGAGGGAAGCCGATTGCGCCCGGTCCGTAAACAACTGGGCGGCCTCCGAGCCCTGGACCGCTTCGAGGGAGGAGAGAGACATCTCTCCCGGCAGCGAGAGGGAGGGGATCCGCCAGTGGGTCTCACCGGCAATATTGAGCGGTTCCCGGCTGGTCGCCAGCAGTCTCAGGTGCGGACAGGTCTGCAGCAGCGTCTCCGCCAGGAGGGCGCAAGCTCCCACGAGATGCTCGCAGTTGTCCAGTATCAGCAGCAGGGTCCGCGACCGCAGGTACGCTTGCAACGTCTGTATCAGAGTACACCCGGCTTCCTCGGACAGCCCCAGCGCCATTACCGCTGCCTGCGCCACCAGCGCCTCCTCACGGATCGCCGCCAATTCCACCAACCACACCCCATCCGGATAGGAATCCAACAACCCCGCCCCCGCCTGTATCGCCAGGCGGGTCTTGCCGGCCCCGCCGGTTCCGAGCAGGGTCAACAGGCGGGGTGAGGCTACTTCCTCGGGAGCGTACAGGAGCGAAGTGAGGTGGGTCAGCTCGGCTTTACGCCCGATGAATTGGGTCAGTTGTTGGGGCAGATTGGTCGGCAGTGTGTCCAGCGAACGGAGCGCGGCAAATTCCTCGGGCAACTCCGCATGACACAGTTGGAAGATCTGCACGGGGCGCTGCAGGTCTTTGAGGCGGTGCGTGCCCAGCGCCAGCAGGGTCACTCCGTCCGGCAGTTGCGCCCTGGTCTGCTCGGCTACCGCCTCCGAGACCAGGGTCTGACCGGGAGCGGCCAGGCCGCGCAGGCGGGCGCAACGATTGACGGTGGAGCTGTTGTAGTCGCCTTCCCGCTGTTCGGCTGGGCCAAGATCCAGCGCGGCGCGCACGCGCAGGGGGGGATCGGTGGGCCATGCTTCGGCGTAGAGGGCGCGCTGGAAGGCGCAGGCGGCGGAGAGGGCGTCGAAGGGGGAGGCGAAGACGCTGAACGTACTGTCGCCTTCACCCCGGCTGCGCACGACATGGCCGTTGTGGGCCAGGACGCTCTCCGCAATGAGGTCCGCCTGGCGGGCATGGGCGCGTTTCATGGCGTCATGCTGCGTGTCCCACAGACGGGTGGAACCGACAATATCGGTAAAGAGAAAGGTCAGCGTTTCTGTCGGCAATGGGGGCAAGGGGCTGTCTCCTTTGCGCGAGGAGACACCGCGTTTCCGTCCTTACTACCCTGTCTCTGCTCGACAGACTATAGCATACCCTGTCATGAGGGATTCATGAAGTATCTGCGAACTCACTCCTGCCGGATGCACTCGGCGAACATGTTTACGCTAGAAAAATCGGAAAACTGAAAATCACCCCTTGACAACTACGAATAGCTTCGTATATAATGCATACGAAAGCCTTCGTAGATAGAGCCGAACCGAGAAAGGAGGGCGGATAGGATGAGGGAAGAGAGAGCATTGCCGAACCCGACGCCTGCCGAACTGGACATCCTGCGGGTTCTCTGGCGGCAGGGACCCAGCACGGTACGTGAGGTGTATGAGGCGATGCAGAGGGACCGGAATACCGGTTACACCACCATCCTCAAGTTCCTGCAGATCATGACGGAGAAGGGGCTGGTGACCCGTGAAGAGCAGGGGCGCGCACACCTCTATTCCACCCGCCTTACCGAAGAGCAGGCACAGCGGAGGATGCTGGACGACCTGGTGGATCGCGCCTTCGATGGCGCGGCGCAGAAATTGGTGATGCAGGCGCTGGCAGCCCATAAGGCATCACCGGACGAACTGGCGGAGATACGCCGCCTTCTTGACCGTCTGGAGGAGGAAGACCGTTGAGAACTCTGGATGCGTTGGTACACGCCCCCCTGATAGAGCGGATCGCCTGGACGCTGCTGCACTTCCTATGGCAAGGAACGGTGATTGCGGCGCTGCTGGGCCTGGCGCTCTATGGACTGCGTCGCCAGTCCGCCCAATTACGCTATAGCCTCGCCTGTGTTGCGCTGTTGGCGATGTCCCTGTGCCCGGTGGTCACCTATCAGATGTTAAAGCCGGAGTACGGAGGGGCAGCCTCCAGGGGCGGGATGCGCAGCCCGGCGCTACACGATCCGTTTGTCAACGTGGCGCGACGTCTGATCGGCTCGGGACAGGGGCTGGGTTCGGATTTCGGCTCGGGACGGGGCGCGGCAACCCCGCGGCTCCGCCTATCCCCTGCGGCGAACCGATCTGCTATCGGGCGAGCCCTCGCAGCCCATCCCCGCCTTGTGTCCGCCCTCTCCCGGAGGATGCACGTCCTGCTGCCCTGGTTGGCAGTCCTATGGCTGGCGGGGGTGGCAGTGCTCTCGGCTCGCCTGCTGGGCGGATGGGTCGTGGTGCAGCGGCTGTCCCACCGTGCCGCCCGTCCGATCACCGGGGCATTGTATGCGACCATGGAGGACCTGGCGCACCGCATCGGCATTCAGCGCCTGCCTCGCCTTTTGGTCTCGGATCTCATTCAGGTTCCTACCGTGATCGGCTGCCTACGGAGTGTGATCTTGCTGCCTGCCAGTGCCGTGGCCGGGCTTTCGCCGGACATGCTGGAGACCATCCTCCTGCACGAACTGGCTCACATCCGCCGCTACGACTATCTGGTGAACCTCTGGCAGTCGGCGGTGGAGACCGTCTTATTCTATCACCCCGCGGTCTGGTGGGTATCGCAAACGATCCGCACGGAGCGGGAGCACTGCTGCGATGACCTGGTGATCGTGGTACTGAACGACCGTAAGACCTATGCCCGCGCTCTGGCGGGTCTGGAGGAGTTACGCGCCCGGCCTCTGGCTCTGGCGGCTACCGATGGCAGCCTGCTGCGGCGCATTCGACGTATCCTGGGAGAGAGAACGATGCAATTCAAAATCACTTCACACGCCCTGCTGGGAGTGGTGGGGCTCAGCTTTTTACTGTTGGGTTTCTTTATCTATCTGAAGGTGGCTCCCGTAAGAGCCAATCGGCCCATGGTCAGCAGAGCGATGCCCGCCCCGGCAACTCCGACCCCATTCGCCAACGCGATAGCTGCGGAGTCGGCTCCGACCGATCTCGCCATCGAGGCCGTACCCGACAACGCGGCGGACTTTTCCGGGCTGACCGAACTGCACGGCCCCGGCGTCGTATTGACCGTTCGCAACATTCCGAATCCTCCCAAGGGCAGCGGCGTCGGTTACATCGTCAATTATCGCCTTCAGGATCAGGATCTTCAAGCTCTGGTGAACGAACTCTTCGCTGAGGGCGCCGAGGCGATCTCCATTGGAGACCAGCGTATTGTCAGCCGTTCAATCATCCGCAGAGCCGGCCCATCCATCCAGGTAAACGGCGTTTCCATGAACTCACCGTTTGTGATCAAGGCCATCGGCAACCCCGACGCGCTGAGCAAGGTTGCCGGCCTCGCCTATGGACCAGAAGGCTCTCTCCAGCGTGATCACGCCGATTTGATCAGCCTGGAGTGTCGATACAATGTGATCGTTCCCGCGTTCCACGGAGACACCCAGATGCATTATGCCCGGCAGACAGCCCAGCACATCGTGATAACCTCCCCGCCGCAGGCGGTTCGGGGCGATGATGTGACTGTGAGAGATCTTATCCGAATCTACAACGACCTGGACGCACAAACGCGAGCGCAGATTGACGCACAAACACGAGCGCAGGTTGAGGAGGCAAGATCCGAACTCCAGAAGACGCAGGTGCAAATTCAGTGGGAATCCAACGACCGCGCACGCTTGAAAGCGGAGCAGGATGCGCAGAGGTTCCCGGAGGATAAGAAAGATAAGGTTCTGCAGGATGCTGAATTAAGATTAATCGAGGCGCAAAAGGCCCAGGCCGACGCCGTGCAGCAGCAGCTAGTCCATATATTCCCGCACTTCATAGTGGAGAAGGTCGGGAATACAGAGTTACCGCTCGAGATCCAATGGCCGAAAGATCTTACAAAACCGGGAAAACCGGTGTTGACGAAAGATCCTGACCAATCGGCGAGCAATCCCCCTGCCGAGAAGACACCGGTCAAGTAAATCCATCCAGGCGATGCTCTCTTTCTCAGGAGAGCATCGCCTGAATGACCTGGCCTTCGTCCGATGGGCCGATGAGCAGGCCCTTGACCCGGTTGACGCTGCTCCGATTCTCCTGCATCGGGGTGCGCCCGAACTCTCCCCCCAGACCACCAGCGTACTCTCCACCAGGCCCCGCTGCTTCAAATCTGCTGTCACCGAATGGTCTTTGACCAATGAACACCGGGCGTTCAAATCGCAGAGCAGAACGCATTCCGCCGTGCGGCGATGTTCGCGCGACCGGTAAACAATTCATCAAAAACCATCAGGTGACAGCCCCCTTGTCATATTTTCTATGGTATCCTATCGGTATGCGAAGGCGAGGTTTTGCGCCTTCAGAGGGGATAGACCATGCAACAACGTGTCGGTTTGTATGTTTCCGCAGTCGCTGTCGCCGCGCTGACCGCCCTCACCTGTGGGTGGTGCCCCCCCGCGCAGGCGCAGTTCTCCCGCAATCGCAACGGGAGTGGTAGTAGCAGTACTTTCCACGTCCAGTTCAACCGAACCTGGGATATAGCGCTGTCCGATCCGGTCAAGCTGATCGAGATCGGAGCGATTACAGACAAAAAGAAGAACAACCTGCTCATGCTCGTGGATGGCAAGGAGCAGACTGACTTTCATCGCCAACTGTTGTTGACCCACTGGGATGGCTCCCGGTTTGCCTCGGACTACTCTGCGGAGTTTCAGGGCACCGTGGCGGACGCGCTTCTGGTGGGCAACTTTCGGACGATTACCCCCTCGCCCGTACCCTCCTCCTCCACCACGCTCTTTCAGAACCCGCAGGTTCCAGCCGGAAGGCAGCAGCAGGGGGCCAATGGAACGAAGCAGAAACCTGCCAAGACCCCGCCGCCAGAGCGCTCCAATCAGGTGGTGACTACCGAAGGGATCTACTCCTGGACCGGCCAGACGCTGGCGCGCCTGTTTGCCTGCCCTGTGGATATGAGGCTGGCGCTGATGCGCGATAAGCTGCCCGACTTGCTGGTCTCCGGAAGCGGGGATCAGGCCGTGGCTTTTCAGGTGAATGAGTACGATTTTCAGACCTATAAGTCCGGCCCTCCTACCGATGGCGTCGGCTATGTCCGCTTCGGGGTCGGGACGCAGGAGTATCCGGGCAAGGAGAAAACCCAGATCTCGCCCGATGTGCGCTATGCGCAGACCTATTGGACGAACCGGGCCAAGTGGGTGGTCGGGCTGATGAAGGGCACTCCCCTGACCACTTCGGATGTGCCCAATGCCACGACCGGCGACCGCCTGGTGATCTACGCCCCCAAGTTCTCCAGCCGCGACAAGTCCTTCTGGTCCACGAAGATGGAGGATTTCGAGGAGAACTGGCGCAGCGAACCGCTTCCGGGGCGCGTGCTGGATATCCGGGTCGGAGATCCGAAAAATGATGGCAAAGAGGGCATCCTCGTCCTGACAGCGGAGAACAAGGACAAGGATCGCCATCTCTATTTCTATGCGGTCACCACGTCGCTTATGGGCGGGCCATAGGAGGGGAGGACATAGGAGGGGGATCGCTCTCCTGGGAGGTATCGCGCCACTCCTTCGATTTTAACGCCTGTTGGTGCGCCGCCTGGGTGCGCTGCTGCAGCGCGGTGTCGCTGACCTCCTCATCCTCCTCATCCGGCTGCTGCTCCGAGGCGACGATCCGGTGCGCGAACAGGCATCCGAACATCGCGGTGATCCCCGTAAGGGCCAGAATAACGGATTGCCAGCTATGGTTGAAAAGCCAATTCACCACGCCGGTTCCCATGAAGTAGAGGGCAGCCGCGCCGAAGTAGCACCGTCTGGCCCAGACCGTGCCGGGGCGGATCGTCTCGACGGCGGCGGCGACCAGCGCCAGGGCGGAGACCACCAGGAGGGCTGCCGGACGCGAGGCGGCGATAAAGTCGTAGTCGAGCTGTGGGGGGAGCGGCTGGCCGGCGGTGCGAAACACATCGCGAAACGCCAGAAACGAGACGCCGCAACAGAGGGTAATCACCAGCAGATACCGCAGCCGTGAGTGGAGCAGCGACCAGAGCAGCAGGAAGAGGCCCAGCGGCAGGACCGCCTCATGCCGTTGCGCCCAGGCGGTCAACATCGGCTCACGCCAGACAGCCAGCAGGGCAACCAGGGGCGGCCCGGCCTTTATCAGCAGGTTCGTCAGTCGCTTTTGCACCCTCGTTCCTCGTTATATACAGGGAAAATACGCGCAAGTGAGAATTCTCGGCTCCAGATTGCTTTAGATTCTGCTCATAGTGTCTAAAATATACCAGGAGATCGTACACCTGTCAATCCGGGCGTCTTGTAAAAAAGCGCCTTGCACCCCGCTGTGCGTGAAAATCACACAGGAAATCCGCAAAGCGGGGCGAATTTGAGGGAGATAGGCGCGCACTCTCACCAACCCACCTGGAAGGATCATTTGTATGGACACGCTGTCGCCGGCGCAAACGCCCACGATTGTCAACTACCCCGCCTCCGCGGCTGCCATGATGCAGCGCCCGGAAGAGGCGATCTCCTTTATTATTTTCGGCGCTTCCGGGGACCTGACCCAGCGCAAACTCATCCCCGCCCTCTATAACCTCGCCTGTGACAACCTGCTGCCCAAGGACTTCGCCGTCTTCGGCTTCGCCGTCACCCCCATGGACGACCACGCTTTCCGTACTGCCATGTGCCAGGCCGTCAAGGAGAGCCATGAGGCCAACGCCTTCGATGAACGCGTCTGGAAGAGCTTTGTGCAGGGCCTCCACTATATCACGGCGGACTTCACCTCCCCCGAGGGCTATCAGCAACTGGGGGCGCGCCTGGCGGAGGTGGAGCAGCGCGGCGACAAGCCCGGCAATCGCCTGTTCTATCTGGCGACGCCGCCCTCCTTTTATGCCGACATCGTGGCGCGGTTGGGCGAATTCAACCTCACCAACCAACAGCCCGTCGGCGACGGCTGGTCGCGTGTCATCATCGAGAAGCCCTTCGGCAACGACCTGCCCTCGGCGCTGAGCCTCAACGAATCCATTCACAAAACCTTGAAAGAGGAGCAGATCTACCGCATCGACCACTACCTGGGCAAAGAGACGGTACAGAATATCCTCGCCTTCCGCTTCGCCAACTCCATCATCGAGCCCATCTGGAACCGGCGCTACATCGATCATGTGCAGATCACGGCGGCGGAGACGCTGGGGGTGGAGCATCGCGGCGGCTACTATGAGCATGCCGGATGCCTGCGCGATATGTTCCAGAACCACCTGCTCCAGCTCCTTGCCACCGTCGCCATGGATCCGCCCGTGCGCTACGGAGGCACCAGCGTGCGGGACCGCAAGGCCGATGTGATGAAGGCGATTGTCCCGATCAATCCGGAGAGCCTCAGCGAAGTGGCCGTGCGCGGCCAGTATGGCCCCGGCATCATGAACGACAAGAGCGTGCCCGGCTACCGGCAGGAGGAGGGCGTCAACCTGGAATCGAAGACCGAGACCTTCGCCGCGCTGAAGCTCTACGTGGATAACTGGCGGTGGGCGGACGTGCCCTTCTATATCCGCTCCGGCAAGCGGATGCCCAGCAAAGTCACCGAAGTGTGCATTCAGTTCAAACGGGTGCCGCATCTCTTCTTCAACCTCTCGCCCGAGGACCAGATGGAGCCGAACGTGCTGACGATTCGGATCCAGCCGGACGAGGGGATCGCGCTGCGCTTCGGCGCAAAGCTGCCCGGCCCGGAGATGCACTTGCGGCAGGTGCAGATGAACTTCTCCTACTCCGATGCCTTTAAGGTCGAGCCTTCGACCGCCTACGAGACCCTGTTGCTGGACGCGATGGAGGGCGATCCGACGCTGTTCAACCGGGCCGATCAGGTGGAGATGGCCTGGACGGTCATCGAGCCGCTGCTGGACATCTGGAAGGCCGTCAAACCGCTGCAGCCGTTCCCCAACTATGCGGCGGGGACCTGGGGGCCCTCCGCCTCCGACGCCCTGCTGGCGCGGGATGGCCGCGCCTGGCGCAACACGCTCAGCTCCACCCCGACCCCATTGCCGCAACCGACCGTTCATGTCGAGCACCGGGGCGAACCGATGGGCGCGCGACGTCAGAAGCACGACAGCGCCAAAATACAGGAGGGGGAGGCGAAGCCGGCCTCGGAAGGACGCTCGCGCTCATGAGCCGCACGATCACGGTCATCACTCCCGAAAACATCACCATCACCTATCGTCTGGCCGGGGTCGCCTCACGCTTCATCGCCTTCCTGATCGATGCGGCGATCCAGATGGTGATGGTGCTCGCGACGGTGCTGATCATCGGGCGTGTGACGATGGTTCCGTTTTTGGGCAGTTTTGTCACGGCGGCCGGGATCATCGGGATCTTCCTGATCGTGTTCGTCTACAAGGTCTTTTTCGAGATGCTCTGGGGGGGGCGCACGCCCGGCAAGCGCCTCCTCGGCCTGCGCGTGATTCGAGAGGGCGGCTATCCCATCAACCTGCCCGCCAGCGCCGCCCGCAGTGTCCTGCAGTTTATCGATCTCGGCATTATCCCCATCTCGCTCACCTCGGTGGTGATGTTGTGGGGGCTGCCGGGGCTGCTCTGCATCTTTTTCAGCCCGACCTATAAGCGGATCGGCGACTTCGCGGCAGGGACTGTGGTGATCGTGGAGGCGCCCGCCATCCCCTTCGGCGCGGAGCGCCCGGATAGCGGGCTGCGACCGGAGATCCGGGATCTGATGCCCCTGGTCAAGAACCTGGATCGGCTGACGGTGGAGGAGTATCGCCTCATCCGGCGGTTTACGTCGCGCCGCGCGCAGTTGGAGCTGACGGTGCAGGCTTCCGTTGGGGAGCGTCTGGCCGGTCCGCTGATGCAGAAGCTGGAGATGGATATTCCCGTCGCCTATCAGGTGCAGTACGCCAATATCCTGGAGGCCATCGAGCGCAAATATGCTGAGGAGCGAGGTATCCTTTGACCCCTTCTCCCACCTCTGCCTCCCCCTCCTGGGCACGCCTCCTGATCCGTGTGCTGGGGGTCGGCCTGGCCTTTGCGCTGGTCGGCGTGCTGATCGGGTTGCGGACCGTAGCGATCACAACGCTGCCGCATATCCTGCAGCCGGGGCCGGAGATGAACATTCAGGAGGTGGGAGATGGCCTGCCGGCGCCCCACCTGCTGGACTGGAACCTGAACCTGCTGGAAGGCCTACAGACCCTGCGTGACCTGCACGGCGCGATGCTGTTCGGCATGGGCGCGCTCCTGTTCGGGGCGTTGGGGCTGCTGACGATCTCGATGCTCGACCGGACGCTCCGGCTGTTCTCGACCCCCAATCCCACCGAAAAGCCCGGCGTGAACGCCGCGCCACCCCTGGAGGAGTCTGCCGAGGGCGACAGTGCGGCCTCGACGGCAGAGGAGGCGCGGGGTTCCCGAGAGGCGGAGGCGCTTGAGGGTGCGCTGGATATGGCGCAGTTGGGGCGGGTCTTGCTGCGTCTGCTGGCGGTCGGTATTCCCGTGGGGGCGATCTGGTGGGTCGCGGACCTGCTCCCGCCGGGGCCGATCCCGACGGCGGTGCGCTATCTCGGGCTGGGGCTGGCGGTCTGGCTCGTCTTGCGGCGTGAGCCGGAGGAGGCCGCTCCGGCGTGGGGCCGTCTGGCCCAGATGGGCGCGCTGTTCGGAGCCGGACTCGGCGCGCTGGCGCTCTGCGCCATGCCCGCGCCCTCTGCGGAATTGATGGCGCAGTTTCATACGCTCGGTCCCTTCCGGTGCGATATATGGGACCTGCTGGCCGGCCGCCTGCTCTTCAGCCAGGGCCTGGCCTGGTTCGGGGCGGGGGCGCTGTTGGTGCTGCTCAGCCGTTCGGACCTGCGCCTGGGGCAGCGGGTGGGGCTGCTCGTCCTGCCGATTGCGGCGGGGCTGCTGGCGCTGCTGGCGCAGCGCCCCTTCTCCGCTGCCGCGATGGCCGCGCGCTACGACGCAACCCCCGAGGTCTTACAAACGGCAGTGCCTTACGACCCGACCAAGGCCACGAGCGGCGTCCCGGCCGGACAGGCGGCGGCCCGCGAACTGGCGCAGCGGCTCAATCTGCCGATCGGAGCGCAGCCTGCCTCTCCGGATCATAGCCTGGTGCTGTTTCTGCCACCGGAGGGGCTGGCCGGAATGCCCTACTTGCCTCAGAGCCCGGCGACGGTACGGATCTCAGGTTACACGGAGATGGGCCTGACCGCTACGCCGGACACGATCCCGACCGTCCTGGATTTCTTGAAGCGGCGCGACTATCGGACGGCATTGGCCTGGGCAGCGAACAAACACCTCTGCGACATCGCCGCAAAGGATCTCGACCAGACGGCGCAGATCGTCGCCAGCTTTCGCGACCTGGAGAACTGCCCGCATCCGAAGCAACTGACCGACGGGCTGGAGGGGATGCTTTTCACCTGCGCGGCCTCTCCGGAGAACCTGGCGCTCCTGGATCACTGGGCGGATGAGGCGCGGTTCGCGCATCCGGACCGGGAGAGTAAGGTCCTGATGGGCCGCATGTACGAGCGGGTAGGGGAGACGGAGAAGGCGCTGCTCTGGTATCAAAAAGCCGAGATGCCCCGGAGTTTTATGGCTCGGGTGCGCACCTCACCGCCCAATTTCCATGAGGGGGTCGTGACGGGTGTGCTGCGCCTGAACGGGCATCCGCTCTCCGGCGTTCGGGTGGGC
>Ga0070734_10002567_pt1 | contig 21445 bp, 15 predicted proteins | sample Coa_R1_8_FD_66444 | JGI IMG/M metagenome (GOLD analysis project Ga0070734, IMG submission 66444) | Surface soil microbial communities from Centralia Pennsylvania, which are recovering from an underground coalmine fire - Coalmine... | ecosystem: Environmental > Terrestrial > Soil > Unclassified ...
CCGGGAAGCGTGCTTGAGGAGCCGCGGCGTAGCCCGACGGGAGGTAAACGTTCAATCGCCGGGTCTCGCCCAGGATCTGGGAGTCAATCGTGAATGTTTCCCCGATGACCAGCGGCGGCGCTTTTTCGGCCGCGCCGGCCGGCACCGGGAACGCCGGATCAACGGTGGACCACAGCATCACGGACGACACGATGGAAATCCACTTCACACGAGCACCTCGTCAAAAGCGGAGGTTGTGCCGCCTCTCAATACCCGATGTTCTTCAGCGCCTGCGGGCCCAAACGTTGGGCCAGCTGTGCCAGGTAAAGGCTTGGCGGGGCTACGGGAACGCCGGGCGAGTCGAGGATGCCTTCCGGCACGTTCGGTCCGCTTTTGTCGAAGGGGCGCGGCGTCTGTTTGCTCTTGCCGATGCAGCCGATCATCCAGTTGGCCGCGCCGGGTGGATTTTGGATGATGTACTCCTTGGCGGAGCAGTTCCAGGCCACGCCCCAGCCCATCGACCAGCCGTGACCGGAGCCCATGGCGCCGCGATTGCGGAATTCGAAGCTGCCGTCGGGCGCCTGGCAACTGTCATAGAGCATGCCGGTGGCCCAGCGATGATGGGACTCGACCCGGCTGTTGCCCAGGAACTGGCAGTGGAGGAGCACCAGGGGGCCTGGAGTGCCGCTGCCGCTCCAGGCGAACCAGACATTGTCGGCCGTGACGCCGCAACGATCGACGAGGGTCTGCGTGGCGCCCGGCTCGATCTCGCCGGGCCGGGATGCGCCTTGATGCAAAGCCTTGCGGTGGATGAATACTTGTTGCAGCGTGATGCGTCGTCCGTGGACGCTGACGCTAGTCATGGTCTCGTCGCAAACGACGTCGCGCGCCCAGCAATCCTGGCCGGTCATCCGCAGGGCCGTGAAATGCGGCTGCGTGTGAGGAATCGCCTGCGGCGGGCATTCGATGTGCAGGTGTTCAATGCCGATCTGCGTGAGCCAAGTCGGTCGAATCGTGATGACCGCCGTGCCCGCCGGACCGGCGTACCGGGCGTCGTAGGAATCGGACAGGGGCACGTCGAGAGTGACCTGGTTGCCCTCGACCGCCTTGATCTGGCGTTCGGTGCTCAGGACGCGCCCCGCCGCCAGCCAGGTCTGCTTTTTGCCGTCGCGCACCAGGTCGTCCATCCCCATGAACTTGACCCACTCCGCCGTAATGGTCTTCCGAACGGTGATCGTGTCGCCCGCGGCGAAGCCCTTCGCGTCGGCCACGGTGAAGCGTCTCGCTCCTGAGGGAACGTACCGGTCGGCGACCTTGGTCTTTGCCTCCGTGAACGGCCCCAGGCCACCAACCTTGCCGGCGACCGTGATGCCATTATGTGGTTTGCCGACCAGCTTGATGGTGCTGCGCTGGTCGCCCTTGCTGGCGCTGCCGCGGAGCACGACACCGCTGGCGGCAATCGTGATGGTCCCCGCGCAGGGATAGACGCCGGGGGCCAGCAGCACGGCGCCGCGGAAGCCATCCTTCAGGGGCAGAGTGGCCACCTCGTCCAGGGCAGCCTGAATCGTGGCGGTGTTGTCGCCGCTGGATGGCGCAATGGTCTTCTTGACCGCCACCGTCGGCAGGGCGACACCACCGCCCATGTAGCCGGCGTGAGAAAAGTCCATGATCTTGTCGCCCATGGGCGTCGTCTTGTAGACAAGTTTGCCATCGGATCCAGGATAGACCCACTGGCTCTTGGCCTGCTGCGGCGTGGGAGCGCTCAGCCCGGCGACGGCCGCCGCCAGCGCGGTGAACAATGCGAGGTATTGCAACGAACGCAGGGAGCAACGCATGGTGATGACCCAGAAAACGGTCCGCAGTATCTATTCCAAGGGCAGCCCGAAAACGAGGATCGCGTTTCCGGAGGCGATGGCGATGTGTTGCCGGCCGTCAATGGCAAACGACACGGGATTGGCGTGAATGCGACCGCCCGTCTGGAATTGCCAAAGACTCTTGCCCGTTTCCGCGTCGAGCCCAAAGAAGTTGCCTTCTTCCGAGCCGCCAAAGACGAGGCCCCCGGCCGTGGACAACAGGCCGGCCCAGGGTGGGGAATGGAGCTTGAACTCCCATATGAGCTTGCCGGTCATGACGTCGAGGGCGCGGACGGCACCAAAGGCCTGGTCGCCACCCAGTGCCTGTTCACCGCCGCCCAGGAATTCTTTGCCGGCCTCGAACTTCGCTTCGCCTTTGAAGTAGTAAGCCCCCATCTCACGGACGGCCACGTAGAAGAGTTTCGTCCGCGGACTGTACGATGGACTGAACCAGTTGGTGGCTCCCTGGAGACTCGGCCAAACCAGCGTGCCCTTTTCGCTGGGAGAAGTGTTGGGGAGCAAGATGGGGTGTCCCTTCTCGTCGAGTCCCTTGGCCCAGGTCTGCTTGGCGTAGGGGACGCCGTGCAGATACTCCCCCGTCTGCCGGTCGAGGACATAGTAGAAGGCATTGCGGTTGGCCATCACCAGAAGCTTGCGTTCCTTGCCGCCAACCACGCCGTCAACCAGAACCGGAATCTGGCAGGCGTCCCAGTCATGCACATCGTGCGGCGTGAACTGGAAGTGCCACTGGATCTTGCCCGTCGACGGGTCGAGGGCAAGGATACAGCAGGTGTACAGATTGTTGCCCGGCCGCACGTCGCCGTTCCAGTCAGGGCCCGGGTTGCCCGTTCCCCAGTACAGGAGGTTCAACTCCGGGTCGTAAGAGCCGGTGACCCAGGTCGGGCCGGCGCCGGTTTGCCAGCTATTGTTGCCACCCCAGGTTTCATGGCCTGGCTCTCCTGGTCCGGGAATGGTCCAGGTGCGCCATAGCCGCTTGCCGGTCACCGCATCATAGGCGTCGAGAAAGCCGCGGATGCCGGCCTCGCCGCCGCTGATGCCAACGATGATCTTGCCGTCGAGCGCTAAGGGCGCAGCCGTGATTGCATGGCCGGCCTTGTTGTCTGCGACCACCGTATCCCAGCGAACCGCGCCCGACTTTGCATCCAGGGCCACCAGATGGGCATGGAGTGTGCCGACATACACGGTGTCCTCGAGAAGGGCGACGCCGCGGTTGACACGTGGAAACCCCGGGTGCTTGATGTCCTTGGGCATGCTCGGGTTCCAGGACCACAAGGGTCGCCCCGAACGCACATCCAGGGCCGTCACCGTGCTGGCCGGCTCGGTGACGTACATGACGCCGTCCACAACGATCGGCGACACTTCGACAATTCCCGCCTGCTTCACTTGATAGATCCAAGCTGCTCTGAGCCGGGCAACGTTGGTTGTCGTGATCTGGTCAAGCGCCGTGAAGCGGTGCGACCGGTAGCTTCCCGAATACGTCAGCCAGTGCTCCGGCTCACGCTCCGCATGAGCAACGCGTTCGTAGGAAACCTGGGCGCACAGGTTGCCGGGAAACAGCAGGACCGCGCACCACGCACAGGATTTGAGACCTTTCATGGCGTTCCCTTCAGGGTGGCGAGATAGGAGACTACATGGTCGATTTCTGCTGGCGAAAGCATTTTCTCGTAGGTGGGCATCACGCTGCCGTCGAGTTTCGAGAGTGCTTCGAGTTCGCTTTTTTGCAAGGAGTACAGGCGATTGTTGGTGTCGCGCAACTGGATCGTGAAGGTGTCTTCGTTGACGCGCATGCCGGTCAGCACGCGTCCGTCCTTGGTGGCGGCCAGCACGGGAACGTAGGTGGCGTAGCCCTCTGACGTGAGAATTCGGTCTTTACCCGGATGCAACATGGCGCTGCGCAGAAATCGAGCGCCGCGCCGGCCGCCGATGTCGCTCAATTCCGGCCCCAGACTGCCGCCCTTCCCGGCGACAATGTGACAAGTGCTGCATCCCGCTTTGCCGTAGACGAGCTGACCCTTGTCACGATCGCCGGGCAACGGCTCCGGGGGGATACGGCCAAGCGTGCGGACGTAGGCGACGACGTCTCGCACCTCGTTGTCGCTCATCGCCCACGCGTCCGGCATGCCGCTCTCGGGGATGCCATTGCGGAGGAGATCGAAGAGACTTTCGTCATTGGCAGCCCGCTGTAGCTTGGGACGCCGCAAATTGGCTCCGGTGCCCCCGCCGCCCTGCATCCCATGGCAACGCGCGCAGTGCGCTTCGAACAAGCGTTTGCCGCGGGCTTGGTCGGGCGTTGGTTCCGCCGATGCTCCTACGGCAGACGAATTGGCTTTGCCCGAACTTACGTTGCGAGAAAATGACGGACTGACACCGCCGGCCGCCAGGACCGAAATCACGAGACAACTGATGCCGACAACTGAGATTTGTTGCCGGCTCGTCAAGGAGGGATTCCCGCGTTCGCAGAATGGCATGTCGTTACTCCTTCGCCGCTTGGCGACGGAGCTATCCTACTACGACGCCGCGGCTCCGCCAGCAGTCTCCAAACGAACTAAGCTGGGCGATCCAAAAACTGGCTGGCTCGCCTTGGTGCAGAGGACGGCACATCGCCCAGGAGTTCGCCGGTAGCCCGACCGCCAGGCCACATGGGAGGGCCATCATGATTCTGGGCATGCGAATCTCCCTCTTGGCGGCGTGGCCTCACCGACCCGTTGTTTGCTCACGTTCCCAGCTCGCTTTCTGCATGGGAGGAAGCCAGGCGGCAACGCCATTAGAGAATCGGTCTGCCGGCGTCTTTGCCGGTTCTTGGGAAGAGGCGTGATCACGCGCTGCCTCCACCGAATTCGCGACAACGGCAGCGACGAGAACTACTGCAAAGACGTTGTTCATTGCCGATGCTCCATGGCAATAAAGTAGTCGAGCATCCTGTTCGATTCCTGATGGAAAGACCCGCTTGGCACGGTGAATTGGGGACCTGGCTCATTTGAATTCGTCCGGCAGCTCCATGACCACGCTTGCGGTTTGCTCGGACTTCACGGCCACCCGTGTTGCGCGTCTCCACGGGTCTGCAGGGGTCTCCGTGGCTTTGTTGTAGGCATCCATCTCTGCTTTCGACGGTTGATAACCCGCCCCTTTGCCCTCGCCCGGCCAGCGAACCTCGGTATCACGGTCTTGGATCCCTTCGTGGCCAATTTTCACACCGTACTCGCCGGGCGGAAGATCGCGGAAGAGGAAGCGGCTATCGGACTGCACGCGCGTCTCTGCCCGATGACCTGTTCGCGAAAACGCCACGGCCCACAACTGGCCCTTGAACGCGGCCGGTACATCTTGGACCCGCCCGCCGATGGAACCACCGGGGACGCAGGCCACATCCACACTCAGCCCTTCATCCTCCGGGATCGTCAGCGGCCCGTGGATCGTGGGAGCATGGCCGGACTCGAAGACCACGAGGGCGAACCGCGAACCCGGTCGATATGCCTGGAGGGAGTAGTTGCCATCGCGAATGGGCCCTTCATCGACAATGGAGAGCGGGCTTTCCGTGGTGCGATTGCGCAGGACGTAGGCATTGGGCACGTTCATTTGCTCGGCGCCGATAAACCCCAGCGCGATCCAACCGCTCGCCACCGGTTGGCCGTCGCGCGTCACGCGGCCACGGACACCCATCGCCTTCGCTGTGGCCGCCGTTGCGGTGGCGCTGGTTGGTTTGGGTTTCAGTTTGATCTCGATGGCGCCAAAATCCTTGTGCTCAGTGATCGGCGGCGTGGCGTATTCCGCTTCCCGGTATCCCTTGGCAGAGAAGGACAGGTGAAAGCCTTCGCAGCGGTACGGCGGCAGGGCAAACATGACGCGAAACCGACCGGTTTCCGGCTGCTCGAAGCCGCTCGCGCCTCAGCCAAACGGTTCGAGCTTGCCCTCGCTGGTGCGGCGTAGCTGGCAGATGACAATGCGCGAGAGTTTCACCGGGGCACCGGTGTCCGCATCCACTATCTTGCCGTACAGGTACACGGGCTTTTGGAGCACGATTCGGGTGTGTTCTTGATGGACGATTACTTCCTGTTGCGGATAGCCTTCCGCTTGCAGGCGCAGGAGAACGGGCGGAGCCCGATCGAGGCCACGGAGTTGGATGCGCCCCTGGGCGTCGGAAATGAGATCCTCGTGCAACCAAAATCCCAGGAGCCGGGCGCCGGCGACGGCCTGGCCTTCCTCGGTCACCACGTGAACGACAAACGGCTTGTCGGGCCGGAGTTGCAGGGTGACTTTCTCGTCCTTGCCAGGGCGTAGTTGCAAGGGTTCCTGGAGGAATACGCGCTCTGGCACGCGGACCACGATATGCCCGCCACCGATCGGCAGCGGTGGCGATTCGAACTTGCCTTGCGCATCCGTTGGTATGCGGTAAGGTTCGCCGATTTCGAGCCAACTATGTCCCAGGGTGTAACGTTGCAGGAAGACTTCAACGGTCGCGCCGGCTCTCGGTTTGCCATCTACGTCCAGGAGCACTCCGCGGACTCGTTGTCCGCGCGCTAACATCAAGTCTCCCAGATTGCGGTCTTGATCGGAAAAGACCGCCGGGGCTGCCACGTACTGCCGCGCCAGGCCGCCAGCCTCGATGAGCAGGTCCTCGCGCTGACCAACCGTGGCGGCAAAAGGACCAATACGATAGCAGCCGTCGGAGTCGGTCCTGGTTTCCGCAATCGGCTTGGCGCCGTGCGCCCTGCACCAGACGCGCGCCCCGGCGATCGGCTTCCCGTCCGGTCCCATCACGCGGCCCGTCAAGTATCCCGGTCCCGGTTTGGCATCCCTGGCTTCCACCGGCCGGGGCCGGGGAGCCTCGTCGGCAGCGATCACGGCCACGCGCTCGCCTTCGGCGCGCTTCCCTTTCGTTGCGGCAGGCTCCGGTGCCCGTTTGTCCGGGAGGGCCGGCTGCCCCGGCATACAGGCGTGCAGCACCGCGAGGTAGGTCCCGGAGCCAGCACAGGCCAGGAACGCCGCGAGGAACACAGAGACGAACTTCAGTTTGTGGACCAACATGCTTCGTACCACTCCTTCGGCAAGGGCGGCGATCTCCGGCGAGGCTGCAACAGTCGCCGCCCGGCCCGACGCAACCAGCAGTGCCGCCTTGACTGTGGTCGTCACCAAGGCGGCCGGTACCGCGGCTGCGGCCGCGTACTCGCACAGCGCGGCAGCCAACAACCCCGCGCCCAGGTCCACGCCCCGGCGCGCGAGGCGGGCCCGTAACATCCCCCGCGCCCGCGCCAGCCGCCCCGACAGCGTCCCCTTGGGGCAGCCCAACTGGCGCGCCGCCTCTTCGTAGGTCTTCCCTTCGAGGTAGCAAAGCACCACGGGCAGACGGTACTTCTCCGGCAGCCGATTCACCTCTTCATCGAGCACGGGACCCAGGTCGCGCGCACGCAACTCTCCGCCGGGCTCCCCCGGGGAAGGCACGGATGCGAGGTCGGCGTCGTGGCCTCCCGGCCGCTCCCGCCGTGATGCCTTGGACCTGGCGTGGTGTGCGACCCGGGAGGCGACGCAGTGCAACCAGCCCGCCACCGATTGCTGGTTGCGGATGGACGCCGCCTTGCGGGCCAGGACGAGGAAAGTGGCCTGGAAGGCATCCTCGGCGTCGTGGTAGTTCCGCAGCACGCGGCGGCAGACGCCCAGCACCATCCGCTCGTGGCGCCAGACGAGCAGTTCGAACGCCGCCTTGTCAGCGGCCTTCACGAACCGCTCGAGGAGTTCAGCATCGCTCACCTCCACATCCGAGGCATGCGCGAAGACTCTCCGCAAGTGTTGCAGCACCGAGCCCGCTCGCAAATCGGCCATGACATCCCCCTGCAGCATATCCCTCTACCTAGATAGTGGCCGGCAGGGGGCCCGCGCATGCGCGTTTTTTCGCCACGTTCTCAAAGGGTCTTTACCAATGCATGACGAATCCACCATCGACATTGATGGTTTGTCCGGTCACTTGGTTAGCGCGGTCCGAGGAAAGAAAGACAATCATCGAGGCAATGTCTTCCGGGGACTGCCACCGCCCCAGAGGCACGACGGCTCGAATTTTGCGATCGGTCCACGCTTCGTAGCTGAGTCGGTCGGCCTCGGAAGCTTGATCATACCACGCTTGCCAGACCGAACGATTCAGGGGTGTCTGAACCATTCCGGGACACACGGTGTTCACGCGAATCCCATGGCAGGCCAAGTCTTTGGCCATGCATTGAGCGAAGTTGATGTTGGCGGCTTTGCTCGCGCTATACGGAGGATCGGTCTGCGAGCCGATTTGCCCTGCGACCGATGCCAGAAAGACAAACGTTCCGCGCCGGGACTGAATCATCTGCGGCGTGAGCGCATGGGCGAGATTCACCATTCCCAGGATGTTGACTTCGAGAGTCCGGGGCCAGTCCGATGGGGAAAGGTTCGTAAACGGGAAACCAAACTTGGTCGACCCCACGGCAGCGCAATGGACAACGTGTTCGACGGCCAAGCCGCGCTCGAGAAACTCCTCCAGGGCGCGCTGGACGTTCGCGAAATCCACCACATCGACCAGAGAACTGTTGGCGACAACCTGAAACTTGCTTGCGATATCGTGAGCGACCTGTTGGATATGGCGGGAGCAATCCCATAGGAGGAGCGAACACCCTTCGTCCGCGAAGGCCTGCGCGGTTGCCAGCCCGATGCCGCTCGCCGCGCCGGTAATAAGAACTGTGTGACCCTTGAGGTGAAGATCCATGTCCGTATCCCGTTGACTCCCCGAAAGGTCTCACTCCCAGCGTAGCACCGTGATCGAATAGGGCGGAAACGTGTAGCGGGTGTTACCGTTGGTGAGAGCATGCTTCCAGGAGCGCGACTGCGGAACGATGGCGCGGGGGTGGGTCCCGGTGTTCCGGCCGTCCAAGGTACCCGACAATTCGGTGACCTGGGCAACCGATTCCTTGGGGACGAATCCAGCCAGGTGAATGGGCGTGGCGATTGCCTTGTCCGTCGGATTGACGACGTTCAAGACAATCGCCCGGCCATCGTCGCTGCGCTGGGCACTGACATCGAGGCGATCGTTTGCCCCCGTTACCTGACATTGCACAAGGTTCGGTAGGTAGTTGCGGGAATACATCTGGGTGACGTAGCCGGGGGGCTGCAACCAGACCTGCGCCGGATCAAGGAACAGCAGACCCTGATTCCAGCCGTTGTCGTTTTGCTTGTCGGGCTGGAGGCAGTTGGCCGAGGTAGCGATCGGAATTCGGCCATCCCGCTCCACCCGGTTGATGGCCGCGGCGTTGGCCAGGGCGCGGCGGAGCGAATGGTTGCCGGCGTTGAACTCAAAGATCACAACGCCATGCTTGGCACCGTCGGCCAGCTTCTGCAGGGCATCGATGAAGCTGAAGGTGCCGCCGAAATCGGGCCGGGGACCCTCCGTGCTCACATGGATATCGAACCAGATCTCCCGGCCATGCTTCCGGGCGAGGCGCAAAATGTCCCGGTGGGCCGCCAGGGTAGTGATGCCGGAGAAGTTGCGGCAGTGGAAGGGATCGCGGATCGGCTCGCGGTAACCCCAATCGCCCACCACGAGGATGATCTGGGAATCCCGTACCCAGATGGCTTCCGCCAGCGCCTGGAATTTCTTGAAATAATCCTCGTCCACTCGTTCCTCGTTACCGAGCTCGAGGTAGCGCAGTTGGTAGGGCGCGGGATGGCCGTCGGCTGCTCGTCGGCTGCCCCACTTGCTGGTAGCCGGGCCGTTAACGTATTCGATGAAGTCGGCCAGATCCTGGGCCGTCTCATCCATGTTCACCGCCGGGATGGCCAGAAACCCGGCCGCCTCGCAAACGTTCAGAAAATCCAGGATGCCCCAACCGTTCGAGGAATACGGATACCAGGTACCCTGATATGGAGGCCGCCGGTCGCGCGGTCCGATCATCTTCTTCCAGCGGTATTCGGGATGGTTGATCATGGATCCGCCGTACCGTAAAACGGTGATCCCCTGGGCGATGAGAGCCTCGACGACATCGCGGCGCACCGGCAATCCCTTGAATCGCCCCCATTCTCCCGGCTGCAAAAACGCATGGCCCAGCACGATCGAGCCGGGCTCGCGCAGCTTCAGCGTAAACCGGCCGGCGGAGTCGGAAGCGTTGGGCGTCAGTGAAAAGTCCAGACGCTGCCAATCCTTCCCGGTCACGTTCAGGGTGGTTTCCCCATAGCGGCGCGATCCATCGCGGCTCTCCAGCGCGGCCACCAGGTTGGCCGGATTTTCGGCCCAAGCCCAGATGTAGCCCTCGTAACCTCGCCCCTGGACGAAGTTCATCCCCCAGCGGTTGAGCCCCTGATTTTCGATGCCCCATTCTCCGTCTCCGGCAAGGAAGGTAACCTGCTGCGATTGGGAGCCGGTGAAGGGGCGGGAGGAAACCAGGGCGTAACGTCCCGTGGCGGTGCCGCGTTGAACGGGCCGCCACATGGCGCTGACTTCCGCCTTCGGTTGGGTCGATTCAAAGGGAAGGGTTTTGGCGTTTGGGCCTGTCTTCACCCAGAGATTGCGATACCTTGCCTCCCGCTGCCAGGCGCGCAAGGCAACCTTCCCCGCGGAAAGCGCTCGTTTCCCGTCATCATGGCGAAGGATGGATGTGCCATCGACGAGGATGTCCACCACCGAACCGGACAGCCTCACCTCGAGGGGGATCCAGCGGCCGACGGCCACTTCACACTCCACCTCGTGGATCGGTTCGAAGTTATTGCGGTGTCGAGCCAGGAGCACGCGCTGGCGTGCTGGGTTCAGGGCGATCTCGTAGCCAGTGAAGCGATCGGCACCAACACCGGCTTCGTCGACGCGAACGATCAGGCCGGCATTGCCTGTCTTGCGATCCACGAATTGGACTTCGACACCGATCGCACCGTCGCTGAATGCGGCATGGTCGCTGACCAATTTGGGTCCGTCGGTGGCCTGGATGTGGACGATGCCGTCTTTTACGTGCCAGCTCCCGCCAAAGGAGGTGAACCCGATGATCGTGGGCGGCGGCACGGGCTCTTGAAAGCTCTCGCCGAAGACCATCTGGCTATACAGCCCCCCGTAAATCTCATGATTCACGTCTTCGATGCAGGCCCCGGTCAAATGGCGCGACACCCGGCCGAATACCTTGCTTGCATCGACCTGGATCTCCTGGCTGCGCACGCCACTCGCAGCCAACAGGGTGCATGTCAGAAAGGCTGCCAACGAGTGAGACGCACTGCATTTCATGGGGTTCGCTCCCTTCGTTCCCGGAATACAGTATCCCGCTTCGTTAGCATGTCAATTCTCACACGTTGCACGCATCTGCGGCTACCTTGGAATTGTGCGCGCGATGCAGGAGACGATTTGGCCTTCAGTTCTCGTTCCGCGCCGAATCCGCGCATTATCATGAACAGGTCGCTGAACCAGGGTTTCTAAGGAGGGGTTGATGTCATCACGCTCTTACAAACGGCGGCAAAGACAACACCGCAAAGACAAGAAACGCCGGCGGGCGCGGCATCCCGGGCCAGGACTCGGAAACTTCGTCGTGGTCGAGCCACCGGGCATGGCCAAGATGTCCGATGCGCTATGGGCACTGGTCGAGCCTGACTACGACGGCAGTTCAGACGACGACCGGCTGCGCAAGCTACTGACCCTTGGCAGCGCTGCCTGGAATGCCGCTCTTGTACAGGGTGCGGAGCGAACAGCTTTGCTGGAACACCTTGCGGAGACCCTCCCAGAGGAGTTGCGTCCAGAATTCCTGGCCGTCATCGAGCCGTTCATCCGCCGCAAGGAAAAGCTCTTCCCGCATATCCAAAGACCAATTCTCAGCTTTGACCTGACATGGCTGCCATCGGGAGAGCCTTATCTCTCCGTTGTGTCCGGGCTGGCGTAAAAAGCACCCCTGTATGGCCGTCCGTCGAGGGGGTGGAGCTGCACCGTATTCTCTCCTGCACCTTGCAGCGCGGCGTGGAGGCCGGCGGCTTCAGGGACTATCGGCTGCGGGTGTACGGTCTCGTGGAGAACCCGGTCGAGCTGTCGCTGGAAGACCTGCGAGCACGGGGCAAGAAGACGCAGATCACGCTGCACCATTGCATCCAGGGCTGGTCGGGCATCGCCGAATGGGGTGGGCTGCCCTTGGAGGAGCTGCTCAAACTGGTCTGTCCCAAGGCCAACGCTCACGCGGTCGTCTTTTACTCGTTCGGCGAGGGCGCCGAGAGTGGAGAGTTCTACGATAACCTTTCGATCGAGAACGCCCGGCACCCACAAACCCTGTTAGCTTACGAGATGAATTACGGACGGCTGAGTGAGCTGCATGGAGCGCCACTGCGGCTGCGGGTCGAGAACCAGCTCGGCTTCAAGATGGTCAAGTGGATTCGGGCCATCGAGTTCGTCGAGAGCCCCAGGTCTGTCGGCCAGGGGGAGGGCGGCTACAACGAAGACCACGAATACTTTGGCGAGCTAGCCAATATCTGAGAAGGCGGGTCCCGAGGTACGGCAACGCCAGACCCGCTCGAGGAATGCACAGTGAGCATATCAGATCAAGCTTCTTCTCCATTCCCAACCGTGTTGACGGTCGGCCATTCCAACCGGTCACTGGAGGAATTCGTGGGGCTCTTGCGGGCTCGCGCGGCAACCCTGGTCGTTGATGTCCGCAAGATGCCCGGCTCCCGGCGCAATCCGCAGTTCGGCCGTGACACTCTTTCGCAGGCCCTACGTCAGGCCGGCATTGGCTACATGCACATGCCAGAACTCGGGGGGCTGCGCCGTCGCCGGCCGGACTCGCCGAATACGGGCTGGGAGAATGCTTCCTTCCAGGGATACGCCGACTATATGCTGACGCCCGAGTTCCAGAAGGGTCTGCAGGCGTTGCTGGAACGAGCGGGCGAAGCGCACCTGGTTCTCATGTGCGCCGAGGCCGTGCCTTGGCGGTGCCACCGCTCTCTTATTGCGGATGCCCTGGTAGTGCGGGGTGTGGCCGTGGAACACATCCTCGGTGCCACCCAGACACAGCGGCATGTATTGAGACCGTGGGCTCGCGTGCAGGGAACGCGCATCCTCTACCCCCCGCCCGCCAAAGACAGCGGCCGGGATGCTTCCGGGCATTGATTACGAGCTTGCCTGTGGCCGCTGCGATCCGACTATGGTGCAATCGGCCTGGCATTTGGTGTTGGCTGATCGAACTGTTGCCTTCCACGCCTCGGAGGCGTACTCTTCCCGAGGGCGAATCCCCATGCATTCAGCCGGACGTGAAGGAGGGGACCAGCGTGGCGGATATGAATGATCGGCGTGCTGAATCTTCGGCCGACACCAAACCGGCGCTTGCTGATCCCGGTCGCACGGAAACAAAGCACGGTTCGGCTACCCAGGCAAGCGATCCGGCTGCTTCTGCGGACCACGTTGCCGCCCGGCCATCCGCTGCTCCACCTGGCACATCAGATAACGCAGCCGAAAAAGCGCCATCCCACCGTCTGCGAAAATGGTTGATCCTTGCAGTCGTCGCGGCCGGCTTGGCGGTTGGGGTGTGGTTCCTGATTCCCTGGGTCGTGACCGCGCTCAACACCATTTCTACCGACGATGCTTACGTCAACGGCCACGTAACCTTCGTCGCTCCCCGAGTGGCAGGGCAAGTGGCCAGCGTCTTGGTTGACGACAACTATCGGGTAAGAAAAGGAGATCTGTTGGTCCGACTCGATAAAGAACCGTATCAGGTTCAGGTCGCAATCAAGAAAGCTGCTGTGGACGTGGCCGAAACGGACTTGGCGGCGGCCCAGGCTCAGGTACGCGGCCAGGTGGCCCAGGCGCGTGCCAATCGCTTCAAGCTCGAACACGCCATCGAGGACGTGAATAACCAGATCGCTAATCTTCGCGCCAGTGTGGCGACTCTGGAGAGCCGGAGGGCAACCCTGCAACTGGCCCAGGCCAATCTCAAACGCGGCGAAGCACTCGCGCCCAGCGGGGGCATCAGCAAGGAAGATCTCGACCAGCGCCGCCAGAACGTAAAGATCGATCAGGCGGCCGTCGATCAGGCGCTCCAGGCGGTCTATGCCATTCGCGTCAGCCTGGGGCTTCCCGCACAGCCGGCTGAAGGGAATAATTTGAGCGAAGTCCCGCCCGACCTCGACCAGAACTTTTCGGCTGTCCGTCAGGCGCTGGGAGAATTGATCCAGAGCGCGGCTCTGTTCGGTTACATGCCAACCTCGTGGACTGCGACCCCGAAACAGGCCATCCAGGATTTCTACAAGCAAGACCCTGAGGGGAACCTCAATCGCATTTATGCCCATATCATTCCACAGGCGCCTGCCATCAAGCAGGCAGAGGCGAAAGTTCTCCAGGCCCGGCGTGATCTCGATCAGGCTGAGCTGAACCTTCGCTACTGTGACATCGTCAGTGAGATTGATGGTGTGGTCACCCGCCGCAATGTCAACCCCGGCAACAACGTCTCCGTAGGGCAAAGCCTCATGGCGGTCCGCTCGATCACGGAAATTTGGATCGATGCCAACTTCAAGGAGACCCAGCTGGCGGAATTGCGCATCGGTCAGCGCGTGCGCTGCGAGGTAGATATGTACGGCAGCCACAAGGAATTCGAGGGCCGCATCACTGGATTCACCATGGGGACCGGACAAACGCTCGCCCTGCTGCCACCGCAGAACGCTACCGGCAACTTCGTCAAGATCGTCCAGCGGCTGCCGGTGCGCATCGAACTGACGAACTACAATCCCGACAAGGATCCGTTGTTTGTCGGCCTTTCAGTCACGCCCTACGTGTACTACAAGGAACTGCCTGCGGGGCCGCACGCCGGGGATATCCTGCAACCCCTGACTCCCCCTCCGAAGGAGCCCGCAGACCCCAAACCCTAGGGGTGGTGAGGGGTGAGTGGGACTTCGTTGCCTACGCTCTGTGCCTGAACCGAATGGATCATGAGTAGTGCCGCACTCGCTCCTGCTGCCGTCAGCCGGCCGGCGATCAGCCCCTGGGTCGTCGCCGTCGCCGTGGTCATCCCCACATTCATGGAGGTGCTGGACACCACCATCGCCAACGTTGCGTTGCGTTACATTGCTGGCGGCCTGTCGGCGGCGGTCATCGACGCCGAGTGGGTCCTGACGAGTTATCTGGCCGCCAACGCCACCATCCTGCCGATCTCCGGTTGGATCTCCGCTCGCCTGGGCCGCCGCAACTATTTCCTGCTGTCCATCGCCCTCTTCACCCTCGCCTCGGGGCTATGTGGCATGGCCACCAGCCTGGGGCAGATCATCTTCTTCCGGGTGCTCCAGGGGCTGGCCGGCGGCGGTCTTCAGCCATCCAGCCAGGGCGTGTTGCTCGATGCGTTCCCGCCCGAGAAGCAGGGGGCCGCCCAGACGATGTTCGGCGTCGCAGCCCTGCTGGCGCCGGTGGTCGGCCCAACGCTGGGCGGTTATCTCACGGTCACCTACAACTGGCGCTGGATCTTCTACATCAACCTTCCGGTCGGCGCCTTGGCCTTGCTGATGTGCTATTTCCTTGTCGATGACCCGGATTATCTGAAGCAGGAGCGAGCGAAACTGCTTCGTCAGCCGCTGAACTTCGACACCATCGGCTTGGGGCTGCTCGCCCTGGTCATGTCCTGCTGGGAAATCATGCTCAGCAAGGGGCAGGAGTGGGATTGGCTGGGCGATCCCTTCGGGCGCGTGCAGACGCTCCTCACCCTGTTCATATTGGGCCTGGGATTCCTCATCTTCCGGGAGATGCGAATCCACAACCCGGTGGTTAACTTCCGGCCACTGGGCGAACGCAATCTGGCGGCGTCTTGTCTCATCGTCTTCTGTGCCTACGGTGTACTCTACGGCGCCAGCACGTCCCTGCCGGGCCTGCTCCAGTCCCTGTTCGGCTACGATGCCTACGCCTCGGGGCTGGTGCAATCGCCCTCCGGCCTTTTCTCCATCCTGATGATGCTGGTGGTTGGTACGTTTCTCGGCCGGGGCGCTGACGCCCGCTGGTTGGTCGCCGGCGGCCTACTCGTCATGGCGGCTGGGTGCTACTGGATGGCCCTGATGAACCTCTCCATCAGTCCGTGGCAGGTGGTCTGGCCGCGCGTGGTGATGATCGCCGGCCTGTCGATGATCTTCGCCCCGCTCAACGTGGCGGCTTTCAGGTACACTCCCAGGCATTTGCGCGGGGCCGCGGTCGGCCTGTTCGCCCTGCTGCGCAATGAGGGCGGCAGCGTCGGCACGTCGATAGCCCAGACCATGCAGGAACGGCGCGAGCAGTTCCACACCTCGCGCGTGGGCGAATTCATCGACCCGCTCAACCCATACGTCCAAACCTTTCTGGAACAATCCCAGGCGTTCTTCTTTCAGCAAACCGGCGACCCGGCCGGATCCCGGGAGATGGCCGTGCAAGCGCTGGAGGATCTCCGTCAGCAGCAGGCGACATCGCTGGCCTACTTCGATGTCTTTTGGCTATGCGCTGCCTTGGGAGTGGCACTGGTTCTGTTGATCCCCCTCATGAAGCGCTCGGTGGCCGAGAAAGGCGCCCATGTCGGGGCGGAGTAGACCCCGAAAGAATGAATCCGCTCGCTGACCTTGCGCTGCCTTGATTCTTTCGCCATTCCGCCATTGCCGCCTGCTTTTCCTGAAGCCCTTGTCCGAGCCTGCCGATCATTCCTGAAGCGCGGATTATGCTTGATGTATGAAAAACGCTCTCCCCGGCGGCTGCAAACGATTTCACGGGCACGATCGATGAGACAACGAATGTACGACGAGTGTCATTCCCCGCGGCGGTCCGGCACTCGCCTGCTCCGTTGGCTGGCGCAGGCCGGCCTGGCCAGTGCTGTCTTGGTCAGTGGCGGGTGTGTCACGACGGGGCCCTTGCAGTGGATACGCAACGGCTTCAAGGTCGGGCCAAATTATTGCCGGCCGCCGGTGCCCGTGGCCGAGGAATGGATCGAAGCCAAGGACTCCAAGGTTCAGAGCCGTCCCATGCAAGATTGGTGGCAGCTCTTCAACGATGCAACGCTCAATTCCCTGATCCAGACGGCTTACGAGCAGAATGTAACGCTGCGGGTCGCAGGGACTCGGGTCCTGGAAGCGCGCGCCCAGCAGGCGATTGCCGTGGGTTCGATCTTCCCCCAGACCCAACAGGCAACCGGGCAATACAGCCGGGTCGCTCTCAGCCACACCACCTTCAATAACCCGGCGCAGCTTGCTGCGTTGTCTCCCACGCCTGCCCCGCCGGGCGCCCTTATTGGCAATTACACCTCGGACTGGTCTGGCGGCTTCAACTTGAGTTGGGAGCTGGATTTCTGGGGTCGTTTCCGACGGAATATTGAGTCGGCCAACGCTAACCTGGATGCTTCCGTCGAGAACTATGATGACGCCCTGGTGACCCTGCTGGCCGACGTCGCAACGAACTACGTGCAATATCGGGTCGCCCAGCAGCGAATCAAGATTGCCCGCGCCAATGTCAAGATACAGCAAGACATCCTTGCCCTCGTCGAGGAGCAATTCCAGGTCGGCATCAACAAGGTAACTCAGCTCGACGTGGCGCAGGCCCGGACGGCCCTGGCGCAGACCCGCTCGACCATCCCAGCCCTGGAGATCGCGCTCGGACAGGCGAATGATACGCTGTGTATTTTACTCGGCATCCCCCCGCGTGACTTGGGGCCGGAACTGGGCTCCGGGCCGGACCTCGACACAGGTCCGATCCCGAATATGCCGACCTGGGTCGCCGCCGGTGTGCCGGCGGACTTGCTGCGCCGCCGCCCCGACGTGCGCAGTGCCGAACGCCAGGTAGCCGCCCAGAGTGCCCAGATCGGCGTGGCCGAAGCAGACCTCTACCCCGCCATTTTCATCAACGGCACGCTGGGTTACGAGGCAAGCGATCTTTCCAAGCTGTTCGAGTCGCGGAGCTTCATGGGCACGATTACTCCGAATTTCAAATGGAACATCCTGAACTATGGCCGAATTGCCAACAACGTGCGCCTGCAGGAAGCGCGCACGCAGGAACTGATCGCAACATATCAGAACAGGGTCCTGACGGCGGCCCGAGAAGCGCAAACGGCCCTGCGGAGCTTCTTGCGGTCACAAGAGCAGGCGGCGGAGCTTGCCCGCAGCGTCCAGGCGGCTGCGGCAGCAACGCAGATTGGCGTGAGACAGTACAAAGCCGGCACCGTCCCCTTCAACACTGTCTTCAATCTAGAAACCACGCAGGTGCAGCAGGAAGACAACCTTGCGGTTGCGCAAGGGAACATTGCCTTCAACCTGATTGCAGTCTATCGGGCTCTGGGCGGCGGCTGGGAATTCCGTCTTCATGAGAATTGCGCTGCTTCGCCGAGGATGGATGCACCGGGACCTACAGAAGTCCCACTTGCATCGGGGCCGGAGCAACTACCGGCGCCGACTGCCACGGAGCCCAAGTAAACCGGCGGCGAGGGAGAATGAACCCGATGAGAAACCATGTAGGGATCGCGATCCTGGTTGCCGTGCTGATCGCGGGCAGCCGGGGACTGCGCGCCCAAACTCCGTGCTGTGAACCATCCCAGGACGGATTCCTCCAGCGTCTGGGTCCCGTCGGTGGTTGGCACCCCTATGGCGGCGGCCTGCTGCGCTGGTGGCCTCGGTGTTGTTTCCGTTGCGGCGGTGGGCCGGACGATTACTGTCGCAAGCCTCTTCCCAAAGTCTGCTGGCCCCCCTACCCGCCCTCCTACGTCTGGGGGCCGCAGGGTGCGGGAGCTGGCCCGAACGGTACTGCGGCCGTACCCGTCGTTCGTGATTCCTTGCCGGTCCACGAGTAGTAGTTCTCTGGTCAGTGACGGCCCCGACAGAATGCAGCTTGGCCGCTGCCACATCAGAGCACCGATCACCCGGTGACGTCGGGGGCCAAGGATTGCGAGCGCCACCGCGGGCCCGTTACATATAACAGCCCAGGGTCATTTCAACCGTGGCGGTGCGCGTTTCTGGCCGTGGGCCACTCATGCCTTGGCCCAGATGGGTTCGCGTAGCTCACCTCCCAGGAGCCCTACGAGTGGATGGCGAGCCGCGAGGAATTTCCATTCACCACGCAGAAGGAAGGATTCATGGCACCGACAACCATCGAAGCTAAACGAAAAACTGCAGATGGCAGCAAGGCCGCGTCGGCAGGTCCGCTCTCTGCCGAAGAGTTGCACAAGCTGCACGCCTACTGGCGGGCTGCGAACTACCTGTCCGTCGGCCAGATTTACCTCATGGACAACCCGCTGCTAAAAGAACCGTTGCAGCTCAAACACATCAAACCGCGTTTGCTCGGCCACTGGGGAACCACTTCCGGTCAGAACTTCCTCTACGTTCACCTGAACCGCGTCATCAAGCAGCATGACCTGAACATGTTCTATATCTCCGGCCCTGGGCACGGAGGGCCGGCGCTGGTGGCCAACGCTTACCTGGAAGGCACCTATAGCGAGGTTTACCCGAACATCGGCCAGGATGAGGCCGGCCTGAAACGGCTCTTCACTCAGTTCTCGTTCCCCGGCGGCATCCCGAGCCACGTTGCCCCGGAAACTCCTGGCTCGATCCATGAAGGCGGTGAGCTGGGCTACGCGCTGTCCCATGCCTACGGTGCGGCGTTCGATAACCCCGACCTGATCGTCGTCTGTGTCATTGGGGATGGCGAGGCCGAGACAGGGCCGCTCGCCACCGGCTGGCACGGCAATAAGTTCCTCAACCCCGTCCGCGATGGCTGCGTACTGCCGATTCTGCATCTGAATGGGTACAAGATCGCCAATCCCACGGTGTTGGCCCGCATCAGCCATGAGGAGCTGGATGCCTTGATGCGCGGCTACGGCTACACACCCCATTTTGTCGAGGGAGACGATCCAGCCACGATGCACCAACTCCTGGCTCAGACCCTCGACCTCATCCTTGGCGAGATCAAAACGATTCAAGCGGACGCCCGGAAGAACGGCTTCACGAAGCGCCCCTTCTGGCCCATGATCGTGTTCCGTAGTCCGAAGGGCTGGACCGGTCCGAAGGAGGTCGATGGCCAAAAGACAGAGGGTTACTGGCGATCGCACCAGGTGCCGATGGCCGACATGTCCAAGCCCGGCCACGTGCAGATTCTCGAAACCTGGATGAAGAGCTACAAGCCGGAAGAGCTGTTTGACCAGACGGGCCGGCTTGTCCCGGAGCTGGCCGAGCTGCCCCCCAAGGGCGAAAAACGCATGAGCGCTAATCCGCACACCAACGGCGGTTTGCTGCTCAAGGATCTCAAGATGCCTGACTTTCGGGATTACGCCGTGGATGTGCCCGCACCGGGGGCAACGGACGCGGAATCGACACGGATCATGGGCAAATTTCTCCGCGATGTCATGAAGAAGAACTTGGAGAGCAAGAACTTCCGCCTGGTCAGCCCGGATGAGAACAACTCGAACCGCTGGCAGGACGTACTGGATGTCACCAACCGCGCCTGGGTTGCCGAGACGCTGCCCTACGATGATCATCTGAATCCCGACGGCCGGGTGATGGAAATCCTCAGCGAGCATCAATGCCAAGGTTGGCTGGAGGGCTATCTGCTGACGGGCCGGCACGGCTTCTTTTCGTGCTATGAGGCGTTCATCCACATTGTCGATTCGATGTTCAACCAGCACGCCAAGTGGTTGAAAGTGACCCGGCACATCCCCTGGCGGCGGCCCATCGCTTCGCTGAACTACCTGCTCTCCTCGCTGGTGTGGCGCCAGGACCACAACGGCTTTAGCCATCAGGATCCCGGCTTCATCGATCATATCGTGAACAAGAAGGCGGAAGTCATCCGCGTGTACCTGCCGCCGGACGCCAACACGCTTCTGAGCGTGACCGATCACTGTTTGCGTAGTCGTAATTACGTCAATCTCGTCGTGGCCGGTAAGCAGCCCGCACCGCAATGGCTGACCATGGACCAGGCGATCAAGCACTGCATGGCCGGCATCAGCATCTGGGACTGGGCCAGCAACGACAAAGGGGGCGACCCGGATGTCGTTATGGCTTGCTGCGGTGATGTGCCCACGCTGGAAACTCTCGCCGCCGTGGAATTGCTTCGCAAGCATCTCCCCGAACTGAAAGTGCGCGTCCTCAACGTGGTGGACCTAATGAAATTGCAGCCGTCGAGCGAACATCCGCATGGGCTGAGCGATGCAGACTTCGATAGCCTGTTCACCAAGAACAAGCCGGTCATGTTCGCGTTCCACGGCTACCCGTGGTTGATCCACCGCTTGACCTACCGCCGCACCAACCACAAAAACCTGCATGTGCGTGGCTACAAGGAAGAGGGCACAACCACGACACCGTTCGACATGGTGGTGCTCAATGACCTGGACCGCTTTCACCTGGTCATGGACGTGATTGACCGGCTGCCCCAACTGAGCGTTCGGGGAGCCTATCTCAAGCAGGCACTGCGGGACAAGCTCATCGACCACAAGCACTATGTCACCAAGCACGGCGATGATATGCCGGAAATCGCCGGCTGGCGGTGGGGTAAGAAGGAGCAAGCCCGTATGCGAACTATCTCGACCGAAGGAGATAATGTTTAATACTACTCCGTTAAATCAGTAGTGGGGTTGATCTTGGTGAGCGGCAATAGGGACAATCGGGTCGGGCCAGAGGTGCCAACAGCTGCTGCAAGCCCCGCCGGATCGCAGGCAGCGTCA
>Ga0070734_10002568_pt1 | contig 21443 bp, 24 predicted proteins | sample Coa_R1_8_FD_66444 | JGI IMG/M metagenome (GOLD analysis project Ga0070734, IMG submission 66444) | Surface soil microbial communities from Centralia Pennsylvania, which are recovering from an underground coalmine fire - Coalmine... | ecosystem: Environmental > Terrestrial > Soil > Unclassified ...
GGGAATCCCCCGCCCCTCTTCCTGACCCAGAAACAGGTGAAGCACGCGCCGGACGTCTTTCCCATTGAGATCCTGGATATCCAGCACAACCACCAGGTCCTTCACGGGCCCGACCCGGTCAAAGGGCTTAAGGTTTCCCATGGCGACCTGCGCGTGGAGTTGGAACACGAGTTCCGGGGAAAGCTCACGCGGCTCAAGACCCGGTTCATGCTCACCGAAGCCCGGCCCTCCCAGGTGGAAAAACTCATGGTGGAATCGCTCTCCACTTTTTTGGTGTTGTTTAAAAGCGCGCTTTGGCTTTACGGGATCAAACCCTCCCCGCACAAGATGGAATCCTTGCGGGCGCTCAAGGAGCATATCGCCTTCGACGAAGAGCCTTTCGAGACCGTCGACCGCCTGAAACGCGGGGAAAAGATCAGGGATTTGAATGTCCTGGTGCTTTTTGAAAAGTACCTGAATTCCATCGAGGCCATCATTGATAATGTCAAATAGGAGGCGGGCCATGGCACCAAACCGCTGGTGGATCTTTCTTTTACCGGCCGTGCTGGCTTGGGTGGCGGGGCCGGTAGCGGGGGCCCAGAAAAAAACCGCCTTAAAGCTGCAGAGTAAATCCTTCGCCGACGGAAAAAGCATCCCCGTGCAATGCACCTGCGACGGCCAGAACCTTTCCCCGGAGTTGAGCTGGAGCGGCGCGCCCCCCAAAACCAAGTGCTTCGCCCTGGTCGTGGAGGACCCGGACGCCTCCACCCTCAACTTCACCCATTGGGTGGTCTTTAACATCCCCCTCATCGCCGACCCCGACACCAATGCCTTCGAGCTGGTGGAGGGTTTTCCCCGGGATGAGAGAACGGAAAAGGGCATCCTGCAGGGGGCCAATGACTTCCAAAAAATCGGCTATGACGGGCCTTGCCCGCCCAGCGGAAACCACCGATATTACTTCAAGCTTTACGCCCTCGACCGGTTCCTCCCCCTGGCCGGCGGGGCCTTGAAGAGCCGGGTGGAAAAGGCCATGAAGGGGCATATCCTGGCCCAGACGCAGATCATGGGCTTGTACGGAAAATAATAAATCAGGACCGGAGGTCAATATGTCTTCGAAAGTCTGGTTGTGGGCGATCCTGGGATTTGTCGTTCTTTTCGGATTGGCGCTGGTGGGTTCTTACAACGGTTTGGTGTCCTCCAACCAGGGAGTGGATAACGCCTGGGCCAACGTGCAAACGGACCTCCAACGCCGGTACGACCTGATCCCCAACCTGGTCAACACCGTGAAGGGCTATGCCAAACATGAGAGCAGCGTGCTGGAGGAAGTCACCCGGCTGCGCAGCCAATGGGGCGAGGCCCATAATACGGATGCGCAGGTCAAGGCCGCCAACAACCTGGAGGATGCCATCGGCCGGCTGATGGTGGTGGTGGAGAAATACCCGGACCTCAAGGCCAATGAGAATTTCCTGAGGCTGCAGGACGAACTGGCGGGAACGGAAAACCGCATCGCGGTGGCCCGCATGCGCTACAACCAGGCGGTGCAGGACTACAACGTGAAGGTCCAAAGCTTTCCCTCCAACCTGATGGCCTCCATCGGCGGGTTCAAGGTGAGGGATTCCTATTTCAAGGCCAAGGACGAAGCCCAGGATGCGCCGAAAGTGCAGTTTTAAGACCGCGCTGGATTTGAGGAGCTTCCTTGGGAACCGGCGGGATCATCATCCTTGTCCTTTTCGCGGCGATCGTGGGTTATATCCTCGCCACTGAAAAGCCCTTTTCGGGAAAACCCGCCGGTTTGGAAAATCCTTTCAGCGGCCTTCCCAAAATTTCCGTCCAACTGGTCAAAGCCCCGGAAGAAATGACCGAGCGCCTGACCCCCAAATGGCAGAGGGAGCTTTGCCAGAAGCTGGAGCAGGAAGGCTATCGGCTCATCGGCGATTACTCCTACGCTTCCACCCTCTTTTTCTGGGCCCGTACCTATCTTTCGCCCGACCACAAATCCGCCCTGCTGCTGGTGAATTGGGTGGAAGGGAAGGAGGGGGGCAAGGTGGTCATCAGCAACCTGGAGCTTTATTCCTTCACCGGCAATTCCTTCCTCGTCACCGCCTGCGCGCAGGACGGAGCGGCCAAGCTTTTAACGGGCGCCAACCGGCCGTCCGAGGAGCAGATGTCCCTCCATTTAAAGGCGGTTTACGCCGAAAGCGCCGTCCGGCCGATCCTCGAGGAGCACCAGCAGCGCCTTAAGGAGTGGGAAGGGAAGGGGACGAAGGTGCGTGAGTTGACACAGGAGAACATCCTGCCGAGCCTCTCAAAAATATTTTCGTGAACCCGTTTTGAGAAAAGTGTTACCCAAGGCATTAAACCGTTAAACCCTCCCGCCCCCCTTCGGCGCTTTCAAAAGTTAACGTTAGGTTAATTCGGTGGTATCTTTTGAGGGTAGCGGTGAAAGTCCCTGACAGGAAAACCCGTGAGCGAAAAAACCGGCTGGCTTGAAAAACACAACAAAGGGCGTTTGGTCTCCATGGTGGAGGTGAAATACCACCGGGTGAAGATCAGAAAAACCGCGCGCAAAAAGAAGGGGCAACCCCCACCCACCTCCAGCGGCGGCTACCGTGACGAGAGCCTTTACTATGTCCTGGATAAGGGTACAAATTACGGCGAAATGCAACTGACGGCCGGAAGCGTCTTTTCCAAGAACGAAATCATCGAATTAGAACTATTCGTATCCCGCCACAAGGCCAAATTGCGGCTTTTAGCCAAGGTCAAAAAAACCGAGACCTTCCACGAACTGAAGAGGCCCCTTTTCCGGGGCGACCTGCAGTTTGCGGCGGTGAACAAGCACGATTTCGAGAACATCAAATCCCTCGAGGAACAAAGACTGCGGGAAGAAACCGCTTTTAAGAACGCCCACCAGGTTAAAAGCGAGCCGCCTCCCCCCAATTCAATGCGCCTGACCTTCAAACGCGGCTAAAAGGCAGCTCACAGCTGGCAGTCCACAGTTCGCAGTAAAAGCTTAAAATCTGAGTCTTGTCGGCCTAACTGCGGACAGTGAGCTGTCAACCGTGAGCTGCTTTTTGGTGTAGCCTCGGGCCATTCCAGCCGCTAAAATCCATCCTTCATCAATCACCCCAAGGAAAAGGTGGCAAATGGAAAAGTTCAATCTCGACGGTCCCGCCGCGTTCGTTATCCCCCACTGGAGCCAAGGTTCCGAAATGGAACGCAAATGGCTGGATGAAACCCTGGAGCGCATCAAACAGCAGACCGACTCCAATTGGGTGATCCTTATCGGGGACGGCAATTCCCCCTCCGCTGAGGCCAAGGACTACCTGAAGAAGCTGGAAAAGGACTACGCGGGAAAACTCAAGGTCATCTATATGACCCATTCGGACGGCCCGGGCCATGCCCGCAACGAATGCATCAAATATGCCTATGATCAGAAATACCCCTTCATCGTCTTCATTGACGCGGACGACCTGACCCACCCTTGGCGGGTGGAAGTGGTGCGCAGCATCTTCAAGGGTAATCCCAACGCCGGAGTGGTTTACAGCACCTTCAACGTGATCAACGAACACGGGCAGCCCACGCCCTATGCCAAGTGTTCCCAGTCGATCATCGAGATCCTGGAATCGCACAGCAACCCTCCCCAGGGCAAGGACGCCTGGATTAACATCTGCACCGAGGCCGGCTACACCAACCTGACCTCCACCACCTCGGTTTTGACCGGCATCGCCAAGGAAATCCCCTTCCCGGGCGAGAAGGCCAGCGAGGATTATTACGCCTGGCTTTGCTACTCGGCCAGCGGCGCGGAATTCGCCTTTACGCCACTGACGCCCACCAACTACCGCATCCCCCAGAACACCCAGGGGTCGGCCTCCCGCAGCCGCGAAGGCGGCAAGTCCAAGTTCTACGAGACCAAGTGCCGGGTGGACGCGGCGGGCGTGGAAAAGGCCATTGAGCTGGCCACCAAGCGCGGCGCGCTGGATGAGAAGAAGGCCAACGACATCCGGGCCAAATTCTACGTCAAGGAAGCGGTCACCATGTTCCGCGAGAACGAAATGGGCCTGGCCAAGATGTGCATCGATAATGCCCGGAAGTTCAACGCCGGCATCGCCGAAAAGCTCATCGCCGAAAAGGGCCTGTCCGGCGTCAAATAAGGCGGCTGGAAAAACCGGCCGGTTGCGGGTAAAGTTTCAACAAAGGACCACCCAAGATGGGGTGGTCCTTTTTAATTTCCGCCCATGGGCGGAGGGCCGGACGAGATGAAGATGAAGGCTGCACTTCCAATCCACCGCTGGGTCTTGGGGCTTGGTTTCCTTTTGGCCCCGCCCCTTTGGGCGGCGCCTGTTTCGTCCCAAGGCACGGAATTTTGGCTGGCCTTCCCCACCCAGTACCTGGTGCCTTCCTACGCCCAAGCCCTGGATCTTTTCGTCCTTTCCCAGACGGGGGCCTCGGGGCAGGTTTCCATCACCGGGCTTTCCTACGGCCAGACCTTCTCAGTGGCGGCCAACTCGGCCGTGACGGTGGTCCTGCCCGAGACGGCCATGCTTTCGACGGCGGATGGACTGCAGTCCCTGGCCATCCACGTCACGGCGGACAACGACATCACCGTTTTCGGGCTCGAATACGAACAATTCGCCACCGACGGCTATCTGGCCCTGCCCGTGGGGGCCATCGGCACCCAATACTGGGTGGCCAGCTACACGGCGGACGTCAACCAGAGCGCCACGACGACGATCAGCACCTCGGAGTTCGCATTGGCCGCGTCGCAGGATTCCACCAGCGTCACCATTACCCCCCCCGTCACCGTGGGTTCCCACCCCGCGGGGGTCCCCTATACGGTCAACTTGAACCGGGGCCAGGCCTACCAATTGCAGGACGATCTCTTGGGCAGCGACCTCACCGGAACCCAGGTGGCCTCCAACGTTCCCATCGCCTTGTTTTCCGCCAATGCCTGTGCCGACGTACCAATCAGTTTCGTCACCTGCAACCTGGTCTTGGAGCAGGAAATCCCCCTGGCCACCTGGGGTACTTCCTTTGTTACCGTGCCCCTGGCAAGCCGGAGCTCGGACAGTTTCCGCTACCTGGCCTCGGCCAACGGTACGGTGGTCAGTGTCAACGGCACGGCCGTTACCACCCTGAACCAGGGCCAGTTTTTCGAACAGATACTTTCCACGGCCTCCTATGTCACCTCTACGGCGCCCATCCTGGTCATGCAATATTCCAACAGCCACAGCTACGACAACGTGACCATGGGGGACCCCTGCCAGATCACGGTGTCGCCCATCACGGATTACGGCACGGCCTACCAATTGGCGGCGCCCGCCACGGGTTTTTCCATGAATTACGTGAACTTGTCCGCACCCAGCACGGAAGCGGGTTCCATCCTATTGGACGGGTCCGCGGTCCCCGCGGGCAGCTTTGCGGCGGTGGGGGCCAGCGGCTATTCGGCGGCCCAGGTGACCATCGGCCCCGGCTACCACAAGCTTTCCGGGCCCGCGCCTTTCGGCGTGGAGTCCTACGGTTTCGACGTCCGCGACGCCTACGGTTATCCGGGGGGCCTGGTTTTCACCAGCCTCCCCACCCTGACGCCCACGCCCAGCCCCACCATCACCCCGACCCCGATCCCCACTTTGACTCCCACGCCAGTCTGCGAGGTCAAGATTTGGCCCGTACCTTTCAATCCTAAGCTCGCGGTAGGCGGGACCCTGAAGATGGACTGCCTCCAGCCGGGCGACCAGGTTTCCCTTTATACGCTGGCGGGGGAGAAGGTATTTCAAACCAACGCTTCCAGTGGGCAGTTCAATTGGGATGGGACCAATATGCAGGGAACTTTCGTAACTCCGGGGATTTACTTTTACGCGGTGATAAGGAATGGAAACGTGGTAAAGCGGGATAAGTTTATTCTCGTTTACTAAGGAGAAGACATAGCAGGCCTTTTCAGCAGTTGAATCACCTTCAAGAATGGTATACGCTTGTATTCTTATGAACCGTCTCATCGCCCATATCGACATGAACTCCTTCTTCGTGTCCTGCGAGCGTCTGCTGGACCCGTCCCTCAACGGCAAGCCGGTCATCGTGGGCGGGCGCAAAGGGGAGCGCGGGGTTGTGGCTTCGGCCTCCTACGAGGCGCGCAAATACGGCATTAAGAGCGGTATGCCCCTCATGACCGCCGAGAAGCTCTGCCCCAAGGCCCTCTTCGTGCCGGGACACCACCGGCTTTATTCCAAATATTCCCGTAAGGTTTACGTACTGCTCCGACGCGTCGCGCCCTTGGTGGAATACGCCTCCATCGACGAGTTCTACCTGGATTTCACCGGCTGTGAGGCCCTTTACGGAAACGACTGTTGGGCCATGGCGCGCAAGGTGAGGGATTCGGTCTTCGACCGCACCCAACTTTCCTGCACGGTTGCCATCGCTTCCAACAAATACGTGGCCAAGATCGCGGGCAAGACCGTCAAGCCTGACCCGGCCACACTGGGGAAGAAGGTAGGGGAAAACACCGGGGTCGTCGTGGTGCCGGAGGGGGAGGAGCAGAAATTCCTGGCCCATCTGCCCATCGAGCGACTGCACGGGGCGGGAGAAAAGACCCAGCCCCGCCTAAAGGAAATGCGCATCCACCGGATCGGCGACATCCTGTCCATCCCCCTGCCCAAGCTGCAAAAGGCTTTCGGCCCCTCGGCTGGGGAATGGCTCCACCAGGCCGCCCGGGGCCTGGGGGACACGGAAGTGCATCCCTTCCACGACGCGAAGAGCGTGGGGCACGAGACCACCTTCGAGAAGGACACGGACAACCTTGAGCAGATCCACCAGACCCTGGCCTGGCTTTCGGAAAAAGGCTGTTACCGCCTGCGGCGCACGGGCAAGAAGGCGCGCACCATCACCTTGAAGCTGCGCTACGACGACTTCCAAACCATCACCCGCGCCAAGACCATCCCTGAGACCGACGACGACGCGGTGGTCATGAAGACGGCCTATGAGTTGTTCAAGGAATCCCACGTGCGCAAACGCAAGATCAGGCTCCTAGGGGTGTCCCTCTCCAAATTCGAAAAGGGTGAGGAGCAGGACCAATGGCTCTTCCCGGAGATGAGTTCCAAGAGGAAGGAAGCGCTTTTCAAGAGCGTGGATAGCATCAAACGCAAATACGGCTTCCATAAGCTGGAAAAGGCCTCTTCCTTGGACCCCAACGAAAAACATGATGCCGAAAGGGAAGGGCCGTCGCCGTTCGAAAAGCCAAAGATTAAATAAAGTTGTCATTGCGAGGCCCAACCCCAATCGGGGTGATTTGGGCCGTGGCAATCTCAGGTTTTGGTCCTTTTACAACCTGGGATTCCCACGTCGCAATTCGAGCCTATCGGCTCTGCTCCTCGGAATGACATTGAAAAACCAATACTTCCTCCTTTCGGCGTTTCTCGCTTTTTACACTTCCTTTTGGGTAACATAGACCCGATTTCCAAGGGGGGCCGATGAAAGCGGAAGAGACGGGTATTCTGCTGAACGTCCGAAATTACCAAGCCTGCGTCGAGTTCTATGAAAAAGCCCTGGGACTCAAGGTCCGTCTCCGGAAGCCCGACCTGACTAATTTCCAATTCGGCCACGGTTATTTGCTGGTCGAGAAGGCCAATGACAAGACCCCCGGAGGGCGCCATCCCGAGAAGAGCGGGCTGACCCTCCGTATCAATGTCCCCGACGTCCAACAGGCCGTGTGGCACTTAAGGGCCAAGGACGTCGAGGTGGAATTCAATTCCTACGACTGGGGCGACATCGGGCACTTCCACGACCCGGACGGGAACCGGCTGGAATTCTGCAAGTGGAAATAAAACCTTAATGCTCCTTTCCTTCCTCCAACGCGTGCCCTGGGAAAAGTTTTTCCTCCTCTGGTTCCTGGCCATCCTCATGGGTTCCAGCCTTTTGTGGTTGCACTACGGCTTTACCCCGAAGATATTAGGGCCGGTGGGCGTTTTGGTTTTGGCCGCAGCCCTGGGGATTTTGTGGGGCACCACCCGGCCCCGCTGGCAGAAGGCCCATTGCGCCTGGTGCGCCTCAAGGGTAAGGGCCAGTTCGATGCGGTTCGACGAGGCCCAAAAGGCCTGGGTGCTGGTTTACCGCTGCGAGAAATGCGGGCAGGTCACGGAAAAAGTTAAAAAGTGAAAAGTTTAAAAGTGTAAGGCCACAGACTTGCGTTTGAAAACGTGAAAAAAGGCAATAGCGTAATGGCAAAAGAGCAATCCGCCGCCCTGCCGTTGAACCAATCCCCGTCCTTCGCCCGGTTCATCCTTTGGGAAATCCTGGGCATCGTGGGGTTCCTCCACATCCTTTTTTACGCCCCGGCCAACGATCCCACGCCCCTTTTCTTCCTGGGAAACTCCCTGGTCTTCGTGGTGCTTTACCCGGTCCTTTATTTTTACAGCCAACTGAAGCTTCCGGTGGTGTTGAAGTTCCTCATCCTGCCCCTGAGCGTCAGCCTGAGGATTTTGCTGATGATCAGCAGTTTTTACTGGATCACCTATATCCTCTACGCCTCCGGATTTTTCCTGGGCCAAGCCTCCTGTTTCATGGTGGTGAAGCATTATTGGATGTTCCTGGCGCCCTTTTATGTGCTGGATTATTTCCTTTTCTTCGAGCACCTTTGGGGCTTGAGCCGGGTGAATTTCACCTTCTGGTCCTCGGTGGGCATGATCTCCGATTCGGTATCGGGTGTGGTGGCTGGGCTCAAATTGGGACAGATATTGGTTTCCAAATGGGGGATGTTTTTCGGGGATCCGGAAGTCCAGGGTCTTATCTGGAGCATGTTCATCCTGACCGGTGTGGCGGCGGTGGTTTGGTTCGGCAATAAAACCCGGCACGGCTAAAACCAGTTAATAGTTCGCAGTCGGCTGTCGGCAGGTTTAATACCTCTTCAAAACAAGGCAAGGCAATGGCAAAAGATTCCGGCCGCTCCCTAATCCGCCTACTCTTTTGGGAGGGATTGGCGGCGGCAGGGCTCGTTTACATCCGCCTTCATCCCTATGCCGACCACATTTGGAACTTGAATTTTTTCTATAACGCGCTCTTTTTCCTTTTGGCCTATCCCCTCCTGTATGTCTACCGCTGGAAGCTCACCGACGGCTGCCTGGCCACCTTCATGTGGCCCGTTAGTTTCGTACTCACCTGGGGCCTGGGCGCTTCGGCTTACCTTTGGATCGCTTATCTTCTTCTCATCACCGGAAGCCCCACTTTTTTCGCCATGACCACCCACCTCCTTCCGTTGGGGATCCTTTTCGCCTTCGTTTATTTCCCGCTGATCCAACCCCTCCTGGGAACCAGCAAAAATTACCTGACCTTGGGCGGGCTTTTTTGGCTGATCTTTTACTCCGCATTGGGGTGCTTTTTCGGCTATGAGACGGGCTGGTTTCTCAGCAAAAAGCTTCCCTCGGTCCAAACCGAGCACAGCCATTGGCTTTTACTCTGGCTGGGACTCACCTTCCTGGGTACGGCCACCGGGGCCCTGATCGCCCAAAGGCGGGAAAAAGGCTAAAGCTGATTCGGGTCATATTTGGATGAAACCTGCGGGCCCTATCCTTGGTATTACAGGAGGGCCGCCCGTCCTTGCCTAGGGGTTCCAAAACCCGGGTTTGACGGCACCGGCTGAAAGGCAGTAGTATTCAACCATGCGCCAAGCATTCAAAATCCTCAACCGAATGATGCTCATCCTCGGGGTCCTCGTGGCCCTGACGCCCTGCAACGCCTGCCAAAAGGGTGAGGCGCAGGGAAGCCAGACGGTAGCCTGCCATATGAGCTCCGCGGCCCACGGTATGGGTTGCTGCCATGGCAAGAAGAGCCCGAGTCCCCTTTGCAAGGTGATGGACCAATCCTCCCTCAAGGCTTCCGGGGTCCATTTTTACGCCGCCGTTGTTCCGGCTATTTCCTTTGCCGGAGCTGTGACGCCCGTCCTTCGGACGGTGGAAGCTTCGCATCAACCGCTTTTTGATACCTCCCCCCCCAAGCCGCTTATTCTCCGCATTTAAATTTTTTTCCTAAACAGCCACAGGCGCCGTGGAACGGCCTGTGACGTTTTCGCGCGCCTTTTCAAGGCACCCGAAAATCCGTTTTTCCCTTCCGCATACCCAAAAACCGGCAAGAGCCCAGCTCGAGCCCTATCCACTTTTTGAAAAAACTTAAGGAGCAATCCCATGAAAACTTTAACTTTTGTTTTGACCTTCGCTTTCGCCCTGGCTTTCACCACCCTGAGCTTCGCAGGCAACAAGCCCGCCTTGACCTACCCGGCGGGACAATTGGCTGTGACCGCTGGCACGGTGGATGTCACCCCCTGGCATAAGGGAGAACCGGCCTACCAGGGCGGGATCGTGGTAGCCAAGACCGGAAACGGTATTTGCCCGGTCATGAACCACCGGATCACGTCAAAGCACCACGCCATGATCGTCCTGTCGAATGGGAAAGGGATGGAAGTCTGCTGCCCTTCCTGCAAGCAGGACGTCGAGAAGGACCTATCAAAGTACGAAACCTACATGTTCTAAGAACGCCGGGAAGCGGGGGAGCGAAAGCTCCCCCGCTTTTCCTTCAATGCGAACGAAAGGAGTGATTCAAGTGGAATTTCAAAAGGTTTTTAACCTCATTTTGGCGGCCGGCTTCTTTTTAACCGGCCTCGCACAGGCCCAAGAAGACAGCTCGGCCTCGGCCACCGTTCAATTGACCCTACAAAAGGCCGAGGAACTGGCGCTTTCGGGGAACCCCCATATCCGCGCTGCGGAGGAAAGGACCCGGGCGGCCGACAAGCAGGTCCTTCCCACCCTTTTCCCCGATGATCCGACGGTCATGGTGGACACCACTTTTCCGGGGATGGAAATGTGGCAAGTGGAAGAAAAATTAGGATTCCCCGGCAAGGGGATCGCCAAGGCCGACATGGCCGGCGCCGAGGCCAAAAAGACCGATGCGGAGGCGCAAGACACCCGTCGGTCCATCGTGCTTCAGGCCCGCCAGGCCTATTGGGACTTTTATTACCGCAGCAAGGTGGACAAGGTGCTGCAGGAAGCCCAGGCGCGATGGAACACCCTGGGACAGACCGTCCAGTCCAAGGAACTCAGCGGCCAGTGGCTTTCCCTTCAAGCCATCAAAACCCAGATGGAAACGGCCAAGGCCCTCAACGAACTGGTCACCAACAGCCGGGCCCTCAAGATCTCCCAGTTCAACCTCAACCACCTCTTCAGCCTGCCGCATTTCACGGCCTATGTGCTGGAAGGGGAGCCCCCCTTTCCGGCTTTTGACGGCAAGGAAGAGGAGTGGGTCAACCGGGCCCTGCAAGGAAACCCCGAAATCGCGGTCTACCAAAGGGCCATCGAAGCGCAGGAAGCCCGCCGCCAAATGGCCTCGCTGGACTACCTGCCCGATTTCGACGTGGTGTTTTCGGGGGTCAAGGACCCCAACGGGGGCCTCTCCAATTACGGCTACCGGTTGGGCGTCAGCATCCCGATTTTCTTTCCCGCCAAGCAAAGCCAGGAGGAGGGAGCGGCTTCCGACGAAGTCGCCGCCGCCAAGGACGACCTCCGGGGCAAGCAAAACGAGGTCATCCACATGGTGGAGGACGCCTATGTGAGCGCCGAGTCGGACTGGCGCATCCTCCAGCTTTATGACCAAGGCGGGCTGTTGCAGCAAACCCAAAGGGCCTGGGCCGCCGCCCAGCTTTCCTACCGCAACGAAGAAATGGGCCTTTCGGAATTCGTTGAGAACTTCAACACCTATTTGGAAACCGTCACGAACTATTACCAGGCCCAGGCCGATTACGGGAAGGCCCTGGCCCAGCTGGATTACGAAGCCGGTGTGCTGCCGGCCCAAGGAGAAAGCAAATGAAAAAGTCCATCATCTTTATCGTCTTGCTGGCGGTTGTGGGAGGGGGGATTTACCTGTGGAAGGGACGGCCGATGAACCCCGCGGCCTCCAAACCCGCTTCCGACGTCCTTTATTACACCTGTGTCATGCACCCCTTCATCCACCGGGACGAGGCGGGCAAGTGTCCCATCTGTTCGATGGACTTGGTGCCGGTCAAAAAGGACAAGGCCCAGGCGCAAACCGCCGCTTCGGCTGGGTCCCCTGAACCCGACGTCCTGAAGGGCCTTGCGCCGGTGACGCTGACCCCCTTCAAGGAGCAGATGATCGGCGTGCGGCTTGCCCCGGTGCGGGCGGACCAAGTCGTACGGGAAATTCGCACCGTCGGCCGTTTCGCGGGCGGCGCGGGAAATTTCGCGGCCGCCTCGGCGGATTTCACCGGACAGGGAACCGTCGCGGGTGGAGAAGCCTATGTGGTCGCGGACGTTTACGCGCTCGACCAGCCCTTCGTGAAGGCCGGGCAAAGGGCCTGGGTTTCCCCCTTCAGCCATCCGGAGCTCAAGGTGGAAGGCCGGGTGGCCCGTTTTTACCCCTATGACGGCACCCAATCCCGCGTGATGCGGGTGAGGATCGACCTCCGGGCGCCCCTGTCCCAGGAAGTTTTCGCCAATGTGCAGATCGAAGCGACGGTCCCGGCCCGCATGGCGGTGCCCCGGGACGCGGTGCTGCATACGGGCACCCGGGCTTATGTCTTTGTCGAGCGCTCTCCCGGTGAGTTCCAAGCCACGCCGGTGGTGGTGGGCTTCCAGGGCGACGACCTCTGCGAGATCGCCTCGGGGCTCAAAGCCGGGGACCAGGTGGCCTGGGGCGGGAACTTCATGCTGGACGCCGACGCCCATATCAACGCCGTTTCCCCGGAGGGCAAGCCATGATCGCCAAGGTCATCGGATGGTGCGCGAAGAACCGCTTCCTGGTCGTCCTGGCCACGGCCTTCCTGGCCGGGTGGGGCTGGTGGTCCCTGAAGAACATCCCCTTGGACGCCATCCCGGACATCTCGGACACCCAGGTGGTGGTCTACGCCCAATGGATGAGAAGTCCCGACATACTGGAAGACCAGGTGGCGACCCCCATCGTGCGGGCCCTCTTAGGAGCCCCCAAGGTCAAGGCGGTGCGGGCCTTTTCCGACTTCGGGTTCACCTATGTTTACATCCTTTTCGAGGACGGCACGGACGTCTATTGGGCCCGCAGCCGGGTCTTGGAATACCTCTCCAAGGTGCAGGGGTCGCTTCCGGAAGGCGTGAAACTCCAATTAGGCCCGGACGCCACGGGCGTGGGCTGGGTTTACCAATATGCCCTGGTGGACAAGACGGGCCGGCACGACCTGGAAGAGCTCAAGAGCTACCAGGATTGGACCTTGAAGTACCTGCTCCAGGGCGTGCCGGGCGTGGCGGAAGTTTCCACCGTAGGCGGAATGACGAAGGAGTACCAGGTGGAAGTGAACCCCAACGCCCTTTCAGCCTACGGCCTTTCCTTCAGCGATGTGACCGCCGCTGTAAGGGCCTCCAACCGCGACGTGGGCGGGCGGCTTCTGGAAATGAACGGCGCCGAATACATGGTGCGGGGCCTGGGTTACGTTAAAAATGTCCAGGACTTAGAAACGACGGCGGTGGGCCGGGATAAGCAGGGGGTGCCTATCCTGGTGCGCGACATCGGCAAAGTGGAGATCGGCCCGGCCTTGCGGCGCGGGGTGGCCGAACTGGACGGCCAGGGCGAGGTGGTGGGCGGCATCGTGACGGCCCGTTACGGGGAAAATGCCCTGAATGTCATCGCCCGGGTGAAGCAGAAAATCGAGGAAATCAAACCCTCGCTGCCGGAAGGCGTGGAAATCGTGCCGGTTTACGACCGGTCGGAACTGATCGGAAAGTCCGTCGAAACCCTGACCCATGAACTGCTCAAGCTGGCCTTGGCGGTTTCCCTCGTTTGTTTGGTGTTCCTTTGGAACCTCCCCTCGGCCATCGTCATCCTCCTGACCCTTCCCTTGTCGGTGCTCTTGTCCTTCATCTGCATGCGGAGCCTGGGCATTTCCTCCAACATCATGAGCCTGGGGGGCATCGCCATCGCCATCGGGGCCATGGTGGATGCCTCCATCATCATGGTGGAGAACGCCATGAAGCGGCTGGAAGAGTGGAAGGGCCAAAAACGGAACGGCGGAAGGGAAGAGGTCATCATCCGGGCGGCGCAGGAAGTGGGGCCGTCGTTGTTCTACACCCTGCTGGTCATCACGGCGGGGTTCATCCCGGTTTTCGCTTTGACGGGCCAGGCGGGCAAGCTTTTTTCGCCCCTGGCCTTCACCAAGACCTTCTCCATGTTCTTCGCGGCCATCCTGGCGGTGACCCTGACGCCCGTCCTCATGGTGGTCTTCCTCAGGGGGAAGATCCGCGGCGAGGAAGGCCATCCCCTCAACCGGTGGCTGAAGAGGGCCTATGAACCGGCGGTCCGCTGGACCTTGAGGCACGGCCTCAAGGTGGCGGGGGGCGCCACCCTTCTGGTGCTCCTCACCCTTTTTCCCGCCTCCCGGTTGGGGTCGGAGTTCATGCCCGACCTTTGGGAAGGAACCATCCTCTACATGCCCATCACCCTGCCCGGAATCTCGGTGACGGAAGCCGCCAAGATCCTCCAGAACCAGGATAAGGTCCTCAAGACCTTCCCGGAAGTGGAGCGGGTTTTCGGCAAGGTCGGCCGGGCCGAAACGCCGCTGGATCCGGCGCCTTTCTCGATGGTGGAAACCACCGTGCTTTTGAAGCCGGAGAGCCAATGGCCCCAAGGCGTGACCCGGGAAAAACTCATGGCCCAAATGAACGAGGCTTTGCAGATCCCCGGATGGACCAACGCCCTGACCATGCCCATCATCAACCGCATCAACATGCTCACCACCGGCGTGCGCACGCCCGTGGGCATCAAGATCCTGGGGGAGGATTTCGGCACCATCGAGAAGGTCGGGGAACAAATCGAAGCCGCCCTCAAGGAAGTGCGGGGCACCCGGTCGGCCTTCGCCGAGCGCGTGACGGGCGGCTATTTCGTGGACATCAAGGCGCGCCGCGACCAGCTGGCCCGCTTCGGCATGAAGGTGGAGGATGTCAACGAGATCATTGAAATGGGCGTCGGCGGGGACAAGGTGACCGAAACAGTGGAGGGCCGGGCCCGTTACCCGGTGGCGGTGCGGTTCGCCCGGGATTTCCGGGACGACGTGGAGAAGCTCAAGCGCCTGCCCGTGACCACCCCGGCCGGCACCCAGGTCCAACTGGGCCAATTGGCGGATATCACCACCAGCCAGGGACCGGGAATGATCCGCGACGAAAACGGCTTCCTGGCCGGGTATGTTTTCGTGGACATGGCGGGCCGCGACCCGGGCGGTTACGTGGAGGAAGCCAAGAAGGCGGTGGGGGAGAAGGTAAAGCTGCCCCCGGGTGTAACCCTTATTTGGAGCGGGCAGTATGAATTCATGGTGCTGGCCGCCCAGCGGCTCAAGATCATGGTGCCCCTGGCCCTGCTCCTGGTGTTCCTGTTGATCTACCTCAACACCCGTTCCGTCACCCAGACGTCCCTGATCCTCTGGGCCGTGCCTTTTTCGCTGGTGGGGGCGGTCTGGCTCTTGTGGGGGCTGGGCTACAACCTGTCGGTGGCGGTGTGGGTGGGCATGATCGCCCTGGCCGGGCTCGACGCCGAAACGGGCGTAGTCATGATGCTGTACTTGAACCTGGCCTACCAAAGCCGCAGGGGCCAGGGACGGATGCGCAGCCGGAAGGACCTGGAGGAGGCCATCCTGGAAGGGGCGGTCCAACGCATAAGGCCCAAGCTGATGACCGTGGGAACGGCCTGGTTCGGGCTGGTGCCCATCCTTTTTTCCACGGGCATCGGAAGCGACGTGATGCGGCGTATCGCGGCGCCCATGGTAGGGGGGGTACTGACGTCCTTTATCCTGGAGTTGTTGGTTTACCCCGTTTTTTTCCTGGCCTGGAAATGGAATACGGAGGTGGGGCCGGACCGGGCCCGGGGGCTCTGGAAATGGGTGGCCAAGATCGGTTAGATTCATTCCGGCCAGTTGCAACCTCCCTGAAAAAATCGGCTTCACCGCTTTTTTCAGAAAAGCATTTGAGGTAGCCCCACGATTTCCTGCGAAATCTTTGGGGTCGAGCCCCCTGGTTTCATTTTTTGCAAGGTTTCAGGGGTCTCAGCCCGGATGAAAAATTTTGATAGAAGGAGTCTCAGATGAAAAAGATCGTTGCAGTCGGAATGATGTTGGCGGCATGGATGGCGGCGGGTACCACCGTTTGGGCGGATGACATGGCCCCGGCCGCGGGTTCGGCGGCGGTTTCCCAACCGGCCGCTTCTTCCACGCCGGCCATGAAGATGAAGAAGGCCAAAAAGGCCAAGAAGATGGCCGCTAAAAAAGAAACGGCCGCCACCTGGGTCTGCCCCATGGGGGATTATTCGGGCCCCAAGACCAAGGACGGCAAGTGCCCCACTTGCGGCATGGACTTGGTCGAAAAGAAGTAAGTTGGTTCGATTTCCCGGCGGGTTTTCCGCCCGCCGGGCATCCTTTACGCCCCCGGCCCTCAAAGACACTGGGAGATGGCGGGAATTCGTAATAAAATAGCGCCGAAGACACAATTTACCGACGGGTGGGTTCAAAACAGTGGCTCGGATCGTTTTAGGACTTCGGAATATTATTTTAGTGATCGCGGCATTCCTGTTTTTGTTGGCGGCCGTCTGGTACGTGGGCTTCGACCGGAATATTTCCCTCCCCAACAGGATCAATATCCGGAAGATCGAAGTGTGCCAGAACGATTTCAAGCAGCGCGCCCAGCAAATCACCTACATCGAAGACGCGCAGAAGATCCAAAGGATCTACGATTTCATCGACAAGCGTAAGAAGGGGTGGGAACCCCTCCTTTATTCACCCACCGAGCCGGTGGTGATGACCAAGTTTTACGGGTCCGACACCGAATTGTTCGACCTGTACCTGATGAAATCCTCCAACTTCCTGATCAGCAGCAGCAACGGCACCTACCTCAAGAGCCTCCACAACGACGAAGTCAAACAATTCTTCGACTTGTTGGGCGTCCAGGCCAACCGGCTGGTTTTCACCCCCCCCAAGGGCAGCTCCCTCTAGCTTGAGAAAATAGATAAATTTTTTTCAGCCCGTCCCCCCGGCATGCTTTCCCCATGCGCATGCGCGGAATTTTTATGCCTTTTTTACGCCTGTGCCCGCGCCTTTGGTCTAAAAATAAGGCCGTTGGTCTTTTGATGATCCGACGCCATTCCGGGAGGTCAAATTGACAGGCCTAAAACAAAAAGGGTTCACTCTCATCGAACTGATGATCGTTGTGGCGATCATCGGAATCCTGGCGGCGATCGCGATTCCGCGCTTCGCCCAGATGCTGGAAAAATCAAGGGAAGGGTCGACCAAGGGCAACCTGGGCAGCATCAAATCGGCCGCTTCCATTTACTACGGGGACACGCAGGGAATTTGGCCCACAACCCTGAACTCCGTCAGCAACTATGGTTTCAGCCGCTACCTGGACAACGTTTCGCCGGTAAAAGTGACGGGCGCCTTTGTATCGGGGGCCGTCAGCCCTTCCGGGGCCAAGATCACGATGACCACGATGAGCTCGGTGCCGACAGGCAGCGGGACGGGGTGGCTTTACGACAGCTCCTTCGGGAGCGTCTACGTCAATAGCACGGTCAAAGATTCCAAGAGCCTGCCTTATTCTTTTTACGGGTTCGAATAAGTTTTCGATTTTAAAAGGGGACGGGGTTTGAACCCCCGTCCCCTTTTTTATTAAGGCCAAACGGTGGGCTTTTTACCCGGCTTTTATTATCAAGGAAATCCATTACAATAAAACCCTATTCAAACCATTCATTTGTTGTGAGGCTTTATGGATTGCCGACAGGTTCACCAGGCTTACAGCGTTTATCTCCAGGGAAAACTTCCCCCCAGCCAAGCGGAATGGATCTCCAAGCACATCCAGGAATGCCCCGATTGCCAGCTTTTGGACCAAAACGTCCGGAAGCTCTTCGTCCAGGAAGCCATGGGCGATTCGGCAGGATCCAACTTCTAATCATTTTTTACCGACAACTTCAAAAATCATTTCGCCACAGATGCATGGGATTCATTGGATAAGCCAAAGACATAAAACATTTCCTTTTATCGTGTTTTGGATTAGTGGCCCTATCTTGTCTGTTTATTGTTTTTAAGCCATCCCTTGAATCCCATGCATCTGTGGCGAAAAGCTTTCGCCTTCCATTCTCATAATAAAACGGGAATCGGGTTCTCAACCTCCGACGACTTCAACCCCACCCGGGTCCGCAAGGCCCGCAAAACCACTTTCGACCGCCCCGCTTGCCGCAGGGTTTGCGCAAAAACGGGGTCCGTGTCTTCCTTGGGGCTGATGGACCTGCCCCAGGGGTTCTGCAGGACGAAATAAACAAAACATTTGGTCTTCGGTTTTTTCGCCAGGGCCATCAGCTCCCGCAGGTGCTTGGAAGCGCGTTCGGAAGGGGCGTCGGGAAAAAAGCCGCGCCCCTTGGAATCCACCAAGGTCACGCATTTCACCTCGATCCAGGCCCGGTTGCCGGTCTTTGAATTTTCGGCAAGGAAGTCAAACCGGGTATGGGCGTTCAAGGGAACCTCGGCCCGCAGGCGGTCGTAATCCCGCAGGTCACCGACCCGGCCTGACTGCCAGGCTTCCTTCAATAATTTGGGGGCGATGTTGGCCTCGATGCAAACCCATTTGCCCCGGTAAAAAGCCAGGCGGACGGCGTAACGGGTCTTGCGGAGGGGTTGGGAGCGGCGGCCGTGGTCCACCAAGGCCACCTTGGCGCCGGGCCGAAGAAGCTCCCGAAGCCGGCCCGAGTTGGTCACGTGACAATACTCATTCCGCCCGGCAACCTTGACGTTGGCGCCGAACCGGTGAAGCCGCTGGACGAAACTGCCTAAAATTAGGGGGGCCTCAGGCCAGTCCAAAGTTTCCTTCCAGGATAAAATCCACGCCGGTTTGGGGTAAAATGTGACTTATTGCAGTGTTTTGCCTTAGAGTAAGGCTTGAAGCTTCTCATCTTTCGGTGGAAAAGGGAACCATGGTTCTACTCCAACTCCTACGGCGGTTTTTCTTAGTCCTTGCCCTGGGTTTGCTATTCCTTGGAAAGGCCGGGGCCAGCCCTGAGCAGGATTTCCAGAACCAAGCCCAAGCGGACTACCAAAGCATCGATAATTACGTGAACGCCCAATTCGCCAAAAGCATGGGGTTCATCACGACCCTGGGTTGGAACACCCCTCCCGACGTGTTCGACATCGTCAGCGGCCCCCGCGTGGAAATCGGGGTGGGCGCCGGGGCGGACCTGATGGGCCTGCCGGACCTCAACAAACTTTCCCTGGGCGCCATCAACCTGGGATCCAATTTCAACCTTCCTTCGGCCATCCCCTTCCCCTTCCCGGTCATTACGGGCCGGGTGGGCCTGGAGAACGGCCTGGATTTCGGGGTGAAGTTCCTCTACCTTCCCACCATCACCCTGCCGGACGTCAACTTTTCCGGCAATTTCTGGGGATGGGGCCTGGACTTGCGCTACAAGATGCTCGACGGGGTTTACCTGCCTACGGTCACGGTGGGGGTGAGCCTGGATTCGATGCAGGGCAACTTCGCCCTGGGGACCGCCATCAACCAGACTTCCAGCTACACCGACCCCGGCACCTCCACCACCTATAACAACATCACTTTTACCGGGACCAACAACTACACCCTGAACTGGAATACCAAAAGTTTCGGGGCCCAAGTCCAGGTGGGGAAGGACCTGAAGGTGGTCTACCCTTTTGCGGCCATAGGGTTCCAGAGGAACTCCGGCAGTATCACCTCTTCCATGACGGGAAGCGGCACCCTCACCATACCGTCCCCGGGTTCCAACACGCCGACCCCCGTCAGCGTTTCCGCAACGAACGTCGCGGCCCCGGTTTACTTCGAACCGAAATTCGTGCTGGGACTGGACTTCGGGCAGGGGCTGCACTGGGCGGTGGTCGGCGAGTCCAACGGCACGGACATCGCCGGCAGCACGAGCTTTAGAGTACAGTTTTGAGTTTTCAGTGTTGAGTTGTGAGTTTTGGAAGTTTTTGAACCAAGGGTTCAAAAACATTCATTAACTCAAAACCCAAAACTCAGAACCCAAACTTTTGAGGTTAATTATGGCGGATACCAAGAAACTCAACCGGATTTCTTTCGTCGACCAGAACGAATGCACGGGCTGCGAGGCCTGCGTGGTGGAAACGCCCAAGGTCTTCCGCATGACCTCCGACGGGCTTTCGGAAGTTTTCAACCCCCAGGGGGACACGGAAGATAAGATCCAGGCGGCCATGGACAGCTGCCCGGTTTCCTGCATCCATTGGAAAAAGTAACGGCAAGCTCATAGCTGACAGTTCGCAGTTGGCAGGTAAAACTTTCGGGTATTCCTGTGAACTGTGGACCGCGAACTGTGAGCTATCTTTGAGGAGTTTTATATGACATCGATCCACACGGGGTGGATGGAAAAACGGCAGTTCGAGCGCATCGACGCTTCCATTAAAGTCACCTATTGCCTCATCCCCAAGGCGGAGCTGGTGCAAATCCTCTCCGACCCGTCCTACCGGGAATCCTCGGCGGACCACCTGCCCGAGCTTTCCAAGAAGTCGGCCACCTTCCACGCCGTGACCCGGGACATCTCCATGGGAGGCATGGCCCTGGTGGGGGAACAGGCCTTCCCGGCCGATTCGGCCCTCCAGATCCACCTTTACCTGCCGGGTTACCCCACCCCCATCACCCTGATCGCCGAGGTGGTCCGCGCCCAGGTGGACGCCAACGGCTCGAACGGCACCACCTACCGGGCCGGCATCAAGATACTCGCCGTCAACCGCAAGGATGTGGTCCATCTCGACAAGTATCTTTTGGCCGAGAAGATCCGCCAGCGCGGCGCCAAAAAATAAATGCCTTTGAAGAACTCCCTCAAGATCCTCTCCACGGTCAAGGCCGGGGGCTATGACATCCCCGGTCATCCGGAGCACCCTTTAAGGGTCCTGCGTTCGCTGGAGCACCTCAAAGCCATCCTTCCGGCCTCCGCCTTCGAGGAGCCTTCCGCCGCGCCATTGGAAAAAATCCGCGCGGTCCACACCGAGGCGGTGGTCAAGGTGGTCCAGAAGGAAGGCTATTTCGACCCGGATACACCGGGGGCGCCGGGCGTCCTCGAGTGCAGCCTGCTCTCGGCGGGGGCGGCCCTGCAGGCCGCCGCTGAAAGCCTGGGGGGAACGAAGGTTTTTTCGCTCATGCGCCCCCCCGGCCACCATGCCACGCCCGGCAGCGGCATGGGGTTTTGCTATTTCAATTCCATGGCGGTGGCCATCCAGGATTTGATCCAGCAAAAGCTGGCCCGGCGGGTCGCGGTGCTGGACCTGGACTGCCACCACGGCAACGGCACGGAGGACTTCTGCCTGGGCAAGGAGGGGTTGATGTACGTCTCCCTGCACCAATTCCCGGCCTATCCGGGCACGGGGCGGCAATCCCGGGCCAATTGCGTCAATTACCCCCTGCCGCCGGGCACCGAAGAAGGGGACTATTTTCCGGCCA
>Ga0070734_10002570_pt1 | contig 21403 bp, 13 predicted proteins | sample Coa_R1_8_FD_66444 | JGI IMG/M metagenome (GOLD analysis project Ga0070734, IMG submission 66444) | Surface soil microbial communities from Centralia Pennsylvania, which are recovering from an underground coalmine fire - Coalmine... | ecosystem: Environmental > Terrestrial > Soil > Unclassified ...
CGGTCCGGTCTGCCGGCACCGGTCGTGCCGCCGGTGGCTCCGCCGGTCGCGCCACCCAAACCGGCAGCGCCGCCGCCCAGCCCACCAACACCGCCGCCGAGCCCGCCCAGGCCACCGCCCAGGCCGCCGCCGCCCAGCCCACCAACACCCCCGCCGAGGCCGCCCAGGCCGCCGCCGAAGCCGCCACCTCCAAAACCAACCTGGGCACGGCAGACACTCCCATCAACCAGGAGCCAGCTCAAAGCGACGGCCAGCGCACATGGTGCCGGTAGAAAACGAAGCATGGTTTTCAATGGTCACTCCGGATTAAGAGGAAGGATCGTGATCTGTGACAGTCCACAACCGACGCGATCTCCGCCGACCGTCCGGTACTGCCTCCGCCTCCCTACCGGCAGGCATCCAATTTACATGACCCAGCATGAATATAAGCGTAAATGACCGACGTTTGCAAGTGTCAAAGAAGCATTTCTTGATGGAGTTTGCCCAACTTCACCGGAGCGATCGCTAGAGAGAACCTGTCGCAAACGAACGGAAAGAGACGGATTCTACGCACAGCAAGCACCCCGGCCCGCCCGATCGGCAGCTTTGCCTTTTGGCGTTCGGCCCGCTATGCTGTCCTCCAGTTCTCGAGAGGCTCTGTTCTCTCATCGATGGGGTGCATCCATGTGCAAGCGTTGTGCGTTTCTTGGCGGTGTTTTCGTCCTCGCGCTTTTTGCGGGGGTGCCGCCGATGGGGGCTCAGCCAACTCCGGTGCTGCAACCCACGGTCTTCGCCATCCGCGATGCCCGTGTGGTTCCCGAAGCGGGTAAGCTGCTCACCAGGGCGACCGTTGTGATCCGGGATGGCCTGATCGAAGAAGTCGGCCCGGATGTGCGGATTCCCGCCGAGGCGCTGGTCATCGACGGGAAGGGATTGACCGTTTATCCGGGGTTCCTGGACGCGCTGAGCAATTGGGGATTCGATCCAGCGCTACGCCGCTCGGAGTCGGGACCGCCAGCCCCCGAAGATTACGCCAGCGGTGCCTTGGCCACCACGAAGCCGGACAACCGCAAAGGCATGACTCCGGAATTCCAGGTCGCCACCGCCTTGAAGGCCGAGGAAGACAAGGCCGATACCTGGCGGCAAATTGGATTCACGGCCCACCTGGTCGCTCCGGATGGAGGCCTGTTTGCCGGGCAGAGTGCGATGGTCAGTCTGAGCAATGCCCCACCCCGTGAAGCCGTGCTGCGGTCCCCTGTGGCGCTGCACGCTGCCTTCCGCGATACCGGTCCGGATTACCCGCGCGTCCTGATGGGCTTCATTGCTCACTGCCGTCAGACCTTGCTGGACGCCGGCCATTATCAACGCGCCTGGACCATGTTCGAGCGGGCTGGGCGCGTTGGCCGGCGGCCTCCCCTCGACCCGGCCTTGGCAGAATTGGGAACGATTCTGTCGGGCAAGTTACCCGTCGTTCTCGAGGCGGATTCAAAGGACGAGATCCATCGAGCGCTCGACTTCGCCGAAGAATTCCACTTGCGACCGATTCTGTATGGTGGCCGGGATGCCTGGAAAGCAGCCGAACGGATCAAGCACCTGAACGTGCCGGTGCTGCTACGGCTGACGTTCAGCGATAAGCCGCAGCCCCGCTTCGGCCGGCGGGGCGGTGGTCCATCGCCGGCCGGTCTCGGTGCAGGTCCTGCCCCTGAAGCCGATCAGGCGGCGGTGCCGAAGCGCATCGAGGAGTTTCGGCAGCAGCAGCTGAAGGAAGAAGTGCGGAATGCCGCCCTGCTCCACCAGCACGGGATCCTCTTTGCCTTCTGTACGCAAGGGCAACCGACCGACAAGCCGGCTGACAAATTCCGCGAAAACTTGCGAAAAGCGATCCAGGAAGGCGGCTTGTCCCCCGAGGCCGCTCTAAAAGCGCTTACCGAGGATGCCGCACGCATTCTCGGCGTTGGCAAACAGCTCGGCACCCTGGCTGCCGGCAAAGCCGCTCACTTGATCGTCACGGACGGCGATTTCCAGGATGTCCAGACGCAGGTCCGATATGTTTTCGCCGATGGCGTTCGCTTTACGTTCGATTCCAAAGCGCAGACGGCCGGCAAGTCAGCGGAAGCGAAGAAGCCAGCAGAGAAAAGCACCCCGGTCACCAATCCGGAGGAGAGCAAGGCACCAGCGTCCCGGGCTGCCGCGGATGCCAAGGTGGAACAGGCCACCGAAATCGAAGCCGACCGCAAGCCGAAGCTGCACACCCGCGGCAATGTGCTCATCCGGGGCGGGGACGTCTTGACCGTTACCAACGGCCGGTTGCCACAAACCGACATCCTGGTGCTGAACGGCAAAATCGCCAAGCTCGGCAAGAATCTCGAGGCGCCGGCCGACGTGAAGCTCCTTCCCGCCGAAGGAATGGTGATCATGCCGGGGATCATCGATACGCACTGTCACTTCGCGGTGGCCGGCGGTGTGAATGAATTCTCCTTGTCGGTGGTTCCCGAAGTTCGAGTTCGCGATGTCATCGACAGCGAAGATGTACAGATCTATCGAGCCCTGGCCGGCGGCGTGACCACGGCGCGGCTGCTCCACGGCAGCGCGAATGTGATCGGCGGACAGGATGCGGTCATCAAATTGAAATACGGCGAGCCGGCCAGCCGGCTGTTGATTGCCGATGCACCGCGCGGCGTCAAGTTCGCCCTGGGTGAAAACGTCAAGCGCACCGATGGCCGGTTTCCGAACACTCGCCTTGGCGTTGAAGCGGTCCTGATCCGCGCCTTCACCGAAGCCCAGGCGTATCGCCGAGCCTGGGACGCCTATGAAAAAGCCAAGTCGTCCGGTAAACCCCTCCCCGAACCGCGCCGTGATTTGCGTCTGGAAGCTCTGGCGGATGTCCTCAAGGGAGATCTCAAGGTCCATTGCCATTGCTACCGGGCCGACGAGATCCTAATGCTCATGAACGTCGCCGAGCGTTTCGGCTTCCGCGTGCAATCGTTGCAACATGTTCTGGAAGGGTACAAGATTGCTCCGGAGATCGCGGCCCACGGCTCCAGCTGCAGTACGTTTTCCGATTGGTGGGCGTACAAGATCGAGGCCTATGATGCCATTCCCTTCAACGCGGCGTTGCTGCACGAGGCCGGCGTCACCGTGTGCGTGAAATCCGACAGCAACGAATTGATGCGCCACCTGTATCAGGAGGCGGCCAAGTGCGTCAAGTACGGCGGCATGAGTGAAGAGGAGGCGCTCAAGACGATTACCCTCAACGGAGCGAAGCAGCTCGGTCTGGAGAAACGGCTGGGCAGCATCGAAGTCGGTAAGGATGCGGATCTGGTGATCTTCAATGGCCACCCGCTGAACAGTTATGCCCGGCCAGAGCTGACGTTGGTGGAAGGGGAGGTGTACTTCCAGCGGTCCGAGCAGCTTCAGCCCGGTCCGGGAGCGTCAGCTGGCCCGTCCACGGCAACCGGCGTCTTCGCCGCCATTCCTCGCAATCGCGCGGGCGATTATGTGCTGCGTGGCGTCACGGTGCATCCTGTCGCCTCCCCCGCGGTGGCGAATGCCCAGGTTGTGATCCAGAAAGGAAAAATCGCGGCGCTCCTGGGCGCATCCCAGAAAGAAAATGGTCCGCTTCCTCCAGGCGGTACGGTCGTGGACGCCACCGGCTTACACCTTTACCCCGGCATGATCGACGCCGCCACGGTTCTGGGGCTGACGGAGCTTGGCTCGGCCCGCGAAACGAACGATTATGCCGAGGGGGGCGACTTCCAGCCCGACTTGCGCGCCAGCGTGGCCATCAATCCGGATTCGGAATTGATTCCCGTTACTCGCGCCAACGGCGTGACCACGGTACTCACCCGGCCAACGGGTTCCCTGATTGCCGGCCAGAGTGCGCTGATCAATCTGGTGGGCTGGGTCCCGAAGGACATGGCGGTCGTCGATCCCCTGGCACTGCACGTCGAGTTCCCATCGCCATCCCGCATGTTTACCGGCGGCGACCCCAGCATGCGACGTCTCGGCCAAGCGATTACCCGCAAGCAGCGTGAGGAGAAGATGCGTCGCCTGAAGGAGCTGTTCCAGCAGGCGGTGGCCTACGATAACGCGCGGCGGCAGGGTTCGGACCAATCGGTCAATCCGCGGCTGGAAGCACTGGCACCCTACGCACGGGGCCAAAAGCCGGTCATCATCCAGGTCCAGCGCCGGCAAGAGATTCTCGATGCGCTGAAGCTGGCCGATGAATTGAAACTCAAGGTGATCCTCAGCGGCGCCATCGACGCCTGGAAAGTGGTCGCCGAATTGAAGAAACGCGACGTGCCGGTTATCGTCGGCCCGACCATGACACTCCCCCAGGAAACGTATGATCCGTACGACGCGCCCTACGCATGCCCGGCTCGGCTCCAGGAGGCAGGAGTACGTTTTTGCATCCGTTCAGCCGGCACGACCAACACCCGCAACTTGCCCTATGAGGCCGCGATGGCCGTTTCCTACGGCTTACCGCTCGAAGAAGGGCTCAAGGCGGTGACGCTGTATCCAGCGCAAATCCTCGGCGTGGCGGACCAGCTCGGCACGATCGAGCCGGGCAAACGGGCCAACCTGGTCCTGGCCGATGGCGACATTTTGCAAGCCGCGACCCAGGTGAAAGCCCTGTTCATCGATGGCCAGCCACTGGAGCCGGTGAGCAAACATACGAAGTTGTACGAGCGGTATCGGCAACGGCTGCACGAGGTGCAGCAGGGTAGAGCGCAAGGGGGGAATAACTAATTCACCGGGCAAAATGCGCCTAGACAAACCTGAAGCGCCAGCGAAGAACTTTCGCTGGCGCTTCAGGTTTGTCTAGGCAATTCCCGCAGGACCAATCAGGTGGCCTGGGAATGCTTCCGCAAGACCTGTGCCTCGTTCAATCGGACAAACGCAGCTCGGCCGGGGTTGGATCGATGGAGACCAACAGCGGCCGGGTCATGTGCGGGAAAGATACAATGGCCTGTCCGGGCGCAAGGCCAGGCAACCGATCCCAGAGACCATCGTCGATCCCGCTGACCGTGCGGCGCAAGGTGCTCACGACTTCGGAGTCGGTAATCTTGTGCAAGATGTAGGAGTTCACGAGTCCAAATACCTGCCGGGGCAAATGCTGCGGTAGCTGAGTGACAAAAACCAGCCCGAGCCAGCGTTTCCGTCCGCGCTTGGCGATCCGTGCGACCTGTTCGAAGAGGATTTTGGTTTTCTCAATTCGTTCCGCACTCAAGAATTCGTGGGCTTCTTCGATAATGATCAGCGTGCGGGTCGGAGGTGCCTCCTGAGGATGAACGCGCTTGGCATTCTCATATTGCTGATACGCATCGTTTTGAGCCTCTTGAACCCCGCGGAGTAAATCCGCGATGACCAGATTGGTCAACTCGGACATCCCCGAGTCCGAAAGATCGATGATCGAGACACTACCCGGCTTGAGCAGGGTCTTGTAATTGAGCGGCATACTCGCTCGGGAAGTGCTATCGAATACCTTCAGCCGGCTCAAACGCGAGAGCCTTCCCAGGAGTGCACGCCACGAGACCGCACTATCCGGACGCGGGCCTGCGTAAATCCTTGTCCGCAACGCAAGCTTCCCCTCCGGCGTCGCGAGCCGATCGTTGCACGGAGCGAATTCGAGCGCCTTTTCGTTGTCTTTGGAGCGCTCCTCCCGCTTGGGCGTTTCGGCGACTTTGAGGCAGGCGGCTACCACGTCCATCAAGAAGGAGAGCGTCAAGCGCGGGTAGCCACGCTCAAATTCATCGATCTCCATGGCGAACCGTTCCTGGTCCGCATTGCCCTTGGCTGGGAAGATTCCCAGATCGCGCATCACTTCCTTGGCGATATCGTACGCCCTCAGAAACCGATGTTCTTGCGGCTCGGTCAAGCCGAGAATCTCGACGGCGGAGTAAGGAGAAATCCGTGCGAATTGCAGCGAGAACTGCTGCGTGTTGGAGTAATCCGGATTGGCCGTTCCGCGGCCTACCAAGTGGTAGAGAGTCATGGTTCCATCCGGTAGCCCGGCCGCTTGCAGTCCGCGTTCTTGGAGTGCGGCCAGCATCTCGGGATGGCGCGTTGGCTCATGAAGGTGGGTATACTCGCCTTCCACGTCCAGCAGAATGACGGCCATGTTCGCTTGCTGTGCTTGCTGAACCAATCGGGCAATCGTCGTCGATTTACCCCCACCCGTGGTGCCCAGCACCGCGGTATGGCGCGGAAGCACGAACTTCCTATCCGAAGGGATTCCAAGCACCACACGTTTATAACCGACCACGAGTCCAAGGCGAATGTCCCCGTCGGTTTTGAGAACCGCTGCGGACTCCTGATCGCTCAGAGCGAATGCCGGACTATTGGGTAACGGACGCAACCGCGGTGGGCAGAGAGTCCCGTTGGCAAGTTCTTCGCCAAGGATCGATAACTGGATGCGCCCGTGATATGGCGGCTGATAGATTCCACCTCGCGTCGCCACCGTGACCAGCATGGAGGAGTCGCCGCGCAAACTGTTGGGCTCGGCAAAGGGACCGGCTGTAACCATTCCCAGGTAGCTTCGCCCATCCCCAGTCTTCCGGCTCTTGATGCGAACGAGGGATTGCGAAGCAGCTCGCTGCGCATTTTCCTGAGGAAGGAGAACCGTCACCGTATTGTCGACGCTCCGAGGCAAATCAAACATGGTCGTGCCGATCGCACCTTCCAGCTCAGGGTCTGGAGGTATTTCACCGCCGGCGGCAGCAATGTCGGCCGCCAAGCGTTCTTGTAGGCCGGATCGACTCGGCGTCGAATGCCCAACACGAGAGTTCGCCGTCTGGGTTGGCCGTCCAAGATCACGTTCTGGAAAACGACTCATGATCCCTCTCCTATCATCGAATGCGACGAGATCGTGCACTGAAACCCCGGCGGTACGCGCCTGCCGCGGCATAGGCGGAGCTGGCGAGCATTTCCAAATTATCGCCGAAGACCGAATCGCAGACGTGGCGGGCAATCCCCAAAAGGAGGGAGGTGCCTTGTTCTCGCAACATGCAGTCCGCCAAGGCAAGGTGGGCCGCGATTTCGGAATGATCCTCGTGGGCGTAAAAGACCTGAGTGGGCGCCAGCAGGGTCGCCCGGAATACTCCCACCACAATCTTGGAAGCCACGCGCTCGAGGAAGCGGGGGATCCACTCGGCGGGGGAAACGCATTCCTCATCCCAGGAAAGCATCGCGGACGGGCCCGCTGTGAAGCGCTCTTGATGGATCCAGGTCTTGAGACGGTCATCCAACCTACCCACGATGGCGTACTCCATTGGCCGCAACGCCTGTCCGATGGTCAGGAACAGCCGGTCACGGGGCTCATTGCTGATGAATACAACTTTCTGATGGTTCTCGAGCAGCTCCCGAAGCATCCGGGTGGCTTCCACCATCAGTTCCAGGTTGCCGCCACCGGTCAACAACTCATAGGTAATTGGATTGCCATGCCCGATACGCCACACGCTTTGCGAGCGGCGAAGCAGGATTGCTCGTTCCGCGTAGTCCAATAGAGCTTTCTGAACGAGCGCACCGAGTCCCTCTTCACCCGGTGGCCGAGTGGATGGATCACGATTCGCCCGACGCTCCAGGAATTCGATCCATTCCTCGACCTCCGCCCCTTTTTGGCGCAAGTCGCGACGAAAAAGACGTTGGGCCCATGTGCCTTGGTCACCCCGATAAGAAACCAGGCTAACACCAATCTGGTAGATCGTCAGGGGAAGCGAATCATGAATCTGAATGGTTCCATCGCATGCCTCAACTCCGCCGTTGAAGAGCAGCCCGCGATGAATCGCGCGGATCGCTTCAGGGTCCGCTTGATGTGCACCCGCGTTTGGCGGCATATTCGGCAACTTGGCCAGCAGGGGAAAGAGTTCCTGTCGGATCTTCTTTTCCTGGATACATTCCAGGCGCTCGGCTTCGCCGACTTCGCGTTCAATTCGGCGGTATTCCTGATGTAGATCGCTCCCGACAGACCAGGTATTGAGGTCCAGGGTCGCGCGAATATCCTCGTCGAACTCCTCTTGGAATCTCCTTCCCGAAATGGGGAAGACCTCATTTTCGCTGGGCAGAAATCCATCCGGTTCCGTGATGGCCGGACACTCGCCATTGGTGGTTCCAGCGCCGCGGTCAGCCATGATCGTCCTCCCACACGTTCGGATCAAGATCCGGGCCGAATTACACGTGGTTCCGCAAACGAAGGAGAAGCGGATCCACGTAGGCAGCAGGGAACAAGATCTGGGCATAGCGCGCCGCCTGGCGTCCGGGGAGACCATAGGACGCGCGGAGCGTTTGAGCGAGTGCGCCTCTGCTGGGGCGTGTCGGATGTCGGAGCACATGCGCCGCCGGTGCCAGTAACTCATACGCCAGCCGATCGGCATTCTCCTCCGCAGCGGCAATTCTTGTGTTGGCTGGATTGCCACGGTCATCGCGCTCCATCAGGTGGACCTGAAATCCCAGGTGTATATTGTGGAGCAGAGCCTGGAGGCGTTCCGCCACCGTCGGTGGACGTTCTCCATCCAGCACTGCAATGGCCGTGGGCGCGAGCCGGCAGCGGACTTGCTGACGGACGTACCAATAATCACGGAGAAAATGTGCCAGTTCGTGAGCCAGCGAAAAACGCTCTTCCGCATCCCCATCCGAACCATCCACAAAACAGACGCCGTGGCCAAACCTGGCAACCAGGCAAGCTCGTAATGGTCGATCCGGAGTCTCCAGCTCACAGACGATCCCGCAATCGCGCAGCCATCGTCGCACCGTGGCGATACGGAGCCCGGGAAGTGACACCACCGTCAAAGGCACGGCCCTGGCAATTGGCCGGCGCAGGTTACAGGGAAATGCCGGCGAGATTCCTGCCTCTTTCCAAAATGCAGCCGACAATTCGGCTACCCAAACCGGGACGTTCACGGATCACCTCCTCCTTACCTCTTATCCTCGGTTGGGATGGCTGCATCGCGCGCGGCCGTGAGGGTGCCTTGGCTTGGACCGGGGCGACTCAGTTGGATCAGGGCCTGTCCCCGGCGGAGGACGTCCGCCAGTGCATCGGGATGGACCGTGAATGTTCTTGAGATCTCCTCCACTCCCTTTTGGAAAGCCCTCGCCTCTTCGGCCGGAGCGCGGCAAAGGCGGAGCAAGTTCAAGGTATCGCGCTGGCATCCGAGGACTTCGACCAACCGTTCCTCGGCCAACCCTTCGCTCTGCGCGTACAGCCTAAGCAGGCAGCCAAGAAAAGCTGGGTCATCCTCGACACGGCGGGCTAAAGGATCAAGAGGATGCTTCATGGCCGGATTTGGTCCTCTTTATCCGCTGGTTCAATTTGTCCTTGAGGCGTTTCACTAGGGCACGCTGCTGCGGAATCGACAAATGGCCGAGACCACAAGCCTCGACATACACCGCGGTCTTCCGCTCCCCTTGCAACAAAAGGTCGAGAACGCGCAGCTCCGTTGGCGTCAATCCCGCACGCACAGCGGGAAGGACATGCGCCGCGGCCCACTGCGCCGACTCCTTCCGTTGAAGCGGGAGCGAAGGATCCTCCTCCCTCCCCAAATACTTCTCTGCCAACGGCGATTGTTCGACACTTTCCCAAGTTTTTCGGGCGCGCTGATGCCTTCGTTCTTGCCGCAGCAGATTCTGCACATCTCGCTGGGCAGACAGTTGCAAGTATCCAAACAAGCCGATGGCCTTTTCGCGGCAGGGATCGTAGGATCGCGGATTCTTCATGAGTGCGTACAGCGCTTCGACCGCAGCCGCATTGCAAAGATCCTCTTCAAGCCGGCAGTTGTGCCTAACCAGCCACTCGATCAAAGGATTGAAAAATGCCTGGGCCAGCTCGGCACTCGCCGTGCAATCGCCCGCGACGAGACGGCGGTGTAGCTCCAGCTCCTGCTCACGATTGGGCAAGCATTGGGGGGATTGCTGCGAAGGATTCTTCATGCTCCACCCCGGCACTTGGGACTGGCTGATCCCAATGATATCTGAACGCGTGAACAGTATACCATCTCGATCGGGGTGATCAAGAGCGCCGCCGAAAAAAATCGTGTTCTATCGGAAATCTGCGTAGCGTGTCGAACTTGCCTTTCTACGAGGGAAGGTACTGGTGGGGAAACGCTTCCCCAAGATGATGGAGGAAGCAGATGTCCGAGTCGCTGGTGTGCCCTCATTGCAAGGTTCCGGTCGAAGCGCCGAGCGCCTTCTCTGTTCCGATTGGGGAACCGCTGCGCCAGCGCATCGAAATGATGATGGACGCCTTCATCGCCTTGAAGAATGACCTGGAAGCCGAGAAACGAATGATGCACCGACAGTGGGCAAAACGTGAATGGCAGCTCGAACAAGCCGTCCTTCATAGCGTTGGCCTGTACGAACACCTGGCCACCATGCTCGGGCCGGGCTTTCCCCATGTTGCGAATCTCGAAGCCCCCGTTTTCGATGTGACCTCTGATCTCCTGGCGCTCGAGCCGGTCCATGCCGTTCTTGAGAGTTCACCATTTTGAGATCGGGAGATAGCATGGCCAACTGCGATGACCTGATTCCGGTTCGTGCCCTGAACCAAGTGACCTATTGTCCGAGGCTGTATTACCTCGAGTACGTCGAATCGATCATGCCGCTCAACGAGCATGTCGAAGACGGCCTCTTTCAGCATCGCCGCATCGATGATCCGAACCTCCAGAGTCGTCCTCGGAAAGAAGGCGACGCGCTGCACACGCGGAGCGTCCAGATCAGTTCCGAACGGCTGGGGATCTCCGGTAAACTCGACCTCATTGAGGAGAAGAAAGGAGCCGTCTATCCGATCGAATATAAGCGTGGCAGTGGGCCGCCGGGTGGCGACGGTGTGGCTTCTTATTGGGACAATGATGCCGTGCAGCTCTGCGCCCAGGGGCTGCTCCTCGAAGAAGAACTCGGCGTGCCGGTGCCGCGTGGCATCCTTTACTACATCGGCAGCAAGAGCCGGGTGGACGTGCCGTTGGACGATCACCTCCGGGCCAGGACGCTGAAGGCGATCCAGACGGTTCGTGAGCTTTCGGACCAGGACGCGCCGCCGGAGCCGCTGCCGGCGGAGCTTCGCCATCGTTGCTTTGGCTGCTCCTTGGCGACGGTCTGTCAGCCCGAAGAGACGCTCTACTGCTTGGACCGGCAACCGCTCGCGCCGGCCCAGGAATCTGCCGGGGGCATTACCCGCGTGCTTCCGCAAAGCGATGAAGGGGCCGTTCTTTATCTTCAGGAGCCCGGCTCCCATATCGGCAAACGGAGCGAGCATCTGGTCATTCGCAAGGACGGCACGGAGATCCAGCGGACACCGATCGCAGCGCTCCGCCAGGTAGTGGTCTTTGGCAACGTGCAACTGTCCACGCAAGCACTCGAATGCCTGGCCAACCTGGACATTGCGGTCGTCTACTTGACGTCCTACGGCAAGTTTGTGGCTGCGCTGATGCCGGCCCCCACCAAGAATGTCAACCTGCGGGTCAAGCAAATCAAGCGGTTCAGCGATCCTCAGCAAGCGCTCACCCTGGCCAAGGCGGTCGTAAAAGCCAAGATCAACAATCAGCGCACGCTCCTGATGCGCTCATTGCGGACCCGCGCCCTGGATGAACCGAACGGCGGCCAGACCGTTCGCGGGAGCGACGAGCCGGCCGCACAAGAGATGGCGGAGCTCTTGAACCGACTCGACCGCATTTGCGACCCTGCTGTCCTCTTGGGCACGGAGGGGCAGGCGGCCGCGCTGTACTTTGGCCAGTTTGGGCGGATGCTGAAGACGTCTGCGCCGGGCCGGGAATTCGACTTCAAATCGCGTAATCGGCGGCCCCCGCGCGATCCGGTGAATGCGCTTTTATCATTTGCTTATGCGATGTTGCTGAAGGATTGCTTCTCGGCGCTCTGCACGGTTGGCTTTGATCCGTACTTCGGCTTTTATCACACCAGCCGGCATGGCAAGCCGTCGCTCGCTTTGGATTTGATGGAGGAGTTTCGAGCCGTCATTGCCGATTCGGTAGTTCTTACGCTGATCAACAACGGCACGCTCCAGCCCAAGGATTTCCTGGCATGGCGCGAAGCGTGCCAATTGAGCGAAGATGGCCGGAAGCGTTTCTTCCAAACCTATGAGCAGCGGAAGGCGACCGTGGTGACGCATCCGGTGTTCGGATACAAGATGAGCTACGGGAGGATGCTCGAGGTTCAGGCGCGGATGCTGGCGGCTCATGTTCGGGGCGATATTCCGACGTACACGGGTTTCATGGTGCGCTGAGCAAAGAGACCGTAGTCCGTGGCCCGTAGTCCGTAGCCACCACGGAGCGCGGATTGGGGTCACGGACTGCGGAGTTCGGATGATGGACAGCTACTTGGTGGCGTATGATATCTGCGACCCAAAACGGCTGCGGAAGGTGGCCCAGACGTGCGAGGATTTCGGCTTTCGCCGGCAGTACTCGGTATTTCTTTGCCGGCTTACCGCGGCGAACCTTGTGCGACTGAAGAGCCGGTTGTATGACATCATCGATCTGCAAGAGGATAAGGTTTTGTTTATCCCGCTGTGCAATCGCTGCGCGGATGGGATCGAGGCGTTGGGCCGGCCGGTGGAGAAACACGATGCCAAGGATGTGGTGATTGTAACCTGATGAATCTGACTTTCGACAACCTGTTTCAGCGTGCGACTGGTGCGCCGAAGTGCTTGCCATACCAAGAACGGCTTGCTGTCGGGGATCCCCTTCCGACGTTGCTCGATGTACCAACTGGTCTTGGAAAGACGGCGGCAGCGATCCTGGCTTGGACGTGGCGACGCCGGTTCGCTCAGAAAGATACTCCTCGCCGTCTCGTTTACTGTCTGCCCATGCGAGTCCTCGTCGAGCAAACCTTCACCGAAGCGGTGAAATGGCTGGATCGACTCGGATTGCTGGCAGGATCAGCCGAATGGACGGAGCGGGGGCCAGACCATTTGCCAACCATGTGGGCCCAGCTAGTGCGCAGCGTAAACGGGCAAGGTCGAGGTTACTTGTCCAAACCTGATGCGGAATACGACAAGAAGGGCTGGGCGGCCACCAGTGGTGATCTCGGACAGTACCCAATCGCCGTTCACCTCCTGTTGGGTGGCGAAGAAAAGTCGGACTGGGCATTGTGGCCCGAACGGGACGCCATCCTAATCGGCACCCAGGACATGCTGATTTCGCGGGCGCTCAACCGCGGCTACGCAGCTGGTCGCGCCCGCTGGCCGTTGGAGTTCGCGTTTTTGAATAGCGATTGCCTGTGGGTCTTCGATGAAATCCAAATCATGGACACCGGGCTTGCCAGTAGCTTGCAACTCGACGCCTGGCGTCGCAGCCTTCGACTGCGACCAGCACGGGATCGGTTTCCCGAGACGAAGGCCAACCATACCTCGCGCCCTTGCAACTCGTTGTGGATGAGCGCGACGATGGCGAAGCACTGGCTGGAGCGCGCAGTGGACTCGTCCTCTCAGGTCGAGGCGGCCTGGGCCGGTCGGCATCAACTCGAAGACTCGGAGCGAACTGACACGTCGCTTCGCAGCGGGCAGTTGTTCCAGATCAAGAAGCCCGTCGTTCAGCCACCGATTCCGGCGCTTGAGAAGCCGAAAACGAAAGACGGCCGAGCAGACAAGACCGATGCAGAACGGAAACAGGGCGAGTATCTGAGCCGGCTGGCTGCGCACATCGGGGAGCCGCAAAACCATGCCCAAGATGGCTTGACGCTCATTATCGTCAACACGGTGGATCGAGCGCGACGGCTCTACGAGTTGCTCAAGAGGCAAGAAAGCCTGACGTCGGTTTCGATCAAGCTGATTCATTCTCGCTTTCGGCCACTTGAACGAGAACAATGGGCGTCCTTCCTCGGCCAAAAGGACACGAGTCGCCGAATCCTGGTTTCGACACAGGTCGTGGAAGCCGGAGTCGATCTCTCGGCGTGCGTGCTGTACACGGAGCTTGCCCCCTGGGCGTCCCTGGTACAGAGATTCGGCCGATGCGCGCGCTACCCAGGAGATGCAGGCAAGATCACCTGGCTGGATCTGGATCTCGGCACCGAAAGGCAACCGGTTGACCACTGTGATATACCGTATGACCGGGCTGAGTTAGTCGCTGCACGTGAGAAGCTCCAGTCGCTTACCGACGGCGGGTTGCAGTCTTTGGCGAAGATCAAAGAGGACATCGAGGGCGAAGCGTCAGGGGAGCATGCGAAGAGGCTCTTTCCCTACGAGCCGCGGTTCGTCCCGCACGACAAGGACCTTTTCGACCTGTACGACACCACGCCTGACCTCACCGGGGCCGACGTGGACATCTCGCGGTTCATCCGCGACGGTGAGGAACTCGATGTTCAAGTCTTCTGGCGCGAAGTGTCGAGCGACTTCACGCCGCTGAAGAAGGATTGCCCGCACCGGCGCGAGCTGTGCCCGGTGCCGTTCCATCGCTTTCGCGACTTGCTGCGGGCGCTCCGGAAGGCCGGTCGCATGTGGCGCCGGAATTATCGGACGGGCTGGGAACTGATCGACCCACGCGACAGCGAGCAGGTCTATCCCGGTCAGGTTTTCATGCTGGAGAAGTGTTGCGGTGGCTATGACCGCGACCTCGGATGGACCGGAGTTCCCACTGATCGCAATTTCGACTTGCTCCCTCCGACCGAACCGACGAAGGCAACGGCTCAGGACGATGAAGAAGACGCGGACGACCTTTCCCAGATCAACGCTTGGCTGACGGTTGAGGAACACACTGGCGACGTATGCGCCAAGTTGGAAGAACTTCTCAATCCCCTCGGATGGACGCAAGACGATTGCTCTGCGGAGATCAAGGGCTACGTGAAGATCCTCCGACTCGCGGCCAGGCTTCACGACTGGGGGAAGGCTCACGGTGCATTCGCTGCGAAGTTCGACGCAGAACGAGTTCGCGATTCGCAGGTGACGTCGAAACTGGCGGGGCAACCGGCGGCAAAGGCTCCTGATCCTGCCTGGCGAACGGACAAGATTCGGCAGCAACCCCTCGGCACACCCGAAGCCGATCGCGACCGACGACGCCCTGGTTTCCGTCACGAGCTGGCCAGCGCTCTGGCGATTCTGGAAGCCCTCTACCGAGCCAAGCCCGATCACGATGGGTTAGCGTGGCCCGGTGGCCTCAAGAAAGCCGACTTCGGCGAGGTGCCGACCGACGCTCCTGTCCCAGGCTTGGCCGATGACCCGTTGATGAAAGAACTCATCGCACTCAATGCCGATGAACTCGACCTGCTGGTCTATCTCGTCGCGGCGCACCACGGCAAGGTGCGGATGTCGCTGCGGAGTTCACCGGATGACGACCGCGACGACGTGCCTGATCCCTGCCCGAGCGGCAAACGCCAGGCTTGCGGAGTCCGGGATGGCGACGAGGTACCAGAGTGCAAGATCCCGGACGGTGAAACGCGGACGGTGACGCTCTCGCTCGACCCGATGGAACTCGGGTTGTCCCCGCGTTACGGTGCGTCGTGGCGAGAACGGACTCAACTGCTCCTCGAACGCCTCGGGCCATTTCAGTTGGGCTATCTCGAAGCTCTCCTTCGGGCCGCGGACTGTCGGGCCAGCGCTGAGGAAGACGAGCGCGGAAGGGAGGGCACCTGATGGCCGGGCACATTCTCGAACTCGGCGGCTGCACCCCCGAACCACTCGGCAACTACCTCAAGGGGCTGGGCGTTTTCCGGCTGATCGCCGAACAGGCCGACCCCCAAGCACGAGCGTGGTGGAAACAGGGGGTATTCTGGCTCCAGAGCAAATGGTCCCGAGAGGAGGTGATAAGTTTCTTCCTGCACGGGATTGGCGAGGACAAGACGCCGATTTACAGCCCGACTCCAATCTTCGCCCCGTGGGGCGGGCGATCAGCATTTCTGAAGGATGGCGGGAATTCCAAAGCCATCGCCAGGCTCAAGCGCCTCCAAGCCGGAGAATCGACTTCGCCACGGTTCGGGCCGGCGCGAGAGGCGATCCGTGCAGCGACGGAACTCTTGGGACGACTCGGGATCACGACCAAGAAGAGCCGTGAAAAGGCAAAACAACGGATATTCGCTGCGTGCAGAAATGAATGGTCGGGCTCTGCGTTCGATTGGCTTGCAGCGTGCGTCGCGATTGAAGAGTATGCGGAGTACGGCTTTCTCTTCGGCACGGGGGGCAACGAGGGCAGTGCGAACATCACGAACAACTATTGGCGATTCGTGGAGGACGCCATCGGACTCCCGAACTCGGAACCGCTGCCAGATTCTAAGGAATTGCTGGCGGCTGCGTTATTTGCATGCCCGAAGGGACCGACCCAAGCGCGCCCGTCCGCTGGCGCCGCAAGATCGACAAATGAGAAACTCGATACGAAGGAGATTCCGGCGGGACAGCATTTCCCCGCCTCGACGAGTTCGGAGAACTACGGTCAGGACTACTACGGTGCAACCGCGGCAAACGCCTGGGATGTCGTACTGATGATGGAGGGTGGCGTGCTGTTCGCCGGGGCGACCACGAAACGCCTCTCTCAACTCGGGAAAGGGAAGGCCGCCTTTCCATTCATGTTAGACATGCTCTGCATCGGCGGCATGACGGACTCCCTCATCGACGAGGCAAAGCAAAGCCAGAATCCACTCGAAGCCAAATGTCAGGCAGAGTTTTGGATGCCCCTGTGGAGCGCCCCCAGCACATTTGGTGATCTGCGGAATCTCATTACCGAGGGGCGTCTGCAACGCCCGTCCGGAAAGCCCGCCGAGCATACGCTGCACGCCAAAGAAGCTGTCGCCGCGCTGGGCACGGCACGGGGGCTGACCGCCTTTCACCGAGTGGGGTTGTACCGTCGCCGTGGAGACATCTACATCGCGACCTCGTTGGGCTACGAGACTGGACATTCGGGGGACCAACGGGTGATCGGCTTGGTAGATGAACTTGCTGGATTCAGCGCGGAGGTATATCGAAAGCTGCGATTGAAGGACCGCGAAGATCGGGCCAAGGCCCGGAACCTTCCCGAGCGCATCGTTCGGGCAAGAGAACGGTATCACCAAAGTCTTGCAACGCTTCTCGATCTAACACCTGGAGCCGCCGAGACTGCGCAATCTGTTGCGTCTGTCCTCACCGCAGTCGCTCACATCGAGTGGGAAGTCAGCCTAATCAAGGATCGTGAGCAGCTGCTGAACCCGTGCCCCTCGCTTTCCCAGAAGACGATGCCGCACGAGGGCGGTAACACAGAATTCCGACTCGCACGGGCCATCGCGGGCATCGCGGCCTGGGGCGAATCGTCCGAGACGAATCGGCCCGCCGTTGAAGCCATCCGCTCGAACCTGTTGCCGGTGCGGCGCCGTGGCCGAGCCTGGAAGTGGGACGAGACAAGCCGCAGTGCCGTATGGTCGCGAGGAGCATCGCTGAGCGCCAACCTGACCAGCGTACTTCGTCGCCGGCTCATCGACGCGGAACGTGGAAAGGGCGATGGATTGCCGCTCTGGAGCCAGCACGGGGCGACGTTTGCTGATCTGCTGGCGTACTGGAACGGCGAGGTTGACGAGGGGCGACTCGCGGAGCTAATTCACGGGCTGGCACTCATCAGCTCCGGGCAATGGGATCAGGATCGTATCGATGACTGGCAACAAAAGCGGCCGGAACGATGTGAGACACCGGATATCGACACGTCCCAAATCTACTTCGTCGATGACATTCCGCAGGGGAAGCTGCGAGTTCCGAAATGGTTGGAACCCGATTTTGATGCAGCTTGTGAACTCCCGCGTGTTTACCACCTGCTGAAACTCTGCTTCGTCGGCGGGCGCCTCCCGCGACGACCGGTTGAAGGGGAAGCTGCACGCGGAACCGGCGATGAGCTGTTCCCGCCAGCCTGCCTGGACATTCTGTCGTTGCTGGAGGCCGAACGGTTGGCTGACGCCGCACAGTTGGCCGGTCGCCGGCTTCGAGCGAAGGGCTATCCGGCGCTTCTCGTCGATCCCACTCTGAATCGCCAGCTGCGACAGGCAAATCGACCCACATTCGCAGACGAACTACGAATGACCGGCGAGAAATGCCGGCGTCTTGCTGCGATGATGTTAATTCCTGTTCAGGATCCCGGTGTATCCGCCGCGCTCGCCATCAAACCTCAATCCGCCACATAAATGGAGATTGCCAATGCCGATCGATTTCACCCCGCTCGATACCGCCTCGCGGCTGCTCGTCGAAGCCGAACTCAAGGTTGCCACCGGCGGCGGTGGCCGCTTCCAGCCGACCGGCTTCCCGAACCTAGGCCCGGCACTGTTCCGCGGCGCTGACGGGACGAACTGGCTGCTCGTAGAATCCTTCCAGTCGATGGCAAACAGACTGGAACTCGCTTCCTGGGACGAAGCGGCCGAACGTTACGATGAGGTGTGTCACGGCATCCCCTTCGTCCGCTCTACGGTTACTCTCAGGGGCGGTGCCACAGCGACGACCAGCAGCGTTCAGGAGTCGCATCGGCTTGCGTCGCCGTACATCCTCGACGGCAGACTCCGAGCCAATCGCAATGGGACCGAGCAGGAGCGAAGGCTCTGGGAGGAGTTGAAAGACGCACAATCGCCGCGGACTCTCGGGCTTCAGGACAACATTCCATTTCTTTTGAGAAATCATGCCGGTCGTCTGCTGCGCCTCGATGCGGGAAGCCTGCTCCACGGCGTGTGGCTCAGCACGAAGGTTGAACCGGATGGACGCAAGAGGAAGGCGCTGTGCGGAGGGAAGATTCGGTTCCCTCGGATGCTATCTGCGGTCATCGAAGCAAAAGAGCCGCAAACCGCAAACTCCGGTGGAGTAAAGCGGGAACGCATCATGGACCAAGCCGAGAGTGGAAGCACTGATGCGGAATCAGGCTTCGGGTCCGTCCCTTTCCCTCGTACCGACTTCACCTCGCCGGAGATCAAAGCCTACTTCTCCTTCGATCTTCAGTTGCTCCGCACCTGTGCTCTGGGCAGCCGAACTGAGCAGGAGCAGGACGGGCGCATCAGGCGAGTCCCTGCGTCTCAGGTTCTGACACAACCGCACAACCAAAGCAATTTCACGGACGAGGAGGCGTTTCTGATCCTTTGGGCTCTCTATAAGATCAAGCGATTCCTGACGGGGAGCATGGCCCTTCGTAGCGGTTGCACCTTCAAAGAAGGTTCCCTGTCGTGCCAGGAACCCTCTAGCTTCAGCCTGCCGACGTTCGAGGAGATCCATAGTGAGTTGATTAGCTTGCGTCAGCACCTGTTCCAGCGCGCCACCGACAACACTGTTGACCCTGCGCGGGACAACATTACTACAGTCTCATGGCAGGGGGAAGTGCCCATCGCTGCTGCGGACACGGCCCCCCACGAAAGCGGAGGTGAGGATGCTGGCAACGAGGGTGTGCCGGAAGGGGGAGGAGACGCATGAGACTGTCGATCTCGATCCGGTTCCTCACCGGCCGAGCGCACTTGCACCCCTGGCAAACGCACCACAACGAAGGCCGAGTCGAATGGCCGCCCTCGCAGTGGCGGTTGCTCCGCGCCCTCGTCGCCGTCGCGGGTCGGGGGCTGACGACACTCCCACTGCCGGATGAGAGTCCGCCTCCGAAGCCAGAACCGAAGATCGAAGTCAAGGGGCTTACGTCATTGAAGAAGCGCAACGTGCCTGAAGATACCCAGAAGAAACTGTTGCTCTCGAAGGGCTTCCTGACCCTCAAGGAGCCGCTCACGGGTGCTGAAGCTGACGCCTGGAAAGCGGCGAATCCCGGCGAGTCATTTGCTGCCGCCATCCACCGCGTCCAGGCCTTGATAGCCGCACCCGAAAAGCGCGCTATGGAGGACACCGAGGGTGATGAGATTCCTCTCTCCCGTCTTGCCCGGTTGCTCGCGTCGCTGTCGATGCCGCCTTTCATCTGGCTGCCGAAGACGGCGGGCGGGCATACCCGGCAATATTTTCCCACCGGAGTTACCGATCCGAAACGATGGATCGCACCGACAGGCTCTGCGGTTTTCGATACCTTCGCGACGGTGCGAAAGGACCAACCACTCGTTTTCCACTGGCCTGATGTTAACCTCGATCCGCAATCGCTCGGGGACCTCAAGTTGATTCTCGGCCGGATGACCTACTTCGGGCGGGCGGAGTCTTGGTGTCGCGCTCAAGCGCATGCTGCCGATGTGAAGGAACTCCCGGACGTGGTGACCGAAGGGATAGCACAAACCCATTGGCGCTGCACTTGCATTGAGGATACCGGCAGGGTGGACGGCAAGGAGTACCGAGACTACAACCTCGAACGCCGTCTCGCTCCGTGTGGGGACAAGGATCTGCAAGCTCAAGTAACCGATCTGCTACCTCGCACCAAACCCGTCGCCACAGAGGCTCGCCCACCAGACGCTGATTTTCGGGAACTCCTCAAGGGTGAACCCGCCCGGTACGCGCTTCTCCGCTGTCTGCTTCGGGAATCGGGTGAGGACATCAAAGATGGTCTGGATCGTCCCATCGGATCTCGCTGGGTTCACTATGCTGTTCCTCGTGCTGTTTTCGATGTGCCGCGTCCTGGACCGCAAATTCGAGCCGGCACATTCGAGTCCGTCAATCTTGTCGTGTATGCGCTGAACACGGCCACTGTCCACCGTCCGGTTCTACCGCCACTCACCGACACCTTGCTCGTCGCGGATCTTTTCCGCTCGGCCGTCATGGCACTGGCGCGCCACCCGGGCCGAGCAGTGAGCGGGCACGAGATGAACGGGGAACCCTGCCGTAATCACGACCACGCGTTCTGGTGGCCGACCGACGAAGACAATGACGGCCTGCTCGACCATATGACTGTCTATGCACGCGCCGGATTTGAACGGCACGAAATCGACGCCTTACGACGATTAACCCGGCTCCCCCAACGTGGCGGTCGCCCGGATCTCTTGGTCACACCGATTTATGTCGGACGAGATAGCGACTACCAATCGTGGCAATCATCAGGCAATGACCAATGTCCGAAACTGTTCGTTTCGGCAACGCCATACTTTTGTCCCGTTTCTCTGTCTCGCGGTAGGAACTCTCGTTCATCGCGTCCGCACAGCATCAAGAAGGATATTCGCAAACGACTGCGGCAACAGCAACTCATCGACCACGATGATGAGGTGGAGATTCACGAACTCGTATTCGATTATGAACCAGCAGAGTTGATGGCTGTTCAGCGCGCGGTGACCAATGGCGAGCTTTCTCAACCTGTCCCACCGCGCCAATATTTTCCAGTGATTGACCCACCAGCCAAGTATGCACAACTCCCGGAACTCGCGAGTCCCGTCGCCCGCAGCGGTCGTTATGAAGGCTGCGTTCAAAAGGAGCCTGACGCTGCTTTTACCTTCGGTGTTTCAAGCGGGATGCGTGTTCAGGGAGGTAGACGCTTTGGGCCCGCGAAAAAATAACTTCGCCGAATTGATCTATCCGTGTTAGGACGGTTTTGGGATAAGCGGAGCATGCATGATGCAACTGCTGTCGCACGTATACAACGGAAATTCGCGG
>Ga0070734_10002571_pt1 | contig 21397 bp, 21 predicted proteins | sample Coa_R1_8_FD_66444 | JGI IMG/M metagenome (GOLD analysis project Ga0070734, IMG submission 66444) | Surface soil microbial communities from Centralia Pennsylvania, which are recovering from an underground coalmine fire - Coalmine... | ecosystem: Environmental > Terrestrial > Soil > Unclassified ...
TGCGACATCGAGAGCTACATCTACCTGCCGCTCCTGGAAGAGACGGGTTACGTCCCGAGGGAAAAATACAGTTTCGCCAAGGAGATCCGCGAACACTCGCGGCGTATCGGCGAGCACTTCGATCTCTACAAGGACGCCCTTTTCCAGACCGAGATCCGGGCGCTGACCTGGCTCGAGGGCGAGAACCGCTGGCTGGTCGAGACCAGCCGTGACGACAAGATCAGGGCGCGGCACGTCGTGATGTCGAACGGGCCGCTCAACCGCCCCAAGCTGCCGGGCATCCCCGGCATCGACAGCTACAAGGGGCACAGTTTCCACACCTCGCGGTGGGACTACGGCTACACTGGCGGCGACTCCGAAGGGAACCTGACCAAGCTCGCAGACAAACGGGTGGCGGTCATCGGAACGGGCGCCACCGCCATCCAGTGCGTGCCGCACCTCGGCAGGCACGCCCAGCACCTGTACGTCTTCCAGCGTACGCCCTCGTCGGTCGACCTGCGCGGCAACCGGCCGACCGACCCGGACTGGGCGGCGGCCCTCCAGCCCGGCTGGCAGAAGGCGCGGATGGAGAATTTCAACACGCTGGTCTCGGGCGGCGTGCAGGACGAAGACCTGGTCAGCGACGGCTGGACCGACATCATCCGCAGCCTGATGTCGGTTGCGGCCGTGCGCGGCGACAAGCCGATGACCATGGAAGAAGTCGCCGAAGCCATGGAGTTCGCCGACTTCCGGAAGATGAACTCGATCCGCGCGCGGGTGGATTCGGCGGTCGAGGACGAAGCGACCGCCGAGGCGCTCAAGCCCTGGTACCGGCAATTCTGCAAGCGGCCGACTTTCAACGACGACTACCTGCCCACCTTCAATCGCCCGAACGTCACCCTGGTCGACACCGGCGGGAAGGGCGTCGAGCGAATCACGGAGAAGGGCCTTGTCGCCAACGGCGTCGAATACGAGGTCGACTGCATCATCTTCGCCACCGGGTTCGAGGTCGGCACCGACTACACCCGACGCGCGGGCTTCGAGGTGACCGGCCGCGGCGGCCGCACGCTGACCGAGCACTGGCACGGCGGGGCGAAGACGCTGCACGGATTCATGAGCCACGGCTTCCCCAACTGCTTCCACATGGGGGTGAACCAGTCGACGCTGACGCCGAACTTCCCGCACCTCTTAGCCGAGCAGGCGCGCCACATCGCCGACGTCGTCTCGGAAGCGAACCTCAGGCAGTCGAGCCGCGTCGAGCCCACCGCAGAGGCGGAGGCGGCCTGGGTCAAGGAGGTGAAGGACACCGCCCGCAACAACCTCGCCTTCCGCGAAGCCTGCACCCCCGGCTACTACAACGGCGAGGGCCGCGCCGGCGCCGGCGAGGGCCTGTTCGACAACCTCTACGGTCCCGGTCCGGTGCGCTTCTTCGAGATGATAAAGACCTGGCGCGAGACCGGCATGGAAGGCCTGGCGTTCAGCTGAGGCGTGGGCGCGGCTAGCCGCGTCCGACGAACGGCATCTGGTTGGCCATCACGGTCAGGAAAAGCACGTTGGCGTCCAGCGGCAGGCCGGCCATGTAGAGCACCGCGTCGGCCACGTGGCGGACGTCCATCACCGGCTCGGGCCTTATCTCGCCGTTCGCCTGCGGCATGCCGGCCGCCATCCGCCCGGTCAGCGGCGTCTCGGCGTTGCCGATGTCGATCTGCCCGCAGGCGATGTCGAAGGCGCGCCCGTCCAGCGAAAGCGACTTCGTGAGCCCGGTGATCGCGTGCTTGGTCGCAGTGTAGGGCGCCGAGTTCGGCCTGGGCGCGTGGGCGGAGATCGAGCCATTGTTGATGATCCGCCCGCCGCGCGGAGCCTGCGCCTTCATCAGCCGAAACGCGCCGCGCGCGCAGAGGAAGGCGCCCGTCAGGTTGGCTGCGACCACGCGCTCCCAATGGGAGACGGGCAGCTCGTCGATCGGAACCGGCGGCGCGCCGGTCCCGGCGTTGTTGAACAAGAGGTCCAGCCGCCCGAACGCGTTTTCGATGCGCTCGAAGAGGGCGTCCACCTGCGCGGCGTCGCCGACATCGGTCGCGACGGCGAGGGCGTGGGCCTGGGCTTCCCCGGCCAGCGCCGCCGTTTCCGCCAGCGGTTCTGCTCGCCGCCCGGCCAGCGCCACCCGCCACCCATGTTCGAGCAGCGCGAGCGCGACGGCGCGGCCGATTCCGCTGCCGGCGCCGGTTACGAGCGCGGTCTGCGGCATCAGTTGTTCTGGTTGCCGCTGGCGCTCGGGTCGGCGCCGAAGTGGTAGCCGGCAAGCTGCGCGGCGCCGCCGCGGAGCACGATCGTGACGCGCTCGTTGAGAGGCCCGTGCGCACAGTCGCGGGTGTATCCCTGGGTGCGGAACACGCCCTGGCCGTTCATATCGATGTGGATGTCCAGGCGCTTCTTCGGCGGCCCGCACGCGCCCATGTTGGCGTCGATCCGCTGCATCATGGCGACGAAATCCTGGCTCGAGATGGTGTTCCTGAGGTCGGTCGCCGCGCCGTCGTAGATCGCCTGGTACTGTTTGGCGGCCACCTCCTGGTAGAACTGCGCGGTCGCATCGTCGGCCTTCTTGGTGTCCGCGGCTTTCATGCAGCCGACCAGCGTCAGCGCCATCAGCGGGTAGAGCCCGTGTCGCTTGCCCATCGCCTCTTCGCCCCCTGACCGGAATCGTTAGCCGACTTCAGCCCGCTCCGCCACGACCTGGATCGAGCCCGCGCTCGTGCTGCTTCACGATGCCGGCAGCCGGATCGGCGTGAGGTCGAGGAAGCGCGGCGGGTCGCCGCCGAAGGTGATGCGCGCGCCCTCGCAGGGCGCGAAGACCCCGCCCCAGGCCGCGTGATCGGCGTCAGGAAAGCAGCTGACCAGCGCCAGCTCGATGTCGCCGGAATGGGTGACGACCAGCGCCGCGCCGCCCTCAGGGAGCGGCATCAGCATGTCGCGCCAGAGGCCGACGACCCCCGAGCCATATCGGTACGCCGCGCCCTCGGTCCGGACCAGGCGGCCCATGGCGGCGAGCGGCTGGGGGTCCTCCCACCAGCGGGAGGCTTCGTACTCGGCGACCGCCGCTTCGTCGCTCAGCAGCGGCACGAGATCCTGGTCGATCGCGAAGCCCATCGCGATGGCCGTCTCCCGCGCCCGCGGATAGGTGCTGGCCGCGACCCAGGCGAACGGCCCGATCTCAGCGCCGATCGCGCGCGCAAGGTCGACGCCCGCCTGGGAAAGCTGTGACCCGCTGGCGCCGGTTTTCCTGAGGCTGTGGCGGCGGACTTCCAGAGTGCGCATGTGCGAAGGGTCTTCCCATCCTGTCAGAGCGTGTCAGTGGCCTGCCCGGGATAGAGCCACCGGCCGGATGAGCCGCAGTTTGGGCACCACTTCGAACAAACCTAGGGTGCGAGGAACTCTGCGAGTTGGGCGGCGTCGGCGCTCGCGATCCGGCGATACGTCACTACCCGGTCACTGGTGCCGCTCGGCCGCGCTATCTGCATATCAGCCGGCCAGTCGACCACCCCCGGATTGGTCAATGCGGCTCCTTCGATACAACGAGCAGCCCACGTATCCAGATGGATACCCGGCGCGTTGGACGAGCCCCGAAGATTGTTTAGCTCCGCCAGAGCTTTCTCGCTCAAGGCAGCACCGCCGGTGCCGTCCGCTCCACAGTTTCCCAAAGCGGTAAGACGGGCCGTCTCGAAGTCCAGCTTGTAGACCTGTGCAGGATCGGCCGGGGTCGACGCGCAGGCGATCAGGATAGTTCCCTCGGGCGTGGCCTTCCCTTTGGCCGTGTAACTCTGGACCGCATTATTCCAATGCGTGCCGTTGAGTTGGCGAAAGCACTTCAGAAATTCGTGGTGATTCCCACCGTAGAAGCCGCCCAACGGCAGCACGGCAGCAATGAGCTTCGTGAGGTGCTCGGCCTCGCCTGCCTGAGCTAGCAGCACAGAATCGCTCCATCTGTGAACCTTGCAAGCTCGTATGCTCACGTTGCCAGCGTAGGTGCGGCTGGTGTCGCCAGCGACAAACGCAATCTCGGCGTCGGCGTAGGCAACAACGGCAGTCACAGTCTGCCCCCTTTCGGCAACGACTCAGGACCCGCGAACGTCGAAACCCAAGAAGCGGAGAGCCTTCGCCATCCTTCCGTTCATAGGTGGGCAAAGCTCCGGTCGGAGTGTGCCGAAGAGCTCTAGCGCCGAAAAGCGCCCGAACATCCGCAGCTTCATCTTGGGATCATAAAGCACATCGTGGAGTCGAACGATGAAGTCGCCGGAGCCGTGGACGAGGTGTCTCAGGGTGTGCTTCACCTTCGCCACGTCTTGCCCATTTGCCTCCCAAAACGCCGCCGGCAGATGGGCCAAACCTCCCTTCACGAACCGGAGCTGCTCTGCGAAGGCGTGGAGGGAAGTGAACGCGTGTGAGAGTTCATCCTTGGATGCCCTGTCGATCGCCTCCGTCGTACCGAACGTCCGCTGAACACGTTCCAACCAATCCACGTAGCTATCCGGAACGTGCGAGCGCTCTGCCTTTGACCACTCGTCGCCGAGGGCGAGAATCTCTGTGCGTCTAGATGCTTGGTCGCGGAGCGGAGCGCCCTGCCAGGAGTCGTCGCCTGGAGCGTGCGTCAGGCGGACCCAGTTTAGGAAGCGGTTGGTTTCATTGGCTTCGCCCACGCCGGACAGCTCGGGCAGTCGGAAAGCATTTGCGACCAACAGATCGTTCACTTCGCTGAACGCTGGGCGATATTGTTCGTAAACCTGCCGACGTAGCTCTTGCAGGAATATCTGCTCGCCGGTCTTGGTTCGGCTCCTCACGTCGATGTTGGGAGGGGCGGCCTTCCCGACTGCTTGCTCGATCAGGGTATCTGGGTCGGGGCCTGCTCTGGCGATCGCGGAATGGGCTTGGCGGAACGCCGCTAGCGTCTCGGTCGTCAGCACGAGCGCAGAGTCCCAGAGTTCGACAAACAGCGCCCTGATCTCTTCGAGGGTTTCTAAGTCATCGATTTGGACCGTCGCCTCGCGGTTCGACAGCATTCCCCCGTCCGTGAGATTGGAGGAACCGACCAGAGCAGCTGTGTCGAAGACGTAGATTTTGGCGTGGAAGCGATGGGTCAAATACCGGACTGCTAAGTTGGCGAGTCCATGCGTCGCGGCTAGTGCCTGGGGGCTGGTAGCTGCGTTCAATCCGACCAGCAACTGAACCAACTTGCCACCGTTGGCCGCGCGCACAATCGGATCGGCCATGGTGAAGTACGGAGCTGCTAGGGACAGCTGGCTCGACGTCTGAATGAGCTTGTTGAACGGATTGAGGACAAAATCGCCGACACCGTTCGAATAGAGCCGAGTCATTGGCCATCTCGCCGCGAGCTGTTGCTGTCATCGACCGGCCAGACCCGAACAGCCATCGCCTTGAATTCCCCGACACCGAGTGATCCGCGCTCGCGGGACTTTGACGGGATCAAAAGGCGGTCCCTGACCGACGACATTGGTGCTTCCCACATCTCGAAGGGATCGAGCGTGGTCACATCGAGGAGAACGAGCAGGACCTTATCGCACGGTGCATCGCGTTTGATCCGCGACAACCGTTGACCGGGTTTCATAGGTAGCTTGCAAGCGCGACCCTTGATCTGGATGCGCTCCTCTCCCCGAAGGGCGTCGTAGCCCTCCGTTCGCGGCGGAGCGAGGCTTAGTCCGAGCGTCTCTGCTGCGACGTACTCCGCCACTTCGCCTGTCACGCCGAGAGGCTTGCCGGTCAATCGGTAGTATTCGACCCCCAACCGCCGGGCTTGAGCCAGAACATCTTTGAGGCGTTCCAACGCCTCACTTCCCTCGCAAGATGGGTCGCTCATAAAGGAAAACGGGTTCCTGTCGCTCCATGAAGCCAGCCTCTGTCGCGCCAGGTGCTAACTTGCCCTCTGGTACCCAATCGAAGCGGTAACAGGAAAAGACTAGCTCGCGGTCGGCGGCCCAAACTCCCGTGACGAAGGCCGCCAATGCCGGATCGTTTGGCAGTGAGTAACTGAGCGTCGCCCCTACTTCATCCCTCATCAGAAGCCCGACAGGCGGACCGCCCAACTTCGGAAAGTGCGACTGCAATAGCTCGGCGCGCTCTGTCAGCGGCAGACCTTGGTCCGCTCGAAGTCCGGCGTAGTGATCCCACTGGTTCGTGGCAGCGGTGTCGAGCATCCAAAGAAGGGGCTCGCCGCGCAGCTCGGGCAGATCGTGCCTTGTCGTCTCACCGGACGCTCGGAAGCCGTTCTGATCGTACCCCACGGTAAAGTCTCGCGTCGTGAAGCTGAAACGGCTCACCGTTGCGCGCCCCAGACCCACGAGGCCGGCGGCGCGTGCGCGAGCACTGTTTGATGCGAGAGCGCCATTTCCGTGATCGGGCGCTCAACGAACTGTTTCGATCTGAGTTCAGCTAGCACCGACTCAAGATCGACTGCCCTGCCTGGAAAGGCGGTGTGCCGAAAGGAAGCGTGCAGGAAGCGGCTCGCGCTGGCGGCAGCGGAGTCAAACGCAGCTTGGAGCTTCTGGAGAAGCCTTCCCCGAGGATCATCAATGAACACCTCAGCTAGGACGTATCCCGCGTCATGGCCCCGGCCCTCCACTACACCGATCGAGAACCAGCCAATCCGGTCGGTATGCTCGCGACGCGGGGGCTCTTGGATCAAGGTAAGTCTGGCTCGGATCGCGCTCTCTGTTCCGAAGTCAAAGTGAACCAGCCCCAACGCGATCGCCTCGGTTTCCCCGTCGGGTCGGGTGGTGAAGGTGGTTTCAAGGCACGAGAGGGCAAGGGTCAGCCACTCGTCCCGGAGAGTCCACTCGATGGCTTTGTCTTCCAGGCTGGACGCGACCCTTAGCGTCGGACTCTTCGAAGTTGCACCCTTCATCGGTCCTATCTCACCACCTCGGTTCGGGTTGGTATGCCATCTGGCTGACCGCCTTGGTCGCGTCGCCTCGCCCGCGATAGGTCCCGAGAACTGGCCCGCTCTGGTCATCTAGGGCGGCCACGCGGTGAAGAGTCCAGCGTTTGTCCTTGGTCGGTGCGAGGCGGTAAGTGCGGCCGTTTTTCATACGACAGTGCCAATCGGCGGTGTCGCGAAGCTGAGTCCAGCCGCAGTCAGCACCCGACAAGAGTCGCTGTTCCCGAGCGAGCCGATCTTGCTCACGCCACTCGCGGTATCGCTCTTCTTGCTCGATCCGAAGCCGCTGTTCTTCCTGCTCGATGTGTTCTTGCAGTGCCCAGACGATCGCCGGCATGGCAGTGCCGTCGCTCTTCTCGCGTTTGAACAGGTCCACGCAGCCGGCCTGAAGCCGTTCGTCAGGCCACGAGTGCTCTTCGTCCTGCACCGCGCGAAGGCGCTGAGCCACGTCGGTTCGCGTGAGCGCTGCTCCCGGCAGGCCGTTCAGGTACTCGCGCAGCTCATCGAGCGGCACCCAGCTTGGAGCGGCCATTCGGATTAGCCTGTCTCGCTCCTCAGACCACTTGTCCCAAAGCTTTTGTCGGCTCGCGCATTCTCTCACGATCTGGCGCGCAAGGGTGTCGAGCGTGTTCGGGTCGCGGATGTGCCGCAGCGAAGGACTGCGCACATGGTTGAATATCAGCCGACGTACTTCAAAGAACCGATCGTCATCGAGCACGGCCCGAACCTCCCTCAAAGGACCCGGCCGAACGCGGCCGGCGACAGAGGGTCGCCATTCAGTTTGACGGCTGTTTGTTCGTCTGTTGGTCCGCTAGGTCACGGAGCCGGCGGCCCATCTTGGCGGAAAGCGGTTTTTCGCCTTTGAGCATTCGTCCTAGCGTCGGATGGGTCACGCCGAGCGCGGCGGCCAGTGCGCGAACACCGCCAAGGTCGTCAGCCAACTTCAGGCCTAGCTGCCGCGCAGAGGTCTTGGCGGACTCCGCTTCTCCGGCGAACTGCCGCAGCGCCTCCGCTGCGCGGGCGAGGTTGAGGAGCGCGCTCGGGTTGACTCGCCGCCTTGCGCGGAGATCGGCGAGCGTATGGTGAGAGACCCTCGCTTCGGCGACCAGCATGCGCTCGCTGATCCCTTGCATGCTCAAGACCGCCTCGATCTCGGCGAGGATCGCGTGCGGCTTGAGACCCCCGATAACCCACTCAATGGCGTCGTCGTCGCCTTCGCCGAAGAGCTGGCGCTCCTCCAAGTTGTCGGCTTCCTTGCCGATCGGCAGGAACGCGAACGCTTCGACTCGCCGACGGCGCAACGTCCCTCGCTCGCTGTCGTAGCCGCCTCGGAACTTCGCTTCTGAATGGAGGTGATGGCGGGCCAGGGACCGCGCGTAGGATTTCAGCCAGGTCCACGGGATCGCTTCGCCCGTCTGCCTATCGAAGACAGGCGGCGGGTCTTTGGTCAGGTCGCTCGAATAGCGGGAAGTGGGTCTCAGCGGGCCGCGCCGGCGCGCTGTCGTTCCGCCTGCCTCGGGGTCGAGAGCGGCCATGCCCATTCCAGACTTTGCTTGGTAGGTCAGAAGGAAATTGAACGGCCCAACGCGCTCAGTTTCCGGAGCAGCCTCGTTGTAGGTGTCAAACCAACCGAGCTGTGCCCGATTGGTCGCGGCGTAGCGGCTCGCAGCTGGGAGATCGAAGTTCGGCAGCCGATCAAAATCGGGCGAGTCCGGGCGTCCGGCATCGTGGGCTTTGATGATCGCCCGCCAAAGGTCTTCCTGCCAAAGCTCGACGCCGATGCGCTTGATACGTTCGGCCTTGTCCGGATCGGGATAGGGCGCGAGCAAATGCCCAAGGCCGTGGGCGGACGCCTTGCGAATGATCGGCTCGCCCGCCTCATCCCGGTCGAACAGGACATAGCGTTTCGCTGAGATGGCCAAGCAGCTGACCGGCCGCAGCTGGTCCGTTGCCTGGTCCGCGCCCGCCGGAAAGTTGACCTTTTCGAGCTGTAGCAGCGAGCCCTTCATCTCGTAGGGATTAAGGGGCTCGAACCATCGTCGCACCGTCTGCACACGCTCGATGAAGTCGGCGACGCTCAGCCCGGCCGTGTTCGCGATGGCCAAGCTGTCGGTGTCGCAGAAGGCCCAATCGAGCCCCCGATCGGCCGCGTTGCGTTCAGCGAGAGCGAGCATCAATCGCGCCCCGCCGGTAATGAGCGTGCCAAGCAACGGGTGGAAGTACGGGCCAGGGTCTTCGGCTCGGTTGGTTCGGAAGGTCGTTCCCTTTCCCCGAAAGTCAAAGCCGACAACGTTTCGCGGAGCATCGAGCCGGCGCACGTTCAGCTCCATGAAGATCCCGTAGCTGGTCGAGTTGGCGAGGATCTTGAGTGCCTGGGACGCCGCGCTTAGGGCCGGTCGGTCAGAGGGCGACGCCTGCCGCTCTTGCTCTTGGACCCGGCCCCGTCGGTCGATCAGCCACTTGTAGAAGTCGACGCTTTGCGGATCGATCTCCTCGCCTTCAAGAGTGATGGTTCGAAGGCCGGCCTGCGGATCGCCCGGCTCGAAACGGATCGCCGACAGGACTTTGGGGGGGCGGCCCGTCAGGAGCGCGCTCGCCAGCACATCCGGCAGCGTGAACCACATCGGCTCAGGGGCCGAGAACCGATTGAGCCCGATGGTTGCGTGTTGTTCGCCGGGATAGGCCGCCCGCACCGGCAAGCAGTCGTCATCGGGCGCGATCTGGACGATGGCGGACAGCTCGCGCCACGTCTCGGGCCGCTGAAGCCGATCGAGAGTCACAGATTGGACCAGCTGGCGGACTTCCTCGGTAGCGTCTCGCTGGATCACGCACTCGGCGATGACGAACCGCCAAAGACCAAGGAGCGTGCAAACGCTCGGGTACATCGAGCGGAAGTCGCAGTGGATGACCGGCACGATCTCGCGCCGAATGTGCACTTCGGCGCGGCCGCCATAGTAGGTGCCCATGAGCCGGCCGATTTGCTCAGGTGGAAAGCTTCGCTGGCCTTCAAGCCAAGGCTTGACGTTCATCGCCCGCAGGAACGCCTTGCCGAGGCTCGCCTCGCTGTAGAGTTCGAAGAGACCGGTCTCGGTGAGGCCGTGCGCCTCGTACCGCCCAGCAAGCTCCGCGAAACACTCCCAAGTCGCCTGCACGTCAGCGAGGCAATAGCGGACCATCTCGATGGTGATCGGGCCGCTGTAGTCATCGAGCGGGCTCTTTTGGGTCGGGGTGCCTAGAAGTCGCGTCAGGCTTTCGAGCGAATGCGATCCGCTCGTGAGCGCTGCGGCCAGCGTCTTCACGTCGACGAAGAACCCGCGATCGGGAGCCCGACCCGGACCACCGCCCGCAAACTGGATGAACGCGGCTCGGCGGGAAAGATGCTTCACCCGAATGTTGGGGCAGCCGGCGGCAAGGGCGAAGCTGAATCCGCCTCTCATCTTCCCTTTGGCGAAAGTGTGTCCGGTCGCGACGCGCGAGATGTCGAACGGCAGATTGAAGCCGATGATCAGCGCGCCAACGTCAAGGCCCCACGCATAGATAGCGTGCTCGATAAACTCGGCGCGTGAGCGCAGGCGGAGTCTTTCGCCAGCCTCGCTCGGTTCCTCTAAATCCAACGCGCTTGCTAGGATGGCGATCTCATCAGGTGTGAGATCGTCGCCGTAGAAAAGGCCGCGCTCAAAGAGCCGACCGCACCGCCGAAGCTGGTACGCCCCGAAACGCAACCGTTGCGAAGGGTCGGTTGTGGATTCCGTGTCGAACGCGACTGAAAACTCCGACGGCCAACGACGACGATGCGCCACTGACGGTCGCCGGCCGCTCGGCACGTATGCCCGTAGCTCGACAATAAGGCGGTCGACCGGGTCGTCTTGCGGCGAACCGTCCGCCGACTCCATTGGCTCAGCTGTCGAGCTTGATCCCGAGCGCAGCTAGGCGGAACAAGAGTTCGGCAATCTGCCTAAGTCGCTCGGTGATAGCCTCCAAGTAATCGACGATCCCGAGTAGGGCATGCCCGGCCTTCTCGATCGGGTTCATGATGCGCGGGAGGGTCGGGCTCTCGGCCGCTTCATGTGCGGTCTTCTTGGCGTGGCAGTTCTTGCACGTGCCCCAGACAAAGTCTGAGCCTGCTTTCCGTTCGACGTGCTCGACCTCGAAGCAGTCCGGATCGGTCTCGCCGCAGATGCAACGGACGTTGCGGACCCCGAGGCTCTGAAGCTTCCGCCATCGGGCGGCCATGCGGCGTTGCAGCCGGTCAAAGTCGTCCACGGCCTCAAGCCACGTCGGCGTAGATTTCGAGGAAGTCGAGCTCGCCGATGCTGTCGAGCCGGCGAAGAACGTTCGGCCTCGTTTCGTACTCGTGGAAGCGGTTCCGCGTGTCGCGGACGCCTTTGCCGACCCACGGCTCAAGAAGGCTTGCGCGGTTCGTATCGAGGAACCGGTCGACCGACCGCCAATAGGCGCTCAGCGCAGTGCCCTCGTTGCGCGGCAGGGTGACGGTCTTCCGTTCGCCGTTGGATGCGATGAAGTAGTCCACGGGTCGAAGGTCGAAGATGACCCAGCTCCGGCCCCTGCGCTCCGAAGTCGTGCTTTGCAGTCGGTAGCGGCGAAGCTTCTCGACGCTCACGCCCTCGGCCTTCGCCGCAGCGCCCTGGCTCTCGCCATGCTTCATACGGGCGAGCGCCTTCTCCAGCGGCGACTGCCGCGCGATCGGCCCCGGCGGCGGCTTTGGCAAGTCGGCCGCCCTCGGATGACCGCGAGCCACTGATCGGCTCTTGCCGGCCGCCAGACCGCGCCTCACGCGCCGTTGGTATTCCAGCTTGAAGTCTCGTTTGCGCGCCATGCGACCACGCTCCGTCTTGGTTGAAGGAGCGCGACCGGCTAGCGAAGCGGCCCGAGGAAACTTGCTGTGGCCGCCCTGAGCACTCGACGAAGTAGGCCCGCGAACGCGACTGGCGGCGCGACGCTAACGAAGGCCGAGCTAGTTCGTCGGGTGGCGAAAAGGGCTGAGCAGCGTTACGGTCAGTCGTTCAGCGAGGCCCGGCTAAATGAGCTAATCAAGGTCGGACTCATGCCGGCCGCTGAGCGATGGCCGAACGAGGGTCGAAGGCCAGTCTTCGTCTATGACTTTCGCGCCTATCGCCGCGCACTTCAGCTTGTGCGCCTGCGGAGCCGTGGCGTGACCGACCGCACCGCCGCGACAATCCAACTCTTCCTGAGCGACTACAGCTGCCCCGCGCATTTGGTCCGCGACGCGCTGTGGCTAGACTACCGGCGGCGGATGAGAGCGGCGTTTGCCAGCACCCGGTCGCTTTACCTCGGAACATTCGGTCAAGTGCCGGCCGGCCATCTCTCACGGCTATTCCGCTCGTTGGGTCCGCTTGATCCCGCCTTTGAAACGGCCGGGTTCGTTATGGCCCCGGCCCTTGTGGTCGACGCGGCGCGATACTCGACGGCGGGTCAGCTCGATTTGGCTAAGCCCGCAACGGCAGCGAAAGAGTTGGTCGCGGCTGCTCTAGCGGGCGAGTCGTCTTGGCTGGCCCTCGGCCAACTTGCGCTAGGTTGGGTCGACGGCTTGGCTCAGATCGATGAAGCCGCGAACGATCCTGGCGGCCCCGTCGACTACGTTCAGCGCCTTATCGAGCAGGCAGACCCCGCCACCCTTGAGGCAGCTCGCGAGCTGGTCCAGGGCGTGACGATTGCGGCCAGGGCCTACAGCGACCTTGTCCGGTTTCTCGGTCGCGCCGAGCGGGAAGAAGAGCAAGTTGCTTTCGAGAAGATCGGCCGCGCCCGGTTCGACCCCAATTGGGCGTCGAGCTTGCTTGTCATGGCTCTGTATTCACGCGTGAAGTTTGGCCCTTCATTATCTCGTGCGAATATCGCGCAGATTTTGCTCGCGGTCCGCGAAGGTAGATTCACAAGGCAAGACCTCCTGAATATTATAGCTCCTCGATAAGATAGCTTTGAGAGAGCGATCATGGCGGGGACGTTTGGCGCGCTATTCGAGCGGCCTTCAGTGGACGATACAGTTTGGGCGAAGCGCAATGAGCACTGGCTCGCCCTAAGCGGCAAACCGATCCGATATCGCCGGCCGCGCGAGCGAACGCGCGAACCGTTAGTCCTCGCGGGCCACGGTGTGCACCTCCGCATAGAGGCGGGCGCGCTGGTCGTCCGAAACGGCTTCACCCACTACCCGCAAGAGCGCGAGGTCTTCCGCTACTTCAGGGGCGATGTTCGGATACCGCCGAGGATCATCATGCTCGACGGTTCGGGCGGACTTTCCTTCGACGTGATCGACTGGCTCGCCGAACAGAGGGTTGCGCTGTTCCGCATCAACTATCTCGGCGAGGTCGTCAGCATCATCGGCGGATCGGGCGCGGCATACGACAGCGAGCGGGTACTCTGGCAGCTCGAAACCCGCGCCGATCCTGAGCGTCGGCTATCGTTCTGTTGCGACCTGATCGGAGACAAGATCGCCGCGTCCATCCAGACGATGCGGACCGCGCTGCCTGATACGCGTGAGAGAGTGAAGGCGCTCGAACGCGCCGCGAAGGCAATCGATCGGCTCGAGCGGCGCGGCGTTCGAACGGTCAACGACGTGCTGATGATCGAGGCGGGCGCGGCTGCGGCCTATTTCGCGGCGTGGCGCGGCCGTCCCATTCGATGGCGGCGGCGCGCTCGCTCGCCGGTCCCGCCCGCATGGGAGTTCGCCGAAGGCCGGGCCTCGATGCGAGAGCGAGGCGGCCTCATCAACCGCCATGCGACGCACCCGATCAACGCGATGCTCAACTACGCCTATGCGGTGCTGCACAGCCAGGTGCAGCTGGAAGTAATCAATGACGGCTACGATCCCCGCCTCGGTATCATGCACGCGGCTCGCTCGGACGGTCAGGCGCTTGTGCTCGACTTGATGGAGCGCCGTCGGCCCGCCATCGATGCTCAGGTGCTCAAGTTTGCGAGCGCCGAGCTGTTCGCGGTCGAAGACTTCGTGATCCGTAAGGACGGCGTGTGCAGGCTGGCTCCGCAGTTAGCCCGGCGCGTCGCGCAGCTAGCTTCAACCGATCGACCGTAACGAGTGGCGGGCGGCTCCCGCCGGTCCCCGGTTACTGCGACGAGAACAGGTTGCGCAGAAGGTGTGGGGTCTCGTTCGCGGCGGCGTCGGCTCGATTGTAAGCGGCTTCAGCCTCATCGAAGGCTTGACGCAGCGTCCCCAATTGGGCGGCCAACCGGCTCTTCTGAGAGTCCACGCTTCTGCAAGGGTCAGGTCCGCCGTCGCTTACGGGATCGTTGCCGCAAGCTGTCTCGATGGATGAAAGCTCCTGCAAGAGTGGCTGAACTCCAGAGTTGGCCTGTCCCCGCAGGGAGATGAAGGCGACGTGCAGGCTGGTCATCTGAACGGTCAACGCGGCAGCTTCCGCGCCGGCGCTCCCTGCCGCAGCGCCATTGCCCCCGATCGCAGCAAAGACGCGTTCTTGCCTACGCTCGTGTTGGATCGCTTCGACAAAGACGCTGTATCTGTCCTCGATCGCTCTGAGCGTAGCCAGCACACGCGGAGTAGCCGTTTCGAGATCGTCGAGCTGCGCGCTGAGCTGTTGAGCCGACCGGCGAAGAGATTGTGCCTGTTCTGCTCTGGCCTGGGCGGCTGCCGCTGCGTTCCTCGCCGAGACGATGTTGGCCGCGCGCATTCGAAGGACCGCGACAGCGCCGTCAAAGTCGGACGCGGTGCCCCGGCGAAGCGTCATGTGACCGCCCTGCCAAGATAGTTCGAGCTGGTCCCCCTCAAGGAGTCCAGTGACGCTGCCGCCGAAACCCGACAGCAGGCCGGACTTGGGCGACAAGGTGATCTGTGAGCCGTCGGCCGCTCCATCCATCGCAACCGAGGTATCTTGGACCGCGCCGTCTGATCCGAGCATCGCCTCTTCGATGCGACCGCTGAGCCTTTGGTCGGGTGTGCGAACTATCTGAACCAGCTCGACCCGATCGCTGAACGCGCCGACGTAAACACCCGAAACGGGTGAGGCGATCGCGGTCGTGGCAAGCAGCGCGGCCATGAGGGTCGCGATGCCAGCTCGCTTGGGGCCTAAGGCTACTAGGACCGGCTTCATTTGGAGTCTCGAAAGGACGGGGTTGCTGTCGGAAGGACCCTAGCCGAATGGGCGTAATAATCACCTAATACGGTTAGAAATTCACCGCATAGTGGCAAGAGCTGCACGCCCTGTCGTTGGTGATCGTCATGATCTCCGCACGGCAGATTCGGGCGGCGCGAGCGCTGCTCGGCTGGTCTCAACAACAGCTCGCCGACAGAGCCATAATTTCACTCAATGCGCTGACCCGCTTGGAGCGCGGACGGGTCGACTCTCGGGTCAGCACAGTCGACGCGGTCGAGCGAACGCTGAGCCGCGCCGGAATAGAGTTCCTCCCGGCCGACACGAAGGGCGAGGGCGTCCGGTTGAGTGATCCGAGCGGTTAGTACCGGCACGGCCTCGGCGCTCTCAAGATACAAGTAGTCAGCGGAGACGGCCGCAGCCCAGCTTAGCGAGATCAGCCGTCATGGTGCCAAAGGCAGCGCTTGCCGGGCCTCCCCCCGCCCGAACAGTCCAACGGGGCCGTCTGCTAGTCTGTCTGGTAGTGAGTCGGCGGTCGACGGAGGCTGCGCCATGACTGACCGGAATGACTTCCTCAAGTCAATGTACGAGCAGATGTTTCGCGACATTGACCAACACTACACCATCGTATGGCAGTCAGCGGGCACCGTATTCGCGTCATTCGCGATTATTGCCTTGTCCGAGAAACAGCTAATACCGATCGACCTTGGCGTCAGCATACTCGTCATCGTATTTTCTTGGCTATTTCTAAATGTCATTGAGTGTTCATACTGGTATAATCGGAATCTCTGCATTATTGCAAATATCGAACGACAGTTCTTAACAAAAGCTGATTTGAAGGACATTCACTACTACTTCGGCAAACACCGACCAAACAATAGGATGAACTCCTACCTCGAAACTCAGGCTTATCTCGGCGGCATATTGGCGATTCTAGTGCTGCTCTATCACTTCATCGCCAGGGTTCTGCCAAACCTATCGCAGCCTTGGACAAGCTTCGATCCTCTCCGCAGCCTGCCTTATGTCATGTCGGCAGCTGCCCTTCTTGTTATCCTCCGCCGTCATCGGCACCGTTTGGAGGATTACAATAATTTCGTGCGCGAGTCGCCCGGCATACCTGTTGACACAACGGGAGTTACCTACGGAGGCGGCCACGGATACCCGCGTACTAAGCCCGATTAGGTTCGCGGCACACAGCTATCTCGTCCAAGAAATTACGACCGAGAGAGGTTGGTTGCCGGCCGCGCGATATACAAATTTGCGAGACGTCAGGAGGTTCGAACGGATAGGATTTATCGACATAGACTGGCAGAATTACAGTTTCACGAAGCACCTACAAGCTGTGAAGTCCGCGAGACCTTTATTGACTGTGGCGAAGGACCTGGACGATTTGTCGGAATTGCCCCGAATTTTGGACCAGGCCGCAGAACTCCGTAACTGGTCCGACGCCGTGATATTCGTTCCGAAGGTCGATGAATTTAAGTACGAGATGGAGGAAGTCGTACCTTTGGACTTCATATTTGGATACAGCACGCCGACACAATACGGCGGTACGTCTATCGAGCCGAAGTATTTTCATCGACCCACTCACATTCTCGGCGGCTCGCCCCAAGCTCAGCTTGCCCTAGGCTCTCAGCTTGACGTTTGCTCGTTCGATTGCAATCGCTTCACCCTCGATGCTCGCTACGGTGACTTCTTCGACGGTGTTCGCTTCCGGCCCCACCCGACCGGGGGATATCGCGCTTGCCTGAAGGCCTCCGTGGAGTCCATCAACCGAGCGTGGGATTCACTAAGCGTACCTGCTAGCGCTGCGGCTGCCTGAGGCGATCGGTCCGCAATACGTGTCACGACGTCATCACCCATCGTTCCGGCGCGCCCGGAGATGAGCAAGGGCAAGCTCGATTACCTTCGGCGAATTTCAGAAAACGTCGGCACTGGAGCGCTCCAACCGGGAAACATCACGCAGGATGCGCTTTCCCGGTTTGGTCTAGTCCGAGCGTCGATCGGTCCCGGACAGGTAGTCGGCCTCAGACGCCCCGGCTTAGTTGCATTGCACAGCCTCGCCGACCTCTTCATCAAGGAGAGCGTTCAATACTCCCGAGGGACGACATTTAAGGAGCTATCTGACTTTCTATTCGGATACGCCGTCGAGGCGCTAGCATCGCAAACCGACCAACCGCCCGGACCCGCTGAACTGCGGGCCGTCGACGCGGCCGTGAGCGATTGGTACGCGAGCAGAGCAGCCACCCGAAGGCTTTATGTGCCTTGCCTGCTCACTCACACAGCATCCCCCGCGTTCGGTGTGGGCGATGTACAGTTCACGCATCTTGAGGAGTTCAGGAAGACGCAAACGGCTGTAGCCGCACGCGATGACTTCGGGCGGCTGTTTGAGTTGATGAGTCAACTCGATGCCCATTGGATAGCGACCGTTACGGTCGCCGCGTGCCACGAAAGCAGAGCATGGGAACTTGCGGACCGGGCGGTCGATGTTGCTATCGCAGCCTTGCAGCTCACCGTCCCAAGAGAAAACTCAGCCAAGATGGCGCGGCTCTATGCCCGGACGTCGCCGCAGCGGCACATCCTTATCGCCAAGGAAGGCCGCGGCTTTCGTGCGTCGTACCTGAATCGGTCGCCCGGCCTGACCTTGGGCTCGGGGGCGCTGTCTTACTACTTGAGCGCGGGGCGTACCGTTGTGGACGCAGTGGGAAGGCGTCTGCGTGTCCTTACGACCGGCGAAAGCTCAGTCCCGAAGTTAGATCAGGCATGGTGCGACGCGGCGTATTGGTTGCATGAAGGCCTCGCCGAAGTCCTCGAAACGATCGCGGTCGCGAAACTTGAGACGGCAATCGAAGTTCTGCTCACCGCTCAAAGCAGCAAGGGGAGTCGACGCCGCACGATCAAAGCGATTGGTGCGTTTTACGGCCTCGGCGATCGCGACCCGATTCGGCCCGACTCCGATGTGATCGTCAGCGAGTTCGCCGATCGTTTTGTTACCGAGCGGTCCCGCATCCTGCACGGCACATGGTCCACTCTTGATAGTGTGCTCGGAGCCAGTCGCGAGACGCTGGAGAGCTTCCTATGCGATCTGCTCGCGCTCTATGTCACTCAGCTCGATCGGTACGCTGGCGGTGCGGGGGCGGATGACTGTGACGAGTTCTTGGAGTGGTCCGACCAGCGACGCAAGGAGGTGGCAGCGTCGCGACCCGCGTAGGGGCAGCACCCAAGCGGCCCTTGTGAACTCTCCCTTCGGAACTCATCTGCACCGAATGTGACCTAGGAGGGCGCGCAGTGTCGGATGACCTGACCCACGCAGATGCTAGGGCGCTTGAGCGATCAGAACGCCGCCACTCGATCGAGGAGCGCATCGGCCGACGCTACGGGCGCAAGTACGTTCGCTTCGTCGTTGCCGCTCTCGGCGGCATACCCTGGGTCGGATCGCTGCTGAGTGCTGCCGCCTCTCTTGAGGGCGAGGCTGAGCAGGGCGACGTCAATGAGCTTCAGCGGCTCTGGATTGAAGAGCACCAGGCTAAGCTTGAGCAGCTTGCGATGACCCTCGCCGGGATGATGGAACGCTTTGAGGGTCTTGGATCAGACATTGATAGCCGCGTTCAGTCGGACGAGTACCTCGCGCTTATACGAAGCGGCTTCCGCACTTGGGACCAGGCGGACACTGATGAGAAGCGTGAGTTCGTCCGCAAGCTCCTCACCAACGCGGGTGCTTACAGGTTGTGCTCTGACGACTTGGTGCGCCTCTTCCTAGCTTGGATCGATCAATACCATGAGGCTCACTTCGCGGTGATCCGCGAAATCTACCAAAGGCCGCGCAGCTCCAGAGCGGAAATCTGGGCAAGCATCCACGGCGCGCATGTGCGGGAGGATTCCGCCGAGGCAGACCTCTTCAAGTTGTTGATCCGCGACCTGAGCATGGGCAGCGTGCTTCGACAGGAGCGGGCGACCGACGCGGGCGGCAACTTCCTCCGGACGCAGGCTCCGAAGACCCCGCGCGGACATGCGAGCCCCTACATGAAGTCGGCGTTCGACAACACGGAGCGATATGTGCTCACCGAGCTGGGAGGGCAGTTCGTGCACTACGTGATGGACGAGCTGGTCCCTCGGGTCGCTGCGACGCCTGACGGCGAGGGGTGACGCTGCAGCGCGGTGGTGCCCAAAGTAAGGCTCAGGTCGTTCCCATCTTGTTCCCGCCTTCGTATCAATAGGGGTCGGCCATGAGCGTCTTAGATCGAACCGCATTTGCCGGGTTCCATGTGGCAAATCAGCTGCTCATGGACGTTGGCCGGCGTATCCAACTAACGCCGACCAAGCACGATCAGGCCGTGACCCATTTCGAGGCGCTTTGCGCCTACGTAGACCGGCCCGGCAGTCCGCTCGAAAATCGCGTGGTGCGTTGCTATGGCAGCGGGCAACCCTTGTCATTCAAACAACCGCTACCATATCCCTCAACCTAGGGAGGATAAGGCGATATGGCTCAGTGCACTGCGCCGGTACGAGGCCACTACACAGCGAGTGGTCAAGCTAACTGCCCGGCATGCGGAGGCCGCAGCCGCTGGGGCAGCAGCTACCGGTCGTACTCCTCGCCGTCTTACTCGCGCCCGTCTTATTCCCCGTCCGGGAGCAGCGGCGGCGGTCGGACCATCGGTGGCGGGTCAAGTCGTACTTCCAGGCCAAGGTGGGCAAGAGCCAGTTCGGGCGTGTGGTACACGCCTGCGGAAGTTCGAGCACTCGAACCCGTCCGCCGCAATGTCGAGATTAGAGCGCCAGTACCTGACCTTCGGGACGTCTTCCTCTGCCACGCCTGGGATGACCGGGGAGGTGCCGCCAGAAACCTGCATGATGAGCTTGAGGCGCGCGGTGTCTCGGTCTGGTTCAGCGAGAAAGATGTCGCGCTTGGTACGTCGTTGCTTCGCGAGATCGACAGGGGACTAGCCAAATCGCGGGTTGGGATCGTGCTCGTGACGCCTAATTTTCTGCGCCGCATCAAAGGCGAGAGTATCGCGGACAAAGAGCTTTCGGCTCTTCTGGCGCGTGAACAGCTTGTTCCCATCGTTCACGACACGACCTTTGAAGCCCTCCGTGATGAAAGCCCTTTGCTCGGCTCGCGCACCGGCCTCAGTACGGCAGAAGACACCATGGCAGAGGTCGCGGCCAAGCTCGCCGACTTGGTGAATGTCCGCGAGGCCTCGGAAGCGGATATGGCGGCGCGGAGGCAGAGCGCATACTGACGGCGCTGTAGTTCCGCTACGGCTAGGCTCTCGCTGATCGAAGTTAGTGAAGGCGCTGCTCTGCTTGACGCGGTTCAGCTCTCACGTCGCGGACGGTCCGATCCTCCCAGATCGTGTCCCTCAGGTAGAAGCGATGGCGGCCCTTCACTAGAAGGCTTCGATCCCGGACCGTTGCCAACGGGATTAGAGGTGCTCGGAACGCAGTAAGTCCGCCACGAATAGGACGGCGAGATACCGCTTCCAGGGTCGAGAACTCACTCAGCTGGCGGGAAGGATTCTGAGGAGTGGTGCCCAAAGTGCGGCTCATCCGGCCGGTGGCGTTATCCCGTCAGTGGCCTGCCCACGAACGAAAAAAGAACATTGCGCCGCGGAACAAAACATGTACGCTCAACCTGTGCGGGGGCGGCCGGCGATAAAGCGGCGGGCGGTTTCCGGGTCGGAATCGTGGGATAAGGACGCCAGACAGATGACTCAACCGGTGTTGCGGCTCGTGGGACGGGACGACGCGGACAAGCAGAGGGCGCTCGAGGCGGCCCTGGCGCAGATCGACCGGGCCTTCGGCAAGGGCTCGGTGATGAAGCTGGGCGACAAGGGCAAGGTGGTCGAGATCGAGGCGGTGCCCACCGGCTCGCTCGGCCTCGATCTGGCGCTCGGCATCGGCGGCCTGCCCAAGGGGCGGATCGTCGAGATCTACGGGCCCGAGAGCTCGGGCAAGACGACGCTTGCCCTGCATGTCGTCGCCGAGGTGCAGCGCGCCGGCGGGACGGCCGCCTTCGTCGACGCCGAGCATGCGCTCGATCCCACCTACGCCCACAAGCTGGGCGTCAACCTGGACGACCTCCTCGTCTCGCAGCCCGACACCGGCGAGCAGGCGCTCGAGATCACCGACACGCTGGTGCGCTCCGGCGCCGTCGACGTGATCGTGATCGACTCGGTCGCGGCGCTCACGCCCAGAGCCGAGATCGAGGGCGAGATGGGCGACAGCCTGCCGGGCCTGCAGGCGCGCCTGATGAGCCAGGCCTTGCGCAAGCTCACCGCTTCGATCTCGAAGTCCGGCACGCTCGTGATCTTCATCAATCAGATCCGCATGAAGATCGGGGTGATGTACGGCAGCCCCGAAACCACGACGGGCG
>Ga0070734_10002572_pt1 | contig 21393 bp, 22 predicted proteins | sample Coa_R1_8_FD_66444 | JGI IMG/M metagenome (GOLD analysis project Ga0070734, IMG submission 66444) | Surface soil microbial communities from Centralia Pennsylvania, which are recovering from an underground coalmine fire - Coalmine... | ecosystem: Environmental > Terrestrial > Soil > Unclassified ...
GAAATTGGACGGGATCCACAGGAGAGAATTTTCCGGAAACCGAACGCGCGACTGCCGGGAGACTTCGGCCAGAGACAGCCCGCGCGAGGAAAGGAGGGAGCGAATCGAATCGGAAAGATCAATCGGCGACCGGCTGGAGAAAGTGGGCATAGTTCGTCTAGTGCAGGACGAAGAGAAGCTCGATGGGAAGAAAAGTGAGAGTTGGCCTTATTTGAGGACAAGCACGCTGTCCGGTTTTCGAGACAAATCCAAATAGTTCTCTGGGGCGCGGCTCGCTATGCTACTGTGGCCGCCAGTCCCCAGATGTGTAGTAACGAGTACGGCGATAACTCCGGGCCACTATGAACGCACGCGGGTCAACCGAGAGGGCGGGAGCAAAACTGAAACAGCTGCGGGAGCAGCTCGGACTGACGCTCCGCGCGGTGGAAGCGCTCAGCAGACAACTGGCCGAAAAGAAACAGAACTACGATTTCTTCATTTCACGCGGCTGGCTGAACAACGTGGAGAACGGAACCTATACTCCCGGACCGAGCAAACTGTACTCGCTCGGTGCCATCTACCGGACACACTGGACCAACCTGTTCGCGTTCTATGGACTGCATTTGAGCGACTTCGAACGGGACCAGGCGATGTTCGCGCCTCCGAAGACGCAGCTTGTGCCCGCCTCGCCGGAGGCCGAAGACAAGATCGTGGTCCCGTTGCAATCGCGCGAAGCTCTCCGTCTGGACCAGACCAACCTGTTGTCGAAGCTGGTGGATATATGGGGCGAGGTCCCGATTCGCCTGATTCAACATCTGGATTTGCGCAACGGCACGTACGGTTTCGTCGGCATGGGCGACAAACGCATGTATCCGATCATTCGTCCCGGTTCCATCGTGCAGATCGACCAGAATCAGCGAAAGATTGTGGCCGACAAGTGGGAGAGCGAACACGAGCGCCCGATCTATTTTTTGGAACTCCGCGGCGCGTATCTGTGCAGCTGGTGTGAAATGAGCGGCGGCTATCTGTCGGCGGTTCCGCATCCCCATTCGAAGTGCGAGGTTCGCCGTTTCGCGTATCCTCGGGAAGCGGACATCGTGGGCCGAGTGGTCGGCGTGACGATGCGACTCGCGGCTGTGGGATAGACGAGCCTTTCCTCGAAGAAGGATGCTTCTCCGCTGATTCTACTTTCGGGATCGCCGCGATTTTTTTATCATCGGTAAGGACGAAAAGGAGGCTGCCCATGATAATCAGTGATCGTTTGCGTCAACTGCGGGAAGAAAAGAAACTCTCCCAGGGAGATATCGAAAAAAGGACCGGACTGCTGCGTTGCTACATCTCGCGCGTCGAAAATGGCCACACCGTCCCATCGATCGAGACGCTCGAAAAACTGGCGCGAGCGCTCGAAGTTCCCCTGTACCAGCTGTTCTATGAGGGCGAGGAGCCGCCCAAAGTTCCGGACCTTCTCAAGCGAAAGAGCGCGGACGGCGGCGCGTGGGGCAGCACCGGCAAACATTCCATCTACCTGCACAAACTCGTTAAATGTCTCAGCAAAGCGAGCGATTCGGACCGCAAGCTCGTGCTGGCCATGGCGCAAAAGGTTTCGGGAGAACGCGGTCGCCGGGTGCCCAAGGCGGCATGAAGGTAGAACGGGCCGCGCGTGCGGCGCGGCCCATTCGAGGCGGATCGGAGAAGTTTACTTTCGCTCGGCTCCTTTCGCGGCAGCTGTGCCCGGTCTTTTCTCCACTTTCTTCTTCCCCCCGGTCAATTCGGCACGCACCTCCGCCGAGAGTTTCGTGGTGTCGATCTTGTACCGGTTGGCCGTCACGGCAAGGTTGCTGTCTTTCGCCAAAGGTTGTCGCGGATTAAAGCCGGGGCAGTAGAGGTCGGCCACGAGCGAGCACACAATGAGGAAATGATGCACCTCGCTCGTGTTCATTGCGGGTACCGCCTTTGCGGCAATCGCTTTGTAGTCGACGGTGGTGCCGCCCCACGCGGCTTTGGTCTTTTTCTCCTCCCAGCCGTACACGCGGCAGAGGCGTCTGTGATTGTCATGGCCCAGCCGCTCGAAGAAATCGAGCGCGGCCATCTCCACGTCCGGGCGCGGAAGCGTCGCCGGAAGTTTCTTGCGAATCGCGTCCAGAATACGGACGCGGGTTTTCTTCTCGATGCGCTCGGCCAGGAGTTCCTTGGCTCTCGCCGCACGTTCCTGCGGTGTCGCCTTACAGTTCGAAACGTGCGCGTGCACGGGGCACTTCTCGTCGCGGCACACGTGCACCACGTTACCGGCCTCCCTGCCATCGATTACGACGGCAGGTTTGGTTTGCGGGCACTCCGCTTTCTTGACCGTGCGGTACTGTCCGTCATACAGGACATCCGCCTTGCGGCTATGGGCCTGCCAGCCGGGAACGTGGGAAATGCGGAGTGGCTTCTCGCCTTTCGCTTCGAGCGGTTTCACGCGAATCTGCACGAGGGCTTCGACTTTCACGCGATAGCAGTCCGGGTCGGTACACGTCGATTTTCGCTGCACCTCGGGAAACAGGAGCGGATTGTTGCCGGTGCGTTTCGGGCACTTGGCACAGCTTCCCGCGGAGGGCACGAGAGTTGCATCTTCGGGATCGAACGCGGCGTGGCTCAAGTCCAAATGCACTTCGCTCTCAATCCACGCGCGAAGGCCCCGGACGGTCACCGCTTCGGCTTTCCGGTCTTTCAGAGCGGACGCGGTCGAACGGTGATTCGGAAAACACTCCTGTAAAGCCCGCCGTTGGTCGTTCGGCTGCAGTCTGGCGATTTCAAACGCGTGAGCGACGGTCAGCTTTCCGAGGTAGAAAGCTTCCTGCGCATCCTCGATGAGATGGAGCAGGCGCAGCCGCGCATAGACGTACTTTTGCGAGCGCCCGATTTTCTCGGCGAGGACTTCGGCGGTGTAGTTTTCGGGTTGGAGCCGCATGAGGGCGACATAGCCCCGCGCTTCGTCGAGTTCGTGCACGTCGGCGCGTTGCAGGTTTTCGATGAGTTGCAGTTCGAGGCATTCGCTGTCGGTGAGTTCGCGAATGGTCGCGGGAATGGATTCCCGGCCCGCGAGTTTCGAGGCGCGGTACCGCCGCGCTCCGGCGACAAGTTCGTAGAAACCGGGTCCACAGTCCGGCATCGGGCGGACGAGCACGGGCTGCAGAACTCCGTGCTGCCGGATGTTGTCGGCAAGTTCCGCGAGTTTGGTTTCGTCGAACTGACGGCGCGGATTGGTTTTCGATTCCTGAATGTGGGCTAGCGCAATGTCCTGCATTGCGGACACGAGAGTGGCGATGGATGGAGTTGCGTTCGTTTCGAGTACGGTGGTCATGGTTTGTTCTCCTGTTCTCTCGATTTCCGTTTCAGTACTCGGTCGGCAAAAGCAGGGTCGTGTGGCTGCGGCTTCCTTCGGTGATTACCCACAGCGTGTCCTGGGCGGAAGTTTTGTAGCTGCTCATCAGCCGAAAGCCTTTTTCCAGACTGAACTGATTTTCCTTCCTGTCGTCTTCGGGAATTTCGCCCCAGTCGCCCGTCACGTGGCGCGAGAGAAATTCCGTGGGGGATTGGCCGGATTTTTCGAGAGCGGCCAGCGCGCCGGGTGTAGCGACGAGTTGGCCCAGGTCAAACAGCGGACTTCTTTCTGTTTTTTGCATTTGGATAAACTCCTTGGTTTGAATTTGGGTTTTGCTCCGAAGAGGCGCGGCGAGAAGCCGCGCATAAGGAACAAATCCCTTCGTGGCGAGGTGAGGCGCCTGTCCGTCCGCGCCGTCAAGGCCGCGGGGTGGGCGTTCATCGGAGCGGAGCGGAGAGCCTTGACGGAAGGAGCGGACGGATCAGGCGCAGGGTTTAGCCAGGAAGGGATGGGGGAAATTGGATCTCTAGAAATCCTTGGCAGACATTCAGCCCATGCGTTGCAAAATGTCGATTCGCGAGCTGTACGCTCACGAATCTGTGAGCGCTGCAAGCATTTGAGAAGCGGCCTTCTGAATATCGGTCAGACTATTCGTCAGCGTTTCCTTGTCTCCGTTCCACAGTTGGATGTAGTCGGCTGCGGCCGAACCGGTTTCGAGCCCGATGGCATGGCAGACGACGAATGCGGTCGCTTCGGCTTCTGTTTCGCGGACCCTGCGCGACGTTTGTTCGCGGCGATCGCCACGGTGTAGAAGCTCATGCGCCAATTCATGAACGAGTGTCGAGAACTCCTCGGCGGTGGATTGACCCGGGAGCAGCGCGATGCGTCCGCCATAGGAGGTACCGCGGGCAGGCGCGATGTCTTGCGAGTACTCGATCGCGATATTCTGTGCGGCGGCGAACTTACGGAGCCCGTCGCTGCATTCGCGTGGTTCTCCGTGCACGACGCCGATCTGCGGCAGTTCCTGGCCATCGGTTTGACTGACATCAAAGACATAAGCAGCGCGGAAACCCGCGATCCGGGAAGAATCGTTTTCATCGTCCTCGGAGTTGTCCGGCTTGCGCCGCACGATTGGCGCGAGAATCATGATGCCCTTCTCGCCTTTCTTGACGAAGCGGCCGAGCTCGTTCCAAGTGCGGAAGCCAGCGACGTAGCTTGCATTGGGCTTCTGCAAGGCGATGAGCAAAACGTTGTGCAGGCTGTAACGATGGAAACGTCCAATAGCTTTGAGATAGCTGGTAAGAGCCTCGCTGCGGCCTTGCTGCAAATCAGCGACGAGCTGTTCGGTGGCTTTCTCCGTGATTTCCTTGATTTGTTCTGATTTCATTTCCGTTCTCCTGTGTGGGGATTTGGTTCCCTCACTCGAAGCAGGGGAACCAAAGGACCGCGTTTTCAGGAGAACGGAAGATGATTGATCAAAAAGCCAGCACGGAAGGCAACGGGCGTGACACGAGTCCGCGAGTGGCGCGGCGGTGTGCCAGCGGAAGCGTCAGACAGGGACAGCCCGGAGTCGATAGGGCCAAAAGCCTGTAAAAAGCGAGGGGCAGTTGGAGAGCAACCGTGAATGAAAGGCGTTCCAACTGTATGGTTCCCGACTACGGACCCTTTGTAAGATTCTTCCCGTCCTAACATTTATGCAGGAAATCGACTGTTTGTCTCAACTGAGATTCATACGGGCGTGTGGCGGAGAAGTTGTTGAGCGGAAGCGGTTAAACAGGCTTGGTTTGAAGAATTGTGAACAGATCAGGGTGTTCAAGCAATAACGGGGCGGTCCCCGCGATGGTCCTGGTCAGCGGTGTCGGACGGGAAGGCACGTTCGAGTAGGAGATCTTTTACCGTGTCCTGAACTGTGCGTGGAAATCGGTCCGCATACTTTCTGAGTTTCGGAATGGATAGAAAACTTAGTTGGAATTCGTCGAGCGGTGTGGGCAATCCTTCCTGGCGATTCAAATAAATCCAATCGAGAAGTGCCTTTTCTGGTTCCGCGATGAGGTACTTGTTGTAGCGCGTGGCTTTCTCTTCATAGCCCCAATATAAATCGAAAGAAATCTTGCGGTAGACAATATTTGCAGATTTGCTGTGGTAGGACTGAGAGTGCGCCGGGCTGACACAAGTGAACGCAGTCGGACTCTGGTTGATAATACCTTTTTCAACCAGCGCGGATTCCAGCGAGATGTATGATTTAGGACGAATGTTGTTGACAAGGTCTTGGGGCGAGAATTGCTGATTCAGGTGATTGATATAGAGCTTTGAGGAGACGCGTTCAACCAAACCTTTTTGTTCATAGCGTCCCAAGCTATTTCGGACTACTGGCTCCGAGCGATTGTATTTGCGAGACAGTTCCTCCAACCGCAGGACACAGTTGCTTCTCGCCTCATTGGTCAAAATCGTTGTCCAGTTCATCGCTGAACCTCCGCGAGCCATTCCGAGAATACAGTTCGGACGGACCGCCGAACGGACTCAAAGTCATCTTTTGCCAGGTCTTCAAATAAAGGGAGCGGCAGTACGGGCCGTAGCTCCACTGTGCAGAGCTTTGCTGTGACAGCTTGAATCCGTTCCTCGATAAATTCCCTGCCGAATTCCTTCATTGCGATGAAATCCTCGAGGTGAGGCCGGAGCGCCTTGTCCAAAGTCGCGCCACGGGAAAGCAGGAGGTGGATATCAAACGCGTCCCTTGCCTTGAGGTGACGGCGGTTCAGAAAAGTCTCGCATTTTTGATAGAGGAGGTAGTTTGCGTTAGGTGTGAGGACGCTTTTCTCGGGACTTTCCGCAATCGTGTGTTTTACGATCTGACTCTTTAAGACATTTCCTCCGATTGTGGTCAGATCAACACTGAATAGCGGTTTCTGATTGGCGAGCACCCATTGTTTTGCAAGCGCGGGTGTGGCCACGTCTTCTCGGAAGTCAAGTTGCCCGAGGCCAAGAATTTCAGCGAGAGGTTGTATAGCCGCGCGTACGACCTGTTGGATTTCCTTCGGGTCCGGCAGTTGGCCAGGAGAAGCGAGGAGGTCCAGATCCCGAGATAAACGGGGACTGTCGTGGAATAGCACGAGGGTGACTCCGCCAAACAGGATGAAATGATCCGGGAATGAATTGAAGAGTGCCGCCGCGCTTTCTTCGATAAGGACGAGAATCTGGGCATCCAACTCCTGCATGCCTCTCTCGCGATACCTATCGAGTCTTTCTCGCAAGTTCATCGGAAACCATCCTATCACGACAGAGAGTTCCAGGCAATTCAAAATACACTTATAGTCGTAAAAAGCATCATATATAGTGCCTTTATATCCTATGTTTAGACGATGTTACGATATTGGCTTATTATTTCAGTGAATGTATGTATGTACTTTACATCAGCACAAATCATGGTAAAATGCCTTTATGGCCTCCCCTTCACTGTTCGACAATCGCCCGGTTCATCCCGGCAAGATTCTGCGCCAAATGATGGAAAGCAAGGGTTGGACACAGGAAGAACTTGCGGCAGTTACAGGGTGCAGTCGGCAGACGCTCTATTCCATCCTCTCGGGCAAGAGCAATGTCAGTGCGGAAATGGCTGTCAAATTATCTGCGGCATTTGGGAATCCGGCCGAAGAATGGCTGAAGTGGGACACTCTATATCGATTGTCGATTGCCGAAACGGACGCGACCACTGTTGAGAAAATGGCGCGATATTATGAGATAGCACCCATACGAGAGATGGCCAGACGGGGCTGGATCAAGAACACGAGCGAGCCCTCGGAACTGGAAACCGAACTTAAGAAGTTCTTTAGCGCCGAATCGCTGGACGCGGATCTCGCGTTTCCGGTGGCCGCGATGCGAACAATTCATCTACCTTATTTGAATCCGGCTGAGCGGGCTTGGTGTTTCCGGGCGCGGCAACTTGCCGCGTCGCTGATTGTCGCACCATTCGCGCAGAACAAGCTGAACCAATTAGAACGGAAGCTGCGACAACTCGCTGCCTACCCCAAAGAGGCAAGAAACCTTTCGAAGGTATTCGCCGACTACGGAATTCGATTTGTGGTCATCGAACCGATTCCCAACGTGAAGATCGACGGAGCGGCATTCTGGATCGATTCCGAGCCATGCATCGCTCTTTCGTTGCGCCACGACCGCATCGACGGTTTCTGGTTCACGGTGATGCACGAATTTGCGCATATTCGGAACGGGGACGCTTTTTCGTTTGATACCGACTTGATCGATGGTCTGAAGGGGATCGCCGTGATGTTGGTGGAGACCGAAGCGGAGCGTCTCGCGAACGAACATGCGGCATCGTCACTCGTTCCGAAAGCAGAACTCGAATCGTTCATCCGCCGCGTCGGGCCCTACTATTCACGAGAACGCGTTGTGCAATTTGCACACAAAGTCAAAATTCACCCAGGAATCGTCGTCGGCCAGCTTCAACACAGAAATGAACTGGGATACAGCGCTCTTCGAGACATGCTCGTAAAAATCAGAGAAGTGGTTACGACCACGGCCCTGACGGATGGTTGGAATCAGAATCTAGCACCAGGATCTGTGTGAGGTAGAAAAGTGATCGAAACTACAGCTGTGACGCAGCGCCGCGGTAACCGACAAATGTTGTATCTGTTCGAGCAATATAAAGCGGCTCATCCGGATGAAGGAAATGAAATCAAGCCTCATCTGGTGGCTCCGTGGGCCATTTCACGAGGACTCTGGAAACGTCCGCCAATGCAACCCGAAGAAGTGCTCCGCCGACTTTTATCGCGCGCACTCAGGAATGAGTACATTGTCGATCCGCAGGGGCGCGAGGTTCGCAAGCACCATCCGGTGATTACAGAAGTCAAAACGGCCGAGGGAATCAAGAAGCAGTCGACCTGGTACACGATCTTCGATGCACCTCCTGAAAAGATGCGCGCTTCGCTCCAGTTGCGGAGGAGAGCGGCGCTTGCGGACGTGATGCAATTGAAATTCGATTTTGACTCATACAATGAGAACAACCGGCACTCGAGTACGCTGGCTCCTATGGACTTTGACTTCAACAAGGACATCGACGAACTGAGTCAACCCGTGACGTATCCCAACGAAGCCCCCAACGAGGACAACGATGACGGGGAAACCGAAGAGGATCTCGTCCTTTAGGGACTATCAAGTCATGTCGCTCGTTGATCCGTACCTGAAAACGACACGGGCCAAGGTGCATCTTGAGGATTTGCGGGCGCGACTGCTGGAGTTTGGCAAGGAGCCTTGCGAATTTATCCGAGAGGATGATGTCGAGAACCAGTTGCACATCGTCCGCATGAGAGTGCGGCCGATTCCCGATGACATTCCGCTGATTGCCGGGGATCTCTTCTATTGTCTGCGCGCCTCACTCGACCAATTGGTATGGTGCTTGGCGAAGATCAACGCCACGCCCGGCTATCCCGAAGGCACTCAGTTTCCGATTTTAGAGCAACCGGACGTTCCGCGGTTTAATAGGCAAACCAGCGGTGTGCCGCCAGACGCGGCTAAAATCATCGAATCCCTTCAGCCCTACAACGCCACACCGACTCCTGCGGATGCGAAGAACCATCTCCTCTGGCGATTGAATAAGCTTTGCAACGTCGACAAGCACATCCGCATTCCCGTTCATGGAGTCACCGGGGTTGTGAGATGGAATACGTTCGTACCCTTTCCCCTGCCCCCGGAGTTTGCGCTCACCGAATTTGGCAATGACCACGTGATGAAGATTCCCTTAGCTTTTAAGAGCCAGATCGCGCTGAACCCACGAATCCCGGAGTTCAAGATTCAATTCGGCGACTTGTACTGGAAGATTGACTGCGACTTTACGGGAATCGAGGCGATCTGTGATTTCGTGAGCGATAGTGTAATCCCGCGATTCGCTCGTTTCTTCCCATGACACGTCGTCGGGGAATTCAGAAGAAATTCATGCTAAGAGAGAGAGTAAGATTTGGAAGCGGAATGCGCACCGCGTGAAATTGAGGAACTGTGCCCCAACGCACCCACACTGGCGCGTCGGCCGGCAGCGATCAGCGATTTCTCAAGTCCTCGATCGCGAAAAACCCCTGGGTTTTTTGCAAGACGCTGCCGCAGAGTTTCCGAGTCTTCGGGGTCGAGGCTGCCTTAACGTTCCCGTACGGGAATATTTTGGTCTTTTCGTTGCGCAAAGCGCGTCTATGTTCCCGTACGGGAACATCTGTCGACTTCAGAGGGATTTCTTCCCTAGTCCGGGCGTCATCCACACCAGTAATGCGCGAAACGCCGGGAGAACTCGCCCCGATAAAGGGCGAGGTCGGTGATCCATGCCCATCCCGGCCACCATTTATGTTCAGTAGGTTACTGGGCGTTGTCCTAAAACCTCAACCACAATCCAACCCACACCTATCTGACCGATAACTTCCGGATTGCCGTGATCCGCTCGCAATCGTCCGAGGATGATGCTTTGCGGCAGGTCTTGAAGTGTATGGAATCAGGCAGTGGGACTATAATTCGCGAATGGCATCCATGGGGCAAAGTACCGGGCAGATTCGGCAGGCGCAAGATGTTGACGCGATTCCTACCGAAGGCGTAGGTCACATCGCAGCAATCGCCATCGAGGGAGAGCGATCGCAGGAAGCATTGAGAAGCGCCTCTGAGGAGATCCGCAACTCGGAAGCGAGACTCCGGAAGATCATCGACACCATCCCGACACACGCATGGTGTACTTTGCCGGATGGTACGGGAATATTTTGGAACCGGCGATGGCTCGAATATACGGGCTTATCTCTTGAAGTGCTTCGCGGCTGGGGCTGGCAGAAGGCCATTCACCCCGAAGACTTGAAGAAAATAACAGATAAATGGCTCGGAGATCTGGCCGCGGGTCAGCCCGGCGAAGTCGAGGGTAGGCTGCGTCGATTTGACGGAGTGTATCGATGGTTCTTGTTTCGGGCTGAGCCGCTGCGCGACGAATCGGGCAACATTGTCAACTGGTATGGAACGGATACTGACATTGATGACCTCAAGCGCGCCGAAGCTAAGCTCCGTCAGGATGAGGAAGAGCTTCGGCGCATGACCGATGCTATTCCACAAACCATCATCGTCATGAATCCGGACGGGAAAGCCATTTACGCGAATCGCGTGACGCTCGAGTACACCGGACTGTCTCTGGATGACGTGCGAGGCGACGATTTTCGGGCGCGCGTTTTCCATCCCGGTGACGTTCAGAGGCTTCGCGAAGAACGGAACAAAGCCCTCTCCGGTGCCGCTCCATTCGAAAACGAGCAACGGGCTCTGGGAAAGGACGGTAAGTATCGGTGGTTCCTGATCCGGTACAACCCGTTACTGGACGAGAGCGGAAAGGTCATTCGTTGGTATGCAACAGGGACGGACATCGACGACCGTAAACGCGCCGAAGACCGCCTGCGAAACGAAACCGTCGCGTTGCGAGAGCAAATCGATCGTGACTCGATGTTTGAGGACATAGTCGGCTCCTCGGAGGCGCTGCGTGAGGTGCTCCGCCAAGTCGACAAGGTGGCACATTCGGATTCCACCGTCCTGATTCTGGGCGAAACCGGCACGGGAAAGGAATTGATTGCGCGTGCCATCCACAAGCGCTCCAACCGCGGGGAACGGGCATTCATAGGTGTGAATTGCGCCGCGATCCCCGTCTCGTTGATTGCTTCCGAGCTTTTTGGTCACGAGAAGGGCGCCTTCACTGGTGCGACGCAACGGCGCCTGGGACGTTTTGAATCGGCGAATGGCGGAACGATCTTCCTGGACGAAATAGGCGACTTGCCCCCGGAAATCCAGATCGCACTGTTACGAGTGCTGCAAGAACGTGAGATCGAACGTGTCGGTAGTAACAGGCCAATTCCTCTTGACGTAAGAGTGCTGGCGGCCACGCATCGTGATTTGAACGCGCTCGTGGCCGAAGGTAAGTTTCGCCAGGATCTCTTATACAGACTGAATGTCGTGCCTATTGAGATGCCTTCGTTGCGCGATCGCGCACCGGACATCGCCTTGCTTGTCGAGTACTTCATTGACCGCTTCGGAAAAAAGGCCGGAAAGAAGTTCAAAACAATTGACAGAAGAACTCTCAAGCTGTTGCAAGCCTACGGTTGGCCGGGCAACGTTCGTGAACTACAAAATGTAATTGAGAGAGCCGTGATCCTGAGCGATGGTGACATTTTTTGTGTGGATGAAACATCGCTCAAACGGCAGGCGCCACAATCCGGTGGTCCGACGGTGGCACTAAATAAAGCGCTGCATCGGCAGGAAAAGGAAATGATTGAGGCCGCCCTCGCAGAAAGTGCGGGCCGTGTCTCCGGTCCAGCTGGTGCGGCTGGCAAGCTCGGAATTCCACGGGCGACGCTTGATGCAAAAATCAGGCGATTGGGAATCAACAAACATCGGTTCAAAGTTCATCAGTCGAACTGATCCCTGTGTACCCGGGAATCCCATCGCGTTTGCTCACTGAACAACATTTTCTCAAAACCGAGCATGGCCGGCGCTTGTAAGTCGCTTCTTCTCAAGCAATTTCATATGGCAGGGTTGTTGCAGTCTCTTCGAATGCCAGACTCTGGATACAGCGTGGGCTGAACCGCCGGCGCAAAGGGCTAACCGCAAGAGGCAGCAATAAGGAGGATTCTCATGCCACTGGTTCGTGTGACGATGATTAAGGGCAAGTCGCCTGACTATATCAAGAAGATGTCAGACAGCATTTACGAGGCGCTCGTCGAGGCTTATGTACAGCAGAAGGAGGAAACGTTCCAGATCATAGAGCAACTTGAGCCGAGCGATCTGATCTACGCTCGTCGCTTCGGGATCCAAGGGTCTCGCTCGGAAAATTTCGTGATCATTAACATCGAGTCAGATGCGCGGCGTCGGGCCGAAAAGGAGGCCTTACTGTCGCGTCTTTCGGACAAACTTGCTGCCTCGCCGGGAATTGCGCGTGACGATGTCATGGTCCGTCTCGACATGACCTCAGGCTTGGAGGATTGGTCTCTCGGTAGTGGTGTTGCCGTATCGAAATCGTAGGCTCCCCCCGGCTCGGATTCCAGGTAAACAGTAGACTCTCCCGGTACGGGGGATGTCATGAGGATGTCGAGGTTTACCGAGTCACAGATCATTGCGATCTTGAAGGAAGGCGAAGCCGGAGTCGCCACAGGTGCGAATTCGTCTCGATAAGTCAGCTTCTCGTTACCTAACCTTGATCGCAACATGGAGTTCGTCTGGACTCTGAAGCATATGGACAAGACGAACTGGCCGAGGAGTTCGTCGGTTCAAATCAAGCCCCCGCAACCGAAGATTCTTTTGTTTCAGTAATTTCTATGAACCCTGCAACCATCCGAATTTGTACGGCCGTGATAATTCTTGGGTTGCGAATCGTCCGACCCTCGGTAACGGTCTCTCCCAATCCACGTCCCTCGTCTCTGGAAACGAAAGACAGGGCTTGCCATCAGCATACTTGCCACGTATTATTGAGTGTGAACTCAGTTATAGAGAAGCCCAGTGGCGCGTCCTAAGAGCGAAGACAAACGGAATGCGATCCTCGACGCCGCGACCCGCTTATTTGCGGAGCGCGGTCTTACCGCTGCTCCAACGTCAGAGATATCAAGACTAGCTGGCGTCGCCGAGGGAACTCTGTTTACGTACTTCAAGACCAAAGATGATCTGATCAACGCCCTATACCGGCAGATTAAGCTGGAACTCGCAGACGCCATGATGTCGGATTTTCCCCGGAAGAAGAATATTCGTACCAGGCTACGACATGTTTGGGATCGCTATGTGAATTGGGGCATTGCGAACCCCAACCAGCGTAAGGTGCTGGCGCAACTAACGGTTTCGGAGGCGCTCACCAAAGAGTCCAGAGACGCCGGCAGTGCGCCGTTCGTCGAATTCCAAGCCATGATTCGTGACGCGATTGAGCAGCGGGTATTTCGCAATGATGTTCCGGTGGACCTGATCTCGAAGTCGTTAGCGGCCTTGGTCGAGGCAACGATAGACCTTACGGTGTCGAACCGAGCCAAAGCGAAACAATACCGGGACAGCGGCTTTCAAATGTTCTGGTCCGGCATAACGAAGTAACCGGTCGTTGCATCTAGTAAATGAGTGAGTAATCACAATATAATTCGAAAAGAGAATGGAGTATGTTCGCCATGACCAAGGTCTGGTTAATTACGGGAAGCGGGAATGGGTTGGGGAGAGACATCGCCGAGGCGGCGCTGGCCGCAGGGGACAGCGTGGTCGCTGGAGCACGCCGGACGGAAGAATTGGCACCTCTGGTGGCGCAATACGGCGAGCGGGTGAAACCCGTGAAACTGGAAGTGCGAGACGAAGCCGCCGCAAAAGCGGCCGTGCAGTTGGCAGTGGATACATTCGGGCGGCTGGACGTGCTCGTCAACAATGCTGGTTACGGGCAGATTGCACCTTTCGAGCAAATAAGTACGGTGGATTTCCAGGCCGTCGTGGACACGTGCCTTTATGGCGTGGTGCACACCACGCGCGCCGCCGTGCCGGTGATGCGTAAGCAGAAGAGCGGTCACATCTTTCAGGTGTCTTCGGTCGGTGGTCGCATTGCGGTTCCTGGCAATACGCCGTATCACGCGGCGAAGTGGGCTGTCGGCGGTTTCAGCGACTCTCTGGCGATGGAAGTCGCGCCGTTCGGCGTCAAGATCTGCACGCTAGAGCCGGGAGGTATTCGGACCAACTGGGCGCGGCGCGCGGGGGAGAATATGCCGGACCTGCTGCCGGACTACGAGGCCTCGGTCGGTGCGATGCACAAGATTTTGCGAGGACTCGAAGGACGTGCGGAAGGCGATCCGCGAAAGATCGCGGACGTAATTCTGCAATTGGCGAACAGCGACGAGGTGCCGATGCGGCTGATTCTCGGTGTCGATGCGGAAAAACGGGTGCAGCAGGCAGAAGCCGCGCGCGCAATGGAAGGTGAAAAATGGCGACATCTCACTGTCTCAACGGTGTTTGAAGATGGGCGCTTCGACAGCCGATTGTATATGGCAAAGAGCGGAACCAATTCCTGAGTTGCTGAATCCCGGAAGGAGCACGATTATGAAATACAGATTACTCGGCAAAAGTGGACTGCGGGTCTCCGAAGCGGCGCTAGGCACTATGACCTTCGGCGACGAGTGGGGCTGGGGATCGCCGAAGGCTGAAGCGCAAAAAGTCTATGAGACCTACCGCGAGGCAGGCGGAAACTTTATTGACACGGCGAACTTCTACACTAGTGGCACGAGCGAGAAATTCCTGGGTGAGTTCATGCAGGGCCATCGCCAGAGCGTTGTATTAGCCACGAAATACTCCAACGCTGCGCCAGGCAATGATCCGAATGCGGCGGGCAATCATCGCAAGAGCATGATGCAAGCAGTGGAAGCGAGTTTGAAGCGATTGCAAACCGACTACATCGATCTGTACTGGGTGCACATCTGGGATGGGATCACCCCAGTGGAAGAAGTCATGCGTGGACTGGACGATCTCGTTCGCGAGGGAAAGATTCTCTACGCCGGCATCTCGGACGCTCCCGCCTGGTGGGTCGCCCAGGCAAATACGCTTGCGGAGCTTCGAGGCTGGACACAGTTCATCGGGTTGCAGCTCGAGTACAGCCTGATCGAGCGGACGGTCGAGCGCGAACTGATTCCTATGGCCAAAGCTTTGAACTTGGGAGTTCTGGCTTTTTCTCCTCTGGCGGGTGGATTTCTAACCGGGAAATATCACGGCGAAGGCAAGCCCGACGGCGGGCGGATGACCAATGAGGGAGTGAAAGCCTTCTATCCTGAGAGGGAACAACGCGCGGCGCTAATGATATCGGCTGTAAAGTCGGTTTCCGAACAAACCGGTCGCAGCATGGCGCGAGTCGCACTCGCCTGGTTGCGCTACCAAACCGTGCCAGTAATCCCCATCATTGGAGCGCGGAAGGTATCTCAACTACAGGATAATCTTGCCAGTTTGGATCTGGAACTCTCCGCCGAACAATTGAAATCCCTCGATGGAGCAAGCCGAATCGAACCCGGATTCCCTCAGAGTATTTACGACAGAGAAATGGTTCGTGCAATCAGGTATGGCGGCACGTGGGATCGCTTGCTGCTCTAAGCGCGGCACTTAAGCCAAAATAGTGATGCCTGTGCCGCTGTTTAAGCTTCCCGCTTGGCCCCCGGTAAACGCCCTTGTGCTCAGTGACGGACTGACTCCTGGACTGTCGGCAACCGGAAAGCCTTAGAAACCTCAAGCATGCGGCTATGCTGCGAGCCGGATCAGTTCCAAGCTAAAAGGCAGCACTAGACAATTCGGATGGTTGCAGGCCTCCGCGATTCACTACCCGTCCGTTATTAGGCCTGGGCCCTCATGCTTGCGGGCTTGTTCGCAAGCGCTGTACCAAGCATGTCCGCCAGCATCTTCCGGGCAAGAGAGGCGGGGACGAGGGCGTTCAATATGCGGTTGAGGCGGCCTGGAACGATTCTGGAACGGTTTTTGACCAGACCGCTGAGGCCCTCAGATACGCACTGCTCGACGCTCATCGGTTTCATCGGCATCGTCTTCGGATCGAGGGCGAATTTTTCGAGCACCGCTGTGTTCGTAACCCCGGCTGCCAGTACAGTGACGTAGACACCCAGAGGTTTGAACTCATAGTGAAGCGCCTCGCCAAGGCTGTGTACATACGCCTTCGCGCCTCCGTCATTCGCCATACAGGGAATGCCGTTTTCCGCACCCATTGCCCCGACGAGGATCAAGCCGCCCCGCCTCCGCTCGGCGAGCTTCCCGCCGAAGTAATGGGCGATGTCTAAATGCGACATGGTGTTGAGTCGCAAGGTCTCCTCGAGCAGCTGTCGATCGAGCTTCAAGAACTCGCCGGGATTTCCGGTGCCGGCATTGGAGACGACAAGGCCGATGTCGAGATCGTCAGTGGCGGAGGCGAGTTGCCTGACGAAATCCTCCCGGGAGACATCAAGCACGACGACTCGATGCTCCACACCGTAACGCTTGCTAAATTCAACGCCTACTTCCTTAAGCAAGTCCTCCCGCCGCGCCACGAGGACAATATTGATTCCTGAAGCTGCGATTTGCTGCGCAAATTCCTTGCCTATTCCGGACGAGGCACCCGTAACGAGTGCCCAGGGGCCGAACCTTTTTTTATCGAGCGCGACTGTCACCTTTTCGCTCCGTTCTGCCTGCTTAGGGCTTGTTGCGTTTGTTGTGTGACAAATTATTCGTTCGCATTAATTCTGTGTTCTGAGCATACGATCGACCGATCGGCTCATTTGTTTCAAAATAAATCCAGGCGCCACGCGACTCATCATCTTGAGCTGATTCGCCTGACCTGGACGAATTTCGAATTGATCGTTTTGCATTCCTTTGACGGCGACTTTAACCATGTCTTCCACCTTCATGATAGAAACGCCTTTCATATCTTCAGAATCAAAGGCACCCAAGAGTTCGGTTTGTGTCGCAGGCGGTGCTAGGTCAAATACCTTCACTCTGGTGTTTTTCAGTTGCACGCGAAGAGACTCGGTGAACGAATGCAGACCGGCCTTGGTGGCGCAATAGACCGGTGAAATGGGCAATGGAACAAATGCCAATCCTGATGAAACGTTCATAATTGCGGCCTCTGATTTTGTTTTCAAATGCGGCAAGAATTGTTTCACCATGCGAATCGGCCCGCTCAAATTGATTTCAATCTCCCGAGTGATGTCTTCGAGGCTTCCAGCTTTGTCGTGAATATTGATCTCACGCATGATGCCGGCGTTGTTGATCAAAATGTTGAGCTCAGGAAATTGCTTGGTGACCTCTCCGTAAAGAGTGGCGATCGCTTTCGGGTCAGAAACGTCGCTTCGAAAGGTGTGAATTTTTGGAAAGGCCGCTTTCGCACGGTCCATCCTAGCTTGATCGCGGCCCGTGACAAGAATAGTGTTACCAAGCGCCGTGAGTTGTTTGGTGAGTTCGTAACCGATGCCGCTGGCACCGCCGGTGATCAAAATCGTATTGCTCGTGAGTTTCATAATTAGATACCTTCTAACTTATAGCACCATTTATAAATAGCACGTCATGTCGACGAGACGGCTCAGAACGTTGATGGGCGGTCTTCGAATAAACGCTGAGTAAGCTTCAATCAACTTTGTAAACGCGGCCGGTTTGCGCCCCCAAGATAGCGCGTTTGTAGGCTTGTCCAACTTTCCATCCTTCGACCGGAATCATGCCGGTGAAGAACTGGGCAAATTGAGATTCGGATTCTTTTAGCATCGTGGGACTCACCACATTGATACGCAGTCCCTTAGGAAGCTCAATTGCGGCAGCCCGAACAAAAGCTTCCAATGCGCCCGAGACGGTTGAAGCCGCGACGCCGGCGATGATCGGTTCGTCGTTAAGAATGCCCGAAACCAAAGTGAAGGATCCTTTTTCTTTGATGAACGGGATCGCCTCCTGAACCAGATTGATCTGACCCATGAGTTTGCTTCCCAACGAAAACTGCCACTTCTCAGCGGTGAGTTCTGAAAGCGGAGCAAATGCGACTTGGCCCGCTGCAATGGCCACGGCATCAAACGAGCCGACGGCTTGATAAAGCTTCCTGACACTTTCGCGGTTCTCGGTCTCGACTTGAAAATCGCCAGATTTGTGACCGACCTTGACTATCTCATGGCCAGTACCCGCCAATGCCTTTTGAACCAGTTCGCCGATCTTTCCGTTTGCGCCAATCAAAACAATTTTCACAAAAACTCCATTCTCGTTTCTGATCTCAGGATTTATTTATTCACTTTCATTCCCTTCACCGCCTCCTCGCCCATCCGGGCGGTGGCTGCCCTTAGCATCGCTGTATCCACCAGGCCGGGGGGCCACCGCGTTTACCGTAACGCTCCTGGGACCGAGTTCCGCCGCCCAAACGCGAGTCAACGCATCGTGATTGCGTGTCACAAGGTCCCGATCCAGTCTTTAAGCCTCTTTGCCTCCATCACCACCACCTCGCGGTCGTTGGTGCCGAGCGCAACAGCCGCCATACCCTGAAAGGCGGAGAACAAATGGACCGCGAGTTCACGTGAATCCTTTTCATGGCCAACGGCCCGGAACTGCTCCTCAAGCCAACGCATGGGCTCATTGAAGAGCTCCGCGGATTTCTTAGCGAGAGCGCCGCCCTCCTTGTGCAATTCCGTGCACAGCCCGCCAAGAGCGCATCCTCCGCGCGCAAGTTGCTCCCGGTTCGCTTGGACGCTACCCACGAAAGCTAACAGCCGCTCCTTCGGAGAACTCAAGCGGTCCCACTCCGCCCGGGCTGCGCGAAACTCCTCCAGGCGCCGCTCCACCACGGCTTCGGCGAGTTCTTCCTTGGTTTTGAAGTAGTAGTAGACATTGCCTACCGGCACGCGAGCCGCCTCGGCGATGTCCGCCAGACTCGTCTCTCGGAAACCGCGTCCATACGCCAGCTTCGTAGCAGTATCAATCAGCCGCGTTCGCTTGTCCGGTTGTTCCGTTCGCATATTCTCCGACTCGGAGGAAGTTAGTTATTTAACTAACTCAGACCATAAACCAATGCGCCCGTGTTGTCAACTCCCGGACTGCTTCCAGATGACGGCAAGCCTGGAACTATTCGATTCGTCCGTCGGATTAGTGACGACACACGCGCTTCTAGCCGAATGACGACAAAGTTGCGTTTATCCGCGCTTGGTTTACGGCGTGATCCGCACCGATGTGTGAAGCAGGTACACTACGAAGAATTGGAGGACGGCGAAAAAGAGCGGCCCAGCCCATTTCCGAAGATCATGCTGAAACAGACCGATTCCGACATCCAGTAATTGCATGGCGCCGGCGAGCGAACCCAGAATCAGCAACGCAGGTGTCGCCTGTTTGTAGATCGCCCCCAATACGAGCAAAGCCAGAGGAATTCTGGGCGCCGCCGCGTACATCGCCAATAGCAATGACGCCCGCGTTCGGCCGGATTCGGCAGGGACCAGGACTTGCGGACGGATGATCGCCGCGATGGAAAAGCCGCTCGAGACCAGGACATTGATTGCCGTGACCACCGAAGCCAGCCGAAACGCTATGATTGTTGTCATTGATTCCTCTCTCTAGGTACACTCGTTATTGGCATGAACTTCCTCTCTTGCGTTGTGATGTTCAGACCGTAGCCCGTCCGCTCCCCCCAAAAAATCATTGGTCCTGCGTTTAGTTGAATGGCGAGAGAGACGAGTAGAGGCTCATTTCTTAGCGCCACCTTCTTCTTACTTCCCTGCGTCACCCCTGCGGAATCCGATGCTGACTTCGTCCAGCCTAGTTTTCAATGCGCTGTCGAGTTTGTAATCCGCAGCGGCCAGGGTGTCGGTCAGCTGCTCGACGCGGCTTGCGCCAAGAATGACCGAAGTAATGGCAGGATTCGCCAGCACCCAAGCGACCGATAAGGTCGTGATTGGCGTTCCATGCTGCCTGGCGATTTCCTGAACTGTCGTGACCGTTTCAAACTCGCGCTCGTGCCAATACCGGGCGTGATACATCTGCCCGAACCCGCCGAGTTCCGCCGAAAAGCGGCCCTTCCCAGGCGTATCGCCGTGCTTGTATTTGCCGCTCAGAAGACCTCCCGCAAGAGGATTGAAGGTAATCACCGCGAGACCTTCTTCCTGCACCAACGGGAAAAGTTCTCGTTCAACTTCACGGAACAGCAGGTTGTAACGTGGTTGGGCCGAAACGAAACGCGTCAGCTTCAGCGTGTCCTGCCTTCCAAGCGCTTTTGCCAGACGGTAGGCGAGAAAGTTTGATACACCGATATAACGCGCCCTGCCCGAACGAACGATCGTATCCATAGCCCCAACCATTTCGTCGATCGGGGCAACGGGGTCATCGAAATGCAGTTGGTAAAGATCAACGTAATCCGTATTTAGGCGGCGCAAGGAAGCGTCGATGGCGTCAAGTAGGTGTTTTCGTGAGCTGCCTGCATCCCAAGCGGCTGGCCCCATTTTTCCGCCGCCCTTTGTGCCGAGGATAAACCCTGCCCGCTTATTGCTGAGCCAGCGGCCTACAATAATCTCAGCACCACCGGCCTCCGCACCCGGGGGATATACGTCAGCGGTATCGATGAAGTTAATTCCCGCCTCAGCCGCCTTATCGAGCATTCGATGCGCCTCTTTTTCATCCGTTTGTTTTCCGAAGGTTCCCGTTCCGAGAATCATGCGAGAAACCGTTAGGCCGGTGTGACCAAATTTCGCGAACTGCATAGGGACTCCTTACCGCTAGTGAGAAAAAGGCTGCTCTCGCCCAAACCGATTAATGATGACAGTCATCATCATTAATGATATCCTGTCTCTATGTCAAGTGATCTAGGAAGGAGCGTAACGATTGCGTTTAACTAAAGAACAAGCCGAACAAAATCGGCATCTCATTGTCCAAACTGCATCGCGGATGTTCAGATTGCATGGCATGGAAAATGTCGCCGTCGCCGACATCATGAAAGAATCCGGCTTTACACATGGCGGATTCTATAACCACTTCAAATCCAAAGATGCGTTGGCGGCTGAAGCTATTGCTTCTGCATTCGACGTTGTCGCAAGTGATTTATCGGAAAAGCTTGCATCCGGGAAAAATCCAAAAGCGTCGCTTTCATCGTTCGTCGCGCGATATCTTAGTCCTTCGCATCGCGACACTAAATCCGGAGGATGCCCAGCATCAGCCTTGTCCGTCGATGCCGCGCGAAATGGAAAAACCGTTCAAACTGCTTTCGTCAAAGGCCTTGAAACCTACCTCGATATAATCGCCGCGCAAATGGGTGGAGACGAGCAGGAGGCAAGGCAACAAGCTATAGCTTTCTTCAGTAGCTTAGTGGGCGCAGTGATGCTGTCCCGTGCCGTGAAAAGAAGTGATCCGACACTTTCCGACGAACTACTCAGTTCAGCGCGGAAAATTGTAGAGCTGAAAAAGTGAAATATGCCGAGAGAGAGCGGAATGGAGACAGGAGAAGTTTCCAATCGCGGGGTAGGCAGACTGGATGCCTATTGGACGGGAGTTCTGGAACGGGTCAAAAAGCAAAGCGAAGCTCGCGACTCGAAGGAGGGCGCCGTGGCTTGGTG
>Ga0070734_10002573_pt1 | contig 21393 bp, 17 predicted proteins | sample Coa_R1_8_FD_66444 | JGI IMG/M metagenome (GOLD analysis project Ga0070734, IMG submission 66444) | Surface soil microbial communities from Centralia Pennsylvania, which are recovering from an underground coalmine fire - Coalmine... | ecosystem: Environmental > Terrestrial > Soil > Unclassified ...
CCAAAAGGGCGTGGGCCAGGTCGTCGGCGGAGACCGGAAGGTCCATGTCCAAAAACGCCTTGGAATGGGCGACCTTCTCCATGAGCTTCCATTCACTCTTGCCTGTTGAGAGGAAATTTTCCGGGTCCACGTATTTATACCGGTGCCGGTTGAGGACCGCCGTGGGTGAAGTCAAAAGCAGGAGTTCCCCGCTGTCGACGCTGTAGGGGTCGGGTTGGAAGGCCTGGGGCTTGGGCGGGACAGCCTCTTCGTCGGGGAGCTTGGAACCCTCGGATACGGTGAAGGAAAAATCCTGGTCCGCCTCCAGGGTGAAATGGCAAAGCCCTTCCCGTCCGTCGGTATCCGACAGGGTCTTGTCCCAGGCCACTTCCCCCGAAGGTTCCAACCCCGCGATCATGCGGGTTCCCGGCCAAAAATCCGCCGTCACATCCAGTTGCTCCCCCCGGTCCAAATGCAGGGTGAAACTCCATTCCCTGGACCCGGTCCTCTTCATGCTGAGGGAAACCCGGGCAGGTCCAACCCAGAGGTGCGAGGCGTTGAATTCCTTCATGTTTTCCGGCAGGTGGGGTGAAAAGACCACCTTTCCGTTGCCCGCGTCCGGGGCAAAGCCCGTGAGGTAGTCCAAAAGGGCTTCGGTATTAAGTCCCCCCTCCCAGGGCCTGACCCTTCCAGTGGTCCCCACGCCCAGGGAGGGCGGGTTCCAGGGGTGGTAATTGCCGTCGTACATCTCGGTGAAATCACCCGAGGGTGTGGCGGACTTTAAGGTGGCCTGGTAGGCCAGGGCGGCCCAGGGCAGCCGGGCCTTGCACAGGTCGTACAGCAATTGCCCGGGATTCATTCCCACGTAGAAATCAACGGTGGGCGTTGTCTTCCAAAACCCGTCGGGACGGCCCAGCCAGGGATAGGCGTTCTTAATGGCGTCCACCGCCTTCACCTGGCTTTTGGGGGTTTCTCCCAGGGGGCTCAGGTCGTTGCGGGCATAACCGCACCAAAAGGGGTTGAGCAGGATGTTGGCGAAGGGCGCGTTGTAAAGCGGGCCCAAAAGGGATTGGGCGGGGGCCCAATATCCCGCCTTTTCATTCCAATAATTTTGTTCGGTCTTGGTCCTGACCTCATCGGCGAATTTTTTGAGATAGGAAACGTCCTTGTCCATTTCCAGGTATTTCCCCAGGTAGGCCAGGTGGTCGGCGGCCGAAACCAGTTCAAAGCTTGAATCGGTGGAAAAGCCGAAAGTGGAAAGGTAATAGTTGGGAAAGGGGACATAATCGAAAATGCGGGACTCCAGGCACCAAAGATAGGTTTCGTCCCTTTGGAAAAAATACTTGTCGTCGATATTGAGCTGGCCGAGGATGCAGCGCTTGAGGTAGCTCCACCGGGCACGGACAAGTTCGATATCCCCGGTCGTCAGGTAATACCACCAGTATTGCAGGACGATCCAGTTGGGCGTTTCGGCGAATTCAACGCGCATGTGGGAAAGATCCTTGAAATGGTAGTCCAAGGGGTAGTCCACGCGGATGCTGTTGGGCAGGGACCCGGCGGTGGAAGCCACGCCGTAGAAAAATTCCATGGCCCTTTTGGCTTCATCCAGGTGGCCGGTTTTCAGGAACCAGCGGATGGGCCCGTTATTGTCCCGGATCCAGGCATAGGTATAGCCGATGATGGGCGTGAAGCTTCCCGAATAGGATTGTTGGGACTTGAAAATGAGCGACTCGATCTCAAAAAGGTCGGCCATCTTGGGGTCCCCCGAAAAGGTGGTTCCCTTCTCGAACCAGGCCGCGTAATAGTCCCGGGTCTCGTCCAACAACCTGACGGGTCCCTTCTTTTTGATGTCCTCGGTCTGGGCGCTGTTGTCCCCCTGCGAATTGGCTGAAACCAGGTAGAATGCCGCCCAGGCTTCCTCCCCGGCTTTGAGGCTGGGGACGCTGTAATGGAGGCTGTGGTCCCAGACCTTGGCCCTTTTCGGCGCAAAGGAACCCAGGCGCCAAAAGGTTTTTTTCTTCGGCTTCTTCGGCTTTTGCTCCCAAAGGACATCCCGCTCTTCATCCTTGACCTCATATTTGAGGTTCCATTCGGGCTGGACCTTCAGCTCGATATCCAGGTCGTTTTGGTCCTGGCCGCCCGAATTGACGAGGTGGACCAACCGTACGAGGACGGCCGGGTTGTCCCAGGCATTGTTATCCGAAGGCGCCACCGGCGCAAAATCGTAACTTTCCACTGACAGCGCCTGGCCTTCGGCACGCACCTTTATCACGCCCGAACGCCGCACCCATCCAATCTGTTGTTTGGGCGTGTCGATGTCCTGGCCGGCCCGGGTCACGCTCATATGCATGCTTCCCAGGTCCGGCTCCTGGTAGGAAGCGCCGTAAATATTGGACCAGTTCCAGAGGGGCGCCGAAAGGCCGACCAGCGCGAAGCTGCGGCCATTGCCGACGCAGTAGGCCCCGCTTTTGTTGGCCTCTACTTTTTGGTGGTCCATGTCAAAAGTTTCGTTCCAGGAATAAAGGTCCGAAAGCCAGGGGCGGTCCTTCAGAAAGTCCGCACCCGCTTTTTCAAGGGATTGGGTGGAAGGCGTTGGAGTGGGGACGGCCGCAGTGGCGGTCATTGGCGCGGGCGCGGCCGCCACCAGGGGCGTCAGGGGTTCCCCTGAAAGCCCGGCCCCGGCCGGGATCAGGAGCAGCGAATTTAAAAGAAACAAAGTTCCCATATTCCGGGTCATGGTTTTTTACCCGGTTTTTCTTTTTTGGGAAGCTGGGGAGCGGTTGTCGGGGCCGAATCGACCGCGGATTCGGATGGTACTGTTGCTGCAGCGGGAGTCGGAACCGGTTTTAACACTTCGTAGAAATACACTTTTTTATGGTAAGCGATGGGTTTCAATTTGTAGGTATTGACGAAGTATTCCCGGATGGTCCCTTCCGGCAGTTTCAGGGTTTCCTCCAGCAATTGGCGTCCCCCGTCGATGCTGTCCACCGTTTCGGTGAGGGCCCAAACCTTGCGGTGTCGCTTCCAGGCATCCTGGAACACCTCCGAAAGGTCGCCCCAGGGGTCCGGCCCTGCCGACGCCTTCTTGTTTTTTTCCTTTTCCGGGTTTTTCCCGGTTTCCTTGTCCCCGATCGTTTTATAAGTGCGCAAAAAATTATAGAGGCTCAGGTATTTTCTTTTTTGAAAACGGTCGAGGTAGTAATGCACGTTGTTGATCCCATCCAACACGAGTACGTCGTCCGCGCGCACTTTCCAATCCAAGGCGCCCAACAGTTCCTGAAAGTCGTAGTGGTTGGCCACCAGTTTGCTGCCCCTGCCCTCGGCATTGTGGAAAAAAAGCAGGGTGATCAGGAAGGTCCAGAGACAGATCGTCATTCCGCGGTTGGCAAAATGAAGGACCGGGTTTTTCCAAAGTTGGGACAGGTCCGCCCCCACGACCCCCATCAGGATCCAACAGGGCACGGTGGAGGAAACCCAGAATTCGATGTTCCAGGGTTCCCACCAGACGAAAAAGGGGACGAAAGCCGCCACCCAGGTGACGGCCACCCAAAGGGTTTGGCGGTTGTGCTTCCAATAGTGCGGGAGGCGCAGGAGGAATACCGCCAAAAGGAAGAGAACGGAACATTGGAGGATTGTTTCCGCGCTCCCGAAGGTGAAGGGCTCGGCCATATTGTCCAGGGGGCGGGTGTGGGGAAGGAAGGCCCTCACCATGGCGGATTGGCCGTGCCCGAAGCCTGTCTTATCGAAGTGACCGCCCCAGTTTTGGGGCGAGTGGAAATAGGAAAAGACCCACCATAACCAGTCGTGGAAAGTCTTGCGGTAATTGACATAGCGGCCGACCAGCCCATAAGCGGCCAGGACGATCAGGGTCAAGGAAACCAAGTAATAAAGGCAGGCCCTGAGTTTTTCCCACCAGGTCTTTTCCTTCAGAATCAGGATGGCGCCCAAAAAGGCGGGCACGAGCAGGAGGTTTGTCTGGTGTCCCAGCACGGCCAAACCATGGGCCGAACCGGTGACCCAACCGAAGGCGGCCGGCATCCTTTTTTGGTAGGTGAGAAGGTACCAGGCCAAAAGGGGTGTGACAGTGGCGAAAATCCTCACACCCGGGATCGTGGAGAAATACCAGTAACTGTGGGAGAAGGCCATGCCTGCGGCCGCCAGGGCGGCTACCAAGCGGTCGTTGGTTTCCCGGACCAGAAGGTGAAAAGCCAAAAGGACCCCCGCCAGTCCGGTCATCAAGTCGAGGACCTGCAGGGCGACCAAGCCGTCCCAGGTTGCCCCGTGGTCCCTCCCCCAAAGGAAAAACAACCGGCCTAGAAAAGTGTAAAGCAGGTGGTGGGGATGGAAGAAGAGGTAGAGGGGGGTGCTGTCCTTTTCGACCTGGCCGGACATGGCCAAACCGTCGAAGGTGTAATTAAAGGACAGGTGGGAAAGGTAGAGGTAAAGGCAAAGGGTCCAAAGCCCGAATCCCAAGAGAAGGGTACTGGCCGGTTTATTCCACTCGCGCATCGACTTTCCTTTAAATAAATCCGAGACCCTCCGGCGTTTACCGGGGCATTTGGAATCTCGTATTTAAAGGCAAAAGGGCGGTTTCGGCAAGGTTTACCGGCAGGAAGATCGTGCTACTTCTTGTCGGACATGAATTTTAAGGAGACCCCGTTGATGCAATAGCGGGGTCCCGTCGGTTGGGGGCCATCCTCGAAGACGTGGCCCAAATGGCCCCCGCAACGCGGGCAATGGACCTCCACGCGGCGCATGAAAAACGAATCGTCCTCCTCGGTGGCGACATTTTCCGGATAGAGGGGTTTGAAAAAACTGGGCCAGCCCGTGCCGGATTCAAACTTGGTATCGGAGGAAAAGAGCTCCAAGCCGCAGGCCGCGCAGACATAGACGCCTTTCTCGTGGTTTTCCCAAAGGCCGCCTTTTCCAAAGGGCCTTTCGGTACCGTGCTGACGCAGGACATCGTATTGCTCAGGGGTTAGTTGGGCCTTCCACTCGGCGTCGGTCTTGACGATCTTGTCCCCCATATATCTCCCCTTGTCTTTGGATTTGGACGGGCCCCCAGCCTGAAGGATGCCGGCAGCCGCCCATAACGCCAAACTAAAAATCAGGATTTTGCCCATTTTCCCCTCGAAAATCAATTTATCCATGGAAGTTGTACCTCGGCCAGGGGCAAGCAGGTTACACCGGGAAATGAAAGGAAGGCTAAGCCAAACCCGGCTGGAGTTTTTCACCCGCGACCGAATAGGGGCGGTGTGTGCCGCTTTTACCCTTGATGCGCACGGGGTCCAGGGCCTCCATGCGGAACATGTCGGCCGCGATGTGGGCCAGGTCCTGGTTGATCAAGATTTGTCCGTCCTCGGCCACCGAGCAGAGCCGGGATGCGAAATTGACCGTATCACCGATGAGGGTGAATTCCATGCGGCGGGCCGATCCCAGGTTGCCGATCACCACTTCCCCGCAGGCCATCCCGACTCCCAGGCCGGTCTGGACGCTCTCACTATAGTGTTCCTGGAAGGTCGCCTGGATCTGGTGAAAGCTGTCCTGCATCCGCAAGGCCGCCAGGATGGCCTTCTTCACCGAGGCTTCGGACCCCTCCACTGGTAAGGGAAAAAAGGCCATGATGGCGTCACCGATGAACTTGTTAATCTCCCCGCCGGAGAAAGCGATGATCTCTTCGAATTCGGTGAACATTCGGTTCAGGTAGCGCACCGTTTCCTGCGGTTTTAACTTCTCCGTCATGGAGGTGAAGCCCCGCACGTCGGAGAAAAGCACGACGGCCCTCGTCAATTCCCCTTCCCAGACGGCCTGGCGCCCTTTTTGGGTGGCGAATTGGGAGGCTTTGGTCCCCACGAACTTGTCCAGTACGTGCCGGGTTTCCGTGAGTTTCTTTTCCTTTTGTTGGAACTGCTCGGAGGCCAGGTTCATCAATTCTTCCTTCCGCTTTTCCAGGCTTCCAAGCACGTTGCGCACGACCTTGTAATCCTCCGGCAAAAGCCGGCAGCGAACGAGAAAGAGCTGCAGTTCGATAAAAAGACCCTTTTGGGCTTTGCGGAAAAAAGCGATCCAGGACAGGATGAGGATAAAAACACCCGTGAGGCTCACCCCCAGAGTCGCCATCCAATTCTGGGTGAAATACCAGCAGAGGCCCGCCGATGAGGCGGCAAGAAGCAGGCACCAAAGAAGGATGGCGGAAGCTTCAAGGCGGAAGATGCTTCTGTTCTCAGGCGAGGCCATGGGTTGTTCTCCGATTTTTTAAAACGGCCACATCATAACTGATTTTCCGGGGCGGAGCTTGAACCGCTATGAGCGCGGGAAATTTTGTCGGACTTATTTTATGGAGTCTTACCGGGCATGTTGCCGGATGTACTGGTAAAGGGCGTCGGCGGAACCTTCCACCGTCAGGTGGGAATGGTCCACCACAATGGATTCGGGGGTCTTGCGAAGCCCCCCCACGGCGCGGTTGATGTCCCTCTCGTCCCGGGCCTTCACGTCCTCCATGACCTTTTCCAGGCTGGTCTTGACACCGGCTTTTTCCAAGTCCTTCAAGCGGCGCTCGGCGCGCATTTCCACCGAGGCATCCAGGTAGAATTTGTACTGGGCGTCGGGAAAAACGTCGGTTCCGATGTCCCTCCCCTCCAGTACCGCTCCACCGTAAGGTGCGCTGTCCGAGCGGCCCATTTGTTGCTGCCGGGAGACCAGGATTTTGCGTACCGGCACCGAATTGGCGATATGGGCCGAAGCTTGGGTGACTTCAGGCGTGCGGATTTCCCTGCTGACATCCTCCCCGTTGAGGAAGACTTTGTTCTCGGGGTCGCCGGGCTTGAGCTCGATTTTGGAATCCCTTGCGATCTTTTCCAGTTCAGCGTCGCTTTTCAAGTCGGCTTTTTGGCGAAGGGCCGAGAGGGTCACCGCACGGTACATGGCGCCCGTATCAATATGGAGAAATCCCAGCTTGCGCGCCAGGGTCTTGGCCACGGTGCTCTTGCCCGCCCCCGCGGGGCCGTCGATGGCGACGATGGTGACGCGGTTCATCGGACCGATATCCTTTCGAGGAGTTGGGAAAAACCCGGAAAGGAAGTGTTGATGTTTTCGGTGTCCAGGATGGTCGTCGTTCCCTTGGCGATCAAGGCGGCCACGGCCAAGGCCATGGCCACGCGGTGGTCCCCGCCGGAGGAGATCCGGCAGCCTTTCAAGGGCGTGGGCCCCTTGATGACCCAGCCGTCCGGAGTGGGTTGGATATGGGCCCCCATTTTTTTCAAGGTAACGGCCATCATCAGGATGCGGTCCGATTCCTTGACCTTCAAATCCTCCGCGTTTTTAACGACCGTCGTCCCCCTGGCCTGGGTGGCGGCAACGGCGAAAATGGGAAATTCGTCGATCATGCGGGGGACAATCTCCCCCCCTACTTCCACGCCTTTCAGGGCGGAAGTAGCCACCGTCAGGTCTCCTATCGGTTCGGCACCGCCCCGGGTTTTGTGGTAGGTAACCCCCATATGGGCTCCCATCCTTTGCAGGATGTTCAGGAGGCCCGTCCGGGTTGGATTAAGGCCGACGTTCATAAGACGAAGGGTCGAACCGGGGGTGATCAATCCGGCTACAACGAAAAAGGCAGCCGAGGAGATGTCGCCCGGCACCTTGATCCATTGGCCTTTAAAGGGCATGACCGGTCCCTTGACCGTAATGGCTTTTCCCCGCTGGGAAAAGGGGATGGAAAAGGCGCTGAACATCCTTTCGGTATGGTCGCGGGTCGGCGTAGGTTCCAGAACCTTGGTGGTCCCGTCGGCGAAGAGCCCTGCCAGCAGGAGCGAACTTTTGACCTGGGCGGAAGCCACCGGCAATTCGTAAGTGATGCCTTTGAGCTTGCGGGTCTCTACCTTCACGGGAAGATAGTTTCCACTGTCGTTTCCGCTGATGCGCGCCCCCATCTGGATCAAGGGCCCCACCACGCGGCGCATGGGCCGTCGCCGCAGGTATTTGTCCCCGGTGAGGCGGCTGGTAAAAGGCTGGCCGGCCAAAAGCCCCAGCAAAATGCGGGCGGTGGTTCCCGAATTGCCCGCATTGAGCATCTGGCGCGGGGGCTTGAGGGAGTTGAGCCCCCTTCCCACGATGGTCACCCGGTCGCCTGATTGTTTGATCTTGACCCCCATGGCCTTGAAAATGCCGATGGTGGAAAGGCAATCGGCCGAATTGAGGAAATGGGTGATGTGGGTTGTGCCGTAGGCCAACGACCCCAGCATGACCGCCCGGTGGGATATGGACTTGTCCCCGGGAACGGCAAGGGTTCCCTGCAGGTTCTTGACGGGATGGATGACGAGTTGTTTCATCCGAGTCCTTCCCTCGCTTTCCTTGATTTTTCAAAAAAAGAAAACCAATATCGGCCTTTTCCCTTTTTGAGGTTTTTCTCGAGTCCGCCCAATTGGCGGCGGTATTTGGCCAGGAAGGATTTTATGGCGCCCGCGTTCATTTCCACAATATCCCTCCACATGGCGGGGTTGCCCGCGGCGATGCGTGTAAAGTCCCTGAAACCCGATCCGACGGCTTTTTGGAAAACCGGCGATTTCTTTTCATTTTGGGAGTAAAGCTGGATCATGGCCGAGGCCAAGAGGTGCGGCAGATGGCTGGTCAAGGCCACTCCCCGGTCATGGGTTTTGGAATCCAAGATAATTGGAACAGCTCCGACCTTTTTCCAAAACCGGATGGCTTTTTGGACCAAAGGTTTGGGATTGCCCGGCAAGGGCGTGATAAAAACATATTTGCCCTGATAAAGGAAAGGATCCGCATTGAGGGGCCCGGATTTTTCCTTCCCGGCCATGGGATGGCAGGGCACGAAATGTCGGGGCATTCCGTATATCGCCCCGGCTTCCCGTACAACGGCTCCCTTCACGCTGGAGACGTCCATAATGAGCGCGCTCTTCCCGAGGTGGTTTGTCATTTGTTGAAGCACCGGGCCCATGGACGCCGAATGGGAACAAAGCAGGACCACGTCCGCGCCTTCCACGGCCTTATCAAAACTCGGGGCAACCGTCAGCAGCCGGGCCGCTTTTTTACGGGAACCGGCGCGGTGGTTCCAACCCACCAGGTTTTTTTCGCCCCGCCTTTTCAACGCCAGGGCCAAGGAGCCGCCGAGGAGTCCCACTCCAATGATGGCTATTTTGGGTTTGCCGGCCATTAGGCGGCCCCCTTTGCCGCCAGAATTTCCTCGAAAGCTTCCAAGAAACCCGATGTTTCTTTTTCCGTGCCGGTAGTCACCCTGAGGGCCCCGGGCCCCATGGGGCGAACGATGATGCCCTTTTTCAAAAGGCCCTGGTAAAGGTCTTGGGCATTGGGAACTTCCAAATAAACGAAGTTGGTCTGGGTGGGGACGGGTTTCAAACCCAACCGGGCCAGGCCATCGAAAAGCTTTTGCCGCATGGCCTTGTTCAAGTCGGTCACCTTTTTCACGTGGTCCGGGTCGCCCAGGGCCGCTTCAGCCGCCGCCAGGGCCAGGCTGTTGACATTAAACGGCTCCCGGACCCTGTTGAAAACCTCGACCAGTTCGGGATGGCCGATACCGTAACCCACCCGGAGGCCCGCCAGTCCAAAGGCTTTGGAAAAAGTCCGGAGAACCACCAAGTTTGGGTATTTGGCCAAAAGGCCCAAGGATCCAAAATAAGATGGATCGTCCACGTATTCGTAGTAAGCCTCGTCCAGCACTACCAATACGTGGGAAGGACAGGCCTTTAAGAAGGACTCAATATCGGAAAGGGGGACGAGGGTGCCTGTGGGGTTGTTGGGATTGGCGATATAAACAACCTTGGTTTTGTGGGTCACGGCCCTCTCGAAAAGCTTCAAATCGTGGGTGAAGTCACGCAAGGGCTGGGGCCGGGCCACCGCTTCGCAAAGCTGGGCGGTCGAGGGATAAACCACGAATCCGGGCTCGGCGAAAAGGACTTCGTCACCCGGAGCCAGCACCATCTGCCCCAAACGCACTATCAGTTCGTTGGAACCATGGCCCCAAAAAACCCGGTTGGCTTCCACCTTCAAGTGGCGGGAAAGGGCCCCGGTCAAGGCATGGGCGCTTCCGTCAGGATAGCGGTGCAGGTTCGGCAGGGCTTTTTCCAGGGCTTGAATGACCTTGGGGGAAGGACCCAATGGATTCTCGTTGGAGGCAATTTTGGAAGCGTTTGAGATCCCCAGTTCCCTCTCCAACTCCTCGATGGGTTTACCGGGGACATAAGGCTTTACGGTTAACAGGTTTTTTCGAAAAACTACGGGAAACATTGTTTTGCCTCGGATGACGGTGGATTTGCTCTCAGCTCTCGCTGCGCGGGTAGGAACCCAGGACTTTGACAGTCAGGGCCGCTTTTTCGATTTCCTTGAGGGCTTCTTGGACCTTGGGGTCGCTGACATGGCCGAGGAAGTCGATGAAGAAGTAATAATCCCATGCCTTCTTCCGGGAAGGCCTGGATTCGATACTGGTCAGGTTGAGTCCCCTTTTCTCGAAAGGATGAAGAAGCGCGAAAAGGGCGCCCACCTTATCCTTGATAGAAACCATGGCGGAAGTCTTGTCATTGCCGGATTTCTCAGCGTTGGTACGGCCGATGACCAGGAACCGGGTGTAGTTGTCCTGCATATCCTCGATGCGTTTGGCGATCGGCTTCAGGGAATAAAGCTTTGCGGCCATGTCCGGCGCGATAGCGGCGGCGGCAGGTTCGGAAGCCGCTGTTTGGGCGGCCTTGGCCGTATTGGCGCTTTCAACAATCTTGATTCCGGGCAGGTTGGCTTCCAGCCAGACGCGGCACTGGCCCAAGGCCTGGGGATGGCTGTAAACGCGTTTGACCTTGGAGGCGTCGCCGCTCTTGGACATCAGGGTATAGGTGATGGGTGTATAGATTTCGGAACAGATCTTGAGATCCGACTCCACGAACAAATCCAAGGTGTGGTTGATGGTGCCTTCGGTCGAATTCTCGATCGGCACCACGCCGTAATGGGCCCTTCCCCTCTCTACCTCCAAAAAAACATCCTTCAAAGTAAACCCGGGCGTGTAGAGGGAGGAACTTCCGAATTTCTGAAGGGCGGCGATATGGGTGTTCGTGCCCACCTGCCCGAAATAAGCGATTTTGAGCCGGGATTCCAGGGCCAAGGAGGCCGACATGATCTCGCTGAAAATGGCCTTGAGGGCTTCGGAGGAAAAAGGCCCCTTATTCAACCGGGTCACCCGCCGGTAGACTTCCATCTCCCGGTGCGGGGCATAAAAATGCAGGTCATCCTTCGCCTTGACGGCCTTGACCTTCAGGACATTCCTGGCCCTTTCGTTGAACAGCCGGACCAACTGGGTGTCAATGAGGTCGATGGCGTTCCGAATTTTTTTGAGGTTATTTTCGATTTTTTTCACGTTCGAAATCCGCTGAAAACGGAATAAAATAATGGGCTGGCGGAATTATATTACAATTCGTGTTTTTCAAGGGAAGTTTGTGAAATCGTCTCCTTTGTTCCCTATCCTCTTTTTCTCCTTAGGTCCGGCGCTTTTGGCTTTTCTCGCGGGCTTTGGAATCGCCTATCAACAGGATGCGTCCCATACGGCGGATTTGGGGAGGCTCGCCTGGGTTCATTTGGCCTATGCCCAGGAATTGAAGGACGACATGGCCGTCATCGACTTGTCCAAGAACCTGGAAAAGCTGGAATCGGTCCGCGCCTTTCAAGTGACCGCCCATTCCAAGAGCATCGTCCAAGGCGGCAATGTGAATTATCTTCCTTCCTCCACACCGGAGGGGGTGGCCTACCTTTTCCCTTCGGATTGGACTTATCACGAAACTTCCGTGAAAGGCACTCCCGCCCCCTTCGAGTTCACGGTCCTTTTCCATTACCGCCCCGGACCTGTTCTTTGGGGATCTATCTTCTTCCTGGTTTCTTTTGTGAGCGGTTGCGGGTTAGGCCTGTTTTCGAACCGGGCTTCCATCATACCGGCCAGGGCTGGACCGGCCTCCTCTCCAGAAAAGGCTTCCGTCCCGTCAACTTCGGCGGCAGCCAAGCCCGTTTCAAAGCCGGCAGGAATCTCCTTGGGGAAAAATGAGGCCTGTCTTTTCGTGGACAAGAACTACGTCATCCGGCAGGTGTCACCCCAAGCGGCTATCATCCTGCGCCGAAAAGTTGAAGAGCTTCAAGACAGCCATCTTTTGGATCTGGCTCCCGATCCCGGCTTGATCCAGGCTTTTGAAAATCCGGAAGAAAGGGTCGTCCCAAAACCTTTTCCCGGTTGCCCGGATGTGGCCGTCCGGCTCAAACCGGATTCGGAGGGCTGCCTTTTGATTTTGGAAAGCATGGTTCATCCCAAACCCTTCTAAAAACGTTGAATTTGTTGACTTTTAAGGGTGAAACCCATAAACTGCCAACAATTGCGAGCTGGCCGATTAGGGCAATAGACAACCAATTCCTGATTATTCATTCCGGGGAACCCGATTGCGCGAAACCTTAAAAAGCCTATCCATCTTCTCCGCGATGCTGTTGCTCCTGCTTCTAATTTCCTCCGGTTGCGACGTTAACATTCCCGGTTGCGGCAAGCGTTCCCTTCCTTTTTTTAAGCCCGTGACGCCCCCCCCTTCCGCCGCTCCCTCAAACCCTATTTCCGCGTCTTCCGCGCCAGTTTCCGCCGCCGTTTCGGCCCCGGTGAGCCTTTCCAAGGCTTTGGCCCCTCCCGTAGGGGCTAAACCCACGCCCAAACAACAAGGCAACAATGAAGTTCCAGTCGAAATGAACATTACAAAAGCCAAACCCACGGCCACCGGAACCCCCACGGCCACTGCTACACCGCAGGAAATGGAAAAAATCGCCTATACCACCTTGGAACAAGGGAAGCCCGACCTTTGGACCATGAACACGGATGGGACGGACCGGGTCCGTCTAACGCCCTTGGGAACCAGCAGTTGGTTCCCCCTCTGGTCGCCCAGCGGGAAGCTTCTTGCCTTCCTTTCGGATATGAAGGAAGGAAAAATGAACCTTTTTGTCGTTGCCAAGGACGGTTCCAACCTCCAACAGCTCACTTTCTTGAACGATATGGCCCTGCCGACTTATTCCCACCTCAAGCCGCCTTTTTCCTGGTCCCCTAAGAGCGACGAGATCGCCTTTTGTTACCAAAACCAAGTTTGGAAGGTCAATGTTGAAAACCACGAATTGCAGACCCTTTACACCGACGATCCCAACAACATTGTCTCCGCCTTGGAATGGGCCCCGCACCGCGACAACAAGTTTGTGGCTTTCATCGTGCACCAGGGCGTGAACTACACATCGCTCTTATTGGTAAATCCGCGTTTGAAGGATTCCCTAAAACTTGCCTCCGGATCGGAGCCCTTCACGGATATTTCTTGGACCTCGGACGCGAGGGATGTGGCCTATTTGGTCGGGTCGAAAACCCTTTTCACGGCATCTTCCCAGAATTCCCAGCCCAAATTGGTCCTGACCAATCCTTGCCCCGAATTGGGGCCCTTGGTGGCCTATTCCCCTTCCGAATCGGCTGGAAATCTGATGCTCTTGGCCAAGCAATATGCCGCCGACCCGGATTACCGCGTGGCATTGATGGCCACCGCCTCCAAAGGTTCTCCTGACACCGGGGTCCTTAAGTTTTTAACCGATCCCGGAGTCGAAGACGCTACCTGGTCCCCCGACGGGTCTAAAATCGCCTATGTCCAATCGGGCGATCTCTGGATCATGGATGCCACTGGGACCAACAAGCACCGGGTGGCCTTGATCGGCGTCCAATCGCCCAATTGGTCCAAAAAGTGAGCGTGTTATGAAACAAAATCCTTTGTTGCGGCGACTGGCGGTCTGCGCTTTGGCCCTATGCCTCCTCGCCTCACTGGGGACTTTGGGCTGCAAACCTAAAAAAGTGGAAGCTCCCCTTCCGCCCCCCACCCCCACCGCTGTGGTTCCCCCCGGCAGCGTTGTTTACGTCCAGCGGGGGCATTTGGTCCGTTTGGACCTGGATTCCTCCCAAACCACCCCCTTGACCAGTGGAAAAAGCACCGAATGGTTCCCTGCCTGCTCCCCCAAGGGCGACCAGGTGGCTTACTGGTCCAACGCCGAAGGCGAGGTTTACAATCTTTGGAAGATCAACTTGGACGGTTCCAACCGTGTGCAGCTGACTTTCGACGAAGGCAATACGGCCGGTTCCGGCGACCAAAACCTTCTCGTCAACAATTCACCCGCCTGGAGCACGGACGGAAAGAGGATCATCTACAGCCTCGAGGGCGACATCTGGGCGATGGATTCGGACGGTTTCAACCCCGAGACCTTGCTGTCGGAACACAAGGCCCTTTGCCCTTGCTATTCCCCGGATGGGAAGTCGGTGGTTTTCATTTCCATGGGGGATGACACGGCCTTCAATCTTTGGAGCCTGAACCTCTCGGACAGGGCCCTCAAAAAGCTGACCAATTACACCGATTGGAACGTCGGGTCCCCCAGCTTTTCAGCGGACGGCCGGAAGATCCTTTTCAACCTTTATAGGCAAAATGAAACCCAGATTTATACGGTCGGGCCCGATGGAACGGGTCCCTTGAACATCACCAGCAATAGCCGCAGCCTTTGCCCGCGCTTCGCGCAAAACGACCACAAACTCCTGTACTGCACTTACGGTACCGGCGAGGACGTGGGCTTGAGCCTCAACTTGGCGAACGTCAACGGCACCGATTTAAAGGTCTTGTCCTCGGATAACGTCGCTTCCCCCTCCTGGGCCCCGGCCCGCATCTTAAGCGATGTCCCGGCCCAATCCGCTACAATGATGACCCCCGCGGTTTCCAAACCCTCCGGCCTGCCCACACCTGTTGGAAAATAAAAAGCCGCCCCGCCAAAGCGGGAACGGCTTTTGCCTTCCTGACGAGCCCGTTTTCCTAGATTTCCTTTAACAGTTCCGGATAGAGCGGGAATTTTTTCGTAAGCTCGGCAATTTCCCCCTTAACCCTTTTGCGGACTCCTTCATCCTCGGGAGCCGAAACCACGTCGCTGATCCATTTGGCCACTTGTTTGAAATCCCCTTCCTTGAACCCCCGGGTGGTCAAGGCTGGCGAACCCAGCCGCAAACCGCTGGTCAAAAGCGGCGATTCGGTGTCATAAGGAACAGGATTCTTATTGGCGGTCATATTGGCTTCATCCAGCGCCAACTGGGCTTGTTTCCCATTGATTTTCTTGTTCCTCAAATCGATCAACATCAAGTGGTTGTCCGTGCCGCCCGAAATCACCTGGAAACCAAAGCCGATCAAGGCTTCGCATAACGCCTTCGCATTGGCCCGGACCTGCTTGGCATAGGTTTTAAACGATGGCTCGAGGACTTCCTTAAAAGCCACCGCCTTGGCCCCCACCACGTGCATCAAGGGGCCGCCCTGGATGCCGGGAATGATCTGGCTGTCCAGAAGCTCGCTCATTTTTTTTGTGCGCCCGCTTTTAGGGGCCGTGATGCCGAAGGGATTATCGAAGTCCTTCCCCATGAGGATCATACCGCCCCGCGGGCCCCTTAAGGTTTTATGGGTGGTGGTCGTCACGACGTGGCAATGCGCCATCGGGTCATTGAGTTCCCCGGCCGCGATCAACCCTGCCGTGTGGGCGATGTCGGCCCAAAGGAAGGCCCCCACCTCGTCGGCAATCTTGCGGAATGCGGCGTAATCCCAATCGCGGGAATAGGCCGAAGCGCCGATGCTGATCATTTTAGGCTTGTGCTTCAAGGCCAGGTCTCTCGCCTGGTTAAGATCCACCCGCCCGTCTTCCTTGCGCGTCTGGTAAGCGAAGAAGTTGTACATTTGCCCGGAAAAATTCACCTTTGCGCCATGGGTCAAGTGGCCGCCATGGGTCAAATCCAGACCCAGGATCGGGTCGCCGGGCCTCACGAAAGTGAAATAAACCGCCATGTTGGCCTGGCTGCCCGAATGGGGTTGGACGTTCACGTATTCGGCGTTCGAAAAGATTTTGCTGGCCCGCTCCCGGGCCAGGTTTTCCACCACATCCACGTATTCGCACCCGCCGTAATAACGGTTGCCGGGATAGCCTTCGGCGTATTTGTTGGTCATGACCCCGCCCTGGGCGGCCATGACGGAGAGGCTGGTGAAGTTTTCCGAGGCGATAAGCTCCAGTTTTTCATTCTGGCGCCTCAATTCATTTTTATTGGCTTCCCAGACCTGCGGGTCGGATTTTTTCAAAAACTCCATCATTTTGGTTCTCCTTATTGGTGATTGGTCACTGTTTTCAAACGGATGGATCCGCCGGGTTCCAGGCCGTAGCGCCGCGAGGAACCTCCCGGTAATTCCAAGCAATGCCGGCTCCCACGGGGGCCCAGGAGGATTCTCCAAGGCCCGGCTGATGGGAAGATTTTCAGTATTTTATGGTTTTTGTCCAGGAAAAGAATATCAGGTTTCAGGAAAGTGAAGAAGCTGTGGACCGAGCCACAATGGGGGAAATAGATGCCCCGGAAGGAGGAAGGCCAGCGGTTTCGAGCCATGAGCCCCCGCAGGCGAAGGAAATAACCTTGGGCAACCAGGATCCCCCCAAGGGTCCGTTTCTTCACGGCTGAAGGAACTGCAGGACCACTGGACCGAAAATGACCAGGAAGGTCACGGGCAGGATAAAAAGGACGAGGGGTAGCAGCAACTTGACGGGCATTTCCTGGACCGCCTTTTCCGCCCTTTGGGTTTGCTTGTCGCGCAGGGTCAGGGAAAGTTGGCGTAGGGTTTTGGCGATGCCGGTGCCGAACTTCTCGGCCTGGATAAGGCTGGTTGAAAAAAGGGAGAAGTCCGTCAAGTTGAGCCGCCGGCTGACCGTCTCCAGGGCGTTCTTGCGGCTGGCACCGCTGCGGGTCTGTTCCAAGATCCCCGCTAATTCCTCCAACAGCGGGCCTTTCTTGGCGTTTTTCAGGTACTGGTCCAAAGCTTGTTCCAAAGAGAGGCCAGCCTCCGAACAAAGGGAAATGACCTCCAATGCATTGGGAAGTTCCCGCAAAATCCTCTGTTCACGCCGCAGGGCCCTATCCCTTAGCCAGAGAAGGGGCAAACTGGCACCAGCGAGGAAAGCCAAAAACCCAAGGCAGAAACTACCGGCAAGAAGGCCGAAAAGAAGGGTGCCGAAAAGCGCGGCGAGGACCTGGTAACCCAGGATATGGACCGGTTTCAACCCTTCCAGCCCCATCCTTTGGAGTTGGCGGGAAAGATATCGAAGGTATTTCTCCAACCAATCGGATTTTTCCAGCCGTTGGAGGTTGTCCTCCACAACGGCTAAAAAGCTTTGGAAAGGCAGGGGTTTGCGGGCCAGGGTCACCAAACTTTTCAACCGCACTTCTTGCTGATGCCGCGAAACGCGGATCAGAAGGCCCCAAGACAGGTTTCGCACGGCCCAACCTATCAGGCAGCAGCCAACTGCAAGGAAGGCGTAGGCCATTTCAAACCTCCAGTTGGAGCAACTGGCGGATCCAGAAAAAGCCGATGGCTTCCAGAACCAGGGCCAAAAGAAGAATGGCTAAACCGATTTGGGTCGTGAACAAGGGTGTCATCAGCTCCGGGTCCATTACGAAAAAGACAAAAGCCAAAAGGAATGGCAGTAGGCCCATGAGCGTTCCGGAGAGCTTGGCTTGGGCCGTCATCGCCTCCATTTTCCGTAAAAGGCGGTTTTTTTCCTCCATCCCCTCCAAAAGCACTTCCAACAAATGGGTTAAATTGGCGCCCGTTTGCCTCGAAATTTTATAGGATTCCAAGAACTGATGGAATTCGGCGAAGTCGGGAAACCGTTCGTCCATTTTCGAAAGGGCCAGTTCGGCGGAATTGCCCAAATCCATCTCGCCGCAAACCTGCGACAGTTCCTCCGTCAAGGGTGGTGGGCATTCCCGGGACAGGTATTCCAATACTTGAGGGATGGTTTGCCCGGTTTTAAGGGCCTGGACCGCCATGCCCAGGGTTTGGGGAAAGACTTCCTTAAGCTTCGCCATCCGTTTTTTGGTTTCAAAATTCTTTTTGCGACCGGGCCCCTTTCGGACCCCGTACCAAATCCCAACGACCACGATCATGAGCAGGAGCCCCGTTGAAAAATCGGCAAAAACCGCCACCATTAGGCCCAGTAAAAGTCCAAGGGCTAAAAGAGTTTGGGCGCGGTCCGGTTTCTTACCTGTTCGGACGGCGGAAATGGATGGGATTTTGGGGGCAAAAGAGGGCAGGCGTTCCAATAACCATCGAGTGAAAGACCAAGTGAGAAATCCAACGGAGAAGCCGGCCGAACCCAATCCCAAAAACAACTTGAGGCTGGCGGGGATTATCACGGGACCCCCGCGTCTTTTCGAAGTGATTCCTTTTCTTCGATTTGTCGGAGGGTTTTTTGGGCCGCATCCTGGATGTCCTTGTCCCGGGTGAAGGATATGAGTTTTTGGAGTTCCGCCTTGGCCTGCTTGGTATTTTGAAGCTTGATATAGGAGTCGGCGACCATCAATTGGGCCGAATCGGCCAGTGGGTCAGTGGGGTATTTGTCGGTCAATTCCCGGTAGGCTGCCAAGGCGTCTTCCACTTTGTCGTCCAGCAAAAGGCAGTTCCCGCCTTGAAAAAGGGCGTAACTGTCCAGGCCCTTCCCGGCGTAAGCCGAGCCCAATTTCTTGTATTCCTTCCCGGCGGTTTGGTAATGTCCCAGCCAATACTGGCAATCGGCCAGAAGTTTTTGGGCATCCATGGCATAACGGCCGGAAGGGTAAAGGGCCAGCAGCTGCTTGAGGGAAAGTTTGGCTCCTTGGAAATCCGACCGTCCAAAGGCCATGGCATAGGCATGGAGGTAATAAGCTTCTTCCGTGAAGGGCCCCGGCGGGGCCTGGCTGGTGACGTCCTTGCTGTCCGTCAGGCATTGCTCATAATCACCCTTTTTCAGGTCGTCCCGGACTTTTTGAATGGGCGAATCGTCCGGGCCGGGATTGGGTTTGGATTTGGAGCATCCAGTTCCCATCACGCAAACCATTAAAACCAAGGGAAGGCGGAAGGCCGGGTAAAAGATTTTTTTAGCTTTCAAGAAACCCTCTAATTTCACATTTGTTCCGGGGCCGTAACACCCAAAAGGCCCAATGCGTTTTCAAGCACGATCCGGACCGCCTGGGCCAGTCCCAAACGGGCCTGGGCCACTTCGGAAGGGGCGTCCAATATCCGGTGTTTGGTGTAGAAAAGGTGGAAATCGGCCGCCAAGTTCTGGAGATAGACCACCATGCGGTGGGGCTCATAGGATTTGGCGCTCTCGACCACCCATTGTGGGAATTCCATGATTTCTTTCAACAGCAAAAAGGTCTCCGGTTCCTGAAGGGAGGTGAAGTCCCTGGCGTGGCGGGAGGGATGCAGTCCCCTTTCCGCGCATTTTTTCAGGAGGCTGCAAATTCGCGCATGGGCGTATTGAACGTAAAAAACCGGGTTTTCATCGGTTTGTTTCTGGGCCACTTCAATGTCGAAATCCAGGTGGCTGTTGGCCCCCCGCATGACGAAGAAATAGCGGGCCGCATCCTTCCCCACCTGGCCCAAAAGCTCCTCCATCGTCACGAACTTTCCCTCCCGTTTGGACATTTTGACCTTTTGCCCGCCGGAGAGGAGGCTGACGTGCTGGGCGATGAGGACCTCAAAGAGGGATTCCTCAAAGCCCAGGGCCTTATGGGCGGCCTTCATGCTGAGGATATGGCCGTGATGGTCGGGCCCCATAATATTGATCACCTTGGAATAACCTCTTTTCAGCTTGTGAAGGTGATAGGCGATGTCAGCCACGATATAGGCGGGTATGCCGTTGCTTTTGATCAATACTTCATCTTTGTGCGCACCAAACTCCGAAGTCTTGATCCAAGTGGCGCCGTCCTTGTCGTAGGTCAACCCCATTTCCGTCAGCTTCTTCAGGGTTTCAGCCACCAAACCGGGTTCATGCAATTCCCTCCGTTCGGAGAACCAGCGTTCAAAACTTACCCCGAATTTCCCCAAGGATTCCTTGTGCCATTGGACCACCCGGTCCATCCCCCATTCGCCGAGCTTGGCAGTGGACAGGTTGAAGTCCTTCGAATTCCCCTCGGTCTCGGTGAGAAACTCGCGGGCCAGGTCTTCCATATAGGCACCCTGGTACCCTCCTTCAGGGGCATCCTTCGGTACGCCCCGGACCCGGCTGATGGCGGCTTCCAACGATTCCCCGAAAAGCCTGGCTTGGTTGCCGGCGTCATTAACGTAATATTCCGTGTCCACTTGTCCGCCAGAAACTCGTGTAAGCCGGGTGATGGTGTCCCCCAGGACGGCGGCCCGGGCGTTGACGACGTTAAGAGGACCGGTGGGGTTGGCGCTGACGAATTCCAATAGGAGCCGACGTCCTTGTAGTTGCTTGTTTTCCCCGTATTGGGCGCCGGCCGTGAGAATCCCTTCCAAAACCCCGTAATAGGCCTTGGGCGCCAGCCGCAGGTTGATAAAACCTGGAGCCGCTACCTCTGCCCCGCTGACGAGCGACGGGTCCAAGGACAGGTTTTTAACCATGTCCTGAGCTATGGAAAGGGGTGCTTTTTTAAGCTTTTTGGCGAGGGCCATGGCAATGGGTGTGGCGTAATCCCCGTGGGTTTTGTCCTTCGGGCTTTCCAGGGTAATGGTGATCTCAGGAACCCCATAGACGGCGACGGCCCTTTGCAAAGCGTCGGTCAAGCTTTGGTGGATGGAAAAAATTTCGTTGGTCACGGGGCTTAGAGGGGGGTTGTCAACAGGGTTTTATAGATCAGCGACCTTAATTTCAACTCGACCGAATCAAAATCGTTTTTGCGCCCCTCGAAAAGTTCCAGGATGATTTTTTCCACATCCGGGCTGGAGGGGGCGAGAAATTCGACCTGGCGCTCCCCCTGGGCGTCCGTGATGACATGGACCAGGCCCATGCCTGCGAAAGTTTGCAGTTTGGCCTCCAAGGCGTCCTCCGGGTAGGAAACCAGTTCCCCGATGGACTTCATCGAAAACCGGGAACCCTTGACGATCAGCCACACTCCCAGCAGCATCCGGGACGTGGTATTGGCGAAAAGCTTCTTGAATTTGTTGCGCTCAGTGACGATTTCGTTCACGAAACTGCTCCCGTAATTTCCGGTAATCCTTGCCGACGATAATGACCACGTCCACGGAGGAGGAAAGGCTCGGTATTTCCTCAACCGCGTCCTTGGGAAGTCCCAGGCGCTCCACCGCTTCCTCCAAGGCGACCGGTGTGCCGGCGCAAGAACGGACGATAGTCTTTGCATAGCGGAAATTATCCGCATTGCCCGTATCGGTGATGGTGATGCCGGGCCCCTTCACGCGGCGGGCGACCCAATCGGCGGCATTGGTTATACCACAACCATTAAGGATTTCCACCCGAACCACCCCGGGGGTCGGCGCCGGATTGGGCGTGGCCGGAGCCTGGGTCGCGGAAGGAACGGGAGTAGCGGCCGGAAGCGTAGCATCT
>Ga0070734_10002574_pt1 | contig 21388 bp, 19 predicted proteins | sample Coa_R1_8_FD_66444 | JGI IMG/M metagenome (GOLD analysis project Ga0070734, IMG submission 66444) | Surface soil microbial communities from Centralia Pennsylvania, which are recovering from an underground coalmine fire - Coalmine... | ecosystem: Environmental > Terrestrial > Soil > Unclassified ...
GGGGAACGCGCCGGAACTGCTGCGGCGGCAGTTGCGGGCGGAGCAAGTCGTGTATTGTTCCCCGATGGTTGATCCGTATCAGCCCGCGGAAGAAGCGGCGGAGTCGATGCCCAGGATTCTGGATGAGTTGCTGCAGCGTCCGCCGCGGGTTTTTGTGATTCAGACGCGCGGGCCGCTGATATCGCGAGATATTGAAAAACTGGCGGCGCTCGGGCAGCGTACGCGTTTGCGAGTGAGCTTCTCGATCACGACCAATCGTGAGGATATTCGAAAACGCTATGAGCCGCATTGTGCGCCTATATCGGCACGCATTCGCGCTATTGAGAGGCTGCGCGCGGCTGGCATCGATACTTTTGCTACGCTCGCGCCGCTTTTACCGTGCGATCCTGAAGAGTTGGCGGCGCTGGCGTTGGATGCCACGGATCGCGACGTCATCGGCGATGCGCTGCACATTCGATCGCTCAAGCCGAACGGCGCCACCACGCGCGACGCGGCGTTTCGAATCAGCGAACGCCATGGCGACTCGGCATGGTTCAAACCGGAATTTCAGGCGTCGGTGACGGCGCGAATTGGCGAGGTTGTCGAGCGTGCTGGACGTCGCTTCGCAACCGGCCCGGAGGGTTTTGCATGGCTGACACAATCATGAGCAGTCCTGTTTTGGAGCGGCTCGGGATCGAGCCGGTGAATTCGGGAGCGTGCGGGCGCGAATGGTTGCCCGCGACCGGCGCATCAACTATCGCGTCGGTAAATCCGGCGGATGGGGAAGAGCTTGCGCGCGTGCGGCTCGCATCGGCGGAGGATTACGAAACGATTGTCGCGGAATCCGCCAAGGTGTTCGAGCGCTGGCGCATGGTTCCGGCTCCCAAGCGCGGGCAAATCGTGCGGGAAATCGGCGACGAACTGCGCGCCTATAAGGATGACCTGGGCACCCTAGTGACGCTCGAAATGGGAAAGATTCTGGCTGAAGGGAAAGGCGAAGTGCAGGAGATGATCGACATAGCGGATTTCGCGGTCGGTCTGTCGCGCCAGCTTTACGGGCTCACGATGCCGAGCGAGCGTCCCGAGCATAGGATGTATGAGCAATGGCATCCGCTGGGAATCGTGGGCGTGATTTCAGCGTTCAACTTTCCGGTTGCGGTGTGGAGCTGGAATGCGCTGCTGGCCGCAGTGTGCGGCGATTGCGTCGTTTGGAAACCGTCGCTCAAGACTCCGCTTACGGCGATCGCGGTACAGAAGATTTGCGATCGCGTCCTGGATCGGCACGGGTGGCGAGGCGTGTTCAGCCTCGTGATCGGGGAGGATGCGACCGTCGGAACGCGCATGCTGGAGGATCGCCGCATTCCACTGGTGAGCGCTACCGGGTCGTGCCGCATGGGACACATCGTGGCGGAGACCGTGGGAAAACGATTGGGCCGGACGCTGCTTGAGTTAGGCGGCAACAACGGTGTCATCGTGATGAATGATGCGAATCTCGATCTTGCGTTACGCGGCGCGCTGTTTGGCGCGGTGGGTACGGCGGGGCAGCGCTGCACCAGCGTCCGCCGGCTGTTTCTGCAGCGCGGGATCGCGGCGGAGCTCACGCAAAAGTTGAAGGCGGCCTACGCGCAGATCCGGGTTGGGAATCCGTTGGAAGAGGGGACGCTGATGGGGCCGCTGATCGATCGTGGATCGGTGGAAGCGATGCAGAAGGGCTTGGAGAGAATCCGGAAAGAGGGCGGCGAGATTCTTTTTGGCGGCGAAGAACTGGGCGGATGTTACGTGAAGCCGGCTTTAGTGAAAGCCCATGCGTTGATGCCGATCGTTCAGGAAGAGATTTTCGCGCCGATTCTGTACTTGATCGAATTCGATTCACTGGATGAAGTAATCCGGTGGCACAACGATGTTCCGCAGGGATTGTCCTCCGCGATCTTCACCACTAACATGATTTCCGCCGAGACGTTCTTGAGCGCGCGCGGGAGCGATTGCGGAATCGCGAACGTCAATATCGGAACGAGCGGGGCTGAGATTGGCGGAGCTTTCGGCGGTGAAAAAGAGACGGGCGGGGGCAGGGAATCCGGCAGCGATTCCTGGAAAGCTTATATGCGGCGGCAGACGGTGACGATCAACTGGTCAAGCGAGCTGCCGTTGGCGCAGGGGATCAAGTTCGAGATTTGAAGCGCTCGCTCGCATACCGCCGGGCCCCGAATCCGGATATCGCGGTAGCGCTCCCTCGCGGTCGCGGTTCAGTGGGCGATTTGATCCAGGTGATGCTGCATGTGGCGGACGTAATCCACGGCTAGTTCTTCCAGAGTCATGACTGGATTGTTGCCTACGTAGCACGGAGTATTCAGCTTCTCTTTCGGGACGCCTGCCAGAACGTGCGCGAGAAAGCGGTTGTAGCTTTCCCAAAGTCCCACGAGTTGTCCCCATTGCATTTCCTGATAGCGCTGCACGCGGACGTTGCCTTCCTGGTCGTAGCTCGGGAGGCGGATTTCATCTTGTAGAAGCGCGCGAACAAATCTTTGGTGATTGTTCGATGCCGAATCGATCAGATGTCCGAGAATTTGTTTGCGCGACCAGCCTCCGGCGATGGCGGGTTTGGAAGCCTCCTCATCGCTATAAGAATCGAATTCCTGTTTCGTTTTCCATACTAAAGTGGACAGCCGGCCGCTGAGTTCCGTCATGATTCTATAATGATGCAGCCGTACTCGATCCGGTACCATGAATTCTGTGCTTCGATTCGTTGCGCTGCTGGTATCCGTCAGCGTCTTCGGGCAAACCCCGATTGAGAATACGGGCAAGCCCATGCGCATTCCGTTCGAGTGTACCGAAGCCGACACAGAAGCGGCGGCGTTGAACTGCTCGGAGGCGGAACCGTGCGCGGTTTTTCTGGAGTTAAGCAGCGTGGAGGCGGTGGGAAACAAAATCTTTCTGACTGGAAACCTGCACACGTCCACAATGACGCTCTACTCGATTCTGTTGGCTACGGACGATGCCGGCAAAAGCTGGACGGAACCCAATCCGCGAATCCGGTTCGCCGGGCTGGATCAAATTCAGTTCATCGATTTTCAAAACGGCTGGATCTCTGGGGCGAATCTGCAGAGTACGGCGCGCGATCCATTTTTGTTGATTACGACGGATGGCGGCAAGACCTGGCGCCAGCGGCCGATCTTCGAAGAGACGCGCGTGGCGGCGATCGAGCGGTTCTGGTTCGACACACGAGAGAGCGGTTCGCTGGTGATCGACGCGCGGATGGATAACGGACACCATGAACTTTACGAAACTCGCGCGGGAGGCGAAAGCTGGTCGATGAAGCAGGCTACCGAAAGTCCGATTGCGTTTCCGGCGGCGCCGAAAAACTCCGGCTGGAGAGTGCGGGCCGACGCGGCAACCAAGAGCTATGATCTCGAAAAATCGGACGGCGCGCGCTGGCAAAAAATCGCGAGCTTTCTGGTGAGTGTGGGCGCGTGCAAGCAATGAAGCAGGATCCGATCGAACTGGAGCTTTTTCGACACCTGTTGGTTTCCATCGCGGAAGAGATGGGGGCGGTGCTGCGTAAGACATCGTATTCGGCGAATATCAAAGAGCGTCGCGATTATTCGTGCGCGGTATACGATGCCTCCGGCGAAACCGTCGCGATGGGCGATCACATGCCCGTGCACCTTGGCGCCATGCCTTTGTCGGTGCGGCACGCGATGGATGCGTTGCAATTCGCGCCGGGCGATGTCGCCATCCTGAACGATCCGTTCCGCGGCGGAACGCACTTACCGGACATCACCGCCGTCTCCGGTGTTTTTGTGAAGGGAAGGTCGAAGCCTGCGTTCTATGTGGCCAATCGCGCGCATCATGCCGATGTTGGCGGCATGAGCCCAGGGTCTATGCCGCTGGCGCGCGAGATTTATCAGGAAGGAATCCGGATTCCGCCGATCCTGTTGTCGCGCAGCGGGAAGTTCGACCAGGAACTGCTGGGGTTGATTCTGGCGAACGTGCGGACGCCGGAGGAGCGCGAGGGCGATTTGCTGGCCCAATGCATGGCGATCCGGCGCGGAGAACAGCGGCTGCTCGAATTGGTGGCCAAGTACGGAATGGCGAAGGTACGCAGCAACATGGATGCGCTGAAGGATTACAGCGAGCGGATGATTCGTTCGGCCATCCGAAAGCTGCCGCGCGGCAAGTTCCGCTTCGAAGACGCGCTGGATAGCGACGGAATTTCGGACGGTCCCGTGAAGATCGCGGTAACGGTGACGATTCACGGCGAGCGCGCGACCATCGATTTTACGGGATCGAGCGCGCAGGTGGAAGGATCGGTCAATGCGAACTATGCCGTTGCGGTGGCGGCCACCACTTACGTTTTTCGCTGCCTGGTGAAGGAAGACATTCCGTATACCGCAGGCGTCATGCGTCCGCTGGAAGTGATCGCACCCGAGCGAACGGTGGTGAACGCAATGCCTCCGGCAGCGATGGCTGCAGGAAATGTGGAGACTTCGCAACGAATCACCGATGTCGTGCTGGGCGCGCTGGCGCAAGCCGCGCCGGAACTGATTCCGGCGGCGAGTTCGGGAACGATGAACAACATCACCTTCGGCGGGATGGACCGGGTTCGCGGGCATCCGTTCGCCTATTACGAGACCATCGCCGGCGGCATGGGAGCGTCGGCTCGCGCGGAAGGAATGAGCGCAACCCACACGCACATGACGAATAGCTGGAACACGCCGGTGGAAGCATTCGAACACCAATATCCACTTCGTATTCGCGGCTATCGCATTCGTTCCAAATCGGGCGGGAGCGGAAAACATCGCGGCGGCGATGGCATCATTCGCGAGTATGAGTTTCTCACTGACGCCGATGTCACAGTCTTGGCGGATCGGCGCCTGCGCGGCCCCTACGGATTGGCGGGAGGGAAACCCGGCGCACCGGGCAAGACCGTTCTTCTCTCGGGAAAGCGCGAGATTGCGATTCCCGGCAAAGCACGGTTTGAAGTGAAGGCGGGCGATGTAGTGAGAGTGGAATCGCCGGGCGGGGGCGGTTACGGGCTGTGTTAATAATGATGGGTGCTCGTTTCGCTCTATAACGATCGTCCTTCTTCCGATGCGAATTTCTCCCTCCTCCGCAAAGACAGTTTAATTGAAAGACTCAAGGCGCTCGATTCGCGCGCCAATCGCAAAGGTTTGGCAGGTCTAGACCCGGAACGCAACCGGCTGATCCGGATCGGTATGGAAATCGACCCGCGAGGGCGCGTCACCAAGAGCGGCTACGGCGTGTTCGATCTCGCGTGGCAAGCCGCACATCATCCAGAGTGGGCCGCGAATATCACGTCGGAGCTGGATGAAATTCGCGCGCGAATCCAAGAAGTGCATGGGACGCCGCTGCGCTTTCTGATCTGGGCCGGAATGGGCGGATCGGCGGAAGACAAGAACATGTACAACGCTACCGGTCTGCTGAAGCACGGCCCGCGCTGTTATGTGTTGGATTCCACCGATCCGGCGAAGTTGAAAAACATTCTCGCCGACATGCTGCGGCGTTCGAAACTGACGCTCGCGAAAATTCTCAAGAGCACACTCGTTGTTGGAATGGCGATGGGGATGACCTCCTACGAACCGGTGGTGAATCTGGAGAAGCTGGCCCTGCTTTACGAGAAGAACAAAGTGGATTCGCGGCCGAACTTCATCTATATGACGCTGCCAGGGTCACTGCTGGATCAGTTCGCGTCACGGCAGCAGTACCGGCGCATAGAATTGCAACCAGATCTGCGCAACAGTGTCGCCGGAAGGCACAGCTCACCCTTGACCCGCGGAAGTTTGTATCCGCTGGGGTTGGGCGGGAATAATTTAAAAACTTGGATGGAAGGCACTCTGCTCGAACCGAGCGAGATTGCCGAAGCATTGCGGCTGGCCGCTTTCCTTGACGCCCAGGGACAGGCCGGACGCGACAAGGTGACGCTGATCCTTCCGCGAGATTGGGCCGGAGCAGGGCTATGGACGAAACAGGATTTCGAAGAGAGCTTGGGGAAATCTGAAAAGCTGGGTATCAAGATCGTGATCGACGAGAAGATCCGGCTGCAGAATTACCGGCCGCCGAAGGATGCGCGGCAGGATCGGGTTTTTCTCGCAATTCAGAAAAGAGGCGTGCCGGCAGGCGACGCCGGAAAAGCGGCCATGCTGCGACGCGCTGGATATCCGGTAGCCACGCTCACCATACCGGCACACTCGGAACTGTCGCGGTACATGCAGTTCGTGCATTACACCGTGTTCGGGCTGGCGTGCCTGCGCGATATGAATTTTGTGACGCAGCCGAGCGTGGAGCTGTATAAATCCATCACCAATCAACTGCATGCCTCCGCTGAGAAATTGAGCGGAGTCGAGAAAACGAACGCGTGGGTTGAGATGCGGAACACCAGCGCGCAAGCGCGTTGGCGGGGTCGCGTGACCTTGTTCTACGAAGGCGCGGCTCTGGGGGATTCAGCTCCGGCGACGGGTCCGGAAATCTACGCGGCCATTCTGCGGCGGCTGACGGCGGCGCACGAAATTGAATATGGCGAGTTGACCTTCTTCGGAGACACGCGCTACTCGGCCCGCGGCCGCGCGCTGCGGACTCGTCTGAACCGTGCGGCGGAGGCGCTGTTCCGCTCGAAGCTGAAAATGCCTGCCGATGTCTACGAAGGCCCGGCGATGAATCATTCCTATCATGAAATGATTATCGGCCACGGCAAGTGCTTTTCCACGATACTCATCTCCGACACGGCGGAGGAAATGCCATCCATCGGGTATACGGCAGGCTATCATCGCGCACAGTTTCTAGCCACCAGGATGGCGCTGGCGGAAAGAAAGCGGAACGTGGTGGCGATCGCCCTGCGTGACATGGAAGACGCCACGTTCAGCGCACTGGACGAATTTTTCCGGCAAGCAGCGCGATATTTGTAGGCACCCGGTGCCTTACAATACAAGTTCATGGCCAAGTTCAAGCCTGCCGGCGCCGGCAAGAAGGCGCCTGCGAAATCCGCCCGTAGCGCGATTCCCTGTCTGATCCTGGTGCTGCTTGGGATCGCTGGGATGTGCCTGCTTTTTTATATTTCCCTTTCCTCGGGGAGCTCATGAGAATCGACAATCGGCGTCCGGATCAGATGCGGCCCATCCGCATCAGCACGGATTATTTGGTGACCGCGGAAGGGTCGGCGTTGATCGAAGTGGGAAATACACGAGTGCTGTGCGCTGCTTCCGTCGAGGAAAGCGTTCCGCAATTCCTGCGAGGCAGCGGGAGGGGATGGGTTACGGCGGAGTATTCGATGTTGCCTCGATCCACGGGAACGCGAACGCCCCGCGAAGTGACTAAAGGGCGCCAATCCGGCCGAACGCATGAGATCCAGCGGCTGATCGGGCGATCTCTGCGCTCGGTTGTGAATATGGCGGCATTGGGGGATCGCAGCGTGATCGTGGATTGTGACGTGCTTCAGGCCGATGGCGGCACACGCACCGCATCCATTACAGGCGCGTACGTGGCGTTGGTGCTGGCGCTGAAGAAGCTGGTGCAGTTCGGCGCATTGAAATCTCTACCGGTGACAGACCATGTCGCGGCGACCAGCGTGGGGGTGGTGGGCGGCGTTCCAGTATTGGATCTTTGCTATGACGAGGATTCGAACGCCGAAGTGGACATGAACATCGTGATGACAGGCGCGGGGCGGTTCGTGGAGTTGCAAGCCACGGCGGAGAGGACGGCCTTCGACGATGCGCAACTGGCGGAGCTGGTGGCCATCGGGCGCGCCGGAATCCAGCAGCTGTTCGCCATCCAGAAGCAGGCGTTGGGGCTGTAGAATTGCGTTTGCATTGCGCGACTACGAATCCAGGTAAACTGCGCGAATTCCGGCTGGCGTTGGCGGGACGATTCGATGTGGAAGCACTACCGGGCTTGGCGGAAATCATGCCGCCGGAGGAAACCGGCGCGACATTCGAGGAAAACGCTGGTCTAAAAGCGCTCTATTACTCGAAGTATTCTAGCGAATACTTATTTGTGGACGACTCAGGTTTGGAAGTGGATGCTTTGGGCGGAGCGCCCGGCGTCTACTCGGCGCGATTCGCGGGTACGGACGCCGGCGATGCCGCCAATAACCGGCTGCTGCTGGAGCGGATGCAGGGCGTGCAGAATCGCACGGCGCGGTTTGTTTGCGTGGTCGCGCTGGGGCGGGCGGGTAAGTTGATCGGGACGTTTCGCGGGGAAGTGGCGGGACTGATAACAGACGAGCCACGCGGGCAGAATGGTTTTGGATACGATCCGCTGTTTTTCTATCCGCCGTTCGGGTGCACGTTTGGCGAAGCGCCGCTCGACCGGAAGATGGACGTTAGTCATCGGGCAGCCGCCTTGCGCCAACTGGCCTCCGCGCTGGTTTCCGGTTGCTAGTGATTCGTTAGCGGCTTTCCGCCGGGTCCGATGCGGATCACCGTGCCAGCTGAAAATCTGTGGCTGTCTCGTGTGATGTCGCGCGCGAGGGTGCACTCGAAAAGACGGCCTGTCTCCGGCGAGAATTTGATCGCGGATCTCGCGCGGCAGGGGATGCCTTCAATTTCCTGGTCGCTAGCTAAGGTTCCGCTGCAGGGGCGTTGATTGCAAAAATCCAGTTGGTTTATGTACTCCACGCCCTGGATGGTTTGGGGCGTTTGGAAGTTGGCCCATTGCAGGCGCTTGGCCCACCGGCGGTAACTGATTTGCGTACCGGCCGGTAACGGCACGCCGTACACCACTTCCGGGCGTGACAGCGTGCGGTATTGATCCTGCTCGATGAAGCTCTGCAAATAGTAAAGCCAAACCATGGCTGGCGCCAGCCAAACGGCGGCTACAATCCAGCCTGCGCGTTGCATCCGGCGGCTGGGCTTATAGTGACCGACCACCACCAAGGCCCCCGCCACGAAGATGATCGGCGTCAGTAAGACACCGGCCGACATGAACATGATGGTGGTCAAAGCGGAGCTGTCCTGCATGAGAGTGTCAGGATAGCGTACCTAACGGTGAGCCTACACAGCCCAGTATTGCTAGTACCGAAACAGAGTGGTAGTATTTTGTAAAGTTCCCTGCTAAGGGATTTAGGGGGCAAAATGCGAATTGCCGCGTTAGCGATCTTGCTGCCTTTTTCGGTTTGGGCACAGAATCCGACAGCCACGAAACACCCGCAAATCGTGAGCATTGGATATATGAGCCAGACGGGGTCAACCATCCAATTCGCCAGCGCGAATAAGCTCTCCGCCGATGCGAACGTTGCCACGAAACAACAACGTGTAAACTCGGTTTCCAATTTTGCGCGAACCTTCGCCTCCGGCGGCGCCAGCTATCCGTTCACCATGGTGGGAAACGATCCGAAACAGGGCGGCACAACGAGGGTCAGCACCTCGCTTGTGACCATTCAATTCTTTTTCGACGAGTTTACGGATATGAATGGGAACAATATCGTTCTGGATGCCTCCACCCTGACCCAGCAATTTCTGAACGGTCCGAACTTTCAATCCGCTTCTTACGCCACGGGGAACACGCAATTTTCGGACGCCGTGCAGCGGGCCGAATTTTTCAATACGATGAGGCCTGGCTGGCACACGCTTCTGGGTAAACCGCACGTACTGCCTACCGTGCAGATCGAAGTGCCCGTGGGATCCTCCTTCGTTTTTCAGGCCGGGCAAAACGGGCCCTATTTCGCGCTGATCGACGATGGATTTTTTGTCTCGCAATTGAACACAATTCTGCAATTCGAGCAGTTCGACCTGGATGAACTGGCCATTGTTTTAACGCGAAACGCGCTTTTCTATCAGGGAAATTCTCCCACCAACTGCTGCGTGTTGGGGTTCCACACCGCCATCGATAAAGGTGTCCGCGGGAATCGCCACGATATACAGACGTTCGTTAGCGCTTCGTGGGTGGATGCGGGCATTTACGGTGATCCGGGCCGGGCCGATGTCAATTTCGTGAGCCATGAAATTACCGAATGGATGAATGACCCGTTCGTGAACAACGTCGTGCCTGCGTGGCAAGCCCCCCTGAGCAGTCCGCCGGAATGCCGCACGATTTTGGAAACGGGCGACCCACTGGAGTTTCTTTCCACCAATGCATTTCCAGTGACGATGAATGGGTTTACTTACCATCCGCAGGTGGAGGCGTTGCTGCAGTGGTTCGAGCGCGAGGTTCCGTCCACGGCGTTTGACGGCGCGTACAGTTTTCCGGATACCACGATGATTACGGCGCCACTCGCCTGTCCAGGCTCATAGCGCGTTCATCGGTTGTTCGGTTGTTCAGTTCTTCGGTTCTGCGTAGGGAAGACTATCGCGCGGCTAGAATTTTTAACAAAGTTTGCGCGTTGGTGTACTGGGCGTCGTGCTGCGGGATTGTTTCCAGGATTTGTTTTGCTTCTTCGACGTTGCCTTGCTGCGCTTTGGCGTATGCCAGAAAATACTTGGCCGGGATTGCCGGGTCGAGTTTTAGGCTATTTTGCAGCACTCCCGCCGCGCTCACCGGGTCGCCCGTGAGTAAATAGAATTTGCCTGCCCCGAGGAGTTGAAGGGCGTCGTCCGAGTTGAGCTCGGCGCGAGCGCGAAAAATCTGTTTTGCCTCTTCGAAACGTTCGCCTTCCTTGCCCGGGAGCTGTTTGATTCCTAGGCTGACCAATAGTACGGTGGCAGCCACCCGCACCGTGGTGGCGGAATCGGCGAGCGCCCCGGTCAACGCCGTGATCGCCGCGTCCTTGTTCTGCGGCCTCGGATTCATCCGCAGGGCAGCGTAGACTCGCACCAGAGGCTCCCGATCTTCCAATGCACGAAGAAGAGCGGGGAAGACTCGCGGATCGTCACGGAAATTGGTCAAATAGCCCAGCGCATTGGCGCGCACTAACGGACCTTCCGATGGCTTGTCGAGAATCTCCAGCAATCCGGCGACGGAATCCGGATTTCCCGCTCGCGCACTGGCGAAGGTGTCGGCACGCTGGATCAGTTTTTGGCGCGACCGGGGACTGTACCACTTGTTCATTTGCGCCAGCGCCCAATGGACATCGCGATCCTGGTGGCAGTTGTTGCAGGCATTCGGGATTTGGTGGCGGAGGGTGTTTTCGGGGACCGGGATGCTCATCGAGTGATCGCGGATCTGCGCTTTGATGCTCAAAACCGTGCGCGGCATGTGGCACTCCACGCAGGAGCTGCCCGCGCTCGCAACCGCGTGGTGCGTATGCGCCTCAAGCGCTCTTCCAATGCCGGTATGGCAACGCGTGCAGAGAGCATTGGCATCCGGACGAAGCTGCGGGTTTTTATCGATGTCCACTTCGTGAACCGAAGTGTGGCACCCAACGCAGGTCACTCCGCCTTTCAAAAAACACTCGCTCTGCCACAATCCGAACGCATCGTTGGAGAAGCGGCGGGTGCGTCCATCAGGCCAATAGGCGGGATCGCGATCCGCGGGCTGATTAAACTCGATCACAGGCAGAAAATAGTCGTAGTAATTCGCGCCGGCCGTGAATCCGTTGACGTAGATATCGCGCAGCGAATGGCATTGCGCGCAGACCATGGTGTTGCGCGTGGCGTCCAAACGCGTTTGGACCACGATATCCTGCGCCGCCACGGCAGGCTTGGCGGAACGGTTTGCCACGTGCGCGCTTCCAGGTCCATGGCAGCGCTCACAGTTGGTGCCGAAATCCAGCCAGGCTGTTTTATAGGAGTCTTTTTCCCCGTCGTAATTTTTTTCTTCCTGACTCACGTGGCAGGAATAGCAGCCTTTGTTCCAGATCTGAACCTGGATTTCGCTGGTTTCATCCGGGTCGGCGATGTCCAGGTTGTGGAACCATTGCTTGCGCTGCACGTCCCAGGTCGGCGGCAGCACCACGATGCGTCCATCGGCCAGTGTGGTGAGATAGTGTTGCATTCGGCGGCTGCCGAGCGTGTAATCGACGCGGTGTTCCTGGGGTTTCCCTGAAAGATACGACTCGGTGATGTAGTACGCTCCCTGCTTTTCGCGCAGGATGTAGGGATCGCCGCGTAGCGCAATCGCGCCGCGGGAGAAGTCGCCCACCACGCTGGCCTGTCCGGCCGGCTGAATCATCTTGCTGTGGCGCGATTGTGTCCACTTATGATTTACGGCCGCGTGGCACTTGGAACAGGCGGCTGCGCCGACGTAGCTTGGGCTGCCAGAAGCGTATGTGCAGGCCATGCCTGCCAAGACCAGCGCCAGTCGCCCCGCCATCGGAGTTTTCATTCTATACGCAAACGATCTATACGCAAACGATCCCGATCGGGGTTAAGAGATTCCCAGAAAAATTTATCGTTTGACATCTTATCGAAACATGCAGTAGAATGACCCAACTCTGTCGTTAATGTGAACTTTGGGGAAAGGGACATTATGCGAAAGCTAGTGGTGTCGCTGCTTACTGTTTTTTGCCTGAGCATTCCCGCTCTGGCACAATCGTCTTCTTCCGGCACTGTTGAAGGGCAAGTCAAAGACCAACAAGGCGCCGTCATTCCGGGCGTGGAAGTGAAGTTGACGGATCCCTCCACCAACATCACGCTCACCGCCACAACCAACGAAGCGGGACGTTACAACATCACCAACGTTACGCCCACCACGTACAATCTCACGTTCAGCAAAAACGGCTTCAGCGCATACCGCGTGAATCAACAAGCGGTGTCGGTGGGCGACATTCTCACCGTCAACGCGGTGCTCGAAATTGGCGCAGTCAGCAACGTGATTGAAGTCCGTGGATCGTCGGGCGCGGAGTTGCAGACCGTCAACGCGACGGTCGGCACATCTGTCGTGGGAGAATCGCTGACTTACCTTCCGATCTTTGGTTCAGACGCTTCGAGTCTTGCGCTTTACCAGCCGGCGGTTTCGCCCGGTGGCCAGGTGGCGGGTGCGATGTACGACCAGAACACGTTCCAACTGGACGGCGGCAACAACTCGAACGATATGGACGGCAGCATGACGGACTACACCGGAAGCTACGGCCACAATGCCTACGGTGGATTCGGCAATCCGCCTAGTGGATTGCTTCCGACGCCGGTGGATACGATTGAAGAGTTCAAAGTAGCGACTGCGGGTCAAACCGCCGACTTCAACGGCTCATCCGGTTCGCAGGTGAGCGTGGTCACCAAGCGCGGCACCAACCAGTTTCACGGCACCGGATATTACTACTACAACTCGAGCGACATCGGCGGCGCCAATACGTGGGACAACAACCACACGCCCAGCGGCGATCTCGGCTACACGCCGATCCCGATCACGCACAACAATCGGTACGGCGGAACCATCGGCGGCCCGATGACGCCCAGCTTCTGGGGCGGCAAGACGTACTTCTTCTTCGGATACGAAGGCTTCAACTATCCGCAATCGCAGATCATCAACAAGCCGGTGCCGACGGATACGTTGCGCGCCGGTGTCATTCAGATCAATGAAGGCGGGACTTACGTTCCCTTTAACATCAATCCATTTCCGGTAACCGTCGGTGGCACGACATACCAGCCTGCAACTTGCGGCGCCGGTGCGTGCGATCCACGCGGCATCGGAATCAATCCGCTGGTGCAGCAGCTTTGGACGAAGTTCATGCCAGAGCCAAACAATTTCAACGCCGGTGACGCGCACAACGTGGAAGGATTCCAAGGCCAGGTTGCGCTGCCCGAAACGACCAAGTTTCTGGTGGGCCGTGTTGATCACGATTTCGGCGACAAATGGCGGTTCTTCAGCAGTTACCGCTATTTCTCTCTGAACCAGTTGACCACGAACCAGGTGGATATCGGCGGAGCACTTCCGGGCGATAAGCTCGGCGTTCCTGCGGCGCGGGCGCCGCGTCCGCAGAAGCCGGATTTCCTGGTAGCCGGGCTGTCCACCACCCTTAGCCCGACGCTCACCAACAATTTCACGTTCAGCTATACCAGGATCTGGTGGCAATGGGCGACTTCCGCAGCGCCGCCGCAGCTTCCCGGATTGGGCGGCGCGCTGGAAATCGGCGGCGAAAGCTACAACGCACTGATTCCTTACAATATCAACAATCAGAATACGCGCCAGCGATTCTGGGATGGACACGATTCGTTGTACCGCGACGATGTGAGTTGGATCAAAGGCAATCACATTATTTCGTTCGGCGGCAACTACCAAAGGAATTTCGATTATCACGAGCGCAACGACAACGGGCAGGGGATCAACACGTCGCCGGTGTATCAGGTGTACAAGGGCTCCGGGATTCAGTACACGGGCGCCAACCAGCCCGTGGGGCTGCCCTCCAGCCAGGTCGGCACTTGGAACACGTACTATTCCGAGGTCCTCGGAATCGTCAACCAGCCGCAGCAATTGTTCACGCGCAGCGGCGCCCAACTCAGCTTGAATCCGGTGGGAACACCGATGTACGACAAGAGCACCATCAACTTCTACAACCTGTACGTTACCGATTCCTGGCACATCAAGCCGAGTCTCACTTTGACTTACGGTCTTGGCTACCAAGTGGAGATGCCGCCCGTCGAGCAAAACGGCAAGCAGGTGGAGTTAGTAGATTCCGCCGGACATCCGATCAATTTCTCCAATTATTTCAAAACCAAAGCGGCGGATGCGATGCAGGGTCAGGTTTATAACCCGATCCTGGGATTCGCGACCATCGCTAATGTGCAAGGCGCCAGCCACAAATATCCATACAATCCGTTTTACGGTGGCGTGAGCCCGCGCGTCGCGGTGGCGTGGAATCCACATTATGCCGACGGACTTCTCGGCAAATTCATGGGCGACGGCAAGACCGTAATTCGTGCCGGCTATGGCCAAATTTATAGCCGCTTGAACGGTGTGGGTCTGGTGCTGATTCCGCTGCTCGGCGTGGGTCTCGGTCAACCGGTTTCGTGCGTCGGAGCCTCTTCGAGCGGCCAGTGTCTCGGAACGGGCGGCGTGACTCCGGCCACCGCGTTCCGCATTGGAACTGATGGTTTGGTGGCGCCGATTCCAACTCCAACCAAAACGCTGCCTCAGCCTACTTATCCCGGCACCAATGGAGCGCCGGCAGCTGGAGCGGCCTCGGTACTCGATCCGAGTTTCCGGCCCGCGACGACTTACAACTTCAACTTCAGCATCCAGCGGGAAATCAACTCGAAGATGATGTTTGAAACCGGTTATATCGGCCGCATTATCACGCACGAATGGATGCAACGGGATCTGGATGCGGTGCCAACTATGATGACGTTGAGCGGCCAGAGCTTCGCGCAAGCTTTCGCCAACACGTACTTCGCTGTGGCAGCCGGCGGAAAACCGTCCGCGCAGCCATTCTTTGAAGCCGCGTTAGGCGGAGCGAATTCGTCGTTCTGCGCGGGTTATGGAAGCTGCACCGCCGCAGTGGTGAAGAACGCGAGCATGAACAACTTTATCACTCAGACGGAGGTCTTCCAGTTGTGGTCGGCTTTGAGTCAGGCTTCTTCCTGGAAGTTGGGCCGAACCATTCCGAGCAGCCAAGGCGCGGGGATTCCGTCGGGCCAAGCAGTTGGCATCAACGCCGACGACAGCTCGGGTTACTCCAATTACAACGCCCTTTACACCACGTTCCGGTCCACCGACTGGCACGGGATCACGACGCTGTCGAATTTCACGTGGGGCCGTTCGCTCGGCACCGGCAACCAATCGCAGGCATCTTCCGGATACACGGCGCTCAATCCGTACAATGTTCGCCAATCGATGTACGGTCCGCAGTTCTGGGACTATCGCTTTACCTACACGCAGACCTTCCTGTGGTCTTCGCCGTTCTTCCGTTCGCAGCGAGGCCTTGTTGGGCACCTTTTGGGCGGCTGGAGAATCGCTCCGATCTTCACGGCGCTGAGCGGCGCACCCATATCGGTGGGAACGCTGAACAGCAACGAGTCCTTCGGGGAAACGCAAAACAGCGGCACGTACGACGGCGCCGTTCTGGCAAGCAATTGGACCGGCGGCACCACAGCCAAATACAACATCACTGTCCCGACCAGCGCTTCGGGCGCGGGCGTGAACAGCAACAACGCCAACGGTGGAAACAATATCAATATGTTTTCGAATCCATCGGCGACTTTCGCGCAATTCCGTCCTTGCATCCTGGGCTTCGATACCAGCTGCGGATCCACCGGTTTGATTCGCGGCATGTCGAGCTGGAACATGGATCTGAATGCGGCCAAGGATGTCAATCTCTTCCGCGAGCGGGTGGCCGCCACCGTCGCATTCCAGTTCACCAACGTGTTCAACCACGTTGTCCTGCGCGACCCGTATCTCTCGATCGGCGATCCGGCCGATTGGGGCGTGTTGGGTTCCAACAATCCGAACGGCAGCGGTCAAGTGAATGGGCCGCGACAGCTTACGTTCCTCTTGCGGCTCCGCTTCTAGGGAGCGAGAACGGTCTGGGCGCTTCGAGGGAACTCCCCGGGGCGCCCTTTTTATTTGTTGCAAGTCCTATTCAAACAGTGGCGCCAATCTTGCCAATACTTCCTCGACAATCGAACTGGGAGCGGCCTCGAGCTTCCTTCCGCCCCGCGCGGCGAGGTCCAGCGCGCGCGGCTGATCGCAGCGGATAATCCCAGTGGTTTTGGTACCGGCGCCCGCTAACGACACAGAAAATCCTGCGACGCGCGCGAAATTTCCGCCGCTGGTGATCGGCAGAACAATGGGGACTTTCATTGTCCTATTGAACGCCTCGGGTGAAACAATCATTACTGGACGGCGGCCCTTTTGTTCGTGGCCGTGCGTGGGATCAAGATCGACGAGCCAGATTTCGCCTCGTTTCATCAGATCAGTTCGCGGCCTGTGGGTTCGCTCCCCAGCCACTCTCGATCTTCTTTGCGGCGCTTTGCTTTGGAATTGCATTGAGCGAGAAGCTCATCCAACGTGTAGCGAGGGCGGCGGCGCGGTTCCACGACCAGACAGCCGTTTTTCACTGTTACGCCCACCTGGGCACCTGGGTTCAGTTGCAAGATGTCGAGCAGAGCCGGCGGGACCGCCAGCATCACGGAACCTCCGACCTTCCGTAGATTCGTTCTATGCATAGTTATATCCCAGTATAACTAATTAAATCTTCTTCCACGTGAGATAGCCGAGCATCGTTTTGCCATCCACGATCTTGCCCTTTTCGATGGCTTCTTCAATTTCCTTCGCGGTGAACCAGCGGGTTTCGATTCGCTCATCGTCCATCGGGGTGGCTTTACCCGCCGTCAGACCAGTCGCGAGAAAAATGGTCATCTTCTCGGCTACGAAGCCAGGGCTCGGATAAAACGTCACTAATTTCTTCCAGTTCTTTGCGCGGTAGCCGGTTTCTTCCACCAGCTCGCGGCGCGCGGCTTGTAACGGCGTCTCGCCTTTATCCAAGCGGCCGGCCGGGAGTTCCCACATGTAATTGCGCGCTGGAACGCGATATTGGCGGACCAGCAAAATGCGCTTCTTGTCATCCACCGCCATCATCACCGCGGATCCGATGTGCTGCACCACGGCGCGGTGGATTTCAAATCCATCCGGATCCACGACATGATCTTGTGTGACGGAAAAAAGATCGTTTTTGTACTTAAGTACGGAGGATATTAGCTTCATGGAGTTGTTTTAGAGAGAAAGTATTCAAAATATCGCCAGCTTCCAGCCACCCGCGGCGGGCGGTGATGACGCCGAACGGCATATTGTTTCCGAGATGTTTCGTTTGATGCGCGTCGGTCGAAATCACGAACTTTGCGCCCAAGGACTTTGCGGTGCGGATGTGCGCGCTGCCCAGATCCAGACGCTCGGGGCTCGCGTTTATTTCCAAGTAGACCTTGCGCTTCGCCGCCTCCGTGGCCACGCGCTCGAAATCGAAGGGATACGAATCGCGATGCAGCAGCATGCGGCCGGTGGGGTGGCCCAGGATCCGCACATTCGGCGATTGCACCGCTCGCAGCAGGCGGTCCGTCATCTCCGCGGACTCGAGATTCATGTGGCTGTGCACGCTGGCGATCACGATGTCGAGCTCGGCTAGGGCATCTTCGGCAAGATCCATTTCCCCATCGCGGCGAATATCGCACTCGATACCCGACAAAATGCGAATGCCCAGATCGCGCCGATTTAATTCACGCACATGTCGCGCGAATGCCACGGCGCGCGTCTCATCCAGGCCGTTGGCCATGGCGAGCGCCTTCGAATGGTCGGTAATCGCAATGTATTCATAGCCCAAAGCGCGCGCGGCTTCCACCATCTCTTCGAGCGTCGCGCGTCCGTCGGTTTCCGTGGTGTGCATGTGCAGATCGCCGCGGATATCCGAAAGTTCAACGAGCTTTGGAAGACGGCCTTCGAGCGCTGCCTCCATCTCGCCGCAATTTTCGCGGAGTTCCGGCGGAATCCAAGCCAGACCGATCTTGGCGTACACTTCCTCTTCGGTCTCACCCGCCACTCGCTGCTCATTGTCGATTCGGAACAGCCCGTACTCGTTCAGCGTGAGCCCGAGCTTCAAGGCGCGCTGGCGCAGGACGATATTGTGCTCCTTGCTTCCGGTGAAATACTGCATGGCCGCGCCGTAGCTTTCGTGCGCCAGCGCGCGCAGATCCACCTGCAGGCCTTCCAGTCCATATTGAATGCTGGCTTTGTTGGGACCTTTGCCGAGAACCGCGTGGGCCTTCGGATGATTTACGAATCGTTCCAGAGCTTCCGCGGCTTTCGGTCCGGTGACCAGTAAATCGAGATCGCCGAGAGTTTCTTTGCCGCGCCGCAGGCTGCCGGCTGCGGCGATTTGATCCAGGCCGCCGGTTTCCGACAAATACGGAATCAGTTCGTCGGCGGTTTTGCGCCCGAAACTCAGTAGAAACCGGCCGGCGCGCTGGCGATACTGCGCAATGGATTTGAGGACCTTCTCTTCCAGCTTGGCGCCCATGCGCGGCAGCTCGCGCAGTTTTTGTTCCTTGCAAGCTCGTTCCAGATCGTCGATGTTGGCGACTCGCAGATGCTCGTAAACCAGCGCCACACCTTTTGAACCCAGGCCCTGAATTTGCAGCAGCTCGAGCAGCGTCGCGGGAAACCGCTGGAGCAGCAGATCGCGCTTCTCGAAAGATCCGCGCGTTCCGATCTCTTCGAGCACAGCTGCGATGCCTTTGCCGATGCCCGAGATGTCGGTGACCTTGCGCTCGGGATTGCGCAGGATATCCTCCACGCGTTCCGGATAACTCTCGATGGTGGAGGCGGCATTGCGATAGCTACGGATGCGGAAGCCGTCTTCGCCCGCGATCTCCATCAGGTCGGCTACTTCGGAAAGCAGCCGCGCGATCTCACGATTTTCCATGCCCGCTGTTTGAGATTGTATCCAGCATGTGAGGCTCTACGTGGACCAGCACATCGGCCACCCAGTCCAACTCGGTGCGAATGCGGTTACGAACCTCGGTGGCAATTTCGTGGGATTTGTAGACGCTCATCGCCGGGTCTACGTCCAGATGAAGATCCACGTGCCACTGGAGGCCGGTCTTGCGCGCAAAGCATTTCTCGATGCCCAAAGCGCCCGGAACGGTGAGTCCAACTTCGCGGATGCGTTCCATGGCTTGCGGCTCGGGCATGGTGTCCATGAGCTGCAGTGTAGTGTCGCGCACCACACGAGCGCCGACCAGGATGACGATCAATCCCACGGCCGTTCCGCCGAAATGGTCGGCTACGGAGAATCGCACCGGATCGAGAAGCGTGATTCCGACGGCGATGAGCGCGACGGTTCCAGATAAGACATCGACGCTATCGTGCCAGGCATCTGCCGTTAGGGAAGCGCTGTGCATCTTATGTCCGATCCGCCATTTGGTTAAGCTCATGGCGCTTTTGATCGCGATGGAAACGATGAGCGGCCAGATGGCGTACGCAGCCGGGGCATGCTGCGGTTCCCAAGCGCGCTGCAGAGACCGGAAGGCGATTAGCGAACCCGAGGCGGCTAGAATCATGCCCACCAGCAGAGCGCTGAGCGTTTCCAGGCGCCCGTGGCCATAAGGATGTTGCTCATCCGGCGGCTTGGCGGCAACCATCAGTCCGAAGACCACTAATCCCGAGGTAAGCACGTCGCCCAAGGATTCCAGGCCGTCCGAAACAACCGCCGTGGAATTGGCATGCAGGCCGACGACGATCTTCGTCGCCGCCAGAGCCGCGCTAACCAGCATGCTAAGAATAGCTGCGGTTCGGCCGGCTTGGTTTGCCGTCAACGGCGCCTCGCCGTACTGGTTTTTGCCGCACGCTTTTTTTTGATCGCGACCATTTCGTAGCTTCCGCGAACCAATTGGCCGATCTCCTGCCAGTTGAGCTTGGTGTGCGCGCGCAGCGAAACCCAGCCGTGCTGGCCCACATAAGGAGTGCGGTAAAAGCGGGAATCCTCCAGGAAAACCGGCTGCATGTTTTTCCCCACTTTGACGCAGATCGAGAGCTCCCCCTTGTAAGTTTCCAGCACCGTGAAGGTCTTGGTGCCAACTTGAAAAGTGGGGTGGCCAAAAGTCACCGTCTCGCTGGTCTTCGGGAGGGCCAGGCAGATCTCACGAAGTTTGGTGAGGATCTTTTTTTCGTCCATCAATCTATCAGCCTATCGTAATCGAGCATTGTGGGGCAGGCAATCGTGCCTGCAACGATCTTTGAGGCGGCGGTCTTATAAAAAAGGCCGGCTCGAAAGCCGGCTGCAGCCACGAATGGCTGCCCTACGTTACAGATAGCGGTCGCGCAGGATCTCCATGTGATGCAGTTCGTGCCCGGCAATGATGTAACCCAATGCGCGCACAGTAATGGCGTTTTGACTGGCAGTACCGAGTCGTAGCAGATCCTCCGGTCGGAGGCTGCGGAAGAACAGGATGGTCGACCGGCGAACGTGCTCGAATTCGTCAACCAAATCGGTCCAAGGCCGGGCATCGAAATTGGCGGCCTCCACATAGGGATCCTGATCGAAACCGGGCAGAGGAGTCTGGTCTTTCCGGGCGAACCTGAGAGCTCTGTAGGTGAAGATCCGTTCGGCATCGATCAGGTGTCCCAGAACCTCTTTGATGCTCCACTTGCCGGGGGCATAGCGCTGCAAGGATTTTTCCTCGGTAATGGACCGTAAAATGGGCAGGGTTTCGGTGAGCTGGCGCTCCAGTGTTTGGACCAGATCCTTACCCGGAACAAGCGAGATGTAACGGCCATAGTAGGACTGGTATTCAGTAGTCTCAGGCGGCGTGATCATGCATCAATCGTAGCCTAAAGTACTGAAGCATAACGGTCGAACAATAGTTGTGCCCCTGCCAGGACGCTCCGCCCGGAGTCTAACTGTCACCATTGTGTTTGGGCTTTTGGGCCTGGCGGCGAACCTTGCGCACATTCAGATTTTCACGGGTGCGGCGCTACTCTTTGGCGGTGTTTTTCATCTTGCAATCGCTCTGCTTTACGGCCCGTTTTACGGACTGGCGGCCGCGCTGATTACCGCATTGCCCGCGATGGCTTTCTGCGAGCATCCGGTTACGGCGTTGAT
>Ga0070734_10002576_pt1 | contig 21364 bp, 21 predicted proteins | sample Coa_R1_8_FD_66444 | JGI IMG/M metagenome (GOLD analysis project Ga0070734, IMG submission 66444) | Surface soil microbial communities from Centralia Pennsylvania, which are recovering from an underground coalmine fire - Coalmine... | ecosystem: Environmental > Terrestrial > Soil > Unclassified ...
GGATTCCACGCGACGCTGGTTTTAGGAGCGGGTTGGTATTGGATCAAAGACAGGTCGCCGGAGCGCCTAAAGATGCTGGGTTGGTTCGCGCTTTCCCTCGTTGCGGCGGCTGTCGGATGGCGTTTCGCGCCCCGTTATTTTATTCAGTTGCTCCCCGCCCTCGCGATCCCAGCAGCGTGCGGGTTTTCGCGCGCGACGCCGTCCGCCAGAGCGCTCATGCTCGCCGTTCTGATCGTTCCTTTCGTTCGCTTCGGACCTCGCTACATCGAACTCGCACGCGGGACCGCCTGGACGGACACAGCGATGGACCGTGAAAGCCGTGAGGCCGCACAAATCATTCGAGCCTCGGCCCGTCCCGGCGATACGATCTTTATTTGGGGCTATCGTCCGGATATTGTGGCGTACACACGCCTGCCGGTTTCGGGTCTGATCTGGGACTCGCAACCTGTAACGGGCGTTCCCGCCGACCGGCACCTTTCGGATTCCCGTCCCGTTTCGGAATCGCTGGCTATCGAGAATCGGAAGGTTCTAGCGCTCTCGAAACCGTCCTTCCTCGTGGATGGGCTGAGCCGCTACAATCCGCAGCTCGATATTCACCGCTATACGGATCTCGCGCTATGGCTGGCACAGTATTGCGAAGTTGGCCGCGTGGGCGGCACGACCGTGTATCGCCGGTGTGAAAGGCTCGTGGAGCGACCTGTCCGGTTGCCACGGCGGCTGTCAAGCCGGCGGAGCTGACGGCACGTTGAGCCTTCGTCGGCTAGACAGCCGACGTGGCACGCTCGCAGCGTGCTCCACGACCAGCAACTCGCCCCACTAAGCCGGATCGTCGTGCTCGTGGCTCTGCACGAAACTGAGAATATCGAATCGCTTGATCTCCCGGCCCGGGAAAAAGCTATTCACCGCATCCTGGACTTCGGTGAATACTTCGAAGATCGTATGCAGCTTGGTGAGCAACAACAATTCCACGTTGCGTTTGTTGGGGTTCACCAGCTTAAGCGCGCCGCCCTTCTTCTTGAGCGAGGTGAAGCAGATCACCATGCTGCCAAGTCCGGTGGAATCGACGTAATCCACTTGAGAGAGATCCAGAATAATGTTGAAATGCTCCGCGGCGATCTCTTGGTTGACCTTGTCGCGGATAATGGTCGATTCGCCGACGGCCAAACGGCCCTTCAACGAAAGAATCGTCACGCCCTCTCGGCTGCTTTCTTTTATTTCCAGGCTCATGGGAACTTCTAGTGTAACGAATCCTTTCCGGCGGCCGCCTCGGCCGGAATTGGGTGGGAGGCATCCGCGTCGCGCGGAAGCAGGATCCGGAAGCGCGTCCCTTCGCCGGCAGCCGAAGCCACGTCAATGCGGCCGCCATGCGCTTCCACGATCCACGAAACGAAGCTCAGCCCTAGCCCCAGACCGTGAATTCGATTCGTCTCCGGATTGCGAACGCGGTAGAAGCGATCGAAAATGTGAGGCAGATTCTCCGGCGCAATTCCCACGCCCGTGTCTTCGATTTCGAGGGACACGTACACGGGAGAATCGGCAGGTCCGAGCCGAACTTCCACTCCGCCTCGCGCCGGCGTGTACTTGATCGCATTCGAGAGCAGATTCGAAAGCAACCGCTCGATCTGGATGCGGTCCGCCAAAATCACGGATCCAGGCGTGATGCTGGCCGTGAGTGTGATCGATTTTTCCTGGGCCGGAATCTGGAACTGATCCACCACATCCAGAACGACGGCCCCGAGATCCAACCGGGCTTTCTGAAGCACCAGTTGCCCCGATTCGGCCTGCGATAACAGCAAAAGGGCTCGCACAATACTGGAAAGACGCTCCACATCTTCAAGAGCGTTCACCATCGCGTCACGATACTGATCCGGAGTTTCGGCGGTAAACAGAGCCACTTCCAACTGGCCGCGAATCGCCGTCAGCGGGGTGCGCAGCTCATGCGATACGTCGGTGGAGAAGCGGCGAATCTGCTCAAAGGAGTCGCCCAAACGCGCGGTCATTCGATTGAAGCTGTCGATCAGCCGGTCCAGTTCATCCCCCGCCCCGCGTGGCGGAATCTTCATGGAGAGATTCGATCCTGTAATATTCTGGGCGGCCTGCGCGACGGAGTTGACAGGTTGGAGGGCGCGTCCGGAGACTACCCAACCCAACAAGCTCGACAACGGGATCAGAACCAGCAGAGACAGAATGTAGTAGCGCGTAAGTTGGCCGACCGTTCGCTGGCTATCGGCGAGCGACCGGCCAATCGCAAGAAAGTAGGGTCGCGGGGGCTTATGGTCGTCCAGTACCTTGCCCGCCATAATCAGATTGAGTTCGCCATCGGTATCCCGGCGCGGAGGAAGCACCACGGCTTGCGGAAGCGCAAGAATGCGCTTGATCTCGTCGGCATCGAAGCTGAGGGACTTGTAATCGTCGTACGCCAAGGCATTCCCGCTGGCGTCAGTAATCAGATAGAGGTGCGTTAATTGGGAATAAGTCGCGACTTCCTCCGCGTCGCTCTTGTCGTAGTCCCATAGAGGCTGGGCGTTTACGAACTTGATGTACCCTTTCGCCGCGCCCCAATCTTCCTCCAGCAGCCGCTGGACGTCTCCCTCCAGTTGGGTCTTTAGGCTCTGGCGGTAGAACACTCCGATTGCCACCAAAAGCAGAGTAAAAAAGAATGCGTAGCTGAAGGCGAGCCGGAAGCGCAGCCCCCGGAAGAACGCCACGCGCATTTCGGGAATCCCGAAAACGCGCGTGAACCGTGCCATGGGGAAGCTCCTCGTTCGCTTTCTATTAGATAGCCTTTTCAGCGATTTTCTCAGGCGCTTCCAGCATATAACCGATGCCGCGCACGGTTTGAATCATCTTCTGCGGCCACTTGTCGTCGATCTTGCTGCGCAGATGGCGGATATAGACGTCCACGATGTTGGTGAGTCCGTCGTAGTCCATGTCCCAAACGTGTTCGACGATCATCGTGCGGCTTAAGGGGCGGCCACGATTGCGCATCAGATATTCGAGAATGCTGAATTCCTTAGGCGCCAGCTCGATATTTTCGCCCATGCGAGTCACCTTGCGGCGGATGCAATCGAGCGCCAGATCGCCGACCTGCAGCCGCTCCGGCGTAGGCTGGCCGCGTTTCAGTCTCACCCGCACCCGAGCCAGCAGTTCCACAAAGGCGAACGGCTTGACCAGATAATCGTCCGCGCCGAGTTCCAGCCCCTTGACGCGATCGTCAACAGCATCGCGGGCGCTCAGAATCAGGACCGGGGGCGTCACTTTGCGATTCCGAATCCGCTGCAGCACGGTCAGCCCATCCATATCCGGCAAGCCGAGATCCAGAATGACCAAGTCGTATTCGGTAGCGTGGACCATATCGATGGCGTGCGCGCCGTCATAGGCCACGTCAATGGCGTATCCGGCGCTTTCCAGGCCTCGCGACACAAAGTCGGCGATCCGTTTTTCGTCTTCCACCACCAGGATCCGCATAATCAGAGTTTACTAATAGACTCGGACGGCGTGTTCCGTGAAAGGGTTACGCACCGGGCTCATCGCCCACCACCAGCACCGGCGCGGACACTTCGTGGCGAACGCCGTTGATCGTGTTCCCGAAGATCAGATCCTTGACGCCGCGGTGGCCATGAGCCCCCATGACAATCAGGTCAGGCTGAAGCTGGCGCGCGAGCTTTACGATCTCGTCCTTCGGTTGCCGGCCGTAGACCACCGTAAGCTCCGCGGCAAGCCCCTGTTGGGCCAGAGACTCGACGATTCCGTGAAAATATTCTTCGCCCGCGTGCACTTCGGCGTCCGACGCAATGGGTCCAAACAACCGGCTGGTGACACCCTCTTCGACGTGCAGCAGGTGCAGCGTGGCATTGTGCAGACGGGCAAGATAGGCGGCGTGAGCTATCGCCGCCCGATCGCGGGAGCTGTGATCGAGAGGCACCAGAATCCTGCGGTAAACCGGAGCGGGCAGATCTGCCGCGACCGTTACGGCGCGCGAGTCCGGCTGCGGCGGCGTTCGTCCGCTCGAGAAAGTGATCCATCCTAACAGCATCAGGAAACCAATTGCGAGCGGCGTTATCGCTGCCCCACGCCAAGGTGAACCCTTTAGCCATGGAGTAGCCGAATCGACCATTAACCACAGATTTAACGCCAGGATGATGGCCGCCGTGCTCCATGCCAGAAGCTTCACCCAGGTCCCGTTGGCGAACTCCCCCATCCGTCGTTTATCGTCCGTAAAGCGCACCAGCGGGATAACGGCGAAGGGAAGCTGCATGCTGATGATCGCCTGGCTCAGCAGTAACAGCCATAGCGTCGATTGTTCCCCGTACAGAGAGATCACGGCCACCGCCGGAATAATCGCGAGCGTTCGCGTGATCAGACGCCGCATCCAGGGCCGCATGCGGAGGCTCAGAAATCCTTCCATCACGATCTGGCCCGCATAGGTGCCGGTCAGTGTCGACGATTGGCCGCTAGCCAATAGGGCGACCGCGAAAAGCACGCTCGCGAGTGTTGTGCCAAGCAGCGGCGCCAGCATCACGTGGGCCTGCTCGATCTCACTGACGATCACGCCGTGCTTGAAGAATACCGCGGCGGCCAGCACCAGAATCGCGGCGTTCACTATCAGTGCGCCGTTGAGCGCGACGACGGAATCGATCAGATTGAATCGGCAGGCCTCCCGGCGCTCCGCGGAGCTGCGTCCAATCCGGCGTGTTTGCACCAGAGCCGAATGCAAGTACAGGTTGTGGGGCATCACCGTAGCGCCCACAATGGTGACCGCGATATAGAGACTCTTGCTATCGAGCCGCGGCGCGAGGCCCGATAAAACCTCGTGCAGCTGAGGGTGGGCCAGGAACAGTTCCACCAGGAAGCACCCGGTCATGATCGCAATCAACGAAAGAATGGCCGCTTCGATCACGCGGATTCCGAACCGCGACAGCCACAGCACCAGGATGGTATCTGCCGCAGTCAGCAAAACACCGGCCAGAAGGGGTAAGCCGAAAAGAATCCTGAGCCCGATGGCTGCGCCCAGTACCTCCGCCAAGTCACAGGCGGCAATCGCGATCTCGCACAGGACCCAAAGCGCGTTACAAACGGGTTTTGGATACGCTTCCCGGCAAGCCTGTGCCAGATCGCGGCCGGCGACAATGCCCAAACGCGCGGCCAGCGTCTGAAGCAGGATCGCCATGAAGTTGGAGAGGACGACGACCCACAGCAGGCGATAGCCGAAGCTCGACCCGCCGGCCAGGTCCGAAGCCCAGTTGCCGGGGTCCATGTAACCGACGCTGACCAGGTACGCGGGTCCGGCGAACGCCAGCATCCGCTTGATCAGAGTAGGCTTCGCCGTGATGACGCTCGAGTGCACCTCGGGCAATGACGCAGCGGTCGTGTGCGATCTCATCCCCTCAAGTCAACTATAACGCCGCCTCGCCAGCCCTACCGGACCTTACGCCAATCCTCCCAATCCCGGCGAACCGATTCCACCATGGCCAGCGCCGCCGCTTGCAGCCAGTTGGCTTTACGACCATTCAAGTCCTTCAATAAAACGCTGGCCTCGCGGCTGCCCAAATGCGAGTTGGCCGTCTCGAAACCCATGGAGTTGAGCAAGCGCGCCGCATCGTGCTTGGCCGGCAACGAAGAAAGCTCCACACGCGAGCAATCCGGCGCCAATCGCCGCACGATCCATCGGCCGCGCAGCTTCACGAAGGGATCGGGACAACGGATAGAGCGGTCGATCGCCTCCTGATACAGCACCACTGGTTTGCCGCGCTTGGGGTGTGCGAACATCCACGCCGATTCCGTCAGCTCCTTAGCCTCGCGCGCCGCGCTTCCGCCGCGCCACTGACCGACGGCAACGTACCGCCGCCGTCCTAGACTGCCCAAACCCGCCACCCGGTGCACGATTCGATATTTGAAGTCGTATCCCGGCAGAAGCCCGAGCAGAGCCTTGGTCGCGCTCGAAGGCGGATCCTGGTGAATGGCCGGCAGCGCGTGGAGTTTTTCCCAGTATTTTTCCGGTTCCTTCAGCCGCTCCACCGCCATTTGGCGAAGGGCCACATGATGCTCCGCCAGAACGAACGCTTTGCCGCCCGCCCGCAGACCATTACGATAGCCCGTGAGGATCTCTTTGGCGGCCTGCGCGGGAGAAATCACCAAATGATCGGCGGCAATGGCGAGATGGGCGCTCACTGCCAGCCGCACCAGGTCGTTGGTGTAAGGAACCCAGGCCACTTCATCGAAATCGTTGATGCCCCAGATCAGTCTGCCTTCCACATCCCGCCAAGTCCCGAAGTTTTCGACGTGCAGGTCGCCCACGCCAAGCACGACGGATCCCGACATCAAGTCCGGGCACACCTCGGGGAACGTCTGCGCCCAGCGATAAAAGGTCGCGCGCAGGAAAGGAAACGGCGCCTCTTTCATGAGCGCGTGCTTGCGGTTCAGGTCGGCCGCGATCAGCGGAATCCGCTCGCCCAGCCAGGCTTCATACTTCGCGGTCGATTTGTCGATTCTCATGTTTCACACAAGACTATCACCCGTGCGGCCGCATCTGGTATGCTCGGAAGTTAGGTTCCCACACTAGATTTCTCCGAGTTGAGGTCCGCATGTCCGGTCATTCCAAATGGGCGACAATCAAGCACAAGAAGGGCGCGCTTGACGCCAAACGCGGGAAGACTTTCACCCGTGTAATCAAAGAAATTATGATTGCCGCGCGCAATGGCGGCGATCCCGACGCCAATCCCCGGCTGCGCACAGCCGTCGCGGCCGCCAAGGCCGTCAGTATGCCCTCCGATAACATCAAACGCGCTATTATGCGCGGCACGGGCGAACTCGAAGGCGGCCAGATCGACGAAATCATGTTCGAAGGCTATGGGCCGGGCGGCGCGGCCGTGCTGGTCATGGTAGCCACCGACAACCGCAACCGCACGGTCAGCGAGATCCGTCACGTCTTTTCAAAGAATGGCGGCAACCTGGGCGAGCAAGGCAGCGTTTCGTGGATGTTCGAACGCAAGAGCCAGATCCTGATCGAGAACGACAAGGCTTCCGAGGATCAGCTCATGAATATCGTGCTCGAGGCCGGCGCCGACGACCTGCGCAACGATGGCGAGAATTGGGAAGTACTCTCGGCTCCGGAAGCGCACGAGGCAGTCCTGGAGGCGCTCGGCAAGGCCAAAATCCCCACCGTTTCCGCCGAGATCGCCATGGTCCCCAAGAACCTGATGATGCTCGAAGGCAAGAACGCCGGCGGGATGCTGAAGCTCAGCGAAGCGCTCGAAGAACATGACGATGTTCAAAATGTCTATTCGAATTTCGACATCGACGAAAAAGAGATGGAGGCCCTGGCGCAGTAAGGCCTGGGAGTCCACGTGCGTGTCCTCGGCATCGACTGCGGAACGGAACGCACGGGGTGGGGCGTAATTTCGAGCGACGGCCGCCGCCACAGTGTGCTGGCGCACGGTGTGATTCGCACTTCTTCTCGCGAGCCGCTGGAGTCGCGTCTGCGCATCATCGCCGCCGCTCTGCGGCACGTTCTCTCTGAACACCGGCCCGACGCGGCCGCCGTCGAAGAAGTCTTCTATTCGCAAAACGTCCGGACCGCGCTAAGGCTGGCGCACGTACGCGGCGTTGCCCTGCTCGCCATCGCCGAAGCCACCGTCACGCTGGGCGAATACTCGCCCCTCGAAGTGAAGCACAGCGTGGTCGGTTATGGACGCGCGGAAAAGCACCAGGTGGAACGGATGGTCCGCACGCTGACGGGCCTCGATGAGAAAATAGAAACAGAGGACGTCTCCGACGCGCTGGCCGTTGCCATTTGCCACGCCACGCTTTGTGGGCTGCCTGCGCCGAAGGTCTCTGGAGGCATCCGATGAAGCGTTGGCTGACGATAGCGGGCGCGGCTCTCCTGTTCGCGGTGGGCGTGCTGGCGGCGGACGGACCGCGTGTGACGTTTATCAAGTCCTTTCCGGGTTCCATGCCCGCCTACGTTTCCATTGCCGTCGACCGCAACGGCGAAACCAATTACAAGGAAACACCCGACGACGACCCGGAGACGTTTCAGCTTGAAGATCAGGCTGTCGCGACCATCTTCGATCTGGCCGAGAAACTCGATCACTTCAAGCACCCCGTAGAGAGCGGCCTAAAGGTGGCGAATATGGGCGCGAAGACGTTTCGTTGGGAAGACGGCGGCGCCTCCAGTGAGGCCAAATTCAACTTCTCTCAGGATGTGAACGCGCAAGCGCTACTCGATGGCTTTGAGTGCATTTCCGAGAGTGAGCGCGCGTTTCTAGAACTGCGGCTCGCCATCAAACACGACAAGCTGGGCGTGCAGGACGCCATGCTGCACATTCAGGCCCTGTGGGACCAGAAACGGCTGGTAGGAACGGCCCAGCTTCTTCCGCTTTTCGATCGCCTGGTGAAGGATGAATCGTTCCTCCACATGGCGCGAGAGCGTGCGGCGACTTTGGCTGCCGCCATCCGAGCCTCCGCAAAGGGCAAAGCGGAGTGAAACTTCCGAGCCTGCTTTTGCTCGCCGCGGCGCTGGCCCTGGGAGTTCAGGCTCAGCAAACTCCTCCCGCAGCCGCTCCAGCGCCGTCCGATGCCGAACAGCAGGACCTGATGCACGCCGTGAATGAGGCGGCCAACTCCAGCATCGACATGGTGCGGGCGCTCGAAGGGCATCTCAACAAATACCCAAACACCGTACAGCGCAAGGAGATCGAACAGGCCATTGCCAAGGCTGCGGTCGACAACAAGGACGATGCGCGGATTGTCCTGTACGGGGAGCGGACGCTGGCCCGAACACCCGACGATGTTTTGATGCTCGACCGGGTGTCGGCTTCGTTGCTGGCTTTGGGCGGCGAAGAAAATGCCCAGAAGGCGATCAAGTACTCGCGTGCGTTTGAAGATATCATCGATGGGCTCGCCGCGCCCTCGGGAAAAGACGCGGTCAAGATTCAAGACGACCGCGACCGCGCGATGTGCCGCACCCTGCTGGTCCAGGCGCGCGCGCGAGTGATACTCGGCCAGAAAGAGGAAGCCGAAAGGCTGGCCGCGCGAGCCTTCACGGTGCTTCCGAGCGAAGAGGCCGCGCGAATCTGGTCGGAGCGCCTGGCGGATTTAGGCCGCTCAGATGAAACCATGAACCGGCTCGCCGAAGCTTTCACGGTTCCGGACCCGCGTGCCATCGATGCGGATCGTCTCAAGGATCGTTTGCGGCTTGGCGAAATGTACGCCAAGCTCCACGGCTCCGAGAAAGGGCTGGGCGACTTTATCTTGGCGGCTTACGATCGCGTCTATACCATCGCGGAGACGCGGCGGAAGAAAGTGCTGGCCCTCGATCCCAATTCCGAAGCGGCCGATCCGGCCCAATTCACGATCAGCCAACTCGACGGCAAGCGCGTGCCCATGTCGACTTTCAAGAAGAAGGTTATCGTGTTCGACTTTTGGGCCACCTGGTGCGTGCCCTGCCGGGCCCAGCATCCCTTGTACGAAGAGGTGAAGAAGCATTACAAGAATCGCGACGACGTGGTATTTCTGTCGCTCGACACTGACGAAGACCGCTCTCTCGTGGCTCCGTTTCTGGCGGAACAGATGTGGGACAACACGGTTTATTTCGACGATGGCCTGACGCGGCTGCTGCAAGTATCCCAGATCCCGACCACCCTGCTGCTGAATAAGCAGGGGAAGGTTTCGAGCCGAATGAACGGATTCCTGCCGGATGAGTTCGTCGCGATGTTGATTGAGCGAATCGACGCGGCGCTAGCCGAAACCCATCCATGAGCTTCCGCCGGATCGTCTGGATCGTGCTCGATAGCGTCGGCATCGGTGAGATGCCCGACGCGGCTGCCTACGGCGACCAGGGTAGCGATACTTTGGGCAATATTGCGCGCCAGCGCCAGTTGCATCTGCCCAATCTATGCCGTCTGGGTCTCGCCAATATCAAGCCGCTGACAGGTCTCACGGCTGCGGCGTCGCCGCTGGGAGCGTACGGCAGGGCGACGCTTGCTTCGCCAGGGAAAGACACCACCACGGGCCACTGGGAGATGGCAGGCATTCACCTGGAAAAGCCGTTCCCCTTATTCCCGCATGGCTTTCCGCCCGAGGTGATGGAGCCGTTCGAGCAACAGATCGGACGCAGTACGCTGGGCAACAAAGCCGCCTCCGGCACCGAAATCATCAAGGAACTGGGCGAGGAACACGTCCGCACAGGATCGCCCATCGTCTACACCTCCGCCGACAGCGTCTTCCAGGTAGCCGCGCACGAAGAAGTGATTCCGCTGTTTGAGCTGTACAAGATCTGCCAGACGGCACGAGAAATATTGAGGGGAAAATACGAAGTCGGCCGCGTGATCGCCCGGCCATTCGTGGGCGACCCGGGAGCGTTTAAACGGACACCGAATCGGCACGACTACGCCGTGCCGCCGCCGAAGGGAATGTTGCTCGACGTGCTTGAGAAGCGCGGAGTGGAAGTCTTCGCGGTCGGCAAAATCTCGGATGTGTTTCTAGGCCGAGGCATTCGAGAGTCCGAAACCACCAAGAGCAACGCGGACGGAATGGCCAAGACGCTGGCCGCGATGAACTCATGGGAGAGCGGATTGATCTTCGTGAACCTGGTCGATTTCGACCAGCTTTATGGGCATCGAAACGATGTAGAGGGCTACGCCAAAGCGCTCGAGGAAGTGGACGCTTGGCTGCCTTCATTCGAAGAGAAGCTCGGTCCCGAGGATCTGGCGATTCTTACCGCCGATCACGGCTGCGATCCTACCACGCCTTCGACGGACCACAGCCGCGAGTACGTGCCCGTCCTCACCTATGGCAAGCGAGCACGAGCCGTCGACTTGGGTCTGCGCAAAACACTGTCGGACTTGGGGCAGACTGTGGCGGAGAATTTCGAAACGCGAATTGCGAACGGAGAGAGTTTTCTCCCGTTGATCGGCTAAACTGCCAAAGGGGTCAAGGTTTTGAATCGCACTTGCCGGTGCAAACCGTCTGCGAGACTTGCTCCGGACTACCCAGCCGGGAGGGATCCGATACTGTAGGCCGGCGCACGCTCAACGTCTCTACGACCGATCCGTCAGCCGCTTTTTCCCGCGTGACCGTTTGCTGCTCCTGAAGCTTTTGCGATGCGCCTTCCTGCCGCACTTCGCCGGGCGCATCCGCTCCATAGACGTTCACTTGAGTGGTCTGAACGCCTCCTGGTTGATTCGTCGTAGTCGTCACGGTCTGGCTCTTGAGCTGCATTCCGCCGTTCAGGCCGGGTTCGTATTGCGCTGTCTGGGCGACGGATTGATCCGCGGACGACGTCGCGACGGTGACGCGCCGGACGGCTTCCTGCAAACCGCCGCTGACGCTCGGACGATACACGCTCTCAGTCGTCGTCTGTTTGTCTTTGTCGCCTGTCGTCACGGCGCTGCGCTTTTCCGTCGTATCGAATGTGCCGTTGATGGTCGGCTGCGAAATGGACGTGTCCGTGGTGGTGGTTCCGCCCTCCACTCGTGTTTGGGAGACGCGCTTCTCGGTTTGCTGTTCGTGCCCGTCGAGATCCGTTCGATAGGTGGTGGCGTTCACCGTAGAACTTCCATCGGACCCGTGCTGCTCTTCCGACACCACCCGCTCCGTGGACGCGAGCTGGCCATTCGGATTGTATCGCCGGACGATTCGTTCGGAGACCTTACCGTTTGCATCCTGCCGCAGCACGCGCTCCTCAATCTGTTCCAGGGGAACCGCGCTTCCATTCAGCGACCGGGTCGTCTTGGTTTGGGTGACGTCGGTTCCAGCCGATGTCGTCGTGGAGGTTTGTACGGACGATGACGAGACCTCAGGATGTCCGTTGAGATCGGTAATGACGGTGCTGGTGGAAGACTGCCCGAAGCCTGCTGTCGCTACGGCGATGAAAAGGAAGAGTCTCACAGTATCAGCCTACTGCCGGGGCTGCAAGGCTGCCAATACGGCGAACACCTTACAGGGAGACCCGCGAATAATCTAAGTATCACATGGCGCGTTACAATGAAGACGCGTGAAGACCTTTTACATCGAGACGTTCGGGTGCCAGATGAACGCGCACGACTCGGAAAAGGTCGTTGGGACGCTCCTCGGCCAAGGCTACAGCCAGGTGGAGACTCCGGAAGAAGCCGAACTGGTCTTCTACAACACCTGCAGCATTCGAGACAAGGCCGAACAGAAGGTTTTTAACCGGCTCCAACAATTCAAAAGAGATAGCAAAGGCAAGACTTTTGCGGTTTTGGGTTGTGTCGCCCAGCAGGAAGGCGAGCGCATTTTTGAGAAGGCGCCCCATGTCAGCATGGTGTGCGGGTCCGCGAGCTATAACCAGCTCCCGCAGTTGCTGGTGCAGCTTGAGACCGGCAATCGCCGCGTGACCGGCCTTAGCCTGGATACGGAACTCGCCTTTGAAACTCCTCTCGCGCGCCGGGACAATCCCCATCGCGCCTACATCACCATCATCGAAGGCTGCGACAAATCCTGCGCCTATTGCGTTGTGCCCTTCACGAGAGGGCCGGAGCGCAGCCGCACCAGCGCGTCCGTCATCGCCGAAGCGGCCGAAATCGCCCGCTCCGGATACACCGAGATTCAATTGCTCGGACAGAACGTCAACAGCTACCGCGACCCGTCCCCTGCCGGTTGGGATTTCGCAACTTTGTTGGACCAGGTCGGGAAGGTGCCGGGAATTCGCCGCGTGCGCTTCACCACTTCGCACCCGCGCGATTTCGGGCGCGAGATCATCGACGCCATCGACGCGAATCCCGCGTTGTGCAATCACGTGCACCTGCCGGTTCAGTCCGGTTCCACGCGGGTGCTCGAGAATATGCAGCGGCTCTATACGCGCCCGCAATACATGCAGCGCATCGCTTGGATGAAAGCGGCTCAGCGGCCCATTGCGATCTCCACGGATATCATCGTCGGGTTCCCGGGTGAGACGGAAGCGGATTTGGACGACACGCTCGGGCTGCTCGAAGAAGTGGAATACGATTCGATTTTTAGCTTCAAGTATTCCCGCCGGCCCAACACGGCCGCGCTGGCCTTAGGCGATCAAATTACGGAGGAAGAGAAGAGCCGCCGGCTCGCGGTTGTGCAAGAGAAGCAGCGCGCGATCCAGATTCAAAGGAACGCCCCTTACGTGGGAAACGTAGAGGAGTGTCTGGTGGAAGGGTTTAACAAAGCCACGGGCCAGTGGATCGGCCGCACCTCACAGAACAAGCCGCTCAATTTCCTGCGTCCCGGCTCGGATGAGGATCTGCACGGCCGCTACGTGGACGTGCGGGTGACGCGCGCCGGCCCGAATTCACTGGCCGGAGAGTGTGTAAACTAAGTCGGCAAGGAGGCACAAATGGAAGTGGAAATGAAAATCCGGGGCCTGATGATGGATCCAGTAACCAGCAACCCGATCGTGGTGCTGAAGGACGTCAACGGCACAGCCATTTTGCCGATCTGGGTGGGGCCTTACGAAGCGCATGCCATTGCGCTTGAGATTGAGAAGGTCGCGCCGGCTCGTCCCATGACGCACGATCTGATCCGCAATCTGTTGTTCGGCCTGGAAACGGGTGTAAAGAAGATCGTGGTGACCGATCTGAAAGAAGACACGTTTTACGCGGTAATCTGGCTGGAGCGCAATGGGCAGCTCATCGGCGTGGATTCACGTCCCAGCGACGCCTTGGCCGTCGCGCTCCGCTTGGATTGTCCGATTTACGTAGACGAAACGGTTCTGAAGACTTCCCGCACGGCGACTGCGGTTGCAGAGGTTGGAAACAACGAGGAACTGCGCAAATGGCTCGAGAACCTCAGCGATGAGGATCTGGGCCGTTACAAGATGTGACGCGTGTGGGGCCGGTTAAGAACCAGCCCCACCATCGCACTTACTTCTTAGCCGCGGGGGCTTTCTTCGCACCGGCGGCAGGCGTGTTCTTGCCGGTCCAACCCTCGATCTGCTTGGCGTCAGTCTCGAACGTAATCATGTACGGCTCTTTCGTGTAGGACTTGGCCACGCCTTCAAACTGAAGTTCCTCGCCGGGTTCCATCTTTCCGGGCAAAGCAGTTTCCAGCGTAAGCTTGGCGTCTCCCACGCCCGGCTTCTCGACCGCCAGGATGATTTCCTTGGGCCTGGTCGCGGGGGTCATCGACACGATCTTGCCCTTGAACTTCATAACGCCGTTGGCGCCTCCCGGCAAAGCTGCGTCCTTCACGTTCATATCGAAGTAGGCGTCGTCCTTAAGAATGGGCTCTTTCAGGAACTTCACCCAGAACGTCATCATCGGATCCTTGGCGGCGGCTTCCGCGTCCGCCTTGGCTTTCGCCGTGGCAATATCCACCGTGCTCAGGATCTTGAAGTCGGCCGGCGGAAACGGGTTGTTCTTGGCGGTCGCGAGCAGCATGTCCATGCCCTCGGCTGAGCCGTGATAAGTCGTATACGCCTTGCTCAGGTAGGCTTGCACCGCTTTTCGATTGTCGGCCGGAAGGCTGTTCGGGCCATCGTACGCGGCCGCTCGAGCAAAGTGGTACAGCGCCATCGGCTGATCGTCCGGTTTCTTGTTCGCGATGGCAACCTGCAAAATGGCTCCGCCCAGGGCGTAGGAAACCTGCGCTTGCGTCGGATCCTTTTTAAGCAGTGCCGCCAGATCGGTTTGCGCCCGGACGTTGTCCTTGCGGGTCGCGACAACCCACAACAGTGCCTGAACCAGATAGGGCTTCATCTGGGGTTTCACCTTGGCCCAGTCTTCTTCCTTCATGGCCGCCGGCTTGTTCGAAGCGGCGTAGATGGTGTCCAGGTTGTCCCACATGTAGTTGGCGGTCTTCTCGAGCAAATCCAGATCAGCCGGCGTCGGTGGTTTGATTTTCTGTACCGCTTCGAGAATCGCGGTCAATGCGGGAACATCATTCGGTTTGACCTTCAGGATCCCCTGCGCGGTGTCGATGACTTGCCGCCACTGCATCAATTGTTGATACGTCGCCAGGAAGCCGACTTCCTCGCGGTCTTCAGCGTAGTCGCTATCCGGAAATGCCTGTTTCCACTTTTCGAGCGCTGCCAGTTTGGCTTGCGGCGTGGTGGCCTTCTGGAAGGCGTCGTACATGTCGTACTCCATTTGATTCTTCCAGTCCTGCTTCTTTTTCTCTTGGGCGGCTGCCGGCTGCGATTGCGCCGTCAAACCCAAGATCAGACCGGAGGCCAGCGCGATCGCCGTCGCCGCTACGCCAAACTTTTGTTTGTTAAAAACTGTGGAGAACACCTACACACCTCCTGGCACAGCTATCGCTGATCCATAGAATCAAAAGGATCTGGTACTCTGCGGAGTATACCCGAAGCGCCCTGCCTATCGCAAGGCCCCTCATAGATGATTTTATCATCAGCCAATCCCCGAGTAATTCCCCGCGCACACCTTAGACGCCGCCGCACGCGCCTTTGTTTCCAGGCTCCAGGAAGGGGCATCCATGCGCTGGTTTGATCTCTCAATCATCGCCGCTTACCTCGCCGGAATCACCTGGTTCGGAGCCCATTTCCGGTCTTCCCAGAAATCACTTCGAGACTACTTCTTAGGTGGTGGGACGGTCCCCTGGTGGGCGATTGCTCTTTCCATTGTCTCGGCGGAAACCAGCACCCTGACGGTGATTGGAACACCTCCGTTGGCGTTCAAAGAGAATCTGGGATTCCTTCAGTTGGTCCTGGGATACTTGCTGGCACGGCTGGCGATTGCCGCTCTCTTTCTGCCTGCGTACTTTCGCGGCGAGCTCTTCACCGCTTACCAGCTCATGCAAGACCGGTTCGGCGAACGCGTTCGCAAGCTGACTGCGGGAACATTCCTGCTGCTCCGTGCTTTGGCCGAAGGCGTTAGGGTGTTCGCCATTTCCATCGTCATTTCCATCGTCCTGGGCTCAGGGTCGATGGCTTCGATCGCGGTCATTGTATGTTTGACGTTGTTTTACACTTACCAGGGCGGAATGACCGCCGTGATCTGGACGGACGTGATCCAAATGGCTCTCTATATCGGCGGCGCGGTGGTGAGTTTAATCGCCATTCTGCATCAGATCCCAGGCGGATGGGCCCATGTCCTCGCCGTGGCTGGACCGCTGGGCAAGTTCCAGGTGTTCGATTTTCGACTCGGCCCAGCGGCGCAATTCTTCGCGCGTCCTTACAGTTTCTGGGCAGGAATTTTGGGAGGCTGCTTTCTCACCACGGCAAGCCACGGAACGGAACAATTAATGGTGCAGCGTTTACTGGCCGCATCCAGTGAGCGCGCCAGCCGGGCCGCACTCCTGGCCAGTTGGCTGATTGTAGCCGCGCAATTCACGCTCTTTCTTATCATCGGCGTGTGTCTGTTCACGCTCTATTCCGATCGCAACTGGGCAACGCCTTCCGTTACGGATAGTATTTATCCGTCGTTTATTTGGAACTATCTTCCGGCCGGCGCCGCAGGACTTGTGTTGGCCGCAATTTTGGCCGCGGCCATGTCGAATCTATCGGCTGCTCTGAACGCGCTCGCCTCCACGTCGGTTATGGACTTTCTCCGCCCGCTCGACCGGGAAGGTAAAGAGACGCGCTGGATTGAGCGCGCGCGTCAGGCCACGCTGATTTGGGGCGCAATCCTGTTCGCGGTTGCGCTCTTCGCGAGAAACTGGGGGAACGTTCTGCAAGCCGGTTTGTCCATCGCGTCCGTTTTATATGGATCCCTTTTGGGTGTATTTCTGCTCGGAGTGTCGACCCGCCGGGTTGGTGAGAACGCGGCCATCTGCGGCATGATCGCCGGCCTCGCGGTCATGCTCTATGTCAAATTTGAAACGTCCATCGCTTTTACCTGGTACGTCCTGATCGGCACCTGCGCTACTTACTTCGTCGGCTTAACCGCTTCCCTTTTCTGGAAAGAGCATCCAATCCGTGCGAACTCCTGAACACGAGCCGTCACTCCGCCGCGTACTTGGTCTCTGGCCGGCTGTCTCGGTTGTGATCGGAACTGCCATCGGAAGCGGAATTTTTCTGGTCCCATCGGACATGGTGAAGGCCGTGGGCTCGCCTGGCATGGTCTTCGCCGTATGGGTGTTCGGAGGAGTGCTGACGCTGTTCGGCGCGCTAACGTATGCCGAACTATCGGCTGCGCTGCCCGGAGCAGGGGGAGAATTTGTCTACCTCAACGCCGCCTATGGTCCTTTCTTCGGATTTGTTTATGGCTGGACACAAACGTGGGTCGCCAAAAGCGCAAGCATCGCAACTCTGGCCACCGGATTCTATACCTATTTGGCCGATTTCTTTCCCGGCCTGAAAGCCGCGGCGTGGACGGTGCGGTATCCGATCGGTCCCAATGGAGGCCCGCTCGAAATCCGATATGGACAGTTGTTTGCAATTGGTCTGATAATATGTCTCGCCGGAATCAACTATCTTGGCGTGAGGTTAGGAGGCGGAGTGCAAGTCGCCATGACCGCGCTGAAGCTCGCGTTGATCGCCGGAATCATTGCCTGCGGCCTTATATACGCGTTCGGCGGTGCAAGTACGTCGCCCTTGCCGCTTCACTCCACCATCCCGGCAAATCCCGGCGGAGTAGCCGGTTTCTTCGCAGCCTTGGTAGCGGCCTTGTGGGCCTACGACGGCTGGAACAATGCGGGGATGCTGGGCTCCGAAATTGAAAAGCCGCAACGAAATCTGCCCCTGGCTTTGATCGGCGGGACGCTCGCCATGATAGCCGTTTATCTGCTAGTGAATTTCGCGTACTTCTCGGTGCTGAGCGCCGCGGAAGTTGGCGGAAGCGAACGTGTCGCGTCCGAAATGATGCGGCGGGCATTTTCCGGAAACGCGCAGTGGAGTTCCCGCGGCGCAGGCGCGGTCAGCATCGCCGCCATGATTTCCATCTTCGCCGCCCTGAACGGTTCCATCCTGTCCGGCTCGCGGATCCCCTTCGCGATGACCCAAAAGGGCTATTTCTTCCATGCCCTGGGCCGGGTGCATCCCCGGTTTCAAACGCCTGGCGCGAGCATCTGGCTGCTCGGTTTGTGGTCATCTCTGCTTCTATTAAGCGGCCATTACAAACAACTTTACACGCTAGTCATCTTTCCGAGTTGGATTTTATATGCGATGACGGCGGCCTCGGTTATCGTTCTCCGCCGAACGCAACCCGGACTGGAACGCCCGTTCAAAGTACCGGGGTACCCGGTAGTTCCCATCCTTTTCGTACTGGTCGCGATCAGCCTGCTTTACTCCACGTTACTCGAGTCCCCTCGCGAATCCGGAATCGGATTCGCCATCATTGTGGCTGGCTTGCCCTTTTATTTCTTTTGGAAACGGGCCGCGCAGAGCAATCCTGCTCCGGTTGAGGTAACGGGAAAGCGGTCCGCTTAGCGGCCTCTCGAAGGCGCGAACAGCGGCCGCAGAGGCCCTCCGAAAAACAGGGCGAAAAACCTGATTCTGTTCTGTTTTCAGAACAGAATGCTTGATATCCCTTTGAAATGGTACTAAACTCGAAAGGTCAGCCCCGGAGGAAAAGCCGGTTCGTCTCGGATTTCTGAAACTGGAATGGCTCCTGGGCGATCACATTGAAAGGCGAAAAACTTTAAACTATGGATGTTCTGAAAATGCTGGCGGACCTCCGCCAGGAACGAGAGCAGATCGAAGAAGCGATTTTGACGCTGGAGCGACTGTCGCGCGGCCGGGGGAAGCGACGGGGCCGCCCGCCGGCTTGGATGTCAGCTCTGAAGCGCCGGGGCAGGCCACCGGGTAGCAAGAATAAGCCCAAGGACGGTTCTGCAGACTAGCTTGCCGGGGGCGGTTCATTCCAATGTTCCGCCGCCTCCTTTCCCTCCCTCCTAGCGCGCTCCTGCTAGACTGAAGCCTGCATGCCTGCCTTTCGATTCCTTCCTTATGTGCGTTCTTTGCGGCGTATCCCTCTGTTTGATCCCGCCTTTTACCTGCGAAAATATCCGGATGTGGCCGCGGCAGGAGTGAATCCGCTTCGGCACTATTTAAGGTACGGTGCGCTCGAAGGCCGCAAACCCCACGCTCTGTTCGATCCCGAGTATTACCTTCTAAGTCATCCGGAGTTGCGAGACAACGGAAACCCTCTGGAACACTTTCTCGAAAACGGTCTTGCGAATCCGCACCCGCTCTTTGATTGCGCGGCCTATCTGCGAGCCAATCCGGAGGCCGCCGCCCAGGGCGTCAATCCGCTGGTTCATCATCTGCGGCTGCATGCAGGCGGCGTCACGGCCTACGGAACCGAGGGCAGCCTCTTCGGATGCGCTTCGTAATTCTTCACTACCACTTCCTAAAGAACGCGGGCACTTCCATCGAAAGTATTCTGGACCGCAGCTTTGGCGGTTACTTCACCACCCTCGACAGCCCGGATCGGGATGGCCACATCTCGAACGATCAGTTATTGACCCTGCTTCGAGACAATCCTAATTTGAGAGCTGTTTCCAGTCACCAGCTGCGTTATCCCATGCCCCGCGTTCCGGGATTCTTTTTCTTCGATATCTGCATTTTGCGCGATCCGATCGACCGGATTCGCTCCATGTACGATTACTTCCGCGAAAAGCCGGCGGAAGGCGATGCAGTCAGCCAGCTCGCCCGCGAATCCACTTTAGGAGACTTCATCGCCGGCCTGGTCGAGCAGATGCCCTGGTATGTGAATGACGCGCAGGTCAATCTGCTGGCCAATGGAATCGCCAACGACCCTCCCACGGAGCAGGATTTCGATCGCGCCGTCGCCGGAATGCTGCGGACTTCCTTCTTGGGAGTAGTGGATCGCTTCCCTCGCAGCCTGGCTGCGGGACAGTATTTCCTCCGCGCCGTTTTTCCGGAGTTGAATTGCGAGGCGGAAGCGGTAAACGTGTCCGGCGGACTCGAAAATACCCTCCAGGACCGAATCGCCAAAGTGAAAGACGCCTGCGCGCCTGGAGTCTACGAAGAACTGCTGCGGCTCAATTCCCTGGATTTGAAGTTGGTCAGCCTGGCGCGCGCGGAGGTGGACCGCCGCTACCTTAGCATTCCAGCCTCGAGTTTACCTGAGCGTAGAGTTGATCGTAGCCAGTAACTCGAAAAAAGGGATGCTGTTCGGGAGGCGCGATGAAGCGCGTTCTGCCAAATTCATCCTGCCACACCGCGACCACGTTTCCGCTGAGTCCTGCGCGTTTGGTACAGCCTGGCAAAGCGTCATAAAGCTCGCGCTTGTCCTTGGAAGCATGATCCACAAACACCACGACCAGCTCGACGTCCTGGATGTTCAGGCAGGCGACCGGAAAGCTGTTCACCGTTAGCGGGAGTTCGCTTCCAGTGGGTGTTTCAAAGTCTGCTTCGACTTCTGCCCCGTGTTGTGCGCCGCCTGGGCCGAAGTCTGCGCCGGCGAAAACACCAGGAAGAAGCCGTCATAGTTGGCGTTGCCTTCCGCCTTGTTCGCCTGCCCCGGAGGGAAGATATTGCTACTGGCAAGACCAACCACGTAAACATTGCCCGATGAGTCGTAATCAACTCCATAGGCGCTTTGGTATCCAGGGCTCGTGATGAAGCTGCTGTAAACCAGCGAATGCGCCGGATCGATCACGGCAACGAATCCGTCCAGGCCTCCGTCGTCTGACGTTGGGTTGAGTGCGCCCGAGCTTACCGGCAGGTCGGCTGAGAGCGTGTAGCCGGCGAAATAGAAGAGACCATTGCTATCGCGGCGAATGTCGTAGGAGACATCCGTGTCGCTTCCTCCGTAATAGGTGGAATAAAGCACCGCCGACAATCCCGTCTTGGTGAGGTCAAGATCGATAATGAACGCGTCCCCGTTTCCGTGATTAATCGCCTGGAACGCGTTGGGCGTGATCGGCATGTCGGTGGAGAAGGTATAACCGGTGATCGCGACGTGATTGGCGGGTTCGAGATAAAGTTTGGTCGCGATGTCCAAACCCGAGCCGCCTACAAACGAAGAGTAAATCAGATTACCGCTGCTGGGATCCATCTTCAAAATGAAAGCGTCCTCACCACCCAGGTAAGTAGTCGAGATCGCGTTCAGCGTGGTCGGGAACTCGGGTGAAACCGTAAAGCCCGTCACATACATGATTCCGGAAGAATCCACGGCAAGGGATCGCGCGACATCCTGTTGCGTTCCACCCAAATAGGTAGCGTAAAGCAGGCCGCTGGTGCCGGCTATCGTGGGATCGATTTCGGCAAGAAACACGTCGTCGCCGCCGGCACGAGTGGTTTGGTAGGAGTTGCCCGCAAGCGGAAGATCATCCGTGCTGGTCCATCCCGCTATGTATATCCGCCCGTTCAGCGTCGCGATGCCGTTGATCACGTTGGTCGCCGTGGCGCCGCCGTAGTAGCTGGAATACAACAGACCCGCGATCCCGGCCTGCGTAGGATCGATCACGGCCATGAAGCCGATATTCACGGCGTTGGTATTGGGCAGCGTTC
>Ga0070734_10002579_pt1 | contig 21357 bp, 18 predicted proteins | sample Coa_R1_8_FD_66444 | JGI IMG/M metagenome (GOLD analysis project Ga0070734, IMG submission 66444) | Surface soil microbial communities from Centralia Pennsylvania, which are recovering from an underground coalmine fire - Coalmine... | ecosystem: Environmental > Terrestrial > Soil > Unclassified ...
GGCCTCTTCGACCTCCTCGAGCGAACCAGAGTCCACGAGAACGCGGCCTGCCGTGACTGGATCCCGGCGGAAAGCGCCGTCTTCTTTGAATTCGATGCAATGACCGTCCTCGAGGAGCAGGATTTCGCCGGAGACCGCGCCGACTTGATGCGCGAGCGCAGCGTGGCGGAAGAGGTGGCGATATTCACCATGGACGGGAATGAAGTATTTCGGCTTCACAAGTTGAAGCAAAAGCTTTTGTTCTTCCTGGCTGGCATGGCCGGAAACGTGAATGACGCCGGCGGAATTGTCGTAATAGACGAGGGCGCGGCGCCGGAACATGTGGTCGAGCATGCGGAAGATGGCTTTTTCGTTTCCGGGAATGATGCGGGAAGAAAGAATGACGGTGTCGTTTTCATCGACGGAAACGAAGCGATGGTTGTCCACCGCGATGCGCGAAAGGGAAGACATGGGTTCGGCTTGGGAGCCCGACGCGAGGACGATAATTTTGCGCGGATCGAAGCTGCGGATATCCTGCGAGCGGACCACGGTGCCGTCGGGGATGCGGAGACATTCGAGATTGTGTGCAATCTCGACGTTGTCCACCATGCTGCGGCCGACGAACGCCACTTTGCGGCCGACGCGGCCAGCGATGTCGATGACCTGCTGAATGCGAGCGATGGAAGATGCAAAGCAAGAGAGAATGACGCGGCGCGGAGCGGAGCGGCAGAGTTCCTCGAGGCGAGGAACGACGGCGCGCTCAGAAGGCGTGTAGCCGGGACGTTCGACGTTGGTCGAATCGGAAAACAGGGCGAGGACGCCTTCGTTGCCATAGCGAGCGAATGTGGCGACATCAAAGCCGTCGCCGCTGACGGGTGTGTGATCGATCTTGAAGTCGCCGGTGTGAATAATGACTCCGGCTGGAGTGCGAACGGCGAGCGCGACGCAATCGATGGTGCTGTGCGTAACGGGAATGAATTCGATTTCGTACGGGCCGACTTCGATGCGGCGGCCAGGGAGTACTTCACGGAGCGTTGTGGAATCAAGAAGGCTGGCTTCTTCCAGCCGCTTTTTAACGAGCGCCAAAGTGAACCGAGTGCCGTAAACGGGGACGTTCAGGTCACGAAGGATGTAGGGAAGCGCACCGATATGGTCTTCGTGGCCGTGGGTGAGGATAATCGCGCGGACGTGCTGGCGATGCTGTTTGAGATAGGAAATGTCCGGAATGACGAGGTCAATGCCAAGGAGTTCGGATTCGGGGAACATCATGCCAGCATCAATGACAATGATGTCGTCGCCGAAGCGAAGCGCCATCATGTTCATGCCGAATTCGCCGAGACCACCGAGGGGAATCGCGAAAAGAGATTGCAAAGACTTGCTCAAAACGATGTCAGCTCCAAATTGTTAGAAGGCATCGTATCACAGCGGGATGTTGCGGGCTTGGAATCGCCCTGCGTCGACGCATTCGAGTCGCGAATCGTTAGTCCTTTGAACCGCCTGTAAAGAGGTGGACGACTACGACCAACACCACCGCGCCGACTGTAGCTGCCGCCAGGGAATAGAGCCAACCGCCGCCAGCGCCGCCGATCTCGAGTTTGCGGAAAATCCATCCGCCGAGGATGGAACCTATAAGGCCCAGAAGAATGTCGGTCAGACATCCATAGCCGCGGCCACGGGCGATTTTTCCGGCCAGCCATCCGGCGACGAGGCCGAGAAGAATCCAACTGACAAAACCGCGATCAATAACTACGCCGAAGACTTGATCCACGTGTACGAGGAAAAGAAATGTGGATAACATGCGAGCTCCTTAGATGTAGTATTCCGGGCTGCTGAGAAAGTGTAGCAAAGGTTCCGCGCAGGATTTAGCCGGCAGGAATTTGCTGGGTCATGCAGTGGATGGTGCCGAGGCCGAGGACGAGGTCGCGGCAGTAGACGCCGATGACTTCGCGATCGAAGAAATATTTTGAGAGGACGTTTAACGCGATGCGGTCATTGGGATCGTTGAAGACCGGGACAATAACAAGTTTATTCGCGATGTAGAAGTTCGCATAACTGGCGGGAAGTCGCTGCTTGTTGAAGTAAACAGGGGCGGGCATGGGTAGTTCTTCGACGCGGAGCTGACGGCCACCCTGGTTTTTGCTCTGTTTCAGGATTGCGAGATTTTCCTGGAGGTGGACGTAGTTTTCGTCGGACTTGTTGTCTTCGACGATCGTCAACACCGTGGTTTCATTGACGAAGCGGCTCAAATCATCGACGTGGCCGTGCGTGTCGTCGCCGGCGATTCCATTCTTGAGCCAAATCGTATGTGTGATGCCAAGCTGGTTGCGAAAGACTGCTTCGTAGTCTGCTTTCGTGAAACCAGGATTCCGTTCCTGAATTTTGCTTTGCAGACATTCTTCCGTCGTGAGCAGCGTGCCGGCGCCGTTCACATCGATGGAACCGCCTTCGAGTACGACGCGACGGTTGTTATGCGTGGGAAGGAAGAGAGTTTTCTTCAGTGATTTGTTCGCGCGTGCGACGATTTGCGCGTCTTTTTTGTGATTTGAATATTTAGCCCAGCCGTTGAAGAAGAAGTTGTTGAAAGCGAGATTGCCGGCGGAGTTCGTGACGCAGATCGGGCCGGAGTCGCGCATCCAGCCGCGATCGGTGGGAACGCGGAAGAAAGTTACGTTGTCCAAGTTAACATGAGATTTCTTGAGGATGGAGCGCACGCGCGATTCGGCGGCGCGACTTTCAACGAAAAGAAAAACGCGTTCGACGCGCGCGATGTGACGCACGATTTCGGCGAATGCCCAGGGAATCGGCGCGAATTTGCCGGGCCAGTCGGTCAGTTCGTGCGGCCAGCCGAGCCAGGTGCCTTCGTGGGGTTCCCATTCGGCGGGCATCCGGTAGCCAAGCGCGTGAGGGAAAGAATCTGCGGAAGCGGCGGTCATTCGCCGAGCCAGCGATTGAGGATGGGTTGATACGCGTCGATGCGTCGATCGCGGAGGAACGGCCAGTTGCGGCGAGTTTCTTCGCTTTTCTTTGGATCACATTCGACGACGAGAATCTCTTCCTTATCGCTACCGGCTTGCGCCGCGATCTGGCCGAACGGATCGGCGACGAAGGAGTTGCCCCAGAATTCGAGGCCAGGATCGCCATTGGCGGGGTCGCCTTCGTAGCCGACGCGATTCACGACGGCGACGTACGTGCCATTGGCGATTGCATGGGCGCGCTGAATGGTGCGCCACGCGTCGAGTTGCGCGGCACCGAATTCGGCTTTTTCTTTCGGGTGCCAGCCGATACTGGTGGGATAAAAAATGACCTGCGCGCCGCCCAGCGCGGTGAGGCGTGAGCCTTCCGGATACCATTGGTCCCAACATATTTGGATACCGATGCGGGCGTACTTCGTATCGAAATTGGGAAAGCCGAGGTCACCCGGTGTGAAATAAAATTTTTCGTAATAAAGAGGATCATCCGGGATGTGCATTTTGCGGTATTTACCGAGATACGAGCCATCGGCATCCAGCACTGCGCAAGTGTTGTGATAGATGCCGGCGGCGCGGCGTTCGAAGAGGGAAGCGACGATGACCACTTTCTTTTCTTTGGCGACTTGCGCCAGCGCGTCCGTGGCGGGACCGGGAATTGCCTCGGCGAGGTCGAAGAGCGCGGCGTCTTCCGTGCGGCAGAAATATTCGCCGCGAAAGAGTTCGTCCATGCAAATGACTTGCGCGCCAAGAGCCGCAGCCTCCTTCACTTTTTCAATTGCGCGCGAAAGATTTTCGGCGACGTTCTTCGTGGACTTCATTTGCACGAGGCCAATCGTGAATTTATTTGCCATGGTCGGTATCGTAACATGCGCAGAAAAGATTTCGGAAAGCGGCGCGAAAGTTCTTTGACGCGCGGGAACAAGAAAAAGTAAGATGCGCAGGGAAATTCACGAGGTAGTTTTATTTTTACGCGCGAACTGACTTTGTAAGGCGCGATTCAAGTGTTTCGGCGGGAGAGAAATGGCGAAAGCGAAAAAAACGGAGAAGAAAACAAAGAAGGCCTCCGCGAAAACAGTGACGGGGCGCGTGCTGCACGATCCCGTAAAAGACAAGTTGCGGCCGATCTTTCCGCTCGATCTTTCGAAATGCACGACGATCGATTCGCTGGTGCGAGCGATGGCGGATACCGCGTACACCGCGCGGCAAGTGGGCGACGCGGCGGACGTGCTCGAAGCGATGGCGCGCGACAAGGATTGTTTCGTAGTGATGACGCTTGCCGGAGCGCTCACCGTCGGCAAGATGGGTTTGATTTTTTGCGATTTGGTCGAGAGCGGCATCGTCAACGCGATTGTTTCGACTGGGGCGCTGATGGCGCATGGTCTTGTGGAGGCGACCGGTCTTTCACACTTCCGCTATGACCCGAAGAAAATGGACGACAAGGAATTGTTTCACGCGGGATACAACCGTGTTTACGATTCACTTGAGCCGGAATCGAATCTGGACCACGTCGAAGACGTGATGGACCACATTTTGGATGAGTGGGACGACGAAGAAATTGTGTGCAGTTGGAAGCTGCACCGGCGCATCGGCGAATTTCTGCACAAGACGGCGCCGGGCCGCGGGATTTTGAAATCGGCGTACGAACACAACGTTCCAATTTTTGTTCCGGCGTTTTCTGATTCGGAACTGGGAATTGATTTCGCGCTGCACAAGATTACGCGGCAGCGGCAGAACCGTCCGATCCTGCGCTTCGATCCGTTTGAAGACTTCGAAAAATTCTCGGAGACGATGCTGGCGACGAAGAGAATGGGAATTTTTACGGTCGGCGGCGGTGTGCCGCGGAATTGGTCGCAACAATTCGGCGTCTATGCGGAGTTGCTTGCGCGGCGCGGGTACAAAAATCTGCCGCTCAAGCGTTACAACTACGGCTTGCGAATCTGTCCCGAACCGGTGCATTGGGGCGGCTTAAGCGGGAGTACGTACACAGAAGCTGTCTCGTGGGGCAAATTTGTTCCGCCGGAAGAAGGCGGCAAGTTCGCGGAAGTGTTTGAAGACGCTACGGTGGCCCTGCCGTTGGTGGTAGGCGCGGTGCTTGAGCGTCTCAATTACTTTAAGCGTTAGGCCATGTTCGTTCGCGATCGAAATCCACAAGAATAAATGCCGCTCATCCATGGATGAGCGGCATTTTTGTTCCTGGAAAGTTGCCCTAGAAGCTAGTCGTCTTCGCCGATGAGGATTGCTGCGCCAAGAACGGTAGTCCAGAGGCCGCGCTTGTCACCGACCGCGGATTGCGTGACGTTCATCGTGCGAACGATCTTGTTCGAAATACGATATACCTCTTTTTTCTCGTCCCACGAAAGATCTGGATCAAATTCCACGTTCAGTGTCGTGGCGAGCATTTCGGCGGCGAGCTCCTCGGCGTATTCGCCGGCGACTTCTTCCGTCTCTCCGAAGGAGTGGTGCTCGGAAAGATATCCGTACATCGATTTGTCGCTCGGCAGCGCGAGGCCGATGCTCGCGGCAATCAAACGATGCGGTTCCTTGGTCGAATTTTCGCTGATGACCGTGAACGCGACCTGGCCGGGCTTGATGTGTTTCAATCCTTCGCTGCGCGAAATTAATTTACAGTTGGGCGGGAAAATTGACGAGACGCGGACGATGTTGCAAGCCGCAATGCCCGCGTTGCGCAACGCGAGCTCAAAACTGGAGAGTCTTTCCCGATGTTTACCGACGCCTTTGGTCAGAAATATTTTCTTAGCGACGAACGCCATGGTGTCGGTATGAGGCCTCCGGAAATAAATTAGCGCGAAAAAATCGCGCAGTGAAAAAGTAACAAGAACACCCACGCGAGTCAACGGCAATCCAAGCGATTTCAGCAAGATGAAAGGACGTTCATGAACCGGTCGCAGTGGAGAGCGGTTGCTATTCGCCGGTCATGTGCTGGATCAGTTTTCCGAGTGGACGGCAGAGCGAAGTGATTTTTGTAATGTCGTCGGATGCAAAATCGGGTCCCGCGGACGCAAGGCTCGGACCCTTTCGGCTGATCTGCATGACGCCGATTACCTTGTTTTCGACAGAAATCGGAACGCTGACGATTTTTTGAATCGCTTCCGCGGAAAGAGATTCGCTCTTTACGCCTTCGAACACGCTGGCGTGGCGCGTCTCGTGAAAGCGATTGTCCACTTCTGTGCGGTTTTCGCGGACGGTACGCGCCGCCAGCGCCGAGGGGCTTGAAAGCGGAATGAATCCGACATTTCTGAGCGCTTGCGGAACAAGAAAGTGAAGGTGCTTCCACTTTTCCGAAACGGCGAGGATGGCTACCTCATCCGGCTTTACGCCAAGGACTTTCGCGATGCGTTCGGCGACCGCGGGCAGGGAAATCTCCTGCTCGCCAGGTTTTTGGGTGCTGATTACGCCTGCCAGACGTTCTAGTTCCGCGACCAGTCCTGCGCTGCTCATGGGGACCCTGAATTTCCGTTTGAACCGCCGCCGAGAGAGGGGCGGGGCGAATATAGAAAAGATACCAGCGTCCCTCGCGATTTCATCCCTAAAAATTTCTGAAAGTTTCATAATTTTTGAAACGTCGGTGCATTTGCGCCGCGCTCTCCGGCTGCTATACTAAGGAAGCCGTGAGAAAAGAAGTCTCTTCTGTATCGCGCAAGCGAATGGAAAGAGACGCCAGCGGCGGAGAGGGCATGTCCGCATCGGCAAGCCGGCCTGACACGAGTTATCTCCTCCGAAAGCTCCATTCACTTTCCGGCATTCTTCCTGTCGGAGCGTTCCTCCTGGAACATTTTTGGTCGAACAGCGCGGCTCTCGTCAGCGCCGCAAAGTACGATGACGTCTCGCGCGAGTTGCAGACGATTCCATTCCGGCCTTTCGTCGAATGGGTCGCGATCTTTCTGCCGATTCTTTTTCATGGTGGATACGGTGTTTATATCTGGCTGCGAGGAAAATCGAACGTCTCGCAGTATCCGTGGGTAGGAAACTGGCTTTATACAGCGCAGCGCTATACGGGGCTGATTGCGTTCGCTTACATTGGCTGGCACCTGTATACCGAGCGCTGGCTCACGCATGGGCGATCCACGTATGCCACTGTTGCGCAAGACCTCTCGCATCCCTTTTATCTCGTTTTCTTTCTGGTCGGCATTTTCGCGGCCTCTTTCCATTTGGGCATCGGCATCTGGAATTTTGTCTGTAAGTGGGGGTTCGCGGCGACTGGGCAGGCGCAGCAGTTGGCGGGCCGCCTGGGCGCGCTCATCGGATTTGGGCTCAGCTTTGTCGGAGTGCTCATCGTCCTGAGCTTCCGATTTAATTGGCATCCTTTTGCCTGGTACGTCGGCGGAAAATGAAACAGCCTAAGATCATCGTTGTGGGTGGCGGTTTGGCCGGACTGATGGCCACGATTCGTGTGGCCGAGTCGGGCGTACCGGTCGATTTGTTTTCGATTGTTCCGGTGAAGCGGTCGCATTCCGTCTGCGCGCAGGGCGGTATCAACGCCGCGAAAAATCAAAAGGGCGAAGGCGACACGACCGCGAAACACTTTGACGACACTATTTACGGCGGTGACTTTCTGGCGAATCAACCGCTGGTCAAGCGCATGTGCGAAACGGCGCCCGGAATCATTGACCTGCTGGACCGCATGGGCGTTATGTTCAACCGCACGCCCGAAGGTTTGCTCGATTATCGCCGTTTCGGCGGAACGCTCTATCACCGCACCGCATTTGCCGGCGCGACGACTGGGCAGCAGCTGCTCTACGCGCTCGATGAACAGGTACGGCGCCACGAATCCGAAGGCAAAGTTAAAAAATACGAAGGTTTCACGTTCCTCTCGTCTGTTTTAGATGACGCCGGTATTTGCCGCGGCATTTGCGCGATGGATCTTCGTTCGATGGAAGTGAAGACGTTCCCCGCGGACGCCGTGATCTTCTGCACCGGTGGAGTTGGCGCGATTTTCGGCCGCTCTACGAACTCCGTCGTTTGCACTGGCTCGGCGCAATCTGCTCTGTTCCAGCAGGGCGTTGACTACGCGAACGGCGAGTTCATCCAAGTTCATCCAACGGCGATTCCGGGCGAAGACAAACTTCGCCTGATGAGCGAATCGGCGCGCGGCGAAGGTGGCCGCGTATGGGTGCCCCGCAACCCAGCGGACCCTCGGCCAGCAAAAACGATTCCTGAAGCGGATCGGTTTTATTTCCTCGAGGAGTGGTATCCGAAGTACGGCAACCTTGTGCCGCGCGACATTGCGACGCGGGCGATTCATCGCATCGTGTTCCAGGAAAAGCTGGGACTTGCAGGGCAGCAAGCCGTTTATCTCGATGTCAGCCACATTCCGCGCGAAACCCTGAACCGCAAACTCGAAGGCATTCTGGAAATTTACGAAAAGTTTCTCGGCGTAGACCCGCGCGAAGAGCCGATGAAGGTTTTCCCCGGCATGCACTACACGATGGGCGGCATGTGGGTGAACGGCGAAGACCAGGCGACGAACGTGCCCGGCATCTATGCAGCGGGCGAGTGCGAGTATCAATACCATGGAGCGAATCGGCTCGGCGCGAATTCCTTGGTTAGCTGTATTTTTGGCGGGGGGCTCGCGGGACCGGCGGCGGTCAAGTACGCGAGGAGTCTCGAGAAGGGAAGCGACGCGACCGATGCAAACGTCTTTGCCCGCGAACAAAAGCGGCAAGAGGCTGAGAACCAGAAACTGATTTCGCGGGAAGGCAACGAAAACTTGATGGTCATCTGGCGCGAGCTTGGAAACACGATGACGGAGCACGTCACCGTGACGCGCATCAACAAGAACCTGCAAGCGGCGGACGCGAAACTGGTGGAGCTTGCGGATCGCTTCAACCGCGTAAATTTGAGCGACCGAACCCAGTGGTCGAACCAAACGCTCAATTTTGCTCGCGAGCTGGGCAACATGCTCTTGCTCGCACGAGTCATCACGCTCGGCGCGCTCGCCCGCAACGAATCGCGTGGCGCGCACTACAAGCCGGAATTTCCGGAGCGCGACGACGCCAATTGGCTCAAGTCCACACGCGCAAAGTATGTCAACGGCGACATCAAGTTGACGTATGAGCAGGTCGATATTTCGCAGATTCCGCCTCGCGCCCGGCGTTACGACGCGGCGAAATGAGGGCGAGGACTTATGGCTGAGCAAAAACAGGTCATCGTTCGAATCAAGCGGCAAGCTTCTCCGAAGGAACCTGCGCGATGGGAGGAGTTTTCACTGCCGTGGCGGCCTTCTATGAATGTCATCATCTGCTTGCGTGACATCGCGGAAAATCCGGTAACTCGCGACGGCAAGAAGACGACCCCGGTTGCGTACGATTCAAATTGTCTGGAAGAAATCTGCGGTTCCTGCGCAATGCTCATAAATGGCAAAGCGCGCATGGCATGTTCGGCGCTGGTCGACTCGCTTGAACAACCGATTCGCATCGAGCCGCTGAGCAAGTTTCCCCTGGTCCGCGATCTGGCTGTCAATCGCCAGTTCATGTTCGAAAGCTTGAAGCGCGTCAAGGCATGGATTCCTATTGATGGTACCTACGACCTCGGCGAAGGTCCACGCGTCGCCCCCGAAGTGCAGGAAGTCGGCTATCCGCTTTCCAACTGCATTTCCTGCGGCAGTTGCCTTGAGGTTTGCCCGCAAGTGAATGAAAACAGCAAATTCGTGGGCGCCGCGATCATCAGCCAGGTCCGCCTCTTTAATATGCATCCGACTGGCGCGATGCACGCGAAAGAACGCCTGCAAGCACTCATGGAACCGGGCGGCATTCAAGACTGCGCCAACGCGCAGAATTGCGTGAAGGCCTGTCCAAAGGGAATTCCTCTCACCGAATCGATCGCAGAAATGAACCGCGCCGCATGGAAGCAGGCTCTGCTCGGGTGGTTTTTGGGTTCCTGAATCTGGTGAATTCAATCCCGACCTGGTTTCTAGGGTAAACTCTTCCTGCTAAATTTTCTGGGGGTACTGGATGCGCGCACTCCGTCTGTCAGCTGCGTTAGCCGTCTGTCTTGTTTCATTACTGGTTCCGATGCGCGTGTCGTTCGGCGACGACATTGCCGAACGAGCCAAGAAGCTGCATTTTTCTTCAATCGTTCTCGATACGCACGACGACACGACGCAGCGCTTCTTCTCAAACAGTTTCGACCTTGGCAAGCGCAATCCCGACGGCCACGTTGATATTCCCCGCATGCGCGAAGGCGGGATGAACGCGATTTTCTTTTCTATCTGGATTGATGGCCGCACGATGGGACCAACCGCAATTCAGAAAGCGCTCGACCAGATCGACGCCGTCCAGCAAAACGTCAAAATGTATTCGAAAGATTTGGTCGCAGCGCGAACTGCCGAAGATGTTCGCCGTGCTCATTCTCAGGGAAAGATCGCCGTGTTGATGGGAGTTGAAGGCGGGCACATGATCGGCAATGACATTCGCATGGTTCGAATCTTTGGCCGGCTCGGTGTCGGCTACATGACCCTTTCCCATTTTTATAACGATGAATGGGCGGATTCTTCGACCGACAAACCGGAGCACAACGGCCTGACCGACTACGGCAAAGAAATTGTTCGCGAGATGAACAAGCAAAACGTCCTCGTGGACATCTCGCACGTGAGCGATAAAACGTTCTACGACGCGCTCGAAGTAAGCAAGGCGCCGCTGATTGCCTCGCACTCCTCGTGCCGCGCAATCTGCAATCATCCGCGCGATATGTCCGACGACATGATCAAAGCCCTGGCCGCAAAGGGCGGCGTGATTCAGATTAACTACGAGAAGAGCTTTATTGATGAGGCGTACCGGCAAGCGTCAGAAAAAGTATCGGGCGGCGTCGTGGCTTTGTTCGACCAACTGAAGAAGGAATGTGGCGACAACGAGGAGTGCCTTGGCAAGAAGATGCAAGAGGTGGAGAAGAAGGCGATCGCCGAAGGAAAATTGCCCCATGTTTCCTGGGAAAAAATTGTTGAACACATTGACCACGTTGTGAAATTGGCCGGTGCCGACCATGTCGGTCTTGGCTCTGATTTCGACGGCGCCAACATGCCCGAGGGCATGGACGACTGCACCCACCTGCCGCAAATCACCGACGCATTGATGCGCAAAGGATATAGTGACGGCGATATCCGGAAAATTCTCGGCGGCAACATTCTGCGTGTGATGGAGCAGGCGGAAAAAGTTAGCCACGAATTGCAGGCCCAAAATTAGCTGATGAACGAGGAACTGGGACAATGCTGCGAAGGCAGTTCACAGTTGCGACGTTGCTCGCTGGGGCGAATCTGTTGGCGATGAAACTGGCAGCCGATTCCGTTTCAGAGCGTGCGAAGAAGCTGCATTTCTCTTCGATTGTCGTTGATACGCACAACGACACAACGCAGCGCCTCCTCGACCCGAAATTCGATCTCGGCGCACGCCACGCGGAAGGCAGCATCGACATCCCGCGCATGAAAGAGGGCGGCCTCGACGCGATCTTCTTTTCGATATGGATGTCGGGCAAAGTGACCGGTCCCGAAGCCGTGGAACGTGCGACGGCGCAAATCAATGCCGTGCGCGAGCAAATTCGCAAGCACCCCAACGAACTCGTGCTGGCCACAACAGCGGATGAAATTCGGACCGCCAAGAAGCGAGGAAAAATCGCGACACTAATCGGCGTTGAGGGCGGCCACATGATTAACAGCGACCTCAGCGTATTACGCGCCTACGCGGGTCTCGGCGCTCGCTACATGACGCTAACTCACAGCGTCAATGTAGAGTGGGCGGATTCTTCTACCGACAAATCCGCGCATAACGGCCTCACCGATTTCGGGAAAGAAGTCGTGCGCGAAATGAATCGCCTTGGCGTAATCGTGGATATTTCCCACGTCAGCGATAAGACTTTTTACGACGTGCTCGCGCTCAGCAAAGCGCCCGTTTTTGCCTCCCACTCCTCCTGTCGGGCGATCTGCGACGCTCCGCGCAATATGACTGACCAGATGATCAAGGATCTCGCGGCGAAAGGCGGCGTGATCCAGATTAACTATCACGTTGGCTTTTTGAGCCAGGAATTCCGCAACGCAGAAAAGAAAGATCCCTCGATCAACGAAGCGATTTCGAAGGAAGTCAAGCGGCGATGCCCGAACGAAACCGAAATGGACGAAGCGTGCCAATTGCTCGAAGGCGATAAGATAACACGCGACTATGTCGCCGCAGGAAAACTGCCGAAGGTTGACTACACCAAAATCATCGAGCACATAGACCATGCAGTGAAATTGGTTGGTGCGGACCACGTTGGCCTGGGTTCGGATTTCGACGGCGCAAACATGCCATACGGCATGGAAGACGCCACGATGCTCCCTAAAATTACCGAAGCGCTTTTGCAAAAAGGCTATGCTGAAAGCGACATTCGGAAAATTCTCGGCGAAAACACTTTACGTGTGATGAGCGAAGCGGAACGCGTCAGTAAAGAGCTTAACAAAAAGAAATAGCAGCGCTGGAGTTTTACACTCCGCGCGCGGGGAGAAAAATCGATGAGACTCGCAAAGTGGTGTTCGATTCTAGCGATTGCCTTGCTCCTTTCGGGCTGCAAATCAAAAGAGCCCGCCACGGAACCGCAACCAGCGCAACCGGCGAAGGTTGAGACGCCCGCGCCGGCACCCGCGCCAGTTCCGGCTGAGACCAAGCCTGCGGCGACCGAAGCTGCAAAAGCGCCCGCGACTCCGGCCCCAGCATCCAAGCCCGGCAACTTGCTGAAGCCCGCAACGTTGCGGGAAAAGGCTCCGGACAAATACGAAGTGAAATTCAAAACGACGCGCGGCGATTTCGTCGTGCAGGTCACGCGCGCATGGTCCCCGCTCGGCGCGGACCGCTTCTACAACCTCGTGAAAGCGCATTTCTACGACAACACTGCGTTCTTCCGCGTCGTACCGGGGTTTGTCGTTCAATTCGGCATCAGCGACCGGCCGGCCGTTTCCGCCGCGTGGAAACACACCGAATTTGCTGATGATCCTGTCTCGCAGACCAACAAGCGCGGAGCGATCACCTTTGCCACTGCCGGACCGAACACGCGCACCACGCAGGTTTTTATCAACCTGAAGGATAATCCCCGTCTCGATGGCATGGGTTTTTCGCCATTTGGAGTTGTCGAAGGCAATGGGATGAATATCGTCGAAATGATGTACGAAGGCTATGGCGACAACGCTGGGCCGGATCAGGATCAAATCGAAAAACAGGGCACGCCGTATCTGAAAAAAGGCTGGCCGAAGTTGGACTACATCGTTTCTGCGACTGTGGTTGATGCGGGATCCGGTGCCGCATCTGCAGCAGCGCCGAAAAAGGTGCAGTAATCGCAGCGCGCTCTGAAATAACTGGCGATTCCTGTCGACTGCCGCTTAGCCGCTCGGTCTGGATTCTCGCCGTCTGCGGCACGCTTCTCCATCTTCTCTTCAACCGGCAATACGGCTTTTTTCGTGACGAGCTCTACTATGCCGCTTGCGGCGAGCATCCTGCGTGGGGATACGTTGACCATTCGCCGCTCGCGCCGCTTGCGACCTATCTATCCCGGGCCGTTCTTGGCGATTCGCTGGCCGCTCTGCGATTTCTCCCTGCGCTGGCCAGTGCCGGGAAGATTTTCCTCGCCGGTTGGATTGCTCGCGAAGTCGGCGGTGGAAAGTTCGCCCAGTTCTTCGCCGCATTCACCGTTCTGTGCGCGCCGATTTACCTGACCTTCGACAATTTTCTTTCGATGAATTCGTTCGAGCCTGTGTTTTGGATGGCGAGCGCGGCCATCCTCGTGCGCATCCTCAACGGTGGCGATCGGTGTCTCTGGCTGCTCTTCGGACTCATCGCCGGAATCGGTGTTCTAAATAAGCACTCGATGCTGTTTTTCGGCTCGGGCCTCGCCATCGGACTCCTGCTGACTCCCGCGCGAATCGTATTTCGTTCCGCCTGGACTTGGGCCGGCGCCGCGCTGGTCGCCGCTATTTTTCTCCCCAATCTCTTGTGGGAAGCCCGCAATCACTATCCAACGATTCAGTTGCTGCACACCGTCATCGGCACAAAATATTCGACCGTCTCGCCGCTTGAATACATCGCGCAGCAGGCTCTGCTGACGCATCCGCTTGCCGCGCCAGTCTGGCTTCTTGGCCTATGGTTCTTTCTGCGAGACGCAGCAGGGAAGAAGTGCGCCTTCCTCGCGATTGCATATTTCGTTGTCCTCGCTGAAATGATTTTGCTTCACGGAAAAATCTATTATCTCGCGCCCGCGTACGTCATGCTTCTAGCAGGCGGAGCAGTCTGGATCGAAAAGCACGCATTGCCGCGCGCGGGCGCCTGGCTCAAGCCTGTTTTGGTCGCGCCGCTGCTCGCAGGCGCGGCCATCGCCGCGCCTCTGGCAATGCCAATCTTGCCGGTTCGCCAAGCGATCAAATACTGCGCGTTTTGGGATGTGAAAGCTGTAAAAGTGGAAAACGTCCCGCTCGGCGAACTGCCGCAGCTCTTCGGCGACATGTTCGGCTGGGAGGATCAAGTCCAGGCGATGTCGCGCGCCTATCATTCCTTGCCGGATTCGGACCGCTCCAAGGCTGCGCTCCTCGCCTACAACTACGGCGAAGCCGGCGCCATCGACTATTTGGGGAAGCACTACGGCCTGCCCAAAGCGATCAGCGGCCACAATCAATACGGCTACTGGGGACCTCGCGGCTACTCCGGCGAAATCGTCATCGCCATCGGCTACCCGCTGGAACGTTTGCAGCGCTCCTTTGACGACGTTAGCCCGTTTGAAACCATCAGCCCGCAGTACGCCATGCCCGAAGAAACAAACCTCACTATTTATATTTGCCGCAAGCCCAGGCGGCCGCTGTCAGAAAGCTGGTCGGAATGGACGTACCTCGACTAGCGCGCGAACGCGCTTGCGACCGTATCCAAACCGGCGGCCCATGCATCCAAATTAGCGATGCAAGCTATCGGTAATGTGGCGCGTAACTTTGTTGACACGTTGCCGCGCTTCGCGTACTTTAAGGAGAGTATGAACGTTTCCTGCCAGATGAATTGTTGTCCGTGCGACCGCTGTATGTGTCGCGAGACATCCATCTCTGGCCTGAGGCGGCATCGGACGTAGCACCAAACTAGATTCGCAACTCCGTAGCCCACGTGCCAGAGGTCAAGGCAACGTGGGTTTTTTGTTTTTAGGTCCGAAGTTTTCGGCGAACGCGGTCCGCTGGAGCGGTAATGAGCGAAGTGAAGGAAACGAAAGCGCAGAAAGTCGAACGGTTGAAGCGCGAAAAGCTCGCGTGGGACCGCCTCGACGAAATTCGTGAATTCGCGCGTCAGGGCCATGGCTCCATCCCGCCGGATTGGCTCGGGACGTATTTCCGCACTTGGGGCATTTACACACAGGGCGATGGGCTCGGTGTTGTCGGCGGTAAAAGCGGTGAAGGGAACTCGACGCAGTACTTCATGGTGCGCATCCGTATTCCGAACGGCTTGCTGACCAGCGAGCAAGCGCGCGTCATCGCGAATCTGTCCGAAGAATACGGGCGCGGCGTTGCGGACATCACCGTTCGGCAAAACATCCAGCTCCACTGGGTCACGATCGAAACTATTCCCGATCTGATTGAGCGCCTGCAGCGCGTCGGCCTCACCAGCACCGGTGCGTGCGGCGACGTTGTTCGCAACGTCACCGGTTGCCCTGTCGCCGGCATCGATTCGCACGAAATCATCGATGCTTCGCCCTTCGCGCTTGCGATCGACCGGGAACTCGGCGGCAATCGAGACTTCTATAATCTGCCGCGCAAGTTCAAGATGACTGTCACCGGCTGCAGTTCCTGGTGCAGCTATCCCGAAATCAACGACGTCGCCTTTACCGCGACGAAGCGTCTCCGCGAAGGCCGCGAAGAGATTGGCTTCAGTGTTCGCATCGGCGGAGGTCTTTCGACGGAGCCGCACCTCGCCGTCCGCCTGAATGCTTTCGTGAAGCAGGATCAGGTGCAAGTGGTTGCTCGAGCCGTTGCCGAAATTTTTCGCGCCAGCGATGTTCTTCGCCAGAGCCGTGACAAGGCACGCTTGAAATATCTCTTCCTCCAGCATGGCTGGACTGCGGAGAGCTTTCTGGAAGAACTGGAACGCCGAATCGGCTTCAAGCTCGATCGCGGCGAGACGGAAGAAGTTCCCGCCGAGATTCATCGCGACCATCTGGGTGTTCATCGTCAAAAACAAAAGGGGTTGTTCTACGTGGGAGCGCCAGTCCTCCGTGGCCGCATCACGCCAGCGCAGCTTCACAAAGTTGCGGAGCTCGCCGAAGTCTACGGCGACGGCCACGTGCGCTTCACCGTGCAGCAGAATATTCTCCTCATCAATCTTCCCGAAATTCACGTCAACCAGGTCGTCAACGAATTGAACGTCATCGGCCTTCCGGTGGCGGTATCGGCGTTTGCACGCGGCACCGTCGCCTGCACCGGCTCGGAGTTCTGCAAACTCGCTCTTACCGAGACAAAAGGATTTGCCCGCTGGCTCTCGCGCGAACTCGAAGAGCGGCTTCCGGGTTTCGAAGATCAAATCAAGCTGCACATCACTGGCTGCCCCAACAGTTGCGGTCAGCATTGGATCGCGGACATCGGCATTGAGGGAAAGAAAATCAAGGTCGACGGAAAGATGGTCGACGCGTACTACTTCTGCGTCGGTGGCAGCGTCGGTCAAATCGCGTCTATCGCGCGCCCGGTCGGCTACCGATGCGCGGCAACACAGGTGCCGGACGCAATCGAGCGTTTGCTCGCAAACTTCAACGACGCACGGGAAGACTCCGAATCCTTGCGCGAGTTCCTGGCTCGTCAAAGCAACGAAGAGATTCGCACAATCCTCGCGGGCGAAGTGATCGGCGCGGTGCCGCGAGATTTGCCCGCGGCAAACGTTCCGCAGGGCGTGGAGGGCTGAGCGATGAGTCTCTTCCCCATGTTTGTGAAGCTGGAAGGCCGCCGCGTCGTCGTGGTCGGCGGCGGCGAAATCGCTGCTAGCAAGATGGACGGCCTCCTGCATGCCCGCGCAAAAGTGCTCGTAGTCTCTCCGGCGATTAACGCGCACATCGCCGGCTTGGTCCGCGAAAACAAAATCGAATGGTGTGAAAAGGAGTTTGCGTCCGAAGATTTAGAAGGCGCATTTCTCGTCATCGCGGCAACTTCGGTTCCGAGTGTCAACGAGTCCGTCTATCGCGCCGCCGATGCTCGCGGGCTTCTCTGCAACGCCGTCGACGATATCGGAAACTGCCATTTTTATTACGGCTCGATTGTGCAGCGCGGCGATCTGCAAATCGCCATCTCCACCAACGGCAAGAGCCCGGCGTTGGCGCAGCGTCTTCGGAAGGAACTCGATGCTCAGTTCGGTCCGGAATATGAAAGCTGGCTCGAATGGCTCGGTGCTGCAAGGGAAGTGCTCCGGTCTTCCGGTGCGTCGCAGGCGCAGAACAAAGAAGTCCTTCACAATCTCGCGAGTCGCGAATCGTTCGAACGTTTCATTAGCGAAGCAAAACGCGGCCCGTCCACCGAAGGTGTCGAGTAATGGGCAAAGTATTTCTCGTCGGCGCTGGTCCGGGTGATCCGGAATTGCTCACGGTGAAAGCGTTGCGCGTGCTCGACTGCGCGGACGTCGTTCTGCACGACTCGCTCGTCAGCGCCGAAATTTTGCAGCTTGTTCCCGGTGGTGCGCAGCTCATCGACGTTGGCAAACGCGCTGGTCTGAAACTCCTGACGCAAGACGAAATCAATTCGCTGCTCGTCGATTACGCGAAGCGCAGCAAATCGGTCGTTCGTCTCAAGGGCGGCGATCCTTCGCTCTTTGGCCGCGCCTCGGAAGAAATTGAAGCGCTCCGGCGCGAAAACATCCCGTTCGAAATCGTTCCTGGCATTAGCGCCGCCTTCGGCGCTGCGTCCGCGGCGGGTTTTTCCTTGACGGATCGCCGCGCCGCTTCGCAAGTCCTGCTAACGACATTCTCTCGAGGCACCAGCGTCAAAAGCCTCGGCTGGCGCGAAGTCACCGCCGATACCACGCTCGCCATCTATATGCCCGGAACCGACTACGCTGAAGTCGCGTCGCGTCTCCTCGATGCAGGCCTCGATCCGGAACTTCCTTGCGCCGTAATTTCGCACGCGACGCGCGCCGAGCAGCAAATTGTTTGGTCGAGCATCGCCGCCCTTTTTGACGAACCAAAGCTTCCAGCGCCCGCCCTTTTGATCGTCGGCAAAGTCGCGACGCAGGATGTCCGGCAAATCAGCGAAAAGGCGAACGCCCGGGCGTTCGATTCGCGCAACGATTTCGAAGTGGTCCCGCAGTCGTGGGTCAAGAACTAAGGGAGAATGCCATGAGCAAATCACATGATGAACTGCTCGAAACACCCCGCCGCCGGGGCTTATCGCTGGAGAGCTGGGTCGCCTTGATTGCCTTTACGGTCGCGGCGCTGGTCCGCGCTGGCGTTTTCAAGCATCTACCGTGGTGAGGCGCGTGGCCGCACCGCTCGCCTGATTTCGAAAATTCAAAAAGCGCTGCGCGCCAACTGCAGGCGCTGCGCTTTTTCATTTCAGGGTGCCGGCGACGGCCAACCAATCAATCGGTGGCGCTTCCGCTCAGTTTCTTGAATGGCCCGCTTACAACTGTCTCCACGCGGAGACCTTCGAGTTCTTTCGGCAGCTTGTCCGCCACCCTTGGATCTTCCGATTCAATATGCAGCGCGATGTAAAAATCGTCCTCCGAGGCTTTTTGCACACCCACTCCGCACACTCCGGGCAGCTTCAGCAATTCCGCCGAGTGTCGATTCTTAATTTCGCGCGCTTGTTGTTCGCTGGCCATGGCTTCTCGCGGCCAGTCTAGCACTCTTTCGCCGAGGAAAAACCTACGCGAGCTTCACCTTCAACGCTGCGAGCACGTCCGGGATGTGGTTCGCAATCGTGTGGCTTTTCGAGCCGGCAAAAAGCAGCGCCACGGCATTGTTCGTGCCGCGTTGCAGAATCAGCGAGCCGGAATCTCCCGCATCGCTGAACGATTTTCCGGATGTTCCTACGACAATAACCTGGCTCGAGAACGTGTAATCTCCGGTCTCGTATCCAACGGTCACGTCCGTATCGATGCTCGTAATGTTTCCGACCGTGTAGCTCGTGGTGCGGCCAAATTTGTGCACGCTCATGTCGATCGCCGCTGCAGCCGTGCCCTTTGGCGCGCCGATGTGCAGGATCGCGTTGTTCACGATGTTGTTCTGCGTCACCCGCGCAATGGCGCAATCCACGCTATTCGGTTTAGACGGATCGAGCGTGATAAAGCGCGTCAGTGCCGCAACCTGGTCCGTTGCCACGTTTCCCCCATCCAGCAACCCCGGTTGAAAAATCGCCGCGCCGATCGGCAGCCGATTCTCATCCGCCAGCACATGATTGTTGCTCAGGATGTACGTCCCGCTTGCATCTTTCACCACCGCGCCAAATGTTCCCGCCATCACGTATTGATTCGCCGGATCTTGATAGCCGATCGAGCAGCCGGGATGCGCCGGTCGCATTTTCGTGCGCGGATTCGGTATTCCGGCGGCTCTGCGCGCGGCCGCAGTCTGGAAGCGCCGGAACGCGCCGCTCTCTTCGATGTCCGTCGAAATCCCGTTGATTTCCTTAGGCAGTGCAAAATTGCTGTTGATCTCCGAAAGCGGGTATTTCATCCGCACAAACAGTTTTACCGCGAGTGTGCCGGTCTGTTTGCCTTCGCTAACTTTCTCGCCGATGCCGACCCCCACCACGTTGTGCAACGGATTCGGCGTGATCGCCGCCATTGCGCGTGGCAATGCTGCCATTTGCGAACCTGCGCGTCGCGCCAACTCGATTTTTCTCCCGTGAATGTAGCGGCTCGCCAGTTCCGTCTTCGCTGCCCGCAAATCGCTTAACTTCAACGCCGATGTCTCAACAAATGGGTTTTCGTTTCTTGCCATGGATTGCTCCTTCATGGGTGCTCTTGAATTAGACCTCTGGGTTTACTCGGGGCTGGCCACCGGTTCAGCCAGAGAGGGGGAGGAGCGCAGCATACGCCCGCGATTCGCGCAGCGTCAATAGAACGACGTTACAGACCGCGGCGGTTCGAATGTCTCGAGGTCGTCATCAAGAATTCGTGTCGTGACAAACTTCAATTACATTTCCGTCTAGATCGCGAAAGTCAAAAAACCGATTACCAGCAGAATCTGTTTGTAGCGGCCCGGTGGTGGCAGTCTGGTTTGTGAACCATCGATGTGCCCCCTCGATGTTCCGCGCGAAGATGATGGGATGCTTTGTGGGTGTCGGTCCGAGCGGAGCATCTGCAGCTGACACAAAAACTATCTGTGGTTCGGGATTGGCTGCGTCCGTAGGGTTGTACATCCCCGTTGGAATCATATCCCAACCGATCGTGCCATTTAGGTTAAGGACAACCTCATACCACTTGGCTGCGGCCTTGCGATCTTTCACGGGTACTGTGATCGGTCCGATAAAATGAAAAGGTCCGCCCGGCCAGAGCATAACGCCTCTAAATCCCCAGGACGCTTACGAGTTCTTTCACCGACCCCGCCGACTTCTGCAGCGCGGCATTTTCTTCCGCCGTCAATTTAATCTGGATAATTTCTTCCACGCCCTTTTCGCCGAGCTTTACTGGCACTCCAACGAACAGCCCCTTGATTCCATACTCGCCGTCCAGGTAAACCGCGCAGGGAAGTATCTTCTTCTTATCCTTCAAAATCGCTTCTACCATCTCCACCGCCGCTGCCGACGGCGCATAATATGCCGAGCCGGTCTTCAGCAAATTCACGATCTCCGCTCCGCCCTTGCGCGTACGTTCCACAATCGCATCGATCCGTTCTTTCGGCAGCAAATCCGGCAGTGGAATCCCCGCTACCGTTGAATAGCGCGGCAGCGGCACCATGTCGTCGCCGTGCCCGCCCAGAACGAACGAATGAACGTTCTCGACGCTTACCTTGCACTCCATCGCCACAAACGCGCTCATCCGCGCCGAATCCAGCACTCCCGCCATGCCGAGGACGCGATTCTTCGGAAAGCCGCTCACGCGAAACGCCGCCTGCGCCATCGCATCCAGCGGATTTGTCACAACGATGATGATGCAGTTCGGCGAGTGCTTCACGATCTGCTCGACAACCGCCTTCACCACGTCGTAGTTCGCCTTCAGCAAATCGTCCCGGCTCATCCCCGGCTTCCGCGGGAATCCGGCCGTAATCACCACCACGTCGCTGCCAGCCGTCGCTGAGTAATCGCCGTTGGCCGTCGAAATACCGATCGCGTTCACGTCCGTGCGCGTAATCGGTGCTGTCTCCATCAGGTCGAGCGCTTTGCCCGCCGGCGGTCCATCCAAAATATCCGTCAGCACCACGTCGGCCAGCTCCATGTCCGCGATCCGCTGCGCCGTCGTTGAGCCCACAAATCCACCGCCGACTACCGTCA
>Ga0070734_10002580_pt1 | contig 21348 bp, 12 predicted proteins | sample Coa_R1_8_FD_66444 | JGI IMG/M metagenome (GOLD analysis project Ga0070734, IMG submission 66444) | Surface soil microbial communities from Centralia Pennsylvania, which are recovering from an underground coalmine fire - Coalmine... | ecosystem: Environmental > Terrestrial > Soil > Unclassified ...
GAGCGATACAGCTCCTCTGGATCGCGCGCCCCCAGGCGGTAGTCCGCCGCGACGTGAAACAGCGCCTCGCAGCCGGCGAGCGCGGCCTCGAGCGAGGCCGGCTCACGCAGATCGCCGACGACCGGCTCGGCCGTGAGCGCGGCGAGATTGGTGCGGTCGGAGGTGGGGCGCACGAGCACGCGCACCGACCAGCCCGCGCGCTCGAGCGCCTGCGCCACCGCGGCCCCCACGAAGCCCGTCGCGCCGGTAACCAGCGCTTTCATGCGGAGCGGGCCGCACCGCCGGGCCGGAGCGGCAAGGCACGCGCCACCGCGCGCAGCTGCCCGAGCCCCCGGTGATAGCGGTGCGCAAGGCGCAGCAGCGCCAGAAGGTCGCTCGGCGAGCGCAGCAAGCCGCCGGCGAGACGCAGCAGGCGCACCTCCCCGGCCCGGCTCGCCCGCACGATCGATCCGGGGATCTCATCACTCGCGGTGTCGACGATGGCGCGCAGCGCGATGAACGGCAACGCCGCCCGTTGCGCAACCCGCGCCACCGCGGCGCTCTCCATGTCGACCGCGACCGCCCCGGCGGCTGCGGCGCGCGCCGCCCGCTTGGCGGCGGCGGTGGCCAGCGCCTCCGGCACGCTCAGGAGGAGACCCTCGCTCAGGCCGCCCGGACGCAAGCCCGGCGCGGTCCCCGTCGGGGCATGGCTGATCGAGGCGCGAAGCGCCGTGGCGATCGCGGCGCGCCACGGACCATGGGTCGAGAAGCAGGCCGCGGGCGTGAAGCGTGTACCGTCGCCCCCATCGGCGGGAAGCTCGAGAACCGCCGCCGGCAAACAGATCGTGCCGGGCATGAGGGCCGGATCGAGCGCTCCGGCGACACCCCAGCTGAGAAGCGCTTCGGCACCGGAGCGAACCAGCAACTCGGCGGCGTGCGTGGCCGCGGCCGCCCCCACGCCGCTGACCTTGAGCAGTGTCTGCTCGCAGCGTCGTACGGTGCCTCCCCGAAGCGCCCGGCCCTCGGCCGCGAGCGCCGCGACGACGCCCAGGGTCAATGGGCCGTTCCGGCTCGCGTCAGATTGCGAAAGGCAGCGAGCGCCCAGAGGGGGAAGTAACGGCAGTAGCCGTGGTACTTGAGGTAGAAGACGCGCGGAAAGCCGGGCGCGGTGAAGTGCGGATCGCTCCACAGACCGTCCGGCTGCTGCGTGCGGATGAGATGATTCAATCCGCGACGGGTGCTGTCCGCGCCGCTCTCCCCGGCCGCGAGGAGCGCGAGCAGCGCCCACGCCGTATGGTGCGGCGTGCTCGCCACCTTGATCGGCGCGCGGCTGCCCTTGGCGTAGCTGTCGTTGCTCTCGCCCCAGCCGCCGTCGGAGTTCTGGCGCGACCACAGCCATTCGACGGCGCGTCGCACCGCCGGGTCCTGTGCGCTCACGCCCGCCTCGTGCAGGGCGGTGAGGACCGACCAGGTGCCGTAGATGTAGTTCGTGCCCCAGCGGCCGAACCAGGAGCCGTCGGGCTCCTGCTCCGCGCGCAGATACTCGATCGCGCGGGCGAGCGCCGGCCGGTCCTCGGGCCGGCCGACCCGGGCAAGCACGGTGACGACCCGCGCCGTCACGTCGCTCGTGGGCGGATCGAGAAGCGCACCGTGGTCGGCAAACGGTATCTTGTTGAGGTAGTAGGAGGTGTTGTCTGCGTCGAAGGCCGCGAAGCCGCCGTTCGCGCTCTGCATGCCGACCAGCCAGTCGAGCGCGCGCCGCACGCTCTCGCTGTACTCGGCGGCGTTCGGCGCCTGATGCATGCTCCAGGCGACCACCGCGGTGTCGTCGAGATCCGGATAGTAGTCGTTGGCGAACTGGAAAGCCCAGCCGCCGCCCGGCAGGTGCGGCCGATCGACGCGCCAGTCGCCGGGCTCATCGAGCAGCTGCTCGGTCTGCAACCAGTCGAGCGCGCGGGTTGCGGCGGCCGTGGCCTCGGCGCCGCCCACGGCCTGCATCGCATGCGCCGCGAGCGCCGTGTCCCACACCGGCGAGACGCACGGCTGGCAGTAGGCGCTCGTCGGGCCGACCACCAGAAGCTTCTGCAGGGCGCGCTTCGCGGTGACACGATGCGGATCGTCCGGCGGGTAGCCGAGGATCATCATCGCCTCGAGCGCATTCACCATCGCCGGGAAGATCGCGCCGAGCCCATCCTCGCCATTCAGGCGCTCGAGCATCCAGCGCTCCGCCTTGCGCGTCGCGCGCTCGCGCATCGCCCGCGGGATGAGGGGATCGATGTAGCGGGTCACATGATCGAGAGCGAGGAACACCTGCCCGAGAAGTCCGCCCTGCGTGCGGCTGTCGCGGAAATAGTCGCGCTCACGCTCCGGCGCGACGGCGAAGAGCTCGCGGATGTCGACCTTGCGCGGATTCTTCGCGAGCGGCTTGCGGGTGCACAGGATGAACAGCGGCACCATGACCGTGCGCGACCAGTACGACACCTTGGCCAGGTGGAAGAAGAACCACCGGGGCAGCAGCATGATCTCGACGGGGATGTACGGCACCGCCCGCCACGGGAGCTGACCGAACAGAGCGAGCGCGATGCGCGTGAACACGTTGGCGCGTGCCGCGCCGCCGCGCTCGAGGATCGCCTGGCGTGCACGCACCATGTGCGGCGCCCCTGGATCATCGCCCGCGAGCTTGAGCGCGTAGTACGCCTTCACGCTGCAGCTCATGTTGAGCTCACCGCCGTGATACAGCGGCCAACCGCCATTCGGCATCTGATGCGCCCGCAGGTACACCGCGATCTTGCGCTCGAGCGAGACGTCGATCTCGTCCATGAAGTGCATCATCATGATGTACTCGGCCGGGATCGTGCAGTCGGCCTCGAGCTCGAACAGCCAGTACCCCTCGGCGCTCTGCCTGCGCAGCAGCGCATCGCGCGCGGCCTCGATCGAACGATCGAGGAGCGATCCGACGGTGCGCGTGATCGACAGCGGGACGACGTCGGCGCGGGCCGGGTGGCTCGAGTCCGCCGCGGGTGCGGGCTTCGGTGCGATACGGCTCACGGCGCGGACCCCCCGGAGCGGCGCCGCGCGGGCTCAGCATCGACCGCGGCGAAGTCCGCCGCTGCGGCCGCCCCGCCCTCGAGATGAGGCTTCGGCCGATGCACCTCGCTCAGGCGCCCGAGCGGCAGCCCTCGCGCCGCCTGATTGAACAGGCGCCTCAGCATCCAGTCATTGCGCACCGAGAGGTCGGTCAGATGGCGCGTCATTCCGACCGCACGCCGGGAGATCTTCACCTGCCGGCCGGTGGTGAATCCGGGGTTCCTCGCTATCTTTTGCAACGTCAGCACCGCGAGTCCTATGGCCCACAGGCAGAAACGACGGATGCCGGCCTCCGTGGGCGGGATTAACAAGGTGTAATCGAGCGCATTGCGCAAATGCGCGTGCGCGACCCCCACGAGCTCGTGCAACCCCGCGTCGAAACGCGCATCCCGGTTCTCGGGGCTGAGCCGGGCCAGATCGACCCCCAGTGGCGCGAACACCTCTCGGGGCAGCCAGCACGCGCCCCTCGCCCGGTCCTCCCACACGTCCTTGAGGATGTTGGTCATCTGCAGTCCCTGCGCGAAGGAGGTGGCGCGGCGGGTGAGCTCGGCGCGCTGCCGAGCAATGACCGGCGAGTATTCGCAGAACAGCTCCGTGAGCATGTCACCGACCACACCGGCGACGTAGTAGCAGTAATCGTCGAGATCCGTGCTGCGCGCAAGGCCTTGCAGGCTCGCGGTCGACTGAAAGCGCGGCATGCCGTAGCACATGAGCGCGATGCAGCGCTCGATGGCGCTGCGTTGCGCAGCCTTGAGCGAGGCGGTAACCGCGAGCACCCGGCCCATGTTGCGGATGAGGTCGCGCTCGCTCGCGAGCGTCGAGTCGGAGAGGCGCCGATCGAGCTCCTGCGCGAGGCTCTGGGGATCGGCGCGCCCGGCGACCACGGCCTGAAAGCGCTCGTGGTAGGCCAGAGTCTCGGTGGGCGAGAGGGCCGGCTCGTCCTCGATGGTGTCGGCGATGCGGCACAGCAGATAGGCATTGGTGACCGCCAACCGCAGCGCGGGCGGCAACTGCGGGATCGTCAGCGCGAAGGTGCGCGAGACGTGCGGCAGAATGTCTTCTTGGTAAGCCTCGTCGGCGTTGCCGGAATCCATACAATCAGTATCTCGGATAAGCGCGAAGGTAGCACCAGCGGACCGGGTGTGGCGCAAAGTACCCGGCCGCTCGAGGCAGTGAGCTACCAAAACACAAGGGCGACGGCGCCTGTGCACCCGCGTCGCCGCAACCAAGTGGCCATCTTGCCACAGTGACGCGTGTCGTTGCCAGCTTGGGTCCCGGGCAGTATAAACTGGGCAGGATGAGCTCTCACGCCCCCGGGTTTCCCCTGCTCGAAACCATTCATTCACCCCAGGACCTGCGCCGCCTGCCGGCCTCGAAGCTCACCACGCTCGCCGAGGAGCTGCGTCAGTTCCTGATCCAGAGCGTGAGCACGCGCGGCGGGCATTTTGCCGCGGGCCTGGGCACGGTCGAGCTCACGGTTGCGCTCCATTACATTTTCAACACGCCCCACGACCGCCTGGTGTGGGACGTCGGCCATCAGGCCTACCCACACAAGGTGCTCACCGGACGTCGCGACCGTCTGCACACCATCAAGCAGGACGGCGGGCTCGCGCCGTTTCCTTCGCGCCAGGAGAGCGAGTACGACACCTTCGGCGTCGGCCACTCGAGCACCTCGATCAGCGCCGCGCTCGGCATGGCCGTGGCGGCTGCGAAGCGGGGTGAGGATCGGCGCGCGGTGGCGATCATCGGTGATGGCGCGCTCACGGCCGGCATGGCATTCGAGGCGCTCAATCATGCGGGCTCCGCTCAGACCGACCTGCTGATCATCCTCAACGACAACGACATGTCGATTTCCGAGAACGTGGGGGCGCTCTCGAACTATCTCGCCCGCGCGCTCTCCGGACGCATCTACGCGCACCTGCGCGAGGGCGGCAAGAAGGTGCTGCGCCAGATGCCCACGGTCTGGGAGCTCGCACGCCGCTCCGAGGAGCACTTGAAGGGCATGGTGCTGCCCGGCACCTTGTTCGAGGAGATGGGTTTCAACTACATCGGCCCCGTCGACGGCCATGACGTGCAGGCGCTCGTCGGCACGCTCGCCAACGTCAAGAAGCTGAAAGGCCCGCAGTTCCTGCACGTGGTGACGCGCAAGGGCAAGGGCTACGCGCCCGCCGAGGCCGATCCGATCAAGTGGCACGGCCCGGGCCCCTTCGATCCGGCGAGCGGCAAGATCTTCAAGGAAGCGAGCTCCGGCCCCACCTACTCCCAGGTGTTCGGCAGCTGGTTGTGCGACATGGCCGAGCGCGACCCGAAGATCGTCGGCATCACCCCGGCCATGCGCGAGGGCTCCGGGCTCGTCGAGTACTCCAAGCGCTTTCCCGATCGCTACTTCGACGTGGCGATCGCCGAGCAGCACGCCGTCACGTTCGCCGCGGGTCTCGCCGCGGAGGGCTACAAGCCCGTGGTCGCCATCTACTCGACGTTCCTGCAGCGCGCGTACGATCAGCTGATTCACGACGTGGCGCTGCAGAATCTGCCGGTCGTGTTCGCGCTCGATCGGGCGGGGCTCGTGGGGAGCGATGGCGCGACCCATCAAGGCAGCTACGACCTCGCCTTCATGCGCTGCATCCCGAACATGGTGATCATGGCGCCCGCGGACGAGAACGAGTGCCGCCAGATGCTCTATACCGGCACCACACTGAGCTCGCCCTCGGCCGTGCGCTATCCGCGCGGCACGGGACCGGGCGTCACCCCGAGTGTCGAGATGACTTCCATCCCCGTCGGTCGCGCCCAGGTGAGGCGCGAGGGCCGCTCGGGTCTGGCGATTCTCGCCTTCGGCGCGCTGGTGGACACGGCGCGCAAGATCGCCGAGCGCCTCGATGCGACGCTCGTCAACATGCGCTTCGTGAAGCCGCTCGATGAGGCTACGGTGGTCGCGATGGCCGGCAAGCACCGCGCACTGGTGACGATCGAGGAAAATTCCGTCATGGGCGGCGCCGGCTCCGCGGTGGGCGAGTGCCTTGCGGCCTCGGGACTCCAGGTGCCGCTCCTGCAGCTAGGCATCCCCGACCGCTTCATCGAGCACGGCTCGCGCGAGACCTGCCTCGCCGCCGCGGGTCTCGACCTCGCCGGCCTGTCCGCACGGATCGATCCGTGGTGGAAGAATCTGCAGACGCCCGAACGGCTGCGCTCGGTGGGCAGCGTCTAGGGAGCCTGGGCCGTCGGCCGCCCCGTCTCGATCAGACGCTTCAGACGCTCGAGCTGAAGAGCGAGCACCTGGTCGACCCCTTTCGACAGCTCCTCGAAGCCTCGGGCGGAATAGCCACCCACGGCATAGGTGAGTGACACCTGCGCGCCGCTCGCGCCGCTCTCGATGCGGATGCTCAGGGCCCCCTCGACGCCCATGCCCTGCAGCGGCCCGAGCGCACCCCGCAGCCGCAGGAGTTTTCCAGGCATGGCGTTCACCACCACCATGTGCTGCACCGACCCGCCGCCCGGCAGCGTCTCGCACCAGCAGCCGCCCGCGCGCGCATCGAGCGTCAAGCTTCCTGAATAGGAGTGCGCGGCATCCCACCAGGCCGAGGGCGTGATCGCGGCCTGGTACACGGTGGCCGGTGACGCGGCGATGGACGCCTGCTCTCGTACCTCGAAGCCGCTGGCGCTCACCCCCACGACCTCGGCCTCGCTCGGGCGTGCGAGCGCCGAGAGGAGCACCCAGGCCGCCATTCCAATTGCAGGCGCTCTCCGCGAGCGATGCTCAGCAGACCGGCCGCATTTCCTTTCCATGTCGATCGTCTCCGTGACGCGTGTGTGCCCGCGATGCGCGTGCATCATCCCCGATGCGTGCATCCGCGACGCGGGTGTATCCACGATGCGGGTGTATTCCCGACCGGGCGACCACTATCGGCAACCCAGTCCCGCGAAGCAAGATCGCCGAAGGTGTCCGCTGCAATGAACTCACCCGGCGTCCGGTCTTAATGCACGACGTCGATTCAATTCGACGTCGCAGCGAGCCGAACTCAAGTCCCCTCCACCCCACAGGATTTCTCATGAGCGTATTGCGCGATTGGTTGATCGATTGGCCTGCCCGCGTCTCGCGGCACCTCGACGGCTGGGCGCCGTTGTTCGCCCGTATCGTGGTCGGCTGGGTGTTTCTGCTGAGCGGCTGGGGCAAGCTCCACAATCTGCCGGCCGTCATCGACAACTTTGCCGGGTGGCATATCCCGGCGCCGCAGCTGCTCGGTCCCTTCGTGTCGGGTGTGGAGTTCTTCGGCGGGCTGTTTCTGTTGCTCGGTCTGGCGACGCGGATCTCGGCGGGGGCGCTCGGTGTGACGATGATCGTCGCGATCGTCTCGGCCAAGTGGGATCAGGTCGATTCGCTCGAGACCTTGCTGGGTTTCGACGAGACCGAATACCTCGCGCTCTTTCTCTGGCTGGCCATCGCGGGCGCAGGGCGCTTCTCTATCGATCGATTCCTCGAGCGCCCGGCGACCGCGAGGGCTACGGCGACCACAGCCGCCCACACGATCCGGAGTTGAGCCGCGCTGGATCGAATGGCCATGGCTCCCTGGAACCCGGCCCTCCCCCACTCGCCGCTGCAGAAGCTCGCGGGACTCGCGCATCGAGCGAGCACCCTCGCCAGCCGCATCCTCACGGGACTGGTGTGGCCGTACGTCGATCTGCTGATCCGGGGGTGGCTTGCCAAGGTCTTCTTCGTCCGCGGCCTCATCGGCATCCTGGACTTCCCGGGCGCCCTCGCGGCGGCACGGTACGAATATCCGATGCGATTCATGTCGTCGGTCGCCGCCACTCATGTGGGGACATGGCTCGAGGTCGCATGCGCATCACTGCTCGCGCTCGGATTGATGACCCGCTATGCCGCGCTTCCGCTCCTCGTCATCTCGATCGGAATCCAGTTCGCCTACCAGCCTTTCGATAGCCAGCTCTTCTGGATCGCCCTGTTCGGCTGGTACGTGGTCGTGGGAGCCGGTCCGCTGTCGCTCGATCACCTCGTGCGCGGTGGGCTGCGCGAGAGCGCACTGCCGCTCGTGCCCCGCCTCATCCGGGCGTCGACGATCATTCGTGCGCGCTTCGGCCCGCTTTACCTGTCGGTGCTGCGCATCTGGCTGGGGTGCGCGCTGCTGATCGCAGCGACCGCCCCACCTGCCGCGACCGCAGAAGCCGGTGCGCTCGCCTCAGGCTTCCCGCTCGACGTGGCGCTGCGCGTGCCGCATGCGCTGGCGCTCGCGGCGGGTCTGCTGCTGCTCGTGGGCCTGGGCACGCGTTACGCCGCCGTGACCTCGATGCTCGCGCTGTTCGCCGATTCCATGGTCGACCCGCGGGCCACCGACGCGCTGTACCTGCTCATGATCTTGAGCATTCTCGCGATTCACGGCGCAGGTCCGCTGTCGCTCGACCGGCTCATCCGATCCTGGCTGGAGCGATGGATGCCGGATCGGGATTCACGCGACCCTCGAGCCCTGCAGGGCCTGCCGCGGGTCGTGATCGTCGGCGCCGGATTCGGCGGCATCAGCTGTGCGCTCGCGCTGCGTGGGACGCGCGCGGCCGTCACGCTCATCGACCGCACGAACTTTCATCTGTTTCAGCCGCTGCTCTACCAGGTTGCCACGGCCGCATTGTCGCCGGGCGATATCGCAACCCCGACGCGACCGGTGTTTCGCGAATCGTTCGGCACCCAGGTGCTCCTCGGTACCGTCACGGGCATCGACACGCAGAGCCGCTCGATCATCGTGGGAGATCAGATCATCGGCTACGATTATCTGGTGCTCGCGACGGGCGCGACCCACAGCTACTTTGGAAAGGAAGAGTGGGCAGCGCTCGCCCCCGGCTTGAAGAGCATCGAGGATGCGACCGAGATCCGGCGGCGCATTCTCATGGCCTTCGAGCGCGCCGAAGCCACCGCGGATGCGGCGCGCCGGGCTGCTTTGCTGACTTTTCTCATCGTCGGCGGAGGACCGACGGGCGTGGAGCTGGCCGGCGCCATCGCCGAGCTCTCGAAGCTCGGCATGCGCCGCGAATTTCGCAGCTTCGACCCGCGGGACACGCGCATCATCCTGGTGCAGTCGGCACCTCGGCTGCTACCGTCCTTTCCCGAGTCCCTGGCGCAGCACGCTCGCAGGGCGCTCGAGCGGCTGGGGGTCGAAGTGTGCTTGAACAGCAAGGTCGATCACGTCGACGCCGAGGGCGTCCTCGTCGACGGACGGCGCATCGAGGCGCGCACCGTGCTGTGGGCCGCCGGGGTCAAGGCCTCGCCCGCTGCGCAATGGCTCAAGGTCGAGGCGGACCGCGCAGGACGTATCAAGGTCGGTGCTGACCTCGGCGTTCCGGGTCTTGCGAACGTCTTCGCCGTGGGGGACACGGCCGCGAGCGCGGGGTGGAACGGGAACCTGGTCCCCGGTCTGGCTCCGGCAGCCAAACAACAGGGGCGCTATGCGGCGAGGCGGATTCATGCGGCGATTCACGGCGCGGCGCCGCTCGCGCCTTTTCGATATCGACATCTCGGCAGCCTCGCGACGATCGGCCGCAAATCCGCCGTCGTCGACTTTGGAATCGTGAGGCTGTGGGGCGCGCCGGCCTGGTGGCTCTGGGGCGTGGTCCACATCGGTTTCCTCCTGGGAGTGCGCAATCGCCTCGCCACCATGATCAATTGGTTCTGGGCTTATCTGCGCCTGGGCGGCGGCATCCGCCTGATCACCGGGAGACCGGCCTGAGCTTCGCCGCCTCGCGCGCCAGCAGCGTGCGCTTGCGATCCTTGCCCCATCGATAGCCGCCCGGCTCGCCGCCTACGCCCACCACGCGGTGACACGGAATGAGGAGCGCGATCCGGTTCGATCCACAGGCGCTGGCGACTGCGCGTGCGGCGGTCGGTGCGCCGATGCGCCGTGCCATCGCGCCGTAGCTCACGGTCGAGCCGAGCGGCACCTTGCGCAGCGCCCGCCAGACCCTCGATTGAAACGCCGTGCCCTGCACGTCGAGCGGCAGATCGAGCGCCTCCTGCGGCAGCAGGATGAAATCGCGCACCGCGTCGAACCAGCCGCGCAGTCGCTCCTCGTCGCTCTCGAGCGCCGCGCCCGGAAAGTCCGCGCGCAGCTCCTCGAGCAGCTCTCCCGGACGCGCGCCGAAGGCGAGCGAGCAGATTCCACGCTCGGTCGCCGCCATCAGCATCCAGCCCAGATCGGACAGGCCCATCCACCAGCCGATGCGCTCGGCGGCGCGCAATCGGCCCGGCGGCTCGCCGAATGAGCGGCGGGCGAGTGCATAGGCGGCCGAGGGCGAATCGAAGCCGGCCTCGAGCGTGGCCTCGAGGGCGGAAGGAGCACGCGATGACAGGCGCGCCAGGCGATTGAGCGCGATTGCCTGACCGTAGGCCTTCGGCGTCGTGCCGAGCCGGCGGCGAAACTGCCGTTGCAGCTCCTCGGGGCTCACGCCGAGATCGCTCGCGAGCATCCCGAGCGCGGGCGCCGTATCGGCACGCTCCAGTCGCCGGCAGGCGGCGAGCAGGGTGCGCGGCCAATCGATGCGCGCACGCGGGCGCCGGATACGCTCAACCGAGCTCATGGCTCGAGCTCGGATCAACGGCATAGGGAATCACCTCGTCGAGAAAGCCCGGCTGCGCACTCACCCGCGCGACCCAGGCGGCCACCGCCCCGTAGTCGCAGAGTGCCAACCCGGCCTCATCGGCGCGGCTCACATACGCGAACACGCACATATCGGCGATCGAGTAGCCGGCCTCGGTCAGAAACTCCCGATCGGTGAGCCATGCATCGAGGAGCGCCAGGCTTTTCTCGCTCCTCACGCGGCGCTCGTGCACGATCGGCGGCGCGCGACGCGCGAGCTTGCCCGTCTGCGCCCAGTAGCGCAGCGATGCGAGCCCGTTCTGAATGAAGTCCTCCTCCCAGAACATCCAGCGCAGCTGCTGAGAGGCGAGCCACGGATCGCTCGCGAGGTAGCGCGTGCCCTGCGCGAGGTAGAAGAGAATGGCGTTCGATTCGGCGAGCGTGCGCCCATCCTCGAGCTCGAGCACCGGAACCGCCCCCGTCGGATTCTTCGCGAGGAACTGCGGCCACTGCCCCTCGCCGTCGAAGATCCGCACCTGTCGTGTACGCACCTCGAGCCCCAGATGATTGAGCAGGAGCCTCACCTTGTAACCGTTCTGCGATGGACCGTAATCGTACAGCGTGAGCATGGAGCACTCCTGTGGGGTTCGATGCGCGCAGATTAGGGCGTGCGCGGCGCAGCGTCTTCCCGATTATTGAGCTGTCCCGGCCGCGCACGCGCTGTCCGGCCGTGCATGCGCCACCTCGCACGCTCGATGGGTGAGGCCTCAGCGCACCTGCGGCGTCGCGCCGCTCAGCAGCTCGAGAAAGCGCGCACGCTCGATGTTGCCGCCGCTCAGGATGAGCGCGACGCTCTTGCCCCTCATGCGGGCGCGCTCCCTGAGGAGCGCGGCGAGCGGCGCGGCGCCCGCGCCCTCGGCGACCTGGTGCGTGTCGTCGAAGTAGGCGCGCACCGCGCCTGCGATCTCATCCTCGCTCACCTCGACGATCCGGCTCGCTCCCCGGCAGATGATCTCGATCGCGGCCGGATCGGGGCATCGCGTCGCGATCCCGTCCGCGAAGGTGAGGGCCGATTCGGTCGGCACGGCCCGGCCCGCTGCGAAGGAGCGCGCGCTCGCCGGCGCGTTGGCCGCGCCGACCCCGATGATCTCGGTCGAGCGACCGAGCAGATCGCGCACCGCGATCAGCCCGCAAATGCCCGAGCCCATGCCGATGCCGACATAAACCGCATCGAATTCGACGGCCGCCGCGAACAGCTCGAGGGCGTAGGTCGAGACGCCGACGACGAGATCACGATGGAACGAGGGAATGCGATGCAGGCCCTGCTCGCGACAGGCACGCTCCGCTGCCTGGCTTGCCTCATCGAAGTCGCGACCCGACTCGATGACCGTCGCGCCCCATCCTTGCATCGAGGCGTTCTGATCGACCGAGTTGCCGAGCGGAACATAGACGGTGGCGCTGAGTCCGGCGCGCGCGGCCGCGAAGGCGATCGACTGGCCGTGGTTGCCCCGGGTCGCGGAGACGACGTGTCGCGTGGAAGGCTCGCGTCTCACGAGCCGGTCGACATAAATGAGCCCGCCCCGCACCTTGAACGCGCCCGTCGGCGTGTGGTTCTCGTGCTTCACCCACACGCTCGCGCCGGTGCGCTCGCGCAGCTTCGGCCACGCATACAAAGGCGTCGGTGCGACGACCGGCCGCACGAGCACGGCCGCGGCCTCGATCTCCTCGAGCGACAGGTCGAGCGGGGACGGACTAAGGGGGCTCATTGCGCCCAGAGTACAACAGCGAGCGCACCGGTCCCTGACCCGCGTTAGAGAGACTGCAGCGGTGCCGCCGGCGCGGGTGCAGTCGATGCGGCGGGTGCAGCAGATGCGGCGGGTGCAGCGGGCGCGGCCGGTGCGCCCGCCGGCCGCGAGCGAAGCGCCGACTGGATGGCGTGTGCGAGATCGCGCTGACTGCAGGGCTTGGAGAGCTTCGTGAGGCCCATGCGCTCCGGATCGCAGGGGAGCTCGGCGTAACCGGTTGCCAGGATGAACGGGACGTGCGGGTAGCGCTCCCGCACCGACTGGGCGAGCTCGAGACCGGTCATCCCCGGCATCGCATGATCGCTGATGATGAGGTCCACGGCGGCCCCGGACTCGAGCGCGGCCAGTGCGGCCGTCGCCGAGGATGCCTCGATCGAGGTATGGCCGAGGTCCTCGAGGAGCGCGCTGGTTCCGGTGAGCACCAGGGCATCGTCATCGACGAGCAGGACCCGACAGGTGAGAGATGCCGGCTCGGCGCTCAGCGCCTCAAGCTCCGGCAACTCACCCTTGAGCTCGCTGACCAGCGCCATCGGCAGCCACAGCTCGACCGTGGTTCCTTGGCCGCTCGTGCTGACAATGCGCAGCAGGCCGCCCGACTGCGCCGCGAGACCGTGGACCATCGAGAGCCCGAGCCCCGTGCCCTTGCCCGGTCCCTTCGTCGTGAAGAAGGGCTCGGTGGCCTTGGCGAGCGTGACTTCGTCCATGCCGATCCCGGTGTCGATCACACGGATGCACACGTAGTTTCCCGGGGCGAGCGCCGGGGGTGTGCCGGGGCCGATGTCGAGCTTCGGGGTGGCCGTGATCCTGAGGGTGCCGCCCTCGGGCATGGCATCGCGCGCATTGAGCGCCAGATTGAGGAGCGCCAGCTCGAGCTGGTTCGAATCGATCAGCACCGGCGGCAACCCCTGGGGGAAATCGGTCTCGAGACGAATCGCGTGACCCAGCGCACGATTGAGGAGCTCGGACATCCCGCTCACGAGCTCGGGGATCTCGACCGACTCGGGCTTGAGCTCCTGGCGGCGCGAGAAGGCGAGCAGGCGCTGCGTGAGGGCGGCGCCGCGCTGGGCTCCCTGCTGTGCGTTATGCAGCAGGCGGCGGCTCTGCGCATCGTCGGGCGGCAAGCGCTTCTCGAGCAACGTCAGGCTGCCGAGCACGGCCATCAGCAGGTTGTTGAAGTCATGCGCCACCCCGCCCGTCAGCCGGCCGATCGTGTCGAGCTTCTGTGCCTCGAACAGCTGGGCCAGCGCGCTCTCGCGCTCTCGCGTGCGCTCCTCGATGCGCTGCTCGAGCTCCTCGTTGAAACGACGCAGCTCCAGGGTGCGCTCCTCGACGCGCTGCTCGAGCTCGGCATTGAAGCGCTCGAGCTGACGCGTCTTGCGATACAGATCGACGAAGACCTTCACCTTCGCGCGCAGCAGCTCCGGTACCACCGGCACCGGCACGAAATCGACGCCGCCGAGCTGATAGCCGCGCAGCTGATCGGGATTTCCATTCATCACGGCCGAGACGAAGATGATCGCGGTGTTCTGAAAGCGCGGGTGCTCGCGCACCATGGCCGCAAGCTCAAACCCATCGAGATCGGGCATGCAGACGTCGATGAGGATGACCGCCACCTCGTGGCGCAGCAGCACCTCGAACGCCTCGCGGGCCGAGGCCGCCTTCAGCAGGGTCTCGCCCATGTCGCCGAGGATCACCTCGTGGCTGAGGAGCTTGGCCTGCTGATCGTCGACCAGCAGGATGTTCACCGGATCGATCGATTGCACTTGTACTTCGGCGGTGGCCATGTATGCCCCGCTCAGCGATGCAACCACATGCGCAATGCCGAGAGGAGCTGCTCGACGTTCACCGGCTTCGCGAGATAATCCGAGGCGCCCGCCTCGAGACATTTCTCACGGTCGCCCTTCATGGCCTTCGCCGTGAGGGCGAGGATGGGCAGCCGCCGGAAGCCCGGCTTCGCACGGATCGCCTGGATCGTCTCGTAGCCATCCATGCCCGGCATCATGATGTCCATGAGCACGATCGCGACGTCCGATCGCGAATCGAGCACCGAGATCGCCTCGCTCCCCGTGGTGGCGGTGAGCACCTCCATGCCGCGCCGCTCGAGCACGCTCGAAAGCGCAAAGATGTTGCGAGCATCGTCGTCGACCAGCAGCACGCTGCGGTGCATGAGATCCTCATCCGAGCTGTGCAGCCGCTGCAGCATCTTTTGCTTGGCCGGCGGCAGCTCGGCGACCACCCGGTGCAGGAACAGCGCCGTCTCATCGAGCAGTCGCTCGGGGGATTCGACACCCTTGACGACGACGCTGCGCGCCATCGTGTGCAGCATCGCATCCTCCTCCGCCGAGAGCTCGCGCCCGGTGAACACCACCACCGGCAAGTCGCGCAGCAGCTCATCGTCGCGGATCTCCTCGAGCACCTCGAAGCCCGACATATCGGGCAGCTTCAGATCGAGCACGACGCAGTCCGGCGGATCCTCGCGCAGTTGCACGAGCGCATCCGCCCCCGTCCCCGCGGAGCTGATCTCGATGTCCTCGTGCGCCAGCAGCTCGGCGACGCTCTTGCGCTCGACCTCATCGTCCTCAACCACCAGCAGCCGCTTGCGGCGCGGACTCGCATAGCCCTTGATGCGCGCGAAGGCTTCCTCGAGCCCCTCGGCGGTGGCCGGCTTGTGCACGAAGGCGAATGCGCCGCGCGCCAGGCCGTGATGGCGGTCCTCGTCCAGGGTGACGATCTGCACCGGTATGTGCCGCGTCGTGGGGTCCTGCTTGAGCTGGCTCAGCACGGTCCAGCCGAGCATGTCCGGCAGGAAGATGTCGAGCGAGATGGCGGTCGGATGGTGCTCGCGCGCCAGGGTGAGCGCCTCGGTGCCGCGCTGCGCGACCAGCACCTTGAAGCCCTGGTGCTTCGCGGCGCCCATCATCACGCGCGCATAGTGCGGGTCGTCCTCGACGATGAGCACGACCATGTCCTCCGGCGCGATGTCCCCGCGGTCGTCGACGATCTGCTCGGCCGGCCGCTCGGTGGCGCGGGACTGCATGATGCCGGTGCTGGTGAACGCATTCGCCTGGGCGCTTTCCGCCGCGGCCACCGCCTGCATCTTGGCGCTCGAGCCGCCGAGATAGACGAGGGGCAAATACAGGGTGAAGGTGCTGCCGACGCCCGGCGTGCTGCGCAGCTGGATCTCGCCGCCCAGCAGGTTGGCGAGCTCGCGGCTGATCGCGAGCCCGAGTCCCGTGCCGCCGTACTTGCGGCTGGTGCCCGCGTCGGCCTGCTGGAAGGCCTCGAAGATGATGCGCTGCTTCTCCGGTGGGATGCCGATGCCGGTATCCGAGACCTCGAAGGACACCACCGAGGGCGCGTGCCTCAGGATCGGATGGTCGGCGTTCCAGCCGCTCGCAGCGGGCGACACCGTGAGCTTCACACCGCCCTGCTCGGTGAACTTGAAGGCGTTCGACAGCAGGTTCTTCAGCACCTGCTGCAGGCGCTTCGAGTCGGTGATGATGCTGCGCTCGAGATTCGGCGCAACCACGACCTCGAACTGCAGGCGGCGATTCTCCGCCTCGTGCCGGAACGGGCGGCCCATCATCTCGAGCAGGTTCGAGAAGTAGATTTCCTCGGCCTCCACCGACACGGTGCCCGACTCGATCTTCGACAGATCGAGGATGTCGCTGATCAGGTTCAACAGATCGGTGCCCGCGCCGTGGATCGTGCGGGCGAACTCCACCTGCTTGCCGGTGAGATTCCCGTCGGGGTTCTCCGAAAGCTGCTGTCCGAGGATCAGGATGCTGTTCAACGGCGTGCGCAGCTCGTGGGACATGTTCGCCAGGAACTCGGACTTGTACTTCGAGGTGAGTGACAGCTCGGTGGCCTTCTCCTCGAGGGCGCGCCGAGCCTGCTCGATTTCCTGATTCTTGGCCTCGACCTCGACGTTGCGATCGGCGAGCTGCTGGGCTTTTTGCTCGAGCTGCTCGTTGGTCTGCTGCAGCTCCCGCTGCTGCACCTGCAGCTCGGTGGCGAGCTGCTGCGATTGCTTGAGCAGGCCCTCGGTCTGCATCGTCGCCTCGATCGAATTGAGCACGATGCCGATCGAGGTCGTGAGCTGCTCGAGGAAGGTCATCTGCAAACTGGTGAACGAGCCGAGGGAGGCGAGCTCGATCACCGCCTTCACCTGTCCCTCGAACAGCACCGGCAGCACGATCACGTGGCGCGGGGCGGCCTTGAACAAACCCGAGGTGATCGCGACGACGTCCTCGGGCATGGTGATCAACATGCGTCGCGCGTCGTTCGCGCACTGGCCGATGAGGCCCTCGCCCCGGCGCAACGTCTCGGCGGGCCCAGAGTTGCCGCCGCCGTCGGCGAATGCGGACAGGAGCCTGAGCTGGCCTTGCTCCTCGTCGCCCTCGACCTGATAGATCACGCCCTGCTGCGCATCGACCAGCGGCGCGAGCTCCGATAGCAGCATGCGCCCCACGGTCGTCAGGTCCCGCTGACCCTGCAGCATGTTGGTGAAGCGCGCCAGGTTCGTCTTGAGCCAGTCCTGCTCGGTGTTGCGCTCCGTGGTGAGGCGCAGATTGCCGATCATCGTATTGATGTTGTCCTTCAGCTCGGCCACCTCACCGCGGGCCTCGACCTGCACCGAGCGGGTGAGGTCGCCCTTGGTCACGGCCGTGGCGACCTCGGCGATCGCACGCACCTGGGTGGTGAGATTGGCCGCCAGCAGATTGACGTTGCCGGTGAGATCCTTCCAGGTTCCTGCGGCCCCGGGCACGTTCGCCTGCCCGCCAAGACGGCCCTCGACGCCGACCTCACGCGCCACCGTCGTCACCTGATCGGCGAAGGTGGCCAGCGTGTCGGTCATGTTGTTGATCGTCTCGGCGAGAGCGGCGACCTCGCCCTTCGAGGCGACGGTGAGATTCTGCTTGAGGTCGCCGTCCGCGACCGCGGTCACCACCTTGACGATGCCGCGCACCTGCTCGGTGAGATTGGCCGCCATGACGTTGACCGTATCGGTGAGATCCTTCCAGGTTCCGGCGACGCCCGGCACCTGCGCCTGCCCGCCGAGGCGCCCCTCGGTGCCGACCTCGCGCGCGACGCGCGTCACCTCGCCCGCGAATCCGTTGAGCTGGTCGACCATCGTGTTGATGGTGTTCTTGAGCTCGAGAATCTCCCCTTTGACGTCCACCGTGATCTTGCGTGAGAGATCGCCTCGCGCCACCGCGGTGGTGACCTCCGCGATATTGCGCACCTGCGTGGTGAGGTTCGCCGCAAGGAGGTTCACGTTGTCGGTGAGGTCCTTCCAGGTGCCGGCGACGCCCGGCACGACGGCCTGGCCGCCGAGGCGCCCGTCGGTGCCGACCTCGCGCGCGACGCGCGTCACCTCGCCCGCGAAGGAGCGCAGCTGGTCGACCATCGTGTTCAACGTCTCCTTGAGAAGCAGGATCTCGCCGCGCACGTCCACCGTGATCTTGCGCGACAGGTCGCCGTTTGCGATCGCAGTCGCCACTTCGGCGATGTTGCGCACCTGCGCGGTGAGATTGCCCGCCATGGAGTTCACGTTGTCGGTGAGGTCCTTCCAGGTGCCGGCGACACCGGGCACCTGCGCCTGGCCGCCGAGCTTGCCCTCGGTGCCGACCTCGCGCGCGACGCGCGTCACTTCGCCGGCGAAGGCGTTGAGCTGGTCGACCATCGTGTTGATGGTGTTCTTGAGCTCGAGGATCTCGCCCTTGACGTCCACGGTGATCTTGCGCGACAGGTCGCCGCGCGCGACGGCGGTCGTCACCTCGGCGATGTTGCGCACCTGACCGGTCAGGTTCGAGGCCATCGAGTTGACGTTCTCGGTGAGATCCTTCCAGGTGCCGGCGACGCCCGGCACGTTGGCCTGGCCGCCGAGCTTGCCCTCGGTGCCGACCTCGCGCGCGACGCGCGTCACTTCCGAGGCGAAGCGGTTCAGCTGATCGACCATCGTATTCAAGGTCTCTTTCAGCTGCAGGATCTCACCGCGCACGTCCACCGTGATCTTGCGCGACAGATCGCCGTTGGCGATGGCGGTCGAGACCTCGGCGATGTTGCGCACCTGCGCGGTGAGATTGCCCGCCATCGAGTTGACCGAGTCGGTGAGATCTTTCCACGTGCCCGCAATTCCGGGCACCTGCGCCTGGCCGCCGAGGCGTCCCTCGGTGCCGACCTCGCGCGCGACGCGCGTCACCTCGCCGGCGAAGGAGCGCAGCTGATCGACCATCGTGTTGATGGTCTCCTTGAGCTCGAGGATCTCGCCCGATACGGTCACGGTGATCTTCTTCGACAGATCGCCCTGCGCGACCGCGGTTGCGACCTCGGCGATGTTGCGCACCTGGCCCGTGAGGTTCGAGGCCATCGAGTTGACGGAATCGGTGAGATTCTTCCAGGTACCGGCGACACCCTTCAGTTGCGCCTGACCGCCGAGCTTGCCCTCGGTGCCGACCTCGCGCGCGACGCGCGTCACCTCGCCCGCAAAGGCGTTGAGCTGGTCGACCATCGTGTTGATCGTGTCCTTGAGCTCGAGGATCTCGCCGCGCACGTCGACGGTGATCTTCTTCGAGAGATCGCCGTTGGCCACCGCGGTGGTGACCTCGGCGATGTTGCGCACCTGGCCCGTGAGGTTCGAGGCCATCGAGTTGACGTTCTCGGTCAGGTCCTTCCAGGTGCCCGCGACGCCGCGCACGTTGGCCTGGCCGCCGAGGCGTCCCTCGGTGCCGACCTCGCGCGCGACGCGCGTCACCTCCGAAGCGAAGGCGTTCAGCTGATCGACCATCGTATTGATGGTCTCCTTGAGCTCGAGGATCTCACCGGAGACGTTCACGGTGATCTTCTTCGAGAGGTTGCCGCTCGCAATGGCGGTCGAGACCTCGGCGATGTTGCGCACCTGCGCCGTCAGGTTGCCCGCCATGGAGTTGACGGAGTCGGTGAGGTCCTTCCAGGTGCCGGCGACGCCCGGGACCTGCGCCTGGCCGCCGAGGCGCCCTTCGGTGCCGACTTCGCGCGCGACGCGCGTCACCTCGCCCGCGAACGCATTGAGCTGGTCGACCATGGTGTTCATGGTTTGCTTGAGCTCGAGAATCTCGCCCGACACATCGACCGTGATCTTGCGGGACAGATCGCCACGGGCGACGGCGGTCGTGACCTGCGCGATGTTGCGCACCTGTGCCGTCAGGTTGCCGCACATGGCGTTCACCGAGTCGGTGAGATCCTTCCAGGTCCCGGCAACGCCCGGCACGAGCGCCTGACCGCCGAGCTTGCCTTCGGTACCCACCTCGCGCGCGACGCGCGTCACCTCCGAGGCGAAGGAGCGCAGCTGATCGACCATCGTGTTGATGGCTTCCTTGAGCTGCAGGATCTCGCCGCGCACATCGACCGTGATCTTCTTGGAAAGATCCCCGTTCGCGACCGCGATGGTCACCTCGGCGATGTTGCGCACCTGCGCCGTCAGGTTCGAGGCCATCGAGTTGACGCTTTCGGTGAGATCGCGCCACACGCCGGTGACCTCGCTCACCTGCGCCTGACCGCCGAGCTTGCCGTCGGTACCGACCTCGCGGGCGACGCGCGTCACCTCGGAGGTGAAGACCGAGAGCTGCTTGATCATCGTGTTGACGATGTTGGCGGAGCGCAGAAATTCACCCTTCAACGGCCGACCATCGACATCGAGCGGCACGGTCTGCAGAAGATCGCCGCGCGCCACCGCGCTCACCGTGCGGGTGACCGCCGTGGTCGGCCACAGCAAGTCGTCGATGAGCGTGTTGACCGAGTTCTCCATGTCGGCCCACGCGCCCTCGGAGAGCCCGAACCGTACGCGGGTGCGGGTCTTGCCCTGACGGCCGACGACGTCGCCGACATGCTCGAGCTGCTGCGCAATGCGCTCATTCGCGGTGACGATGGTGTTGAAGGCATCACAGATCTTGCCGGTCACGCCGACGTGGTGTCCGGGCAGACGCACCGAAAAATCCCCGCCCTGCATGGCCTGCAGCGCGCCCAGCAGCTGCTGCATGTCGAGATCTGGAGGAGGGGTCAGGACCGGCGCATGGCCGGGGGTGCCATTGGTGCGAGATCTGCGAGCGACGTCGCCGCTTTTCGTAGACACGGTACTCTCCCCCGCCACATCGCGCGCCAGTTCGTGCAAATGGGGCTGTGCGTGCGGCCGGCTTAGATCGCCGCGTCGGCGCAATGATCGCCACGCGGCATGGACGCGCCCGATCTTGGCAAAGGGGCCTACAAATGTCCACGGCGTCTGCGACGTTAAGTCACGGAATTCGTTGAAGTTAATTGTAAAATTTACAACCCGGCCGGAGCGCGCGAGAAGTCGTCGCAAAGCGGCCCAGCGGCCGCCGAGGGCCGCCCACCGAATGCCCTTGTCCACTCGCCGATGGCATGATCAACCTCCCATGGAATCTGGTGCGCAGGCCCCGCGTGAACGACCTCGAGTCCCGGGCGCTCCGGGCGGAATGATCCGGCTCGCATCCTCGAGACCGCAAATGCCATGACCCCCCTTGCGGCACTGGTCGCGGCCTCGGAGCGCATCGCCGCCACCGCCTCGCGAACCGCGAAGGTGCGAGAGCTCGCCGCACTCCTGAAGCAGCTCGCGCCCGACGAGATCGACATTGCGGTGCACTATCTCTCCGGTGAGCTTCCCCAGGGACCGATCGGGGTCGGCGGAGCGGCGTTGCGCAGCGCCGCGGGTGAAGCGGCGGCGCTCGAGGCGCGGCTGAGCGTGCTCGAGGTCGACCGCCTGATCCGCGAGCTCGGGGCGCTGCGCGGCACCGGCTCCGCCCAGCGGCGCGAGACCGCTCTGCGCGCCCTCTTTGCGCAGGCCACCCTGGCGGAGCAGCACTTCTTACTGCGCCTTCTCGCGGGCGAGCTGCGTCAGGGAGCCC
>Ga0070734_10002581_pt1 | contig 21327 bp, 24 predicted proteins | sample Coa_R1_8_FD_66444 | JGI IMG/M metagenome (GOLD analysis project Ga0070734, IMG submission 66444) | Surface soil microbial communities from Centralia Pennsylvania, which are recovering from an underground coalmine fire - Coalmine... | ecosystem: Environmental > Terrestrial > Soil > Unclassified ...
GGGACTCGGCGATCCAGTTCGTGAAGTTGCGCACCGGTGATCAAATCGAGCCACAGGAATGGATTATCTATTCCGATCTCGCTCACTACCTGCCGCGTCAGATGAATTCTTACATGAGCGCCCGTCAGCAGCAGGGCGAATTGCAATTTCGCCTGTTGAATGCGGTGCACGTCCCAGTCGCCATTGTTTCGATCTTCCTGCTCGCGTTCATGGGCATCGTGTCGGCAAGGCGGCGTGAGTGGACGGGGACTGTGCTTCCTGCCTTCGTTCTTCTTGCGCTTTTAGGCAACGCGGTCATTTGCGGAGTTTTCTCCAACCCGCACGATCGTTATCAATCCCGCCTGGCCTGGGTTCCGTGCCTGGTCGTGCTGCTGGGCGCTTCCGAGCGCTGGCTTGCGGCCGCTGGTCGAATCCGTCACTTAATCCGCGATGCCTGACGTCCGCATTGCCCCTTCGATCCTTTCGGCGGATTTTTCCCGTCTCGCCGAGGAGGTCTCTGCTGTGGAAGCCGCCGGTGCCGATCTCATCCACATCGACGTGATGGATGGCCACTTCGTTCCCAACATCACCATTGGCCCCGCCGTCGTGAAGGCGATCAAGCCTCACGCAAAGAGCCCACTCGATGTGCACCTGATGATTGCTCCCGTCGATCCTTTTCTCGATGCCTTTGCCGCGGCGGGCGCCGACGGTATTTCCGTGCACCCGGAAGCGGGGCCGCACGTGCATCGTACGCTGCAACACATCCGTGCGCTGGGCAAAAGTCCCGGGATCGTCCTCAATCCTGCGACGCCCATTGATGCGATCGACAACGTTCTCGATCTTGTGGATCTCGTCCTGATCATGACCGTAAATCCTGGCTTTGGCGGACAGTCCTTCATTGAGAGCCAGTTGAGGAAAATCGAAGCAGCAGCAGAACGCATAGCAAGATGCGGCCGCGCGATTGCTCTGGAAGTCGACGGTGGCATCAACGCAAAAACCGCGAAGCGAGCTATTGCAGCTGGCGCCAACACTCTGGTTGCAGGGACGTCTGTATTCCAGGGTGGCGCGTCACGATACGCGGAAAATATTGCAGCGCTGCGCAGGTAGACCTTGCGCGAGCCGCGTACGGTCGCCCAGTTTCAAATTGCGCAGGAATTCGTTGGCCAGACGGCCAGGCTTATCCTGGCTCCGCTGCGTCGCGAATACAGAAGATCACCGCTTTACCGCCTCCTGCTGAGGGGCGCGCCATCTGACCGCTTTGCCATTCAGCCACACGACTATGTGGCACGTAGCCTGGAAGACGCTGACGCTCTGTTACGTGGCCGTTTCCGTTTTGGGAACGAAACGGTCGAGGTGAAAGCCGGCTCGGTTTTCGAGCAACAAATGCCGTCGGCGCGCTTTGCCGAAGCACTCCATGCGTTTGAATGGCTTCCCCCGCTCGCGATGGCTGGCGGCCGCCCAGCGCAAACGCTCGCGAAGAATCTTATTTCCCAATGGCAGAGACGGTTCGGAAAATACGGCGAGCCCTCGTGGGCAACGAACGTCATGGCCAGACGCCTGATGAATCTGTTCTGCCACGGGCGCTTTGTTGTTGTGCAGTCGGACGTGCTCTGGCGCTCCAGGCTGTTCGTAAGTCTGCGCGAGCAGTCGCGAATGCTGGCGCGGTTGATGGACGAATCGCCCGAAGGAATACCGCGCTTCGAGTCGACAGTGGCGGTCGTGCTCTCGGGTGCGTGCCTCGAAGAAAGCAGCCATCTGTTCGAAGAAGGAATGCGAGCTCTGGAGAGGCAGTGCGGGCGCCAGATCCTCCCGGACGGTGGACATATCAGCCGCCAGCCCGAAGCGCTTCTGAACGCCTACCGGCTGACGACGGTGGCGATGGATGCCGCAACAGCCGTCAGACGTGAAATTCCGAAAGGCGTGCGCGATGCGCACGATCGTATGGGGCCGATGCTGCGGTTTTTCCGCCACGATGACCGCCGTCTTGCCGTTTTCAATGGCGGACTTTCTGGCGATGCCCGTTGCATCGACGCGCTCTTGGCACGAGACCCCATCAAGGGCCTGCCATTCAGATACGCACCGCACTCGGGGTATTTTCGCTTCGCCGGGGGCCGGACGGTGGCCATCATGGACTGCGGTGCCCCGCCGCCGATCGCTTGCGCGGCCGATGCGCATGCCGGCTGTCTGTCATTCGAATTGAGCTCCTCCCGTCAGAGGATTGTGGTGAACTGCGGCGCGAGATCAGAGCACGATGCCGATTGGAAGGACGCCCTTGCCGCGACCGCGGCTCATTCGACTGTGACCGTGGCCGACACATCCAGCGCATCGTTTCTGCGAGCCAGGATCATCCGGCGATTCACAGGATCGCGGTTGCTGGCCGGACCGCAAAGCGTCGCGGTCAATACTACGGAGATGGCCGAAGGCTCGGCGATCAACGCATCGCATGACGGGTACGAGCCGTACTTCGGCGTAATCCACCGGCGCCAATTAGAATTTTCGGGCGACGGCTCTCGGGTTTCCGGAGTGGACGAGATTCTGCCGGTTGCCGGCAAGGTGCACGCCAGACCAATTCCCTACGTGATCCGCTTTCATATTCATCCAGATGTCCGGGTGTCGGTGGCGCAGAGTGGAGACATGATTCTCAAACTCCCTGACAGCGAGGCATGGCGTTTCCGTTGCGACTGCGGTGACGTGGCTCGTGAAGACAGCATCTACGCAGGAGATTCGGGCGGAGCATTCCGAAAGAGCGAGCAGATCGTTCTCAAGGGCAGCGTGCGCGACTCATTGGCGCGAGTCGCCTGGTCACTCGAGCGAATGTGAGCTTGCCGGAGTTGGTCCCGGTGTTTGCGGGGTCTGCTCAGTCCTGCTAAGCACGGGTGTCACGCCTCACGCGCTGTTTGTGGACATCCATGGTTCAAATCACGCTTCCAAAAGGCAGCAGTCCCAAGAGGGGCAAGGTCTGGCCGGTCGAGCGCACCAATGGCCGAAAGCCGAAGCGTTCGAAGGTATTCCGCGTCTACCGCTATGATCCTGACAAGAATGAAAATCCGCGTATCGACACCTACACGGTGGATCTCGAGTCCTGCGGACCCATGGTTCTCGACGCGCTCATCAAGATCAAGAACGAGACTGATCCAACACTGACGTTCCGGCGCTCTTGCCGTGAAGGCGTCTGCGGATCTTGTGCCATGAATATCGCCGGCGGAAACACGCTCGCCTGCACCAAAGCGATCAATGACACATCGGGGCCGATCTCGATTTATCCCTTGCCGCACCTGCCGGTGGTCAAGGATCTCGTTCCGGATCTCACGAATTTCTACGCCCAGTATGCTTCCATCGAACCCTATCTGCAGACAAAGTCACCTGCACCCGAGCAGGAGTGGAAGCAGTCGCCGGAGGAGCGCGCGAAGCTCGACGGGCTTTATGAGTGCATTCTCTGCGCCTGCTGCTCGACGGCGTGTCCCAGTTATTGGTGGAACTCCGAAAGGTATCTTGGACCCGCTGCACTTCTTCAGTCGGCCAGGTGGCTCTCCGACAGCCGCGATGAAATGACGGGCGAGCGGCTGGACCAACTGGAAGATCCGTTCCGGCTCTATCGCTGCCACACCATCATGAATTGTGCGCAGACCTGCCCGAAGGGACTGAACCCTGCGCGTGCCATCGGCGATATCAAGCAAATGCTGGTGAAGCGCTCGGTCTAGGGGCCGACAAAGCCGGCTCAAGCAGCCGGGGACATGCCTGCACGCAAGCGCATCATGTACCAGGTGAGCGTGCTGGCTGCTCTGGCAACAAAGCCCTGCGGATGAGCACCGATCACGTTCGCCACCAGCTGTGAAAGCTTCCTGATGTGCTGCGGACGATAGATGCGCATCGCGGCCGCAAAGGAGAGATGCGCGTACTTCCGTCGAACGTAGGGTTCGGAACGCTCCCTCTGGGGCGCAACCGTCGCGCAATAGAAGGCGTAGCTCAACTCATCATCGTTCGACTCGCCGATGCGCCGGGCCGCGATCATCGCCTTGCGCCAGAAGGAAAGGTCGCTTTCTCCCTGCGCGTTGAGCGTGTCGAAGAACAGCCGGTAGTGGCGGTATTCGTCCGCCGCGATGCGAGCGGCGATTTCCTTCAAAACGGGTTCTTCCGCTGCATCGCGGATCGCCGTGTAGTAGGAAGACGTGCCGCTTTCGACTACGCATCGGGCGATCATCTCGCCCCTCCGGCTCCCCCTGATCGATACCTCCTCGGCCGAACGCAAATGCCTCGGTTGGTAGCCCTCCCGAAATCGTGCAAAGGCCTCGTCGAGTCGGAACTCAGGGTCTGCCAATTCCGCCCAGCGGCCGAGTGCGCGACCGTGCTGGCTTTCTTCGCAGCCCCATTGTTCGATAGCAGAGAGTGTCGCTGGATTGGCGCCTTTGAAGATGCGCTTGAGGTAGGAGACGTAGTCCGGCGCGTTGAATTCCACCAGAGCAGCAGCCTTCACGGCGGCGAGCAGGCACGGTTCAACTTTGGACCGGTCGAATTTCGACCAGTGGATATCGTCCAGAGTCCAGCCTTGCGCGTAGACGGTCCCTGCCGTCATTCCCGAAGAACCCCCATCAGTCCTCTAGGGACTCGAACGGGTTATACCAAAACGGGTTGCCTGGTCGAACCAAAAGAGTGACGAGGTGTCATTCATTGAGGTTCAGAATGCCGATCGTACAAGCCTTAGATCGTCGAGGGTCTCGGCAGCCCGATGACGCGCCCGTTCATCCTGCGCTGCGGCAAGTTCCTCCTCCGCATCGCGGATGCGCTGGTCGAGGGTCTCCAGCGCCAACTCGGAAAACGGTATCGCCTCGTCGGCGAGAACTGTGACCTTTTCGGCAGTGATTTCGACGAATCCGCCACGGATGAAGTAGCGCGCGTCCTCACCGTTCTTCAGGACGTCGATCATTCCGGTGCGCAGCGTTGAAATCAGCGGCATGTGCCCGGCCATCACGCCCATATATCCATCAACGCCGGGAACGGTCACCATTTCCGCTTCGGTCGAAACCAGCAGGCGCTCAGGCGACACAAGATCGAAGCCAATGGTTTGTGCCATCAGGCAGCTTCCGCGGCCATTTGTTTCGCCTTGGCGACGGCGTCCTCGATCGTACCCACCATGTAGAAGGCTTGCTCGGGCAAATGATCGTATTCACCCGCCACGAGGGCCTTGAAACTCCGAATCGTGTCTTCCAGCTTGACGCTGATGCCAGGAACGTTCGTGAACACCGTCGCGGCAAAGAACGGCTGCGAAAGGAACCTTTCTATCTTGCGCGCGCGTGCGACGGTAACCTTGTCGTCTTCGGAGAGCTCATCCATCCCCAGGATCGCGATGATGTCCTGAAGCGACTTGTAGCGTTGCAGGATCGCCTGAACTTGCCGCGCCACAGTGTAATGCTCTTCGCCCACGACACGTGGGTCGAGCAGACGCGACGTGGAGTCAAGCGGATCGACAGCGGGAAAAATCGCTTTCTCGAAGACCTGGCGCGACAACACGGTCTGCGCGTCGAGATGGGCAAATGACGTGGCAGGCGCCGGGTCGGTGAGATCGTCGGCCGGGACGAAGATCGCTTGCACCGAGGTGATGGAGCCTTTGGTGGTGGTGGTGATGCGCTCCTGCAGCGCACCCATGTCGGTCGCGAGCGTAGGCTGGTAACCCACAGCCGAGGGGATGCGTCCGAGAAGCGCCGACACCTCCGAGCCTGCCTGGGTAAAGCGGAAGATGTTGTCGACGAAGAAAAGCACGTCCTGGCCCTGGTCGCGAAAATATTCGGCGACGGTAAGGCCCGAAAGCCCGACACGTGCGCGTGCGCCGGGGGGCTCGTTCATCTGGCCGTAAACCAGCGCGCATTTGGAGCCGTCCGTGGAACCGCTCTTCGGATCCTTGTTGACCCCAGATTCAATCATCTCGTGATAAAGATCGTTGCCTTCGCGGGTCCGTTCGCCGACGCCGGCAAAGACGGAATAGCCGCCATGGTTCTTGGCGACGGAGTTGATCAGCTCCTGGATCAGAACGGTCTTGCCGACACCGGCGCCTCCGAAAAGACCGATTTTTCCGCCGCGCGCGTAAGGCGTTAGGAGGTCGATGACCTTGATCCCGGTAACGAGAACCTGAGCTTCGGTTGCCTGCTCGACAAAGGTTGGGGCTTCCTGGTGGATCGACCGGCGTTCCGTCGCGTTCACCGGTCCGGCTTCATCCACCGGCTCGCCGATGACATTGATGATCCGGCCCAGCGTTCCTTCACCGACCGGCACCGCAATCGGCGAGCCCGTGTCCGTCACGCTCTGTCCGCGGACCAACCCCTCGGTCGCGTCCATCGCGATTGTCCGTACGGTGGATTCGCCCAGGTGCTGAGCGACTTCAAGGACAAGCCGCTGGCCATTGTTGTTTGTTTCGAGTGCGTTCAAAATTTCCGGCAAGTGTCCATCGAAATGCACGTCCACAACCGCTCCCATCACCTGGGTCACGGCGCCGATCTTGTTACTTTCAGCGACTGCGCTCATTCTCATGCTCCGTTGCGTTCAAAGCGCTTCCGCGCCCGAAATGATCTCGATTAGTTCTTTCGTGATCTGCGCCTGACGCGTCCGGTTCTTGAGGAGCGTCAGGCGATCGATCATGTCCCCGGCATTCCGGGTTGCAGAATCCATGGCGCTCATTTTTGCGCCCATTTCCCCGGCGGCATTCTCAAGGAGTGCGCGGAAAATCTGAACGCTCACATTGCGCGGGAGCAGATCGTCCAGGATCTCGGCTTCATCGGGTTCGTACTCGTGAAAACCGCCGGCATGCTCCCCGGCGCCTTCGATCGAGGCGGGAATCAGTTGCAGCGCGGCCGGGACCTGGGTCATCGCATTCCTGAACCGCGAGAAGATGATGGTCGCCACGTCAAATTCCCCGCGGGCGAACATCTCGAGAATTTTGCGGCCAACCGGCACCGCCTGGGCAAATCCGATCTGCTTGACGCCAGCGAAATCGCTCGAATCGATGATCAGGGATTGATATTGCCGCCTCAGCTGTTCGCGACCCTTGCGTCCGACTGTCAAAATCTTGACCTGTTTTCCATTCCGTTCGAGTTCGCGAACGCGCTGCCGGGCGAGCCGCACGATATTGCTGTTGAAGGCGCCGCAGAGACCCCGATCGGCAGTCGCGACCACCAGCAGGTGCACGTCGTCTTTTCCGGTACCCGCAAGGAGCGGCGGGGCGCCCGGCCTGTCGCGATAGCCGGACGCCAGGCTTGCAATTACGGCGTTCATCTTTTCCGCGTAGGGGCGCGCCGCCTCGGCTGCCTCCTGCGCGCGCCTCAGGCGGGCCGCAGCGACCATCTGCATCGCTTTTGTGATCTTGCGGATCGATGTGACGCTGGCGATGCGGTTGCGAAGAGCCTTTAAGCTCGGCATCAGGCAAAGCTCGCCGCAAAAGCATCGATAATGGATTTCAGCTTTGCTTCGGTGTCGGGGGAAATCTGCCTGGAGGTCTTGATCTCCTTAAGCAGGCTCTCGTGCTGCGTATGCATCATGCTAAGCAACTTGGATTCGAAACGGCTCACATCCGCAACCGCCAGCTTGTCGAGGTAGCCGCGCACACCGGCGAAGATCGAGACGACCTGTTCCTCGACCGTTAGGGGCGAGAACTGCGGCTGCTTCAGCAACTCGGTGAGGCGCGCGCCGCGATTGAGAAGACGTTGTGTCGCGGCATCGAGGTCCGAGCCGAATTGCGCAAAGGCTGCCATTTCGCGGTACTGGGCCAATTCGAGCTTGATCGTACCGGCGACCTGCTTCATCGCCTTGATTTGTGCTGAAGATCCGACGCGTGACACCGAAAGACCGGCGTTCACGGCAGGACGGATCCCCTGATAGAAAAGGTCCGTTTCGAGGAATATCTGACCATCCGTGATCGAGATGACGTTGGTTGGAATGTAGGCGGAAATGTCGTTCGCCTGTGTCTCGATGATCGGAAGCGCGGTCAGCGATCCTCCGCCATGGGCCTCGTTCATTTTGGCTGCGCGTTCGAGCAGGCGTGAATGCAGATAGAAGACGTCGCCCGGATAGGCCTCGCGACCCGGCGGGCGGCGCAGCAGCAGCGACATCTGCCGATAAGCCACGGCCTGCTTCGAGAGATCGTCATAGACAAGAAGGGCGTGCATGCCGTTGTCGCGGAACCACTCGCCCATGGTGCAACCGCCGAACGGTGCGAGGTACTGAAGGGGCGCCGGGTCCGAGGCGGTTGCCGCGACGACGGTCGTGTACTCCATCGCGCCGGCATCCGTCAGTGTCTTCACGATTTGCGCGACGGTCGAACGCTTCTGGCCGATGGCGACGTAGATGCAATAGAGCTTCTGTTTCTCGTCGTCGGTATCGTTGACAGACTTCTGGTTGATGATGGTGTCTATCGCGAGCGCCGTCTTTCCTGTCTGCCTGTCGCCGATGATGAGTTCGCGCTGACCGCGGCCGATCGGAATGAGGCTGTCGATGGCCTTAAGTCCCGTCTGCATGGGTTCATTCACGCTCTTGCGTGGAATGATGCCCGGAGCCTTCACGTCCACCCGGCGGCGTTCGGCGACATTTCTGATCTCGCCCTTGCCGTCGAGCGGCACACCCAGGGAGTCGACCACCCGGCCGAGCAGGCCCCGGCCAACAGGGACGTCGACGATCGCGCGCGTCCGCTTGACGGTGTCGCCTTCCTTGATACGCGCGTCCGAGCCAAAGATGACGACGCCGACATTGTCGCTCTCGAGGTTGAGCGCCATGCCGCGCGTGCCGCCGGGAAACTCGACCATCTCGCCGGCTTGCACATTGTCGAGGCCATAGACTCGCGCGATTCCGTCGCCGACCGAGAGGACCTGGCCGACCTCGCTGACCTCCGCTTCACTTCCAAAGTTCTGAATCTCGCGCTTGAGGATGGCTGAGATTTCGGCGGGCTGAATGTTCATGACTTCCTCTTGAGAGTTCAGGAGCCGCGCATCGCCAGCCGCATGCTTTGCAGCTTGGTGCGCAAGGACGAATCGACCATCCGCGAGCCGATCTTGACGATCAGGCCCCCGAGCAACGACGCGTCGACTCGCGTTTCGAGCTTAGGTTCGCGGCCAAGGGACTTCTTGATCGCCGCCTTCAATTCCGCAGTTTCCGATTCCGACAGTGCGCGGGCGGACGTCACTTGCGCATCGACCTCGCCGCGAATGCGCGCCAGCGCGTCACGGTAGGCGCGAATGATTTCGGCAAGCAGGTACAGGCGCCGCTTGGATGCAAGCGTGAGGACGAATTTGGTTGTGAGCGTGCTGGAGCCTGCGCGGGCGAGCAGGGCTTTCATCGCTTTGGCGTGATCGGCCCGGCTGAACACGGGAGATTGCACGAAGCGGCGGAGATCCGCGCTCTCCCGAAGACCGGCCATCAGGGTCTCGAGATCGCGCTCGACGTCACTGACCGCGCGTTCCTCCTGAGCGAGCTCGAGCAGCGCCGTGGCGTAACGCTCCGCGATTCCACTGTGCCGTTCGATCACTCGCGCGCCCTTCTTGCCGATCCGCGATCCCGAGGCCGCGGACCTCTTCGTAAGCCACTGATTTAACTAGGATAAAGCGCCGCGGACGACTCCCTTGCCCGCGCGCGAGGCAATTAGCATGGGGGGTAGGGCAGCGCAATGTTGGCGCGTTGGCAGCGGTGTCGCGCCTTCTGCAGGAATCAGTGGATTCCGGACAGAAAACGCGAGAGCCGGAATTTGCCAAGCCAGGACCAAATGGGGTGCGCATTCAGGAAGTCGAATGAGCCCACGACAATGCCGGCGCGCGCGACCAGGTTAGCCTCGGGAACATAGCCCACGCCACAAACCGAAATGGGAAACCGGCTGTCGCAAGAGTCGTCCCGATTGTCGCCCATCATGAAAAGGTGGCCTTTGGGGACGGTGTAAACATCCGTATCGTCATAGGGGCCTTCGATGCCGAACGCATTCAGCTTGAAAATTGCGTGCTGTCGTCCATTCGGCAGAGTTTCGATGAACCGCTCCGCGAGCCGCATGGAGCCATCACCCATCTCGACTTTCCCGGCTCCCGCCGGCCGGATCGCGAGCTCGGTTCCATTGATCCAGAGGCGGCCTTGCCGCATCTGAATGCGGTCGCCGGGAAGTCCGATCACTCGTTTAATGAAGGTCGTTCCGGGGTCGGCCGTCAGGCGAAAGATCACGACGTCGCCGCGGTCGGGGAGCTTGCCAAGCCAGCGATGGCCGGGTGTGAGGGTGCCCGGGACCAAAGGAATAGAGTACCGGCTGTAGCCATAAGGGAATTTCTCGCCGATCAGCGCATCGCCGATCTGCAGGGTCGGCTCCATGGAGCCGGAAGGCACGTAGAAGGGCTGGGCAATTGCGGTGGTCGATGCGAACACGATCAAAATGGCTGCGGCGGGCTCGCGCAGGAAGGTCAGGGTCTCGCGCACCTCCTTGCGGGCCAGGATGGCCGACACCCATTTGGCGGCGGCGGTAGTCGTCAAGCGCTGCCAAAGCGGCGGATTGGGCATTGGGCCATCCCGGCCTTTGGATTCCACGCGATTTTCTCCCGAACGTTGGGGATTTCAAGCGTTCCTTGCTCGCGCTTGACGTCACCCGGCGCGCCTGTCACAGCGCGATAATGATCGAGTTGACGCAGGAATTCGCGTTCGACGCCGCTCACAGGCTCGAGCAGGGTGATTCCCAGAATGCGCGATTGCATGGCCATTCGTTCTACGTGGAAGTGACACTCCGCGGGGAAGTCGATCCGGCGCTCGGCTGGCTGCGCGATTTCGCCGAGATCGGACGGGCGCTGGACGCCGTGAAGCGCGAGCTCGACCATCGTTTCCTCAACGAGGTCGAGGGGCTGGGCAAGCCGACTCTCGAAAACATTGCCCGCTATGTTTTCGAGCGCGCCCGGCCCGCGCTCCCCGAAATCGCGCGCGTGCAGGTCAGAAGGCCGTCCTGCGGACAATCTTGTTCGTACGAACCGAAGAGCGGGCGATGAAGACCAAAGTCCGCCAGCTCGGTCACAGGGTCGCAATTCCCAAATCGCCAGCGCAGGCCGAGCTGGAGACGGTGCCCAATCCGCATGCCGGCAGCGATTACGTCGTGCGCTTTACGGCGCCCGAGTTCACGACGCTCTGCCCCGTGACCGGCCAACCCGACTTCGCGCATCTTGTCATCGACTATTGCCCGGCGAAGGCCATTCTTGAGTCGAAGTCGTTGAAGCTTTTCCTTGCGAGCTTCCGAAACCACGCCGCATTTCACGAAGACTGCACGGTCGCGATCGGAAAGCGCATCGTCCGGGCAACGCGCCCCAAGTTCCTGCGCATCGCGGGCTTCTGGTATCCGCGCGGCGGCATTCCAATCGACGTCTACTGGCAGAGTGGGACACTGCCCGCGCGGACCTCTTTGCCCGAACCTGGCGTTTCGCCCTATCGAGGAAGAGGCTGAAGTGCTCCAAGCCGTTCCCGTCGCAAAGAGCGAGAAGGCGGAGCTTTGGAAACTGCTGCAGGACTACATTCACGAACTATCCGTCTACGACGAATTTGAAGCGACGGGCGGTGTCTATCCCTACCGGTTCTTCGACTTCTATTGGCAGCGCGGGGAGCATCGCTGGCCTTATTGGGCCATCGCCAACGGGGAGCGCGCGGGTTTCGCGCTGCTGCGGCGGGCAGAAACAGGCGAGATGGAGATGGCGGAGTTCTATATCCGGCCGCGCTTCCGGCGCAGCGGATCGGGGCTCGCCTTTGCGAGGCTCTTGCTGAGCAAGTACCCGGGAAAGTGGCTCATTTCGGAATATCGCGCCAACACAAGCGCAGTTCTCTTCTGGCACAAGGTGATCGAAGGCTGGGCGTTCACCGAAGAGGAATATATTGGAGACGGCGGCAAACAGCGCTTGCTGCAGCGGGTATCCGTCAGCTGATGTGTCGCGAAGGCGCGGCGGTCAGGCGAGTTCCGCATGACGGTGACACGAGACGAGATGGTCGTTGACCATACCGACGGCCTGGGCAAAGGCATAGACGATCACCGGCCCGCAAAAGTTGAACCCGCGCTGCTTCAGCTCTTTTGAAAGATTTTCGCTCATCCTCGTTTTCGCCGGCACCTGTTTGACGGATCGGTACCGATTGACGCGAGGCTTTCCGTCCACGTGCTTCCAGATCAGGGCGCTAAATCCGCCAGGCTCTTTCTCCATGATCTCGAGCCAGAGCTGAGCGCCCTTGATCGCAGCGGCAATCTTGGCCTTGCTTCGGATGATGCCATCGTCCTTCAAGAGGCGAGCGACATCGCGCTTTCCGTAGCGCGCGATCCTTGCCGGATCGAAACCATCGAACGCGCGCCGGAAGTTTTCGCGCTTGCGCAAGATCGTGATCCACGAAAGTCCGGCCTGGAACCCATCGAGCACGAGCTTCTCGTAAAGAGCACGATGATCGAATTCCGGTACCCCCCACTCTTCATCATGATAGGCGCAATAGAGCGGATCCTCGCCCGGCCACGGGCAGCGGATGAGTTCGCCCTTCACTTGCGCCGCGCCCTGCGTTTGCGCGCAGGCCGCTTGCGGCTCCGTGCCGTGCGCCTGACTGGCCGCTTTCGCTTCGCCTTCCTGCGAGGGGCGGGCGCAGCTTTCGCCGTGGCTGGTTCCTCGTGAAGCGTGGCCTCAAGCTTGTTGCCATCCAGATCGATGACAAATGCGCCGTAGTAATCGGGGCCATATATTTCGCGCGGGCCAGGGGCTCCGTCGTCGCGGCCACCCGCTGCGAGTGCCGCCTGATGAAATTTGTGAACCGCAGCCTTCGACTTCGCCGAAAAGCCGATGTGAACTCCGTTTCCCACGCTTGCGGGTTGCTGGTTGTGCGGCAGCTGGACCCAGAATGTCGGCGCGCCCGTTCCGTAGCCGATCGCAACCGGCATGTATTCCATGACCCGCCTGAACCCGAGCGCACCCAGCACGGCGTCGTAAAAGACGGCCGCGCGTCCGACATCGGCAACGCCCACCGAAACATGGTGCAGCATGTGTCCCTCCATTCGCCCAGCCACTCTTACCGCCGGGCTTACGAGGTCAAGCAAAAAGCCAGTGAGGCTTCAGGACTCGAAGAGCGATTTCGCCTGCGCGAATGTCGCTGGCCGCAGCCTCTTCGAGACGATCAAGCCGGAGAAGCGCGAAACCTCTGGTCCTATAGGAGGATACGATTACGCCGATCTCCCGTCCGCCAGCTGTCACCGAAGTGTTGCTCGCAAGCGGCGCGGAGCCTGATCGCGTTTCGACCGGCAACAGGCGTTTGCGAGAAGTGGCACGATGCTTCATGCGCGCGGTCAGTTCCTGGCCGACATAGCAGCCTTTTTCGAAGCTGATCGCGTTCAGCTCATCGAGATCCGCATCGAGGGCGAACATCTGGTCGGAACCGAAGTCGGTTGATTCTGGCACGCCAAGGCTCAGCCTGTGCGCGTGATAGGCGGCCGCCGGCGCAAGATCGCCTCTCATTTCGGCCGTCGCTCCAATCGAACGGCTGCCGAGCTCGTCGAGGCGCGGGTCTTTGAATGTTACGGCGTGGGGCACTTGCGCGCCTTCCGGCGAGAAGAGGACCTCGAGCTGATCGCGCCGCTCGATCGTTGCCTTCGCACGGAGCCGGTACATCGAAAGCCTTTTCACGAGTGCATCGCGCGATGAGCGCGCGCAATCCAGAAGGATTGCGCCTTCACCTTCGGTGAGAAAGAAATCGAACAGGATTTTTCCCTGCGGCGTCAGAAGAGCCGCATAGAGCGCGCAGCCCGGGGCGAGCTTCTCGAGGTCGTTGGTGATCAGCCCTTGCAGGAAGGACCTGGCTTCCGATCCTGCGATGGCGATGACAGCGCGATCTTCCAGATGGGCGAGCATGCCCCTTTGTGGTGATGTTTGCTGCCGTTGCCAAGGTGCAGGCGCCGTCCTAGACGTCTTCGGTGTCCTTCGATCTTTTGATCTCCGGCGGGATGGTGGCAACGCCCGGCGGCATCGCCGAGGCGGATATCGGAATCCGCGAAGGCCGGATTGCCGCCATCGGAGCATTGTCGCGCGAGAAATCCGCACGGCACTTCGACGCCCGCGCGCTTCACGTCCTTCCAGGCGTGATTGATTCCCAAGTGCATTTCCGCGAGCCGGGGAACGAGCACAAGGAAGATCTCGAAAGCGGGAGCAGGGCAGCTGTGCTGGGCGGGGTCACCACCGTATTCGAGATGCCGAATACCCATCCGCCGACCACCTCGCGCGCGGCGATCGAAGACAAATTCAGCCGCGCGCGCGGCCGCATGCATTGCAATCACGCGTTCTATGTCGGAGCCACCCCTGGCAACGTCGGCGCGCTCGGCACATTGGAGCGGATTAGCGGCGTTGCCGGCGTGAAGGCCTTTCTCGGATCCTCCACGGGAACGCTTCTGCTTGATGATGAAGAGTCGATCCGCGCGGCGCTGAAGAGCGGAACCCGCCGCATGGCGGTCCACTCCGAAGATGAGGCGCGGCTGCGGCAGCGGAAGGCGCTGGCCGAATCCGGAAAACCCGCCTCGCACGCGATCTGGCGAGACGCCGAGACCGCGAAGCTTTCGACCGAGCGCGTGATCCGGCTTGCGCGAGAGGCGGGACGGCGCGTCCACGTTCTCCATGTTACGACGGCAGACGAATTGCCGTTGCTTGAAGCCGCCAAGGACCTGGTGACGGCGGAAGTCACGCCGCAGCATCTCAGCCTTGAAGCACCCGAGTGTTACGAGCGGCTTGGAACCTATGCGCAGATGAATCCACCGATCCGGGACGGGAGCCATCGTGCCGCGTTGTGGAGCGCGGTGCAGCAGGGCGTGATCGATGTGGTCGGTTCGGACCACGCGCCGCATACGGCCGAAGAGAAGAACAAGATTTATCCTAACACGCCGTCCGGTATGCCGGGCGTGCAAACGCTGGTTACTCTGTTGCTCGATCACGTCAATGCCGGCCGATTGACGCTCGAGCGGTTCGTCGAACTCACAAGCGCAGGGCCTCAACGGGTATTCGGGATTGCCGGGAAAGGGCGGATCTCCGCCGGCTACGACGCTGATTTCACTATCGTCGATCTCAAGAAGCGCAGGCGGATCGAGAACAGCTGGATTGCGTCGCGTTGCGGCTGGACTCCGTTCGACGGCATGACGACGACCGGCTGGCCGGAAGCGACGATTATCCGAGGCGAGTTCGTGATGAAAGACGGAGCGCTCCTCGCCGAGGGGCGCGGCGAGCCGGTCAGATTTACGGAAACGCTCTGAGCGATACGCCTTAGTGCAACGAGAACTCGCCGGCTGTGAAGGTCAGTTCGGCATCGCAGATCAATCCGCGTGCCGCAACCCGGACGGAATGCAGCTTGCCGTCGATCTGCCTTTCCCAGAAGCCGAGGAACCGGTTGAGTACCGGAAATCTCGGCGCGATGTCGAGCTCTTGCCAGATGAATGTCTGCAAGAGATCCGGATGGTCGGGCATGTGATACAGAATTTCTGCCGTCGTAAGTCTGTACCCCCGCAAACGCTGTTCCATGCTGTTCATCAAATGAACTCCAAAATGAACTTGGCCCCGTCCTTCCATTGAGTCTGACGTCGTCGCCTTAAGAAAAAGCTTGGCTGTGTTTCGGGTTGCATGTCGAGCCTTGACGGAGCATAAGCAGCTGATTCTCTTGACGGGATCAAAAGATTCCCGTTGCCTCGCTGTCAGCAATCGCGCGCGGGTAGTGCCAAATGAAAGAGCGGTTCAAGGCAATCCTGATCCGCAAGGATCAAGAGAAGCAGACGGTCGACGAAGTCGAGCTTACGCCCTCCGACCTGATGGAGGGCGACGTTACGGTCGCGGTCTCTCATTCCACCGTAAATTACAAAGATGGCCTCGCTCTCAGCGGCCGCTCGCCCGTTGTCCGGCGCTTTCCGATGATCCCCGGAATCGATTTCGCAGGAACGGTCGAGCAATCCTCTCATGCGGCATTCAAGTCCGGCGACAAGGTGGTCTTGAACGGCTTCGGGCTGGGCGAGACACATTACGGCGGATACGCCGGGCTTGCGCGCGTCAAGGGCGATTGGCTGGTACCGCTGCCTGCGCGCTTCACGCCGGCAAATGCGATGGCGATCGGTACGGCAGGATACACGGCCATGTTGGCGGTGCTTGCGCTCGAGGATGCGGGCGTGATGCCAGCCAAAGGGCCCGTGCTGGTGACAGGCGCTGCCGGCGGAGTCGGATCGGTCGCCGTGTCGCTTCTCTCGCGACTCGGTTATCGCGTCATCGCCTCGACGGGCCGGCCACAGGAAGACAGCTATCTCAAATCGCTGGGCGCATCGGAGGTCATCGCGCGATCCGAACTCTCCCACGATCCGCGTCCTCTTTCGAAGGAGCGCTGGGCCGGTGCGATTGACAGTGTCGGTTCGAAAACGCTTGCCAATGTGCTCGCGGCTACATCCTATGGTGGGGCCGTATCGGCCTGCGGTCTCGCCGGCGGAATGGATTTGCCGACGAGCGTCGCGCCCTTCATTCTGCGTGGCGTTTCGCTCCTCGGCATCGATTCGGTGCAGATGCCGATGCCGCGTCGCAAGCAGGCATGGGAGCGGCTCGCGCGGGACATCGATGCGGACAAATTGGCTCGTATGACGACAACCTTGCCGCTTTCTGGCGTTCGCGATGCCGCGGAAGACATCCTCGCTGGCAAGGTGCGTGGACGGATTGTTGTTGAGCTATGAAGCCTGAGGGGACGGACGCGGCGTAGGCGCGCGGGCGGGGGCATGGATTACATCTATCTTGCGATCTCCGGGATCGTGATCGGGATCATGCTCGCGTTCCCGATCGGGCCGGTAAACATCATTTGCATCCGCCGCACGCTCTCCTACGGGACGGTGAATGGATTTGTCTCCGGACTGGGTGCAGCGTTCGGCGATCTGATTTTTGCGATCATCGCGGGCTTCGGCCTCACCGCGGTGTCGCAGGTTCTGAAGGGGCTTTCCGTCCCGCTCGAGCTCGCAGGCGGCGTCCTGCTGCTCTTCTTCGGCTGGCGGACGTTTTTTACCAATCCCCATATGAAAGATGTCGATTCCAGACTCGTCGGCAAGCCGAACGGGCGTTCGTCGCTCGCCGGCGCGATGGCATCGACCTTTGCACTCACGATCACCAATCCGGCGACCCTCGTTGGTTCCGCGAGCTTCATTGCGGGTGTGGGCGCCCTCGCCGGGGTAAAGGAGGCGAGCTTCATCAGCACGTCCTTTGTTGTCGCCGGCGTTTGCGCCGGCTCCGCGATCTGGTGGCTGTCGCTCACGACGTTCGTGGGCCTCTTCCACGCACGGATTGACGATTACGTGCTGCACATCATCAACATGGTGACAGGCTTCATCATCGCTGCTTCGGGCGTGATTGTGCTCACGCACCTCGTCGTGAAGATGATTATGAGCGCGCTCTGAAACCGCTATCGGACGGTTGCTCTGGCAAGCTTCGTCATACGCGCGATGACGTCTTCCGCCTCCGCAATCATTTCCCGGATGATTTCACGCGATGATTTGACCTCATGGATCGCGCCCGAGCCCTGACCCATCGCGAAGGCCGAACGGTTGATATCGAGGCCTTCTATTTGCCCTCCGATCCCGCCCATGACGCCGGCGCGCGAAGAGGTCATCGCCTGCATCGGAAACGCCTGGATGTCCTGCGGCCGCTTTTCCCAATCCGCGACCCACTCGTTCTTGTGCACGCGCATCGGCTTGCCGGAGTAACTCCGCGTGATGACGGTGTCTTCGTCATCGGCATCGACGATCACCTGCTTGTACATGCCGCCGGCATGCGCTTCGGTCGATGCGATGAAGCGCGTACCCATCCAGACGCCCTGCGCACCGAGCGCGAGTGCTGCTGCCAATCCGCGTCCGTCCACGATCGAGCCGGCAGCAATCACCGGAATCTTGACTGCGTCGACGACTTGCGGAATGAGCGCCAGCCCGGCCACGCGGCCTGTGTGACCACCGGCTTCGGTACCCTGAGCCACCACTGCATCGAGCTGTCCCGCCTCGGCGGATTTTGCATGCCGCACGGTCCCAGAGACGTTCATGACCTTCAGGCCAGCGCCGTGGAATTTCTTGACCAGATGGGGCGGTGGGACGCCAAGCCCTGAGATGAAGGCCTTTGCGCCTCCGGCGATGATGATATCGGCGGTTCGCTCCAGCGATTCCGGTACGGCGGCGAGCAGGTCGACGCCAAACGGTTTGTCCGTCAGGTCCCGAACCTTCTTCATTTCCTCTTCGATGAAATCGGGCGCGCGACCCGCCATGCCGAGCGTGCCAAAACCACCGGCGTTGGAGACCGCTGCGCACAATTCCGCGTAGGCCACGCCGCCCATACCTGCGAGCAGGATCGGGTGCTCAATGCCTAGTAGATCGCAGATCGGCGTATGAAGGCTCATGATCACTCCTCGCTTGGCTCGCGAAAAGCGAGTAAGTGCGCAATCGCCCTCGCTATTCAACTGAAATAGCGGCCCGCTTCGCGCGAGAGGCCTAACGCAACGGAAAGAAAATCGGATCCCGTTGCAGTGCGCGCATCAGGAGCCGCTGCCTGGATCGCCTTGCGAACTGCGGGGACAAGGCTGGAGCCACCGGTAAAAAATATGGCGTGAACATCCTCGGGTTTCAGTCCTGCGTCGCGAATGCAGCGTCGAGCAATCGAAGTGAGCCGATCCGTCTTGGCCGCGATTGCGTCCTCCAGGCCGCTTTTTGAGGCCGAGACAGCAAGTCCATGTTCGAGGAAATCGAGAGGAAGTGACGCCATTTCGTGCTCGCTCAAGAGAATTTTTCCGTCTTCGACTGCGAACGCAATGCGATGGCCGAGACGGCGCTGAATTGTTTTCAGCAAGCGGCTAGTTTTCTCGGGCTCGACGGAATCTGCGACCAACGCTTTCAGCGCACGCTCATTCTGGAACGTATAGGTGAAATTGATGGTGGCCCACGTCGCGAGTTCGAAATAGAGCGCATTCGGCATCGGCAGATTCTTTTGATGAAGGTATGTGCCGAGGCCGAGTGCCGGCATTACGGCGTCGAGACTGAGAAGTGTGTCGAAGTCTGTGCCGCCGATTCGTACCCCGGCATGCGAGAGAATGTCGTCGCTCCGGTCGATGCGGTTTCGCCGCGCCGGGCCAACGCGAATCACAGCGAAATCGGATGTGCCACCGCCGATGTCGGCAACCAGTACGGTTTCTTCCGTTGCCGCCGTTTCCTCAAAGTGAAGGGCGGCGGCGATGGGTTCATAGACAAAAGCTACGTGGCTGAACCCCGCGCGTCGTGCAATCGATTCGAGCACGGCCTGCGCGCGTTTGTCGGCGGCCGAGTCATCATCGACAAAGCGGACTGGCCTGCCATGAACGACGGCGGAGATTTCTTCGCCTGCAAAGCGTTCTACCTTCGCCTTGAGATGCCGGATGAAGATTTCAATGACCTCGGTCAGTGCGACCTGCCGGTGTCCCAGCGCAGTGGTTTTGTCGATGAGAGGGGAGGCGAGGATCGTCTTGAGGGCGCGCATCAGCCGGCCATCGGTCTGGCCGACGTAGGTCCGGATCGCGTTCTGGCCGAACAGGACCCGGCCGCGGTTCTCGTAGTCGAAGAAGACGGCACTCGGGATGAGCGCGCGTTCGTCCTCGACAGGTGCCAGTTCCGGCGTGGCCTTGCGCGTCACGCCGATCGCTGAATTCGACGTACCGAAATCGAGACCGCAGGCTTTCATGCAGGGGCCCTCATTGGGTCGAAGGGCCTTCGATCTATGATGCCTGCCGGTGGCTTGCCAGTCTGTTTTTTGTTTCCTAAACTACGGCCGCATCTCGGGATGTCCGGAAAACCGGGCGTCCCTTTTTGTTTTTCGTGCGGGGTGTTGATGCAGGCGCGCTGCGGTCTCTTGGCTGCCCTGATTCTTCTGGGGAGCGCTACTCAAGCCACGCGCGCGCAATCTCCCGGATTTCAGATTCCACATGGCATGAAAGATATCGCGCTCGTGCCCTCCGGACGCTACACGCTCGACCCGAACCACCTCGGCATCATCGTCAAGGTTTCGCACCTTGGTTTTTCTTTCAGCATTTTCCGCTTCGAGCGTGCACACGCAATCCTTGACTGGAATCACGATGCGCCGGAGAAATCCCAACTGAATGCTGTGGTCGAAGCGGGATCTATTGCGACCAACGTCGTTGGATTTGCGGCCGAACTCGCGGGCGACAAATATCTGAATGCCGCGAAGTATCCGGACGCGACGTTCGTGTCGACGGCTTTCCATCGCAGGGATGCGACGCACGGCAGCGTCGAAGGAACGTTTTCTCTGATGGGCCACTCGAAGCCGCTGACATTTGAGGCCACGCTCGTCGGCGCGGGGCCTGGTTTTGCTGGCGGACCGGTGCTCGGCCATGTCATCGGCATCGAGGCCACAACGACCGTCAATCCGCGAGATTACGGCTTGCCCGCGATCTTCAGCGAACCAATCGAGATCGCGATCGAAACGGAGTTCGATCACAAGCCCGGCGCTTGACCGGCGAAGGAATCACGCTCGATTGGGAAAGCCGCCGAAGGTTTCGAGAGAGGCTGGCTCGCTTGCGTTCGGGCCGTTGCGCAGCGCCAACGGCACGGCGAGATATGCCGTCGGAGCGCGAATGCCGAGACGCGCGCGCGCATCCTCGAGCGGTTCTGCTAGCAGAGAATCGTAGTCGAGCGGCATCAGCCACACGGCGCGCTTGCCGTTCCGCCACGCCTGCCAAACAGCCTTCAGGTACATTGTGCCCGGCCGGCTCCGCTGGATTTCAAGCGCTGCTGCGCCGGCGAGAAATCCGAGTCCGCGGTTTTTCGTCTGTGCGTAGGTGAACGCGACGACGCAGGCTTCGCCGAGAGCGTCGGTCCCGTATCCGGTCAGCACATGCCAGATGTCATGGACGTCGCGTCCGCGGCGCGCGAACCATGCTATGGGATGGGCGGAATCGATGTCGACTTCACCGAGCTTGCGACTCTCGTCAGCAAGTCCGTATGCAGAAAGATCGCGCCTAGCGATGAACGCGAGATAACTGGCCCCCACCGTGCCAGGAGCGAATTGCGCCAACCATTCGCGGTCCTGAAGCTTGTCCGCGAGTTCATCCGCGAGATAGGCTTGACGTCCGCCTTCCGGGGTGCGGAGCAGGCGGAGATAGCCATCCAGCAGCGCGCGTCCGGCGAGCGCCCGCACGATCCGGAAGACCTGTACCGTATCTTCCTTGTCTGCAACCAGCTTTCGAAAAGCGCGCATCGCTTCGAGCGGACGCAAGGGATATTGGCCAATGTGCTCCGGCTTCTTTGCCTGTGCGAGGGTCGGCGTCATCGGAAGTACTCCTTTATTGACATTGATGTCAATATAACGCTTG